>OLOK01000988.1_pt1 | contig 25840 bp, 24 predicted proteins | sample 1672591 | NCBI WGS metagenome assembly OLOK01 (sample SAMEA3136703, study PRJEB25190) | human gut metagenome | biome: human gut; feature: human-associated habitat; material: faeces | place: Austria | collected 2013 | reverse complement strand
AGGACCAGCCAATCTAGTTGATGGATTGCGGCTTTGCCGAGGACTCCCCTCAGTCACCTACGGCGACAGCTCCCCTCAGAGAGGGGAGCCTAGGTTGCGTCACTTGTCAAGAATCAGACTCATGGCTTCGGCTCGGGTGGCGGGGTTGCGTAGCAGACCGCGCACCGCAGAGGTCACCGTGCGGGCGGAAGACTTCTTGATGCCGCGCATCGACATGCACAGGTGCTCGCATTCGGTCACCACAATCACACCACGTGCGCCCGCATACTCGACCAGCGCGTCGGCGATCTGCTGGGTCAAACGCTCCTGCACCTGCGGCCGGCGAGCATACACCTCAACCAGTCGGGCGAGCTTGCTCAGCCCCATCACCCCATCCTTGGCGGGAATGTAGCCCACATGGGCCACGCCATGGAAAGGCAGCAGATGATGCTCGCACACCGAATACAGTTCGATGTCCTTGACCAGCACCAGCTCGTCGGTATCCACGTCGAAGTGCTTCTCCAGCGCATCGGCCGGCGAGGCCTGCAGACCGGTGAACAGCTCGCGGCACGCGCGGGCGATACGGTCAGGTGTTTCCACCAGCCCCTCGCGCTCGGGATCCTCGCCAATCGACTTCAGGAACAGACGTACGGCCTCGCGCACGCCTTCCTCGTCGTATGTGTGTTTCTCCCGATGGCAAGACTCTATATATTCGTTCATCTCATCTCTCCCTTGTCATTGTCCACAACGACGTCGGCCCGGCCTGCGTACGTGAGAAACCACATGAACAGGTCGGGCCGAATCGTCATCGTGTCTACTCTTCCGGCTTCATGCCGACCGAGCGCTTGAGGCTTTCGGGAATCTCCACCGGCGGCTTGTCCGAGTCGGGGCGGCGGTCGTTGGACAGCCACACCGGACGAACCGGAGCCTTCTTGATCGGCGCGAAGATCGCCGCAAGTTCCTTCTCGTTCAGGGTCTCCTTGACCAGCAGCTGGCGGACCAGCTCGTCAAGAATCTCGCGGTTGTCGTTGATGATGGTCCATGCCTCGGTGTGCGCGGTCTCCACCAGCTTCAACACTTCGTCATCGATTACTTCAGCAGTACGATCGGAGTACTTGCGCGGCTGCAGACCATCCATCACAGTGGTCTGATCGTCGTCGGAACCCCACTTGATGGCGCCGAGCTTGTCGGAGAAGCCGTATTCGATCACCATCGTACGGGCGATGCTCGTAGCCTTCTCGATATCGTTCGAAGCACCGGTAGTCGGGTCGTGGAAGACGATTTCCTCGGCGGTGCGGCCACCCATCGCGTAGGCCATCTGGTCGAGCAGCTGGTTGCGCGACTGCGAGTAGCGGTCGGAGGTCGGCATGACGGCGGTGTAGCCGAGGGCGCGGCCTCGCGGCAGAATCGTCACCTTGGTCACCGGATCGGTGTTGTTCAAGGCGGCGGCCACCAGCGCATGGCCACCCTCGTGGTATGCGGTGTTGCGCAGCTCTTCCAGAGCCATGCCCTTGGACTTGCGCTTCGGTCCGGCCTGAACGCGGTCGATGGCCTCGTCGATGGCGCGGTTGTCGATCAACTGGGCACCGGCACGGGCGCACAGCAACGCGGCTTCGTTGAGCACGTTGGCCAGATCGGCACCGGTGAAGCCCGGCGTGCGCACGGCGACCATATGCAGGTCGACGTCCGGTACGAACGGCTTGCCCTTGGCGTGCACCCTCAGAATTGCCTCACGGCCTTCCAGATCAGGCGCGGCCACACCTACCTGACGGTCGAATCGACCCGGACGCAGCAGAGCGGGGTCAAGCACGTCAGGGCGGTTGGTGGCGGCGATGATGATGAGGTTGGTGTCGTTGTCGAAACCGTCCATCTCGACGAGCAGCTGGTTCAGCGTCTGCTCGCGCTCGTCGTTGCCGCTAAAGCCGCCGCCATCGCGCTTCTTGCCGATGGTATCGATCTCATCGATAAACACGATGCACGGGGCCTTTTCCTTGGCCTGCTTAAACAGATCGCGCACCTTAGCGGCGCCGCGGCCGACAAACATCTCGACAAACTCAGAGCCCGAAATGCTAAAGAACGGCACGCCCGCCTCGCCGGCCACAGCCTTGGCGAGCAGGGTTTTACCGGTACCCGGAGGGCCAACAAGGAGAGCACCGCGCGGCAGCTTGGCGCCAATCTCCTCGTAGCGCTGCGGCTTCTCCAGAAAATCGACGACCTCCTTAAGGGACTCCTTGGCCTCTTCCTGGCCAGCGACATCCTTAAAAGTCACGCCCACATCCTTGGAGGCGATCACGCGCGCGCCGGACTTACCCAGTCCGCCGCCGCCGAAGCCACCGCCGCCGAAGTTCATCGACGGGCCGTCATCGCCCATAGCCTTCTTCATACGGCGGTTGAGCCACCAACCGATGAGGAAGAAGATGGCCATGGGAAGGATGAGCGTGAGCAGGTAGTAGGTCATCAGACCCGAGTTCTTATCGGGAACGACCGACTCAAGCGAGGCGCCAGATTCAAGCACGCGATCGGTAAAGCCCGCGTCATTCGGCACACCGGTCGTCTTGTAGGCGATGTTCTCGTCCTCGCCCTTCTTGGTGTAATAAATGGTGTAATCGTCCGTGTTGTACTCGACCTTGTCGACACTCTTCTTATCGAGCGCTTTGACAAACGTCGAGTAATCGGTCTTCGTAATCTGCTGCGTGTGACCGATGTTGGGGAACAGAACGGTCGAGAGCACGAGGTAGACGACGAAGGCGATGAGCACGTAGAGGATCATATTCCGTCTACGTTTGTTGTCATCCATCTCCATCTGCTTGAACTCCATCTACTGGGGTTGATAATGCTATCTAGAATACCCAACCCGGACGGCGATAAACCGACGCGGGGCACGAAAGGACAGAGATGGCATCACTTGAAGTCGGCAAGGTTCAGATCTATACGGGCGACGGCAAGGGCAAAACCACGGCCGCCTTGGGGCTGGCTTTGCGCGCCACGGGCTATGGACTTAACGTGCTCATGCTCCAGTTTGCCAAGAAGCTACACTGCGCCGAACACGATGCCGCACCGCGCCTGGGACTGCGCATTGTACAGGCCGACCGTAACACGCCCGAGGCTTGCGCCGCACAGATCATGGAGCTCGCACGCGAGCAGATATCACAGGTCGACGTTCTGATTTTGGACGAACTCGGCGAGGCCATGCGCCGCGGCTTCGTGACGCGTGAAGATGTGGAGGGGCTGATCGCGCTGAAGCCTGCCACCACGGAGCTCGTGCTCACCGGCCGGGGCCTGCTGCCCCTCGCCGACCTTGTCGACCTGGTAACCGAAATGCGCCCCGTCAAACACTACTTCGACGAAGGCCTCCTAGCCCGCCAAGGCATCGAATACTAATTGATCCGAAGGGGACGGAGGAAAACGGATCATCGACATCACGACGGAGAGCAATGATCCGTTTTCCTCCGTCCCCAAGGGATCATTTGGCAGTGGCGCGGCCGAGCCAATTGCCGCTGTGGTGGTAGATGGTAAACATCGTAGCCGTGATAAGCCAGGTTACGGGGTAAACCAGCAGCAGGTGCTCAAGCGACGGATCGAACGGCATAATCGCAAACACCCAGATCACCCTGAGCACGACAGTGCCAAAAATCGTGAGCAGCATGGGCTGCAAGCTCACGCCGGCACCGCGAATGGAGCCCGACGCGTTTTCGATAATCGAGAAGATCGCGTAGAACGGCGCGATGAAATGAAGAATCGTCGTGGTATACGCCGAAATCGAAGCATCGTCGACAAACAGACGCGACAACGGACCCGAGAACACCAGCAGCACGGCAGACAGGCCACCAATGAGCATAAACGACAGCACGAGCGACGTATGGTAGCCCTTGCGCATGCGCTCATAGTTGCGCGCGCCAAAGTTCTGTGCCGAGAACGTGGTGATCGACACGCCGAGCGCCTCGGTAACCATCCAGACAATGCCATCTAAGCGGCCCGAAAGACCCCACGCCGTGGTGACATCGGCACCAAACGAGTTGACCGACACCTGAATCAAAACGTTGGAAATCGAATACGCAGCAGACTGAAAGCCGAGCGGCAGACCACACGAAATCATGCTCTTACAAATGCCAGGATCAATGCCGAGCTTGGGCAGCGAAAGCCGCCACGCACCCGGTGCGTGCATCATACGAATCACGATCATCGTGGCGTTGGAGCAAATGGTCAGCGCCACCGCGATGCCGCAGCCCAGAGCCTCCATATGAAACACGGCAACGAAGATGACATCCAGCACCGCATTAACAAGGCAGCCGGAAGCGATAATCACAGCAGGCCCACGCGTGTCGCCCACGGCGCGCAGCAGTGCCGTTCCCATATTGAGCAGCAGCGCCGCAACCATGGCGGCAAAATAGCAACGAGCATAGGCCACGCCCTCGGCCAATAGTTCATGCGGCGTGTTCATAAGTACCAGCATGGGCTCAACGAACACTATGCCAAGAATCGAGAAAACGATGCCGCCCACCAGCGCGAGCGTCATGGCCGTATGGACCGAACGACTCAGTCGCTCATCATCGTGCTGGCCAAAATACTGACCGGTAATGACCGCGCAGCCGGCGCCGACGCCAACGCAAAAGCCAATGCAGAGCTCGGTGAGCACCATCGTGGCCTGGATGCCGCCCAACGCGAGCTTGCCGCCAAACTGGCCGACGATATAGGTACCGATAAGCGTGTAGGCCTGCTGAAAAAACGAGCTAAAGAAGATGGGAACGCACAGCGAAAGCAGCTGCTGCCAAATGACACCCTGTGTTACATCGATAGCCGTAGATTTCTTAGCCACACGCCCTCCCCAAAAGCGCACGTCAACCGACAAAACAGCAAATTAAAACCAAAGCCAATACCAGCTTAGCACCGACCGGCGTCGACCGAAACACCCCGAATCAGAGCCCGGTGCGAACTATCTGCCTAGTGATACAGCCCCGGCTGGTAGTGATACTCATTGCTCACATGCGGGCACAGCTGCCAAAAGGCGACGGCACTCGCCGCGGCCACGTTGAGCGAATCGACCCCATGCGCCATCGGAATGCGCACGGCCCGGTCGCAGCCCGCAATGGTCTTGGCACCCAAGCCGGCACCCTCGGTACCCATAAAAATCGCCAGTCGGTCGATCTCCTGCAGCGCAGGATCGTCCAGCGAAACGGAGTCGTCCGTCAGCGCCATGGCGGCACAGGAAAACCCGGAATTGTGCAGCGCCACCAGGCCGTCGTGCGGCCATACGCGCGCCTCGCTGCCAATACGAGTCCACGCCACCTGAAACACCGTGCCCATGCTCACACGAGCCGAGCGACGATACAGCGGATCGCAGCACGTAGGACTGACCAAAATACCGTCAACATTCAACGCTGCCGCCGAGCGGAAAATCGCACCCACATTAGTATGGTCGACAATACCCTCGAGTACGCATACGCGCACCGGGCGCTCTCCCGCCGCCTCGACGACGCCACCCAAGAACTCGGCTACCGGAATCTGCCGCGGGCGACGGAACGCCGCGAGCGCACCTCGCGTCACGTTAAAGCCCGTCAACTGCTCCATGAGCTCCATAGAGGCCACAAACACAGGGACCGGGCCGGCGCCCTCGCGCACAACCAGGCGCTCAAACAGCGGTATCATTTGATCGAGCCAGCGTTCGCCCAAAAGAAAGCTCACCGGCTCGTATCCGGCGCGAACCGCACGCTCGATGACCTTGGCACTCTCGGCAATAAAAATGCCCTTCTGCGGCTCCAGCACGCAGCGAAGCTCACGCTCGGTCAGTCGCACGTAGGCATCGAGCCGCTCGTCCTCGAGCGAATCAATTCGCAGAACCTCAACGGCATCAGTCATAGCAGCCAGCCCGCACCTTTCTTTGCAGCACCTATACAAATATCGGGGCAACGCCATGCGCCGCCCCGTCATTCATTTCAACCCGATAATACCGAAGGGATAATCGGTTTTACGCCTCGATGCGACGATACGTCACGAACTCATAATCGACGCCCTCGTCACCCTCACCGGCGGCAATCGTCGCGACCCCGCTACGCTGCGCAATCTCCCACGCAGGATCGGCTTCCAAATCGGGAAAGTACGTATCCACGACATGGACGCAGTGGTTATGAGTGACCTCGGCCTCCACGCAGTACGGCAAAAACTGCCGATAGACATCGCCGCCACCGAGCACCCAGGCAACGAGCTCATCGGCAACCGCAGCGAGCGCTTCGTCAACGCTATGCACCACGTCGACGCCCTCGGGCGCAAAATCCTCGTCGCGCGTGAGCACGATATTGCGACGATTCTTGAGAGGACGCCCGCCGGGAAAACTCAGCAGTGTCTTGCGCCCCATGATAACCGGGCAACCTTTGGTGCACGCCACAAAATGACGCATGTCGGCACGGTTGGATACCACCATGTCACCCTCGCAACCAATGCCCCAGTCGTCACACACGGCGACAATGGCAGAAAGCTTACACGTCATGAGTGCCACCTACACCGCAATAGGAATGTTCTTGACCTGCGGACCGTGCTCGTAGCCCTCCACGATCAGGTCATCGGTCGTAAATGCATAGAAGTCATGCACGTCGGTGTTCAGCGTTACCTTAGGCGCCGCAAACTGCGGACGCTCGATAAGCTCACGGACGATATCGACATGACGGTCGTAGATATGGGCGTCGGCGATCACGTGCAGCAGCTCGCCGGGAATCATATCGACCGACTGCGCGACCATCATGAGCAGAATGGCGTACTGGCACACGTTCCAGTTATTCGCGGCCAAAATGTCCTGACTGCGCTGGTTGAGAATCATGTTGAGCGTGGGCTTGTCGTCCTGCGGGCGCTGCGTGACGTTATAGGTCACGCTGTAGGCGCACGGATACAGGTGCATCTCGGACAGGTCACTAAACACATACGTGTTGGTCATGATGCGGCGGCTGTACGGCGTGTGCTTAAGATCGTACAGCACACGGTCCATCTGATCAAAATCGCCCTCGGCGTAATGGCTCTTCTGGCCAATCTGATAGCCGTAGGCTTTACCGATGGAGCCAGTCTCGTCGGCCCACTCATCCCAAATATGGCTATTAAGATCGTGGACGTTATTGGACTTCTTTTGATAGATCCACAGGATCTCGTCCATCGCAGACTTAAGCGCCGTGCGACGCAGGGTAAGCGCGGGGAACTCCTCGCGCAGGTCGTAGCGTGCCGTAACGCCAAAGTTTTTAATGGTATAGGCAGGGGTGCCATCCTCCCACACCGGTCGGACCTTTTGGCCCTCGGTGGTGGTGCCATGGTCCAGAATATCGCGGCACATGGATACAAACTGTTGATCAGCCTTGCTCATTGACCCTCCTGTCAGTCGCCTACAAGCGAGATTCATTGTAGCCCAGGTGCACGCGACCCCACAGCCCAAACATAAGCCCTCATTTTCTGACATATGCCAGAAATCCCTTGCGCAAGTCCACACGTTCGCTATTCTATTGTTGACATATGTCAGATTTGGAGAGTGTATGACAGGAAGACGCGAAAAATTACGCCGTGTTGGGATCATCCCCGAATATCGCGGCTTTACCCCCGACGGCCTTGCCAGCGGAGACGCCATCGAGATGACGGTCGATGAGCTCGAAGTCCTGCGCCTATGCGACCTCGAAAGCCTCAATCAGCAGACCGTTGCCCAGCAAATGGGCATCGCCCGTGCCACCGTGGCGGCAATCTGCAGCCGCGCACATCGCAAGGTGGCAAACGCGCTGGTCAACGGGCGCGCGCTGAGTATCAAGGGAGGCAGTATCGCATACTCCCCCATCACCACGACGACGGCCGCATGGCCAGCAAAGGAGGTCGGCACCATGAGGGTGGCAACGACGTACGACAACGGCAACATCTTTATGCACTTTGGCCGCAGCGAGCAGTTCAAGATCTACGACATTCAGGACGGCAAGGTGCTCAACGAGCAGGTCGTGGGCACCGGCGGCACCGGTCACGGCGCCCTGGCGGGTCTGCTTGCCAACGGCGGCGTGGACACGCTCATCTGCGGTGGCATCGGCGGCGGCGCCATCAACGCGCTCACCCAGGCCGGCATCACGGTCTATGCGGGCGCCCAGGGCAGCTGCGATGCCTGCGTTGAGGCCCTCATTGCCGGCACGCTCACGCAGACCGGCGAGGCCACGTGCGGCTGCCACGGCCATGACCACGAGCACGCCCATGAGCATGGCGAGTCCTGTGGTTGTCACGGCCATCACGAGCACGAGGGCCACGAGGGCTGCGGCTGCCACTAACGGCACGGCACCGCGAACTCGGGGCGCGACACTGAACGCAACCCAACAATCAAAGCCAACAACAAAGGCCACCCGGTAGCTACCGAGTGGCCTTTGCCATATCAAGCTGGAATTACAGCACTATTTCTTATTACGCATCTGCGCTTCCATCTGGCGCAACAGGTCCATATCGGACTTGGGGCCGCCCGTACCCAGGCCGCCCATGCCGCCCAGACCCATAGCGTCCAAGCCAGGGATATTGGGCATGCGCATCTTCTTGCCCTTCTTACCCTTTTTGCCCTTCTTGCCGCCGGCCTGTGCCTGATTGGCCATCGTGCGCATGCGGCCCATCATCTTATTCATCTCGCCCCACTGCTTCATAAGGCTGTTGACCTCGGTGGGGGTCACGCCGGCGCCCTTGGCAATGCGGGCACGGCGCTGGCCGTTGATGATGGAGGGACGCAGGCGCTCCTCCTTGGTCATCGACATGATGATGGCCTCGTTCTTATCGAAGATACCTTCGTCCAGGTTGCCACCCATCTGGTTGAGCGCACGCTGGCCACCGGGGAGCATGCCCAGGATGCCCTTCATGCCGCCCATCTTCTTGACGGCCTTCATCTGGTCGAGCATGTCGTTCATGGTAAAGCCCTCGCGCAGCATACGCTCGGCAGCCTCGAGCTGCTCGGCGTCGGCCGCCTCCTGGGCCTTCTCGATGATGCCGACAACATCGCCCATGCCTAAGATGCGCTTGGCCATGCGGTCGGGATAGAACGGCTCAAGCGAATCGGGTTTCTCGCCCATGCTAACAAACTTGATAGGCTTGCCGGTCACCTGGCGCACGGAAAGAGCACCGCCGCCACGGGCGTCGCCGTCGAGCTTGGAGATGATCACGCCGTCGAAGTCGGTGCGCTCGGCGAAGGTCGAGACGACGTTGACAATATCCTGGCCGGTCATGGCATCGACAACCATCAGCACCTGATCGGGCTTGACGGCCTTCTTGATGTCCACGGCCTCCTGCATCATCTGCTCGTCGATCTGCAGGCGACCGGCGGTATCGACGATGACCACGTCGCGCAGGTGGTCAACGGCCTCCTGGATGGCGCCCTTGGCGATGTCGACCGGATGCTCGCCGTCACCGCGGAAGACCGGCACGCCGATCTCTCCACCGAGCGTGGCCAGCTGGTCGGCAGCGGCGGGACGGTAGACGTCGCACGCGGCGAGCAGCGGCGAGCGGCCCTGCTTCTTGAGGAGGTAGGCCAGCTTTACGGCCGCCGTGGTCTTACCGGAGCCCTGCAGGCCCACGAGCATGATGACATTGGGAATGCGGTTGCTAAAGACGAGCTTGCTCTCGGTGGAACCGAGCATCTCGGTGAGCTCGTCGAGCACGATCTTGACGACGTTTTGCGCCGGCGACAACGACTCCATGACCTCTGCGGTCATGCAGCGTTCCTTGGTCTTGGCGACGAACTCCTTAACGACCTTAAAGTTGACGTCGGCCTCGAGCAACGCCATGCGAATGTCGCGCATGGCAGAGGTAATATCGGCCTCGGTCAGCTTACCCTTGCCGCGCAGGCGGTCAAATGTGTCGTTGAGGCGATCGCTCAGAGAATCAAACACTAGTCACTCCTTAATTGGACTCGCCCACCAGGGCGCGGCAGAAATCTTTGGCATTGAACTCCTGCAGGTCATCGACCTGCTCGCCCACGCCGATGCGCAGGATCGGGAGCTTGAGCTTCTCGGCCACGGCCATGGCGATACCGCCCTTAGCCGTGCCGTCGAGCTTTGTCATGATAATACCGTCCAGGCCAAGCGCCTCGTTAAACTCGAGCGCCTGGTTGAGGCCGTTTTGGCCCGTTGCGGCATCGATCACGAGCACGACATAGACGGGCATGGGGCCGGCGGCCATATTGCCGGCGCGCTTACGGGTCACATTGACCACCTTGGCAAGCTCGCGCATGAGCTCGGGGCTCGTGTGCAGACGACCGGCGGTATCGATGAGCACCAGGTCGCTGCCGCGCTTGTCGGCCTCGTCGAGCACGTCGTAGCAAACACTTGCCGGGTCGGAGCCGCGGTCGCGCTTGATGACGGGGACGCCAGCTCGCTGGCCCCACACATCGAGCTGCTCGATAGCGGCAGCGCGGAAGGTATCGGCCGAACCGATCACGACGTTCTTGCCGCGGGCGGCCATGGCGCTCGCGATCTTACCGACCGTCGTGGTCTTGCCGGCACCGTTAATGCCCACAAACAGCACGCAGCTCGGCGTATCGGAGAACGGATCGAGCTCGATGGGCACAAAGTGCTGCTCAAGCTGCTCGGCCAGGGCGCGACGTAGTTGCGGGGCGGTCTTGAGGTTCTTCTTAGCCGCGGCATCACGCAGGTCATCGGAGACCTTTATGGCGACCTCGGCGCCCATGTCACCCATGACGAGGGTGTCCTCCAGGTCCTCCCAAAAATCCTCGTCGACCTCGCCGCCAAAGTAAAAGACCTCGTTGAGGGCCTCGCGACTGCGCTCAAGTCCGCGCGAGAGAGCGTCAAAGAATCCCATTATGCATTCACGACCTTTCCGGTTTCGCGATCGAGTTTTTGCGAGACGACGCGACTGACGCCGTCGGCTTGCATCGAGACGCCATAGAGGACGTCAGCGTCCTCCATAGTACGGCGCTGATGCGAAATGACCAAGAGCTGCGTATCGGAACGCAACACATCGAGCGCGCCGATGAGCTTGGACAGGTTGGCGTCATCGAGTGCCGCCTCGACCTCGTCCAGCACATAGAACGGCACCGTGCGCGTGCGGTACACAGCAAAGAGGAGGGCGAGCGCCGTCAGGCTCTTCTCGCCGCCCGACATGAGCATCATCTTGGTGATGCGCTTGCCGCGCGGCTGCGCCACGACCTCGATACCCGTCTCGGCAGGATGCTCGGGATCGGTCATCTCCAGATGGGCCTGGCCGCCCGGGAAGAGCATAGCGAAGATCTCGCGGAAGTTCGCGTCGACCTTCTCAAACGTCACCAGGAACGCCTTGCGCATCTTACGATCAATGGCCACCGTGATCTTGGTGAGCGCCTTGCGCGCGCTCTCCAGATCGGCCAGCTGCTCCTCGATGTAGTCGGCGCGGCGCTTGAGCTGCTCGTACTCCTCCATGGCAACTTGGTTAACGGGACCAAGGTTGTTGATCTGGCGCACGAGCTGGTTGAGTTCACGCTCGGCGGCATCACGGTCGGTAGGAGCAGGAAGCATGAGCGCTTCCTCGAGTACCGTGGTGCCATCGGCGGTAATGGCCTTAATGGCGGCCTCTACCTGCACCTCGAGCTTGCCACGCGCGACCTTGAACTCGTTTTGCGTGGCGGAGGCGGTATCGACTCGCTCCTTAGCGCGGGCAACCTCTGCCTTGGCGTCCTCGATGGTCTTCTTGAGCGAAGCGGAGTCCGCCTCCTCCAGAGAGGCCTGGTCACGCAGGCGCGCTGCCCAATCCGACGCGCGTTCCAACAGGGCAGAATAGCGCTCGTGCATGGGGTCGACACGCAGACGCAGCAGCTCGAGCGAGCGCGAAGCCTGGCGTGTTCCGCGGATACGGCGGTCGATGCCCTCCAAGCGATGCTCCAGGTCGGGCACGCGGCCCTTCAGCGAACGCAGACGCTCGCTCGTCTGGGCCAGGCGCACCTTGGCATCGGCGAGCTTACCGGCGGCCTCGGAATCGTCACGGCGAACGCGGTCGAGTTCGTCGTTGGCCTCGGCAATCTGCAAGCCCAGGTCGCTCGCCTGCGCACGCGCCTCGTCACGCGAACGGGTGAGCTCGTCCACGCGCGGGCGCGCAGCACGAACGGCCTCGGAGGCCTGCTCGCGGCGCTTGGAGATGCGCACGCGCTCGACCTCGGCATTGTTGGCGCTTTGCTCCAGGCGGCCGATCTCGGACAGCAGGGAACGACGCTCGCCCTCAAGGCGGGCAATCTCGCCGGCAGCATCGCCCTCGGCAGCACGGGCCTCTTCAACGGCCGCATTGGCCTCAACGACCTGATCAGAAACATGCTCAAACACGGCAGCAAGATCGGGCTCCAGGCCTTCCAGCTCGCGGATACGACGCTTGCGCTCCAGAGCGCCCGAAGCCTCGCCGGCATCAAGCCCCACGCGAACCAGGCCGCCGCAGGCAACGCGTGCGCCATCGGGAGTCACATAGGTCACACCGTCAATGACAGGCGCAGCCAGCGCGGCAGCCAAGTCATCGACCACGTAATAGCCACCGAGCAGCGCCTCGACAATCGGGCCATAACCGGCACGCACGGAAAGGCGATCGACCAGACGCGAACCGGCAGCGCCCTCGGCGGCAGCAGAGCCGCTCACGCCGCGCGCCACCAGCAGCGCCTCACCCGAGGCCTTCTTTTGGTCCAGAGCCGCACGACCGGCACGCTCAAGCGCGGCGGCGTCATCAAACAACAGGGCATCGATATCGCCGGCAAGTAGCTGCTCCACCAGGCCCTCAAGCTCGCGCGGGGCCTCGAGCACGTCGCCCAGACGACCCGAGACATCGTCGCCCAACGCACCCACCAGACGGCTCACGAGCGGCGAGCTGTCGGCCATGCGGGCATCAAGCTTCTTTTGGCTGGCAAGCTCCGAGCGCACCTCGGACAGCTTGTTGCGTGCCTCGCTCTCGCGGGCACGCAAGTCCTTCAGCGCCGCACGGGCGACCTCGGTGGCCTCACGCGCATCGACCTGGGCCTGGCGCGCTTCCTCAAGAGCACCCTCAAGCTCCTCGGCGCGGTTGCGACGGCTCTCGAGCGAGGCCGTGACCTCCTCGAGCTGCTCGTCAATCTGCTCCAGGCGCGAGACATACATGTTGTCCTCGACCTCAGCGTTGCTCAGCGAGTCCTTCACCTTGGCGAGCTCGAGCGCGGCGTTGTCGGCCACGCGCTGCACATCGCGTTGCTCACGCGTAAGCTGCGAAATCTGATTGTCGAGCGCCACGCGCCGCTCGTGGAGCTCAGCGGCAGCAGGACCAGCAGCGTCAACGTCCTCCTGGGCCTGCATGTGCGCACCGGTCACTTCCTCAAGCTGCGCACGCGCGTCCTCGAGCTCCTCGACCACGCGACGACGCTGATGCTCGGAGCTCGAAATCTGCCCGCGCATGTCAGACAGGCGCGACACCATGTTGTGGCCCTTTTCCTCGAGCAGGCGCATGTCGGAGTTAATGCGGCCGACCACATCTTGCATATGACGGCGCTGCTCGCCCAGGTCGCCCACAAACAGGCCCTTTTCCTCGAGCATGACCTGGAGCTTCTCGAGCTCGCGCTCCTTTTCGCCCAAGCGGTACTGCGCAAGCTCAAGCTCGGCCGCGCCCTCCTTGGAGCGGCTCTCCAGGTCGTTCCACTGCGACTGCAGCGAACGCAGCTCGTCGACGGCTAGCATCTGCGTAAGCTCGTTCGCGCGCGAGGACAGCTCTTTGTACTTGCGCGCGCGATCGACCTGACGCTCCAACGGGCGCAGCTGACGGGCGATTTCCTTATTAATGTCGCGGGCACGGGTCAGGTGCTCATCCATCGACTTGATCTTTTTGAGCGCACGCTCCTTGCGACGCTTGTGCTTGGAGATGCCGGCGGCTTCCTCGATGAGGGCGCGGCGCTCCTCGGGGCGGCTCTGCAAAATGGCGTCGAGCTTGCCCTGGCTGATGATGGAATGCGTATCCTTACCCAGGCCCGAATCGTGCAGGATGTCCTGAATGTCCATCAGGCGGCACGGACTCGAGTTGATGAGGTACTCGCTCTCGCCCGAGCGATACATGCGACGGGTGATGGCGACTTCGTCAAAGTCGACGGGCAGCATATGGTCCGAGTTATCGAGCACCAGCGTAACCTCGGCGACACCCACCGGCTTGCGCGCTGATGAGCCCGAGAAGATGACATCCTCCATGGCCTGGCCGCGCAGCTGCTTGGCGCTCTGCTCGCCCAGGACCCACAGAATCGAGTCAGAGATGTTCGATTTTCCCGAGCCGTTTGGACCGACGATGACGGTCAGGCCCGGCTCAAACGTCATATGGGCGCGGTCGGCAAACGACTTGAACCCCTTGAGCGTGAGGGACTTGAGATACACGGTTCCTCGCTTAAACAGGCTTCTTGTTGAGAATCACGCCGTTGGTGGTGTAGCCCATGCGGTCAAGTGCCTCGAGTGCAGCGGCTCCCTCGGCTTCCTTCTTTGAGGAGCCGGAGCCGCGACCCTGACGAATACCATCGATCAACACCACGGCGGTAAAGGTGGGCGCATGCGCCGGGCCCTCGGAGCCAACGAGCTTATACGCCGGGGGCTCGTGACCGTCGGCTTGCACGCACTCCTGCAAAAACGACTTGGGGTTTGCAGGATGCTCGGCACGCTCGGAAGCCAAATGCGGCTTAAGCGTACGGTGAATGAACTCCGCCGCGGCATCCCAGCCGGCATCCAGGTACAGCGCGCCCACGAGCGACTCATAGACGTTCTCGAGGGCCGAATGCAGGCCGCGCGCACCGGTACCGGTCTCGGAGGCACCAAAGATGATGATGTCGTCGATGCCCAGCTCGTGAGAAACCTCGGACAGCGTAGCGCCCGAGACAAGCGACACCTTCAGGCGCGTGAGCTTACCCTCGTCAAACTCCGGATAGGACTCAAACAGGGAGCGTGCGACCACAGCGCCCAAAATGGAATCGCCCAAGAACTCAAGGCGCTCATAGCTGGCAGAAACCGGCTGGCCCTCGACTGCCGAGGGATGCGTAAGCGCCGCGCGCAGCAGCACCTTATTGTTGAACTCGTGGCCCAGGATTTCCTGGGCGCGCGTAAGTCGTTCGGATAAAGCCAAGACTTAGGCCTCCTTGGCAGCTTCGATAGCGTCGACGGCGTCGGCGACAGAGTTGAGCGAGAGCAGGGTCTCGTCATCGATCTCGAGGTTGAACTCGTCCTCGATAGCCGTAACCAGCTGCAGGCGCTCAAGCGAGTTGGCATCGAGGTCGTCAAAGGTGGTCTCCTCGCTAATTTCGGCAACATCGACGCCCAGAACGTCAGCAGCGACCTCGGCGATCTTGTCGAAGATTTCGGAGCGGTCCATAGCGCTTCCTCTCATAGTGCATGAATACCAAAAGAATGGTACCGCCCGGGCGGTACCAAGACACGGTTCTGATTCTACCCCACGACGTGCGCCGCGAAGCACATAACAGCGCTCTAACTCGCTCTTATAAAACGATACCGTCCATAGAGTTGGCGACATTCTCGACCAGCCCGGCGCGCACGGCTTCGGCCGCCGCGAGCGTACCGTTTTTAACAGCCTCGACCGAGGTAGCGCCATGGCCGATCAGGACCACGCCGCGCAGGCCCAAAAGAATCGCGCCGCCCTTGGCGTCGCCGGAGAGCTTGGCCTTTATCTCGCGCATCTGCTTTTTAATGAGCAGTGCGGCGATCTTGGTGCCGAGCGAGGCCATAAAGGCGCCCTTGAGCTCCTGCAGCAAAAACTTGGCAGCGCCCTCGGTAGCTTTGAGAGCGATATTGCCCGACATACCATCGGCAACGACGACATCGAAGTTGCCTGAGGTGAGGTCAGTGCCCTCGCAGTTACCAACAAAGCCGGGAACGGCGGCTTTCATGGCCGGGAAGCAGGCCTTGGTAAAGTTGGAGCCCTTCTCGTCCTCGGTGCCGTTGGCAAGCAGGCCCACGCGGGGATGCTCGATGCCCAGGACGACGCGAGCATAGGCGCTACCCATCTGCGCAAAGCGCACCATGTCATCGACCTCGACATCGGGGTTGGCGCCCATATCGCACAGCACCGTCAGACCGCCGGCGCGATTGGGCAGCGCATTGGTCAGACAGGGGCGCACCGGCTGCTTCTTGCCTTCGGCCTGATACCTAAACGGCGTCACGTAGGCGGTGGCAGCGGCGGTCATGGCACCGGTCGAGCCGGCGGAGAAGAACGCATCCGCGTTGCCCTTCTTAATGGCGCGGCAAGAAAGCACGATCGACGACTTACGCTTGGTCATCACGGCGCGAATGGGATCGTCATCCATGGCGATAACGTCAGGTGCCTCAAGGGCCTCAACACGTGCATGGGAAGCTGCAAAGGGATTGACGATTTCGGCGGGGCCAGCTGCCAAGACCTCGATATCGGGATCGGCGGCAAGCGCAGCCTCGATACCATCGAGAACAACCTGAGGTTTCTCGTCTCCGCCCACAACGTCTACACAAACGCGAACGTTACTCATATACATACTCCTTATACAAAAATGGCCGACTCATTGAGCCGGCCATTGTGGTTCCATTTGGAACGGCATCGCATCCAGAGTATACCGTTACTCGGTAACGATAACCTCGCGGTCCTTGTAGAAACCGCAGCTGGGGCACACGTGGTGCGGAAGCTTGACAGCGCCACAACGGGGGCACGTGGACTGAGCCGCAGCCGAGATCTTCATGTTGGCGGAACGACGGGTGTGAGTGCGGATACGACCCTGCTTTTGTTTAGGTACGGGCATAGTGACCTTCCTTATGAACTATCCAGTGTGGCGATTACGCGCAAGTAGCGATACTACCACAGTTTTACTCATCGAGCTTGAGATTCTTCAATGCTGCAAATGGATTTTCCGTGGCAGCGGCCCATTCTGCCTCTGCCTGGGCGGCGCAATCGCATTGCTCGACGTTGAGATTGCAACCGCAAGTGGGGCAAAGGCCGCGGCAATCGGGCTTGCACAGGACAACGAACGGCGTGTCCATGACGACCGCGTCGTTGATGGGCTCTCCCAGATCGACGATGCGATCCTCGCCCAGGAGCTCGTAGCCGTCTTCGTAGGCCTCGGGATCCTCGGGCTCCTCAAAGAGATAAAACTCCTCGATCTCGCCGGCGATATCAAACGAGGCGGGCTCCAGGCAACGGTCGCACTCGCCGGTGGCGTGCGCGCGAACCATGCCCGTGAGCAAGACACCGGCACCGGCATTGGTAAAGACAACGTCGTAGTCGATGCCGTCCTGTAGCTGGTACTCCTTCTCGCCCACCGTGTAGGTGGCGACATCGACCTTACCGGTCAGCGGATACGAATCTCCAGGAAACTCGAGCTGCTCGGAAAGATCGACGGTAACGCTCGGGAACTCAGCCATTACCACTGACCATTCTGCTGGGCGGCACCCTCGTTGAGCTGCTGACGGCAACGGGTAACGGTGCCGGTCAGGCTCTTGAGGTTCTCCTCCAAGTGCGTAAAGACCTGCTCTGCGTAGTCCTCGGCAGCATAACGCGTCTCGCGCTCGTACTGCTGGGCACGATCGCGGATGTCGTCGGCCTGCTGCTGCGCAAGGCGGACGATCTCCTGCTCACCGGCAATGGTGAGGGCCTGCTGCTGAGCGTCGGCGATGATGGAATCGGCCTGAGCGGCGGCGGAAGCCATAAGCTCCTCGCGCTCCTTAAGGATACGGCGGGACTTCTGCCACTCCTCGGGATAGCTCATGCGGATCTCGTCGAGGATGTTGAAGAACACGTCGGCGTCGATGACCTTGAACTGAGCGTTCTTGCCGAAAGGCGGCTTGGCTTCCTCGATCAGCCCTTCGAGCTCATCGACCAAGCTGACGATCCTATCGCCAGGAAAATTCTCGCCCGGCATCCGGTCTCCTTTCATAGGTAACATATCATCGTGCTAGTTTACCACATGCCACCAGGCAATAAGAAACGTCACGAAAAGCGATGTTTGAGCGCTTCGACCACGTTGGACGGGACAAACGTCGATACGTCACTGCCGAGCGAGGCGATCTGGCGAACGACCGAGCTCGAGATATAGCCGTACTGCGGCGCACTCATGACAAAGATGGACTCCAGCTCGCTATCCAGGCGATAGTTAAGGTCGGCCTGCTGCAGCTCATACTCAAAGTCGGTCATGGCGCGCAGACCCTTGACCACGGCCCCCGCCCCCTGCTCACGAGCGAAGTCGACCAAGAGGCCGGTAAAGGGCAGGACCTCGACGCCGTCGATATCACCGAGCGCCTCGCGGGCCAGCGCCACGCGCTCATCGAGCATAAACGTGGTGCCCACACCGTTTTTACCCTGCGACTCGGCAACAGCGACGATCACGCTGGGAAAGATGCGGCGGGCGCGGCGGATCACATCGATATGGCCAAACGTGATGGGATCGAAGGTGCCCGGGACGATCACGCGATTAATAGTGTCACTCATGGGCGTCCTCCGGGGATACTGCCTCGTCATTTTCGTTAGCATCAGTGCCGCCGTCCTTGCTATCGTCGACCCAGCGAAGCAGGTCGACCGAGGTAATGCCGTAGCGCTTCTCACGTACAGTCTCAAAGCCTGCCGGATGCGCGCCCGCATCGGCGGCGGCATGCTCAAACAGGACGTAAGCGCCTGGTGCAAGCAGACCCTGCTGAGCCAGGTTCTGCAGCAGCACCTCGACTGGCTCGGCACCAAAAGCATAGGGCGGGTCGAGCAGGACCAGATCAAAGGGACCGCCCGGTACGCGACCGCGCGAGGCACTCACCAGCATGTCGCCCGTGACCACGCGCCAACGCGCGCGGTCACGGCAGAGCGACTCGATATTCTTGGTAATGAGCCGCGCGGCGTTGCGATCGATCTCAAACGTCGTGAGCGAGCGGGCCCCACGAGAGAGCATCTCTAACCCTAAGGCACCGGAGCCGCCAAAGGCGTCCAGAACACGAACCTCGTCCAAATCGAAATCGAATGCCGACATGACCATAGATGCGCACGCCTCGCGCACGCGATCAGTCGTGGGGCGGGTGACATCGCGACCACGGGGCTCCTCGATCTTACGACCGCGCCATTCGCCGCCGATGATTCTCATCCTCCGCTGACCTCCTTAAAGATATGTCGATAACGCATGGCGACCGCCTCGCGCAAGGGACGCGTCGCCACAGAGTCAAGGTTGCAAGCATACCGCAAGAGCTCGACCGCGTCCAAATGGGCCCATTCGATAAGGTCCTCATCGGCATCCAGGTCCACAAAGCGCAAGGTCACGCCACCGTGCTGACGGTACCCCAGGATTTCGCCCTCGTGACGCAGACGCAGGTCCATCTGGGCAAGCGTAAAACCATCCGAGGTCTTTTCGAGCGACTGGAGACGGTCTTGTGCAGCCGAGGCGCCGCCATTGCCCTTGGAGTGCGTCATGACCAGGCACGTGCCCGACACGCTGCCGCGGCCCACGCGACCGCGTAGCTGATGCAGCGCCGCCAAGCCAAAGCGCTCACCGTTCTCGATGACCATGACGGTGGCGTTGGGCACGTCGACGCCCACCTCGACCACCGTAGTCGAGACGAGCACGTCAATCTCGCCACGCTTGAAGGCGTCGATCACGCGATCCTTCTCCCCCGCTGGCATACGGCCGTGAAGGCGCTCGATGGCAAGACCCGGCAACGCCAGACGCAGGCGATCGAGCTCGGTCGTCGTATCGTGCAGCGGCACAGGCACGGTCACGCGGCCCTCGTCGTCGCGGGCGATACCGGGCACGTCTTCAAGCTCATCGGCCGAGTCGCTCGGCTCCACGAGCGGGCAAATCACGTAGGCCTGCTGCCCCTTCTCGTGCGCCTCGCGAATGGCGCCATAGGCGAGGTCACGACTCGACTCGGTGAGCACGCGTGTCGTCACGCCAGCGCCAGGGACTGGCCGATGGCGGATGATACTCGTATCCAGATCCCCGTAGACCGAAAGCGCCAACGTACGCGGGATGGGCGTTGCCGTCATAACGAGCAGATCGGCACCGGGGCCCTTCGCGCGCAGGGCGTTGCGTTGGCCGACGCCAAACCGGTGCTGCTCATCGATGACCACGAGCGACAGATGCTTGAACGCAACGTTATCCGAAAGGACCGCGTGGGTTCCAAAGAGGACGTCGAGCTCGCCTGATTCCAGCTGTGCATGGATGCGCTCGCGCTCTGCGGCCGGCGTGGCACCCGTCAGAAGCGCCCAGGACATGCCGGCCTGCGAGAGCAGAGGGCCGGTCTTATCGGCATATTGGCGCGCCAGCACGCCCGTGGGCGCCATAACGCAGGCCTGCGTGCCGCTATCGACAGCCACAGCTAGCGCGCAGGCGGCAACGGCGGTCTTACCGGTACCGACATCGCCCAGCAGCAGACGGTTCATCACGCGCCCGCCATCGCACATGTCATGCAGGGTGTCTTGGAATGCGGCCTCCTGCTCGTCGCTCAGCGAAAACGGAAGGGCCTGTTTAAGCGCGCCCAGATGCTCGCCCGCGGTGTGGGCATAGGGCACCACATCGACCAGACCACCGTCGTTGCGCAGACGCAGCGCCAGCTGCAGGTAGAGGCACTCCTCGTAGGCAAGCCGTGCGCGCGCGATATCGCGCTCAGCCATGCTCGAGGGAAAGTGGATTGAGCGCAGCGCGCGGGCATTGCTCATCAGGCGGCGCTTGACGCGTAAGCGTGCGGGAATCGGGTCGAAGGGATTGCCGACGACCTCGAGCGCGCCGCTTACGATGCGGCGCATCCACGCCTGGCTCACGCCATCACTCACGTAATGGACCGGCAGGATGGTGCCTGCGGCACGCCCATTCTCGAGCTTTTCAAAGTGCGGCGAGGACATCTGCTTAAAGCCGTAGGCAAACTCGACCTTGCCCATCACGGCCAGGCGGTCGCCCTGCTTAAGCTGCTGGGCAATCCAGGGCTGGCGGAAAAAGGCAACCTGCAGCACGCCCGTCTCGTCAATGAGTGAGACCTCGGTCACCTGCATGCGCGGACGCGGCTGCTTTTGGACGATACGGTCGACCGTGGCGATGATGGTGCACACAGTGCCGATGGGCGCCATCTCGATGGACCACGAACGGGTAAAGTCGAGGTATCGATGAGGAATATGGAGAAGGAGGTCCCCCACCGTCCGAATTCCCAGACGGCGAAGGGCCTCCTCACGTTTACCCGAAACATATTTGAGTCGCGCGATATCCTCGTCGAGCGCATTGCTCTGGGCAAAGCGCTCCGAGACGCGCGGCACGGAGCATAGCTCGGACATGGGCAGTTGCCTACTCGATCGAGAAGATCACGGGATAGAGCGGCTGCTCGCCACGATGGGCGTCGACCTCCAGGTCGGGCTGAGCCTCCTCGATGGCGTCGACGATCTCCTGGAAGGCCTCATCGGACAGCTCCTCGCCGGCCAGAATCGTCAGCGCGTCGCCCTCCTCTTCCTCCTGCATGCGGTTGATGCAGTCGAGCGTGACCTGCTTCACGTCGGAGCCGACCACGTCGATGGAGCCGGCGATGATACCCATGACGTCACCGGAGTGAATCGGAGAACCGTCAGAGGCACTGGAGTCGCGCACGGCGCGGGTGACCTCGCCATCGCGGACCTCGCTGATGGCGTCGACCATGGCGGCGACGGCATCCTCGAGCTCGGAATCGGGCAGGACCGCGAACAGCGCGGAGAAGGCCTGCGGGACGGTCTTGGTGGGAACGACGGCGACCTTCTTGTCGGTGCAGGCTGAGGCAGCAGCCTCAGCGGCCATGCGGATGTTGCCGTTGTTGGGCAAGATGATGACCGAGGTCGCGTTGACCTGGTCCACCGCGCCCAGCAGGTCTGCAGTCGAGGGGTTCATGGTCTGGCCACCCGACACGATCACGTCGACGCCGAGGGACTTGAGGATGTCGGCCTCGCCGGACCCAGCGGCAACGGCGACAAAGCCCAGGGCCTTCGCGGGCTCGGCGGCCTTCTCCTGGTCCTCGTGGATCTTGGCGGTACGGTCGTGGGCCTCCATCTCCATGTTGTGGATAAAGACCTCATAGATCTGACCGAGCTGCAGCATGTGCTCGAGCACCAGGTTGGGGGTGTTGGAGTGCACATGGATCTTGTAGTCGGGATAGGCGCCCACGAGTAGCTCACAGTCGCCCATGGAACCCAGGAACTTAAGGCACTCGTCCTCGTCAAACGGGGCGTCGGCCTTAAACAGGAACTCGTTGCAGTAGCGGAACTCCGAGCCCTCCCAGTCGTCGTTGGCCTCGATCTCAACGCGACCGAGGGCCGCGTCGCGAGCAGAGCCAGCGGAATCAAACGTGGCGGAGAAATCCTCGACAACGGTGCTGCGGCCAAGAGCAGCGGCAACAAAGTTCTCTAGGAAGATGGCAAAGCCGAAGGCACCGGAGTCGACCACGCCGTTCTCTTTGAGGACGGGCAGCAGGTCGGGCGTGCGGGCGACGGACTGATACGCCTCGACGACGATGGCGTCGAGCGCGTCCTCGGCCGAGAACTTCTTCTTCTCGCACTCGTCGGCCTTGGTCGAGACATCGCGCAGCACCGTGAGGATCGTGCCCTCGATGGGTTTGCGGACAGCCTGGAAGGCGACCTTGACGGCGCGACGGAAAGCGAAGGCGATGTTGGCAGCCGTAATAGGCTCATCGGCAGAGACGAGGCCCTCGGCCACGCCGCGCAGAATCTGCGACGTGATGACGCCGGAGTTACCGCGGGCGCCCATCAGGGAGCCGTGAGTGATGGCGCCGGCGATGGCCTCCATGTCGGCGTCGGCAGGAAGGGCGGAGAGCTCCTTGGTCACCGAGGCGAGCGTGAGCGACATGTTGGTGCCGGTGTCGCCGTCGGGTACAGGGAAGACGTTGAGCTTGTTGATCTCCTCGGCCTTGTCGGAAACGGCAGCCGCAGCGATCGGAAAACAGGTGCGAATGGTCTTTGCAATCATGGGTATTTGAATCTCCGTTTTCGGATGCTAGTTCAGACGGCTCTTGAGCGCGTCGATATGGATGCCGATCTTAAGGCTGGCGGGATCGATCTGGGCGATCTCCTGCAGAGTGAAGGCAACGGAGCTCGAAAGATTGTGGCAGACGGACTTCATGTTGACGCCGTTCTCGAGCACGACGTGAAGATCGACCGTAAGGCCGTTCTCGTCGGCGGAGACAAGCACGCCCTTGCGGAGGCGCTGACCGGCAAGCAGGCGCACGCTCTCGGCGCCCTGGAGCTGCTCAGCCATACCGACGACGCCATAGCACGTCATCGCGGCATAACCGGCAATATCGGCAATAACGTCGTTCGAGACGCTCAGGCTGCCGTTAATGGTCTCAGACACAAGAATCTCCTTTTCTTGGTGCTCGCGGCACCATGTCGTGGGAGCAATCATTGCAATATTCTACAACGACCGCGCCATGTTGAGGTGGCGGGCCTCGGGATTACATCCTCGACACGAAATGTTGATATGGCAACGTTCGCGCTAGGCGATCGCGGCATGAAAAAACCCGCCGCATAGCGACGGGTTTTACAACCTGGCTCCCCGGGTAGGACTCGAACCTACAACAGCGCGGTTAACAGCCGCGTGCTCTACCATTGAGCTACCGAGGAATAGGTGCGTGCTCTCAAGCAACGAAGTTTATTATACGGACGAATCAGCTCAGGGCAAGAACTTTTTTAAGAAATTTTCCGACCCAGTCATTGGGGACGTTCTTAAACGACTAGTCATTCAAGAACGTCCCCAACGACTACATGAAAGCGCCCCCGAGCGGATGTGCTTGAGGGCGCTTATTGCTTGACTAGCTTTCGATATAGTCCTTGAGCTTGCTGCTGCGGCTCGGATGGCGGAGCTTGGCCAGGGTCTTGGACTCGATCTGGCGGATGCGCTCGCGCGTGACGCCAAACTCGCGGCCGACTTCCTCGAGCGTACGGGGATGTCCGTCGACAAGGCCAAAGCGCAGCTCAATAACCTTGCGCTCACGATCGGCAAGCGAGTCGAGCACCTGGGTGAGCTGCTCCTGCAGCATGGAGAAGCTGGCCGCATCGGGCGGAACGATGGCCTGGGAGTCCTCGATAAAGTCGCCCAGCTGAGAATCCTCTTCCTCGCCGATGGGGGTCTCGAGCGACACGGGCTCCTGCGAGATCTTCTGGATCTCGCGGACGCGGTCGGCGCTCATGTCCATCTCAGCACCGATCTCCTCGGGGGTCGGGTCGCGACCCAGGTCCTGAAGGAGCTGGCGCTGCACGCGGACGAGCTTGTTGATGGTCTCGACCATGTGCACGGGAATACGGATGGTACGGGCCTGGTCGGCGATAGCGCGCGTGATGGCCTGACGGATCCACCACGTGGCGTACGTGGAGAACTTAAAGCCCTTCTGGTAGTCGAACTTCTCGACGGCGCGGATCAGACCGAGGTTGCCCTCCTGAATCAGGTCCAGGAACAGCATGCCGCGACCGACATAGCGCTTGGCGATGGAGACGACCAGACGCAGGTTTGCACTGATGAGCGCCTGCTTGGCTTCGAGGCCCACGTTCTCAATGCGCGTAAGACGACGCATCTCGGCACGCGTAAGCTCGAGCTCACCAGCATCGGCAGCCTCAAGCTTCTCGGTGGCCTCAAGACCGGCCTCGATCTTCATGGCCAGATCGACCTCTTCGGAGGCGGTCAGCAGGTCGACCTTGCCGATCTCCTTGAGGTACATACGGACCGGGTCGCCGGTCAGCATCACCGTGGAGGCATCGATGCCGCGCACGCGCGAACGCGAACGAGACGTGCGCACGGTGCGCTTCTTCTTGCTCTTGGAAGAACCCATCTCGGCGTCGGCCTGGCGGGCCATCTTGAGCTCGTGATCGTCGAGCGAGCCGGAATCGTGCTCGTCGTCGTCATCGAAATCGTCGGTATCGGTATCGTTATCGTCATCGTCGACGTCCATGGGGGCGTCGTCGTTACCGCTCGCGGAGATAATCTGGATGCCGCTGTTGCGCAGCGCGGAATACACCGCGGTGAGCTGCTCGTCAGAAACATCGATATCCTTCAGGGCGACCTGAATCTCGTCCTCGGTTACCGAAGTCCTGTTTGAGCCGTTGCCCATGAGCTTTGCAACGTAGGATTCCAGCCCAGTACCCGTGCTCTCAGTCTTTTTTGGCACAGATTCTCCCTTCATAGTCCACAGGACTCAATACTTTAGCACACACATAGACCTCTATACCCAAAAAGAGGACTGGATATAGGCGAGAATACGCTGGTTGACCACAACATCTAGGCCTGTTCGGTGCCTGCGGCCTCCAGGCCGATCAAACGGAACGGGTCCGCCACGCCGCCGATCGACTTTTGCAACTCGCGTTGACGCTGCGAATCCTGCGCGGCCTGCACGGTCAGCGCGCGACGGGCCTCATCATCGAGCGAACGATCCTGGCGCAGCTTGGCCTGTGCGGCACGCATGCGGCGCTTGATGGTGTAGAGCTCGAGCGTATCGAGCATAAACACGATGTTCGTCTCGGTAGGGTGTTTGCTCGTCGCCGAGATGCGCCCGGCACTCACAAGCGTTGCCGCATCGGGACACACCGAGCGCGCCGCATCCATGCAGGCTGCAGGATCGGTTCCCGGCGGCGTTGCCAGAACGGCCCATGCGATGGACTCGTGACGTGGGTCAACCCACTCGATGGAGCAGATGCGGTCGGCATACGTGCGGAACAGGTCGGGGTAGCTCGTAAGCATCGTCAACAGCTCGCGCTCCCCTGCCAAGGACTTACGCTCAAGATCGGTCAAAACCACCGGCGCTGCCGCAGCCGGTGCGCCCGAACCATCAGCCACAGGAGCAGCGCCCATACCATCAAGTACGTCAATCGGCGGCAGGTCGTCGACGACCTCCACGGGCGCAGCACCGTAGGCATCGAGCGGGACGTAGTCGTACGGCTCTTCTTCGAC
>OLOK01000985.1_pt1 | contig 25914 bp, 27 predicted proteins | sample 1672591 | NCBI WGS metagenome assembly OLOK01 (sample SAMEA3136703, study PRJEB25190) | human gut metagenome | biome: human gut; feature: human-associated habitat; material: faeces | place: Austria | collected 2013 | reverse complement strand
CCCGGAACCATTGACAATTTATTGCCATTTAAACCCGGAACCGGTGGCAATTTTTATTTCAATTTTAACTCCTTTGGGTTGGTTGGGTATAGCTCTTATTGTTTTTCAGGTTCTATATCTTCTTTTTGTGGTGGTTTTGGATTTTGAGTATCATCTAATAAGGCTTCATTTGGTATTTTATTTTCTTCATTATTTTTTTCTTTTATTTCTTGCATAATACCCATTTTATTTTTTTTGTCTAATAATTCTTCATCTGCTGATATATATGTAAATTGACCATATATTATTAAGCCCAACACTGTGAATATTATAGTAAAAGTAACAAAATTTAATAACATATTTTTTATCAATTGTTTTTTTATAATTTTTTGTTCTTTCATTTTTCCTCATTTTACTTCGAAATCATATACCCAACGCCTCTAATTGTTTTAAAATATTTATCATAACCATATTTTTTAACTCTTTTCTAATTCCACTTGCATATACTTCTACAACATTTGTTGTTGTCTTACTATTAAATCCCCATATTTTATCAAAAATTTGCTCTTTAGTTATTATTTTATCTTTATAATTTATAAGATATTCAAGCATGTCAAATTGTTTTCCTTGAAGTGTTATTTCTTTATTTTCAATATATGCTTTTCTTGAACTTAGATCTAGTTTCATATTTTCAAAAATCAATTCATTTTATATATATGTTCTATTATTTCTTCTTATCATTGCTTCAATTCTTGCAATTAGCTCTTCTTTTTCAAATGGTTTTACTATCTGCACCTATATTAAATCCTCTTACTTTATCTTCTAGAGCATCTTTAGCAGTTGAAATCAATACAGGTGTATATATATGTTTTTTTCTAAGTTCAGCCAAAACCTCATATCCATTCATAATTGGCATCATTAAGTCTAAAATTATTACATCATATATATCCTGGGTTGCAAATAAAACTCCTTCTTGTCCATCATATGCTTGTTCAACACTATATTTACCTTTTATACATTGCTTTATTGTATCTGATAAAATTTTGTCATCTTCTACTATTAAAACCTGCATACTAAATTTCCTCATCTTTCTTTTATATCTTACAATATTATTATAAATTTACAATCTTAAAATTTGCTTAAAAAATACTAATATTAAAATTTAAATAAATTACACCATATTCTATTTTTTATGTTTAAAATCCACATATTGGATGTTATTATATATAAATTCAACTAATTTTTCCAAGTCATTTAAATTACTGTTCATATCTGATATTTCTACATATGATAAAGCTCCCCCTAATGAAAGTTTTTGGAATTCATTTTCAAAACTTAATCTTTTTAATACATCCATTTTTTCTCTATCATCTACATGATATGAATTAGTATAATAACCTTTATCTGTAACATCACTTATAATACCAAATCTTTCTTTATCAATTTTTGCAAATCTATAACTTAGACTTTTTGATGGAATTCCATATAATCCAAAACCTAACCCTGTTTCTTTTTTCCACCTTTTGGTTGTTTCTTCTAATTTTTTCATTACTTTTATAGCAAAATCATGTCCTTCTGAAGTTGTATGTGATACTCCCTTCATCAATTTGGTTACTTCATATATTCCAATATACCCTAATGATATTGTAGAATAGCCATCTTTCAATAATTCATCTATTTTTTGCCCTGATTTCAAGCGTGCAATTGCTCCATACTTCCAATGAATTGGACTTGTATCTGACAAAGTTCCAATTAATGCATAATGTCTGCACATTAAAGCTTCATAGCATATATCTAGTCTTTCATCTAGCAATTTCCAAAATTTTTCTTCATCTCCATCTGAAACAATTGCTATTTGTGGTAAATTAATACTAACTACTCCTTGGTTAAATCTTCCTTCAAATTTATAGTTTCCATCTTTGCTTTTAAATGGCAATAAAAAATTGCTACTTCCCATTGGACTAAACACATTGCCATCATAATTTTCACGCATCTTTTTTGCTGATATACAAGATGGTTGCAATCTTTTTTGTATGCACTTTGTTGCAAGTTTTGTTATATAGTCATATTTTCCCCCTTTTAGGCAATTATGTTCATATAATACATATACAAGCTTTGGAAATACTGGACTTACATCTTCTCCTTTTTCATTTTTCATCCCATCATATCTTTGTTTTAATATTTCTTCAATAATCATTGCATTTTCTTTTAAATATTTATTTTCTTCATCTAAATTCAAAAACAAAGTTACATTTGGTACTTTACCATTTGTTGTCATTAATGTATTTAATTGATATTGCATTGTTTGAACTCCTGAAATAAGTTCGGCTTGCAGGCTTTGATTTGCTATATCTTCTATAATGTCATCTGATAATTTTCCATTATATTTTTCCTCTAATTTATTTTTTAATTTAATATAACTCTTTCTTAAATATTTTCCTAAACACTTAATATCAACAGATTGTTCACCATATTGATTACTTGCAACCGCAGCAATTATTTGACTTGTAACAATACATGCTACTTTAAAACTTTTAGGTGTTTCAATTAATTTTCCATTTATTACAGTGCCATTATCTAGCATATCTTCTAAATTTATCAAACAGCAATTAAAAATAGGTTGCAAAAAATAGCCTGTATCATGAAAATGTAATATTCCTTCTTCATGTGCTTTAGTAATTTTTTCAGGCAATAACATTCTTTTGGTTAAATCTTTTGATACCTCTCCTGCAATATAATCCCTTTGGGTAGATGCTAAAACAGCATCTTTATTTGAATTTGGACCTTGATTAGAAATTTCTTTATTTTGATTTTTAATTAATCCTAATATTGATTCATCTGTTGTATTAGACTTTCTAACAAGTGCTCTTGTATATCTATAAACAATATATTTTTTTGCAAGCTCATACTTATGTATTTCCATTAATTTTTCTTCAATAATATCTTGTATATCTTCTACTAACATTCTTTTTTTATTTAAGTCTTCAATATATTTAACTATTTCTTTTATTTCTTCATTAGTTGCTCTTTTAGTCTGCATTACTTCCTGGTTTGCCTTTTGAATTGCAACTACTATTTTTTCTTTATTATAATCAACTACTCTTCCATCTCTTTTTATTACCTTCATTTTCACTGCCTCCTTTGTTATACTTGTTAATTATATAGTATTTACTCATGTTTTTTAGTTGCAATTGCAACTTTTTTAAAATTTAAAAATTGCCACCGGTTCCGGGTTTGGATGGCAATATATATTTATTTTGATGTACCGCGTAAGCGACCAAACGAGTGCTTTAGCACGAGTGCGAATTGGAGCAACCTACATTATAAAATTTTTAAATTGTAGGTTGCGACACCAAGGTACAAAAAATATTATATTATTGCCATTCAAACCCGGAACCATTGACAATTTATTGCCATTTAACCCCTTAAGCCGGTGGTAATTTTTACACTTCCATTATAATTGGTATAATCATTGGATTTCTTTTTGTTTTCATAAATATATAATCTCTTAAATTTTCTCTTGTAGCAGATTTTATTGTACTCCAATCACGAATTCCCTGTTCTTCACATTTTCTAATTTCATGTCTTACAACTGATTTTACATCATCCATTAAATTCTCTGACTCTCTTACATAAACAAATCCTCTAGATATTACATCAGGACCTGCAACAACTTCTCCAGTACTAGAATCCATTGTTAAAACAATTACAATTAATCCATCTTGTGATAAATGTTGTCTATCTCTTAATACAATATTTCCAACATCTCCAACACCTAATCCATCTACTAAAACTCTTCCACTTGGAACAGAACCTTTTATCTGTGCTCCGTTTTCATCTAATTCAAGTACTCTACCATTTGATAGCATAAAAATATTTTCTTTATCAATTCCCATACTTTGTGCTGTTTCACTATGTGCTGTTAGTTGTCTGTACTCTCCATGAACTGGTATAAAATATTTTGGTTTTGCTAAAGCCATTATTAATTTTTGTTCTTCTTGACATGCATGTCCTGATACGTGTACATCTGCTAAAGAACTGTACACAACTTCTGCCCCTATTTGCATTAAATCATCTATTACTCTAGATACAAATTTTTCGTTTCCCGGTATTGGTGTTGCAGAAATTATAACCAAATCATTTGGTGTAATTTTTACTTTTCTATGATCTCCTGCTGCCATACGTGTTAGTGCAGACATTGGCTCTCCTTGGCTTCCTGTTGTTATAATTACTAATTGTTCATCTGGATATTTATTTATTAAATCTATATCTATAAATAAATTTTCTGGGCAATCTATATAACCAAGTTCTCTTGCTGTTGTTATCATATTTATCATACTTCTACCACAAACTGCAATTTTTCTTCCATATTTTACTGCTGAATTCACAATTTGTTGAACTCTGTGGACATTTGAAGCAAATGTTGCAACAACAATTCTTTTTGTACAATTTGAAAATAATTTTTCAAAGACTTCTCCAACAGAACTTTCAGACATTGTAAAGCCCTTTCTTTCTGCATTTGTGCTGTCTGCCATTAATGCCAATATTCCTTCTTTTCCAAGTTCTGCAATCCTTCCAAAGTCCATTATTTTACCATCAATTGGTGTATAATCAACTTTAAAGTCTCCTGTATGAAGTATTGTTCCTGCTGGTGTTGTTATTGCAAGCATAACTGAATCTGGTATACTATGAGAGCTTCTTATAAATTCAACTTTAAATTTTCCAGCATTTATTACTTCTCCTTGATTTACTTCTATAAGATTTGTACTTCTTAAAATTTTATGTTCTTCTAATTTGTTTCTAATTAACCCTGCTGTAAGTTTTGTTGCATATATAGGCACATTAATTTTCTTTAAAAAATATGGTACAGCTCCAATGTGATCCTCATGTCCATGTGTAATAAACATTCCCCTTATTTTATTTTGATTTTTTTCTAAGTATGTTATATCTGGTATTACTAAATCTATTCCAAGCATATCATCTTCTGGAAATGATAATCCACAATCTACTATTATAATATCATTTTCATACTCAAAAACTGTAATGTTTTTTCCTATCTCTTGAAGTCCACCTAAAGGTATAATTTTTAATTTTGATGATTTAAAAATTGACTTTTTTTCTTTTGCTTGTCCTTTCTTTTCTTTACTTGTTTTTCTTGCTTGTAAGCTAACTTTTTTTGCATTTTTGTTTTCATTGTCTTTTGTTATTTTTCTTCTTGTTTGTTTTTTTAATTCTTTCTTTTCTTCTTCCATAAATTCTCCTTTTCTATTTTTATTCTCTATTTTAGTTATAATTAAAAATTACAACATTAATTTCATCAAACCAAAAAATTAGTTTAAATTTATATTAAACTAATTGACCCACATGATTTATTAACTATTTTCATTTTCATATGTAAATAAAGTTTATTTTTCATGCTATATTTGTCTCTTTAAAAGCATAAAATAAACCTTTAATAAATTCTCCGATCAACATTATTATTTACTTGTCTCTTCTTTTTTATACAAATCTCTTTTTACATTTAAACCTTTTGGTTTTAATAAAATCTCATCCTTTGCCCTCATGGCAATAACTGTTTGTTATTATACTACAATTATAAAAAAAAGTCAAATTATTGACTTTAGTTTTAGGCTGTCTTATAATAAACACATGAAAAAATTAATTGTAAATGAAAAATATAATGGAAAAAAATTAAATAAATTTTTGATGGATTCATTTCCGTCCCTTAGCCAAAATCTTTTTTATAAAACATTAAGACAAAAAGATATAAAAATAAATGGAAAAAGAATTAATCAAAATGTAGATATTTATTTAAATGATGAGATTTTAATATATATTAGTGATGAATATTTAGACCCCTCATTTAATTTAAATGTCTTTTTTGAAGATGAAAATATTTTAATTATAAATAAACCATCTAATTTAGAGGTTACAGGACAAAACAGTTTAACAACTTTTGTTCATAAAAAATATTCAAATTCGCCATTTAAGCCAATGCCTTGCCATAGACTAGATAGAAATACAACAGGCTTAGTTATCTTTGCCAAAAATGAAGAATCTTTAAATATTTTACTTACTAAATTTAAAAATCATGAAATAGAAAAACATTATTTGGCTTTAGTTTATGGAATTCCAAAAGAAAAAACAAAAGAATTAGAAAGTTATTTATTTAAAGACAATAAAAAATCAATGGTCTATATTAGTGATGAATATAAAAAAGGCTACCAAAAAATAATAACAAAATATACAATCTTAAAAAAGAAAGATGATAATTCTTGTTTACTTGATGTTGAAATAAAAACCGGAAAAACGCACCAAATTAGAGCACACCTTGCCCATATTGGTTTTCCAATTATTGGAGATGGAAAATACGGAAAAAATGAAATTAACAAAAAGTTCGGAAAAAAATATCAAATGCTTTGTAGCTATAAAATAAAATTCAATTTTGTAACAGACAGTAAAATATTAAATTACCTAAATGAAAAGGCATTTATGCTTGATAATTACGAAAAAATGTTATATAATATGCACTAAATTAAAGAATTTATATTATGGGGGAATAATTATGATAGATATTAAATTTTTAAGAGAAAATCCTGAAATTGTAAAAAAAAATATAAAGAAAAAATTTCAAGACGAAAAACTTCCATTAGTTGACGAAGTAATAGAATTAGATGTTAAAAATAGAGAAGCAAAATTAAATGGAGATAATCTAAGATCTGAAAGAAAGAATTTAAGTAGCCAAATTGGTGAACTTATGAAACAAGGAAAAAAAGATGAAGCAGAAGAAATAAAAGCAAAAGTCCAAGAAATAAACCAAAAACTTGAAGAAAACGAAAAATTAGAAAAAACATATTCTGAAGAAATAAAAAAAAGAATGATGAAAATTCCAAATATTATGCATCCATCTGTTCCAATAGGAGAAGATGACAGTAAAAATGTAGAAATACAAAAATTTGGTGAACCTATAGTTCGTGATTATGAAATTCCATTTCATGGAGAAATATTAGAAAGTTTAGGTGGACTTGATTTAGACAGTGCAAGACGAGTTGCAGGGAATGGTTTTTACTACCTAATGGGAGATATAGCAAGACTTCATTCTGCAGTATTAACATATGCAAGAGATTTTATGATAAATAAAGGGTTCACATATTGTATTCCACCTTATATGATAAGATCAGATGTTGTAACAGGTGTAATGAGTTTTGAAGAAATGGATGCCATGATGTACAAAATTGAAGGTGAAGATTTATATTTAATTGGTACTTCTGAACATTCAATGATTGGAAAATTTAAAGATCAAATACTAAAAAAAGAAGACTTACCATATAATATGACATCATACTCTCCTTGTTTTAGAAAAGAAAAAGGAGCTCATGGTATTGAAGAACGTGGTGTTTATAGAATACATCAATTTGAAAAGCAAGAAATGATAGTAGTGTGTGAACCAGAAGATAGCTGGGAATGGTATGATAAAATGTGGTCATACACAGTTGAATTTTTCAGAAGTATGAATATTCCTGTAAGAACTTTAGAATGTTGTTCTGGAGATTTAGCAGACTTAAAAGCAAAATCTTGTGATGTTGAAGCTTGGAGTCCAAGACAAAAAACATATTTTGAAGTTGGTAGTTGTTCTAACCTAACAGATGCCCAAGCAAGACGTCTTGGAATAAGAATTAAAGGAGAAAATGGCAACTATTTTGCACATACTTTAAATAACACAGTTGTTGCCCCACCTCGTATGTTAATTTCTATAGTAGAAAACAATTATATGCCTGATGGAAGTGTTATAATTCCAGAAGTTTTAAGACCATATATGGGTGGAACAGAAAAAATAATTATAAAAAAATAAAATATGCTAAATATAAAATCAAATGTAGAAAGGAGCATATGATATATTTTAATTAAATATATCATACAAAAAAGATGATAGTAAAAAATCCGCAATTTGAAGTTTCTGCTGTTAGTAAAAAACAATACCCAAAAAACAATTTACCAGAAGTAGTTTTAGTTGGAAAATCTAATGTTGGAAAATCAAGTTTTATAAATACAATGATAAATAGAAAAAAACTTGCAAGAACAAGTAGTGAACCTGGAAAAACAAGGCAAATAAATTTTTATAATATAGATGAGAAATTCTACTTTGTAGATTTACCAGGCTATGGTTATAGCAAAATGTCAAAAAAAGAACAAGAACAAGTTGGGCATTTTATTGAAGAATACTTATTTAAAAGAGAACAAATTTCTTTAATAATATTTTTAGTAGATATTAGACATAAACCTTCCGAAAATGATAAATTAATGTACAATTATATTATATCATCAGGGCTTCCTTTTATGATTTTAACAAACAAAGCTGATAAAATAGCAATAACTAAAGTAGAAGATGCAAAAAAAGAAGTTCAAAAAGTTCTTAATCCTATAGGGGATGCCCCTACATTTGCATTTTCATCTGAAAGGACAATTTATCAAGAAGATGTTTGGAAATTAATTGAACAATATATATAAATTCCTAAAAAGCCACTAAACGAATTATATTCGTTTAGTGACCTTTTTTATTTTGTTCTAGCAACATTTATGACATTTCTTTTCTTTTTTTCTATCATTACATAATTTTAATATTATAGCTATTATTAGTAATATACCTAAAACAACTGCTAAAACAATTATTGCTGCTAATGCTTCAAGGAAAGTACCTGCCAATGATGCTCCTATTATAAGTCCTATTACAAAACTAAATGCTGTTAATAAGATTGCAATAATTACATTTAAGCATTTAATTTTACAACATTTTTCTTCTTTATTATTAAAGCAATAAACTTCTTGTGGCTCCATACAAGTCACCTCCAATATAGTATTTTGAATAATACTATACTATATATTATGAAAACGGCACAATAATGTGCCGTTTTTCTACAATTTTTTTATGCTTTTTTTTCTATTTTAGTAATTGCTTTTAATGCTTTAGGCCTATCTAAAACAACAATATGTCCACACCCTTGGCATTTTAATTTAAATTCAATTCCTACTCTTGTAATTTCCCATAGTTTACTACCACATGGATGTTGTTTTTTTGTTCTAACTATATCTCCTACATTATATTCCATATTATCACCTATAAATTTTCAATTTCATTATTTAATCTAGAAATTACTCTGTCTTTTCCTAAAACTTTCATTATTTCATACATATCTGGAGTATTAGTTCTTTTTGTTAAAGCTATTCTAATTACAGTACTTACATCTCCAACATGTGCTTTATAAACTCCTGGATTTGCCTTAAATTCCTTTACCTCTTTAGCATAGCCCATCTCTCCTGCAAGCTCTTTTATTTTATTAAACCATGTTTGTTTGTCATCATTTGCATCATAATATTTTTCTATGTACAATTTTAATATTTTTTTGATATCTTCTTTATCATTAATAACTTGATATTCATCTTTATGTAATTGGCTATTAAAACTTTCGTCATACATATATTCTATATTTTCGATAACGTCAGACCATTTCGCAATGTCTTTTCTTGGTTTTTGGTTTCCTCTTTCAATTCCAAATACCTTTAAAGCATATTCTTTATTTTCTAATAATTTAGCTAAGTTTTCATCATATTTAGTTGCCCAATTTAAACTTTTTTCATAGACTTCTTCTGCTGACATTTTAGATATAACTATTTTTGATACATCTAAAAGTTTTACCATATCAAATAATGCTCCACTTACACTCATTTTGTTTAATTGCAACTCAAATTCATCTATTGATTTATCTTTATTTTGTCTTCTCCAATTTTCAAAGCTTGAATTTGCAATATTTAGTAAATATTCTTTTACAGCTTCTGCTGGTATTCCTTCTTTAGCATAATAGCTTACTGCTGCTTCTGGATCTTTTCTCTTACTTAATTTACGTTTGTTTCCATCATCATTTTTCATTATTGGGGCAATATGTGCATATTTAGGTGCTTTAAATCCTAACTCATGGAATAATTGTAAATGAAGTGGAACAGATGATAACCATTCATCTCCCCTTATTACATGTGTTGTATGCATTAAATGGTCATCAATTGCATGTGCAAAGTGATATGTTGGAAGTCCATCTGCTTTAATAATTACAACATCTTGATCATTTTCTGGAAAATCAACATTTCCTTTTATTATATCATGATGTTTTATTTTTCTGTCTTCTCTTCCTAGTGATTTAAATCTTATTATATATTTATCTCCATTTTTTATTTTTTCTATAGCTTCTTCTACTGTTATATTTCTACATTTTGCCCATACTCCATAATAACCAGGTCTTATTTTTGCAGATTCTTGTTTTTGTCTTATTTGTTCTACATCTTCTGGTGTACAAAAACATGGATATGCTTTTCCTTGTTCTATTAAATATTTTGCATATGCTTGATAAATTTCTTTTCTTAAGCTTTGTTTATATGGGCCATAATTTCCTTTTTCTTCTGTGTCTGTTAACATGCCTTCATCTGCTTCCATTCCAAAGTCTTTTAATGAACTAACAATCTCAGACACACCATTTTCTATTTCTCTTTTTTGATCTGTATCTTCTATTCTTAAGAAAAATACTCCATCTGTTTGTTTAGACAATTTTTTTGCAATAAGTGCTTGATATAGCCCTCCTATATGCATTACACCTGTTGGGCTTGGTGCATATCTTGTAACCACTGCTCCTTCTTTTAAATTTCTATTTGGATATTTTTCTTCATAGTATGAAATTTCCTTTGCATTTGGAAATATTAAATCTGCTAAATCTTTATAATTCATATATATCATCCTCTCTAAAAACTTTTATTATTATACCAAAAAAGGTTTTATTTTACAATACCTTTATTAGTTCTAATTGACAATTTTATGTAAATATGGTATAATTTAATTATTAATTTTTAAGGAGGCTACTTTATGGCTATTTTAACTAATCTCCAGATATTACCTCACTGTTTATTATGTAAAGATTTCAAACAGTGCAAACGGAAATTTACTCCAAATGTTCATAGAGAGATTTACATGAAATACGAGATAAGAGATGGAGTTATTGAGCTTTCGTGTCCTGAGGAGTGTAAAAAGCCTTTAAAAAAAGCCCTATAATTAGGGCTTTTTTTATTTTACTCTTCTAAACCAAAGCTTACGCCAAGAGCATTATTTACTTTATCTATTATCTTATCATCATTTATATGTCCTATTTTTTCTTTAAGTCTGCTTTTATCTATAGTCCTTATTTGTTCTGCAAGTACAACAGAATTATTTTTCAATCCACAAGACTTAGAATCGATTTCTATATGTGTTGGTAATTTAGCTTTATTTTTTTGTGAAGTTATAGCTGCTGCAATAACTGTCGGACTATATTTATTTCCCAAATCGTTTTGAATTATTAGTACAGGTCTTATTCCCCCTTGTTCAGAACCTATAACAGGGCTCAAATCTGCATAGAACATATCTCCTCTTTTTATTACCATATTCTTCACTCCTAATATTACTTTATTGTCAAGTCTTTTTTATTTTAAATATTAGTTAAAGTAAAGAATTGTTATAGTTATATTTCTTGTTTTGTATTATATAATCTAAAAGCTAAAATATTTTGTTTATCTAAACTATTTATCTTTACCTCATCATATAATATGTAAACTGTAATATTTTGGTTAATATCTGTTATTTCCATTTTTAAAGGATTCCCTGTACTTTTATCAATATATAGCTTTTTACTTTGTCTATACTTATTTTCATTTTTAGTTTGTACATTCATTATTATTTTATTATCTTTTTCTTCATAATTTGAATTTTGACTTTCTTTATAATCTTCTATAAAACAGCTTAAATCTAATGCATTATCTGCTAAATACTCATAATTTTCAAATATATTACTTAAATTTAAACTTGTATTTTCTAGTTTTAAGTCATTTCCTTTTTTTATTATTTTTATTCCGCTAATATTACTTGGTTCTAATACTTCTTGAGTTGCTACATCAGGACTTATGTATTGCTGTTTTAATATATATTTATTAGTATTTTTGTTGCTTTTTACTTCCACTTCTATTTTTGCCTCATATGAGCTAATATTTAAAATATAGTCTACTATTTCTTGACTAGTACTATTATTTCCAATTTTTTTAACATTAGTCTTGTTTAATAAAAAAATTATTAAAATTGCAAGTATCAATATAACTACTAATGTTATAAATATTATTTTTTTATTTTTCATAAATTTAATCCTTTCTTATCTTAATATTATATGTATATATTTTTAAGTGAAATATATACATATAATTTAGATAATTACTTAAATAAAAAAAATGTATAAAAAATTTCTTCTTTACACATTTTTATTCTATAAACTTTTAAAATATTCATCAACAGTATTCAAAAGTTCTTTGCTATTTTCTATAGTATTTATTTTTCCTCTAAATTCACTTGAATTTTTTAAATTTTTGGTATACCAAGCAATATGTTTTCTAAGTTCCTTTGTTGCTACAATATCACCTTTTTCTTGTACTTCTAAATTAATATGTTTTTTTATGACCTCAAGTTTTTCATTTAAACTTGGCTCTGGCAATAACACTCCCGTTTTTAAATAATGTATTATTTGTTTAAATATCCATGGTTTTCCTAAAGCACCCCTTCCTATCATTATTCCATCTACCCCTGTATATTCAAACATTTTTTTAGCACTTTTTTCGTCTACTATATTTCCATTTCCTATTACAGGTATATTTACACTTTCTTTTACTTTTTTTATTATATCTAAATCAACTTCGCCACTAAAAAATTCAGTTCTTGTACGTCCATGAACAGTAATTGCAGATATTCCATTTTTCTCGGCAATTTGTGCAACCTTAGTTGCAACAATATGTTCTTTATCCCATCCTTTTCTTATTTTTAATGTAACAGGCACTTTAGCATTTTTTACTACAGCTTTTATTAATTTTTCTGCCTTTTCTAAGTCTAATAAAAGTTTGCTTCCATCTCCATTTTTTACAACTTTTGGTGCAGGACATCCCATATTTATATCTATAATATCTGCAATATTGTTTAAGTAATTTGCACTAAATTCAAATGTTTCTTCATCACTACCAAAAATTTGAAAACTAATTGGTCTTTTTTCATTATTGGTATTTAATAGCTTTTTAGTTTTTTCATCTGAATAAAATAATGCTCTACTACTTACCATTTCTGTACAAACAAGTCCAGCTCCATATTCTTTACAAATTACTCTAAAAGGCAGGTCTGTTATACCTGCCATTGGAGCCAATATTATATTATTTTCTAATTCTACATTTCCTATTTTTAGTTTTTTTAAATACATATTTTTTCCTTTATTTTACAAATATTGTTTTTTGTCTTTTTCCGCTTATATTTAATAATAGTCCTATACAAATAAAGCTTGTTATCATAGAGCTTCCTCCATAACTTACAAATAACAATGGAACTCCTGTTATTGGAAGTAATCCCATTACCATACCAATATTTTCTACCATGTGGAATAAAAATATTCCTGCAATTCCCGCTGCAATTAATGAACCTGTATTGTCTTTAGCAGTTTTGGCTATATATAAAGCTTTAGTTACAAGTATTACATACATTATAACAATTGCACCAGATACCATAAAGCCCATTTCTTCACTTATTACAGAAAAAATAAAATCTGTTGTTTTAGGATATAAAAATCCAAGTTGTGTTTGGTTTCCTTTTAATACACCCATTCCAACCAATCCACCTGCACCAATTGCAAGTTTTGACTGAATTATATTATAGCCAGATCCTCTTGGATCAGATTCTGGATTTAAAAACACATCAATTCTTTGTTTTGCATGGTCTGGAAGCACATAATTGTATAAAACAGGAATAGCTACTGCGATTATAATAATGGTTGATATTATATACTTTTTATCAATTCCTGCTGTAAATAGCATCATTATTGTGGCTACTATAAATGCTGCAGCAGTACCATAATCTGGTTCTTTTATTATTAACAATATTGGAACTGCAACTGTAAGCAATATTACAAATAATTTAGTTATTTTATTTATATTTTCCCTTTTTTGTGCCTGAATTTTTGTTATTACATATGTCATAAATAATATAACAAACACTTTGGCAAATTCACTTGGCTGTAATGAAAAAAATCCAATATCAAACCAACTCGTTGCTCCATTAACTGGCTTTGTAAAAAGTACCGCTACTAATAAAATTAAAAATACTATATAAAAAATCGGCGATGCCTTTACAATTGCTTCATAATCTATTACAGTAAAAATTACCATAACAAACAAGCTTATTCCAATCCATATAATTTGTTTATAAAATGCATCATGTTCAGTTTCTTGCGTTGCAGAAAATAACGCAATTAATCCTATAGAACATAAAATGATGGCAATTATTAATACCCACCATTCCATATTTTTTAATTCTCTTTTTCTCATTTTATTATTTTCCCTTTATTCTATTTTTCTGTTGTTTCTTCTTTTGTTTCTTTATCGTTTGTTGTATTTTCTTTTTTTACTTCTTCTTGTAGATTTTCTTTATTTTCTACCTCATTTTTTTCATTACTTTCTTTTTTTAGTTCTTCTTGCTTTTTTTGTTCATTTTTTTCTTCTTTTGTTTTTTCGTTTTCATTCTTTTCTTTTTTTACATCAACTTTTCTTGCCTCATTTTTTATATTAACTATTGGAATATTTGCATATAATGCAGGGGCTCCATTAGTTCCGTCTTCATTTTCTTTGTTCGTTAATCTAACATCTATTGCACTTTCGTCTACTTCTATGTATTTTTTTATTACTTCTATTATTTCTTGTTTCATAAGTTCAAGAAAATCTGCTGATACATTAGCTCTATCTTGCATTAAAACTAAATGTAATCTTTCTTTTGCTGCGCTTTTTGAATTTGCAGGTTTTTCTTCACTCTTTTTTGCCTTTTTAAAAAACTTTATTATGTTCTCAAACATTTATTTTTACCCCTCCAAATTTTAATTCGTACTAATTTTTTCTAAATAATCTTTTTAATTTTGCAAAAAAACCTTTTTCTCTTCCTGGAATTGTTACTTCTATTTTTTCCCCTAAAACTCTTTTTGCTATTTCTATGTAAGCTTTTCCTGATGGTGCTTTTCTATTTTGTATTACTGGTTCACCTTTATTTGTTTGTGTAATTATGTATTCATCATCTGGAACAACTCCTATTAAATCTATTGACAATAAGTCTACTATATCGTCAACATCCATCATTTCACCTTTTTTTACCATGTTTGGTCTTATTCGGTTTATTACTAATTCTGGATTCTTAATTTCTGATGATTCTAATAATCCAATTATTCTGTCTGCATCTCTTATTGCTGATATCTCTGCTGTTGTTACTACTATTGCTCGATTTGCTCCTGCTATTGCGTTCTTAAATCCTTGTTCTATTCCTGCTGGACAATCTATTAGTATATAATCAAATTCTTTTCTTAATGTATCTGTTAATTCTTTCATTTGTTCTTCATTTACTGCGCTTTTATCTCTAGTTTGGGCTGCTGGTAGTAGGTATAATTCTTTAAATCTTTTGTCTTTTATTAAGGCTTGTCTTAATTTGCATTTACCTTCAACAACATCTACAATGTCATATACAATTCTGTTTTCAAGTCCCATAACTACATCTAAGTTTCTAAGTCCAATGTCTGTATCTATTAATACTACTTTTTTTCCTTCTAAAGCTAAGCTTGAACCTAAATTTGCAGTTGTGGTTGTTTTTCCTACTCCACCTTTACCTGATGTTATTACTATTACTTCTCCCATAACTTTCCTCCTTAGGATTTTAAAAACATACTTTTAACACCATTATAATATAACGAAATGCCCAAAAAGTCAATGAATTTTACATAAAAAGCTCAAAAAATGGTATATAATACCATTTTTTTATTACATACCTGTTACAGGCAATTTTTTAACTTTATTTTCATTTATAACCTTTGATGTATTTGTTGTTTTTTCTTTTTGTATTTCTAAATTATTTACTATGTTTGTTTCTTTTTCGTTATTAGAAACTATAAGTTCACTTTTATTGTTTTCAACATTCATTTCTTGTTTATTGTTTTCTATAATAACTTTATCTTCTTTTGAATTATTTACGGTTATTTTAAATTTTTCATTTAATTCAAGTTCAAATTCTATTTCTTTGTCATATTTTACATACCCAGATAATGTTCCGTGTTTCTATTAAATAATATTTTCCAGGCATCAAATCTTCTAGTTTTACTATACCTTCTTTATTAGTTTTTAGATTAGCATGTATAATATTTTTATTTGAATCTAATAAATTAAATGTAACACCTTCTAATGGTTTTTTTGTTTCTTTTTCTTGTTTATATATTGTGACTTCTGTTTCATTTTTAGTATAATTTTCGTTTATATTTCCTATTCCATCTTCATATTTTAAAGTAGTTATTGCATAATCTTGAAGACCTGAATTTGGAGCTTTTCCATAAAGCACAGGTTTAGAATTAATTTGTGCTTTTACATTTATTTTAAATTCTCCATTATTTTTTAAATTTTTTATTGGTATTAAAACTTTAAACTTTTCACCCTTATTAAATACTTTTTTGTTATTATTTTTTTCATCTGTTATTTTTATTCCTTCTGGTAGAGATTGCTTATTTATACTTTCTAAGCTAACTTCATAATCTTTATAGCTTGCATTTGCTTTAATTTCATATGTTTTTGATACATAGTTTTTATCTATACTATCTTGTTTAAATAGTCCTTCTTTTGCTTGTATTGTGATGTTACTTCCTACTTTTACTTCTGTTGAATTGTTTGCATTTGTAACTATTTGTTTAAGTGCTTTTAGTGTTCTTACTCCTGCCTCTCCTATTGCTGTATAATCATTTGGATTGTTTCCATGTATGTATGAATATATTGCATGTTTTGTAGCTGTAAATGCCTCTTCTTTATTTGCACACCCTAGTTCACCAATTGTCTTATATGGATAGCCATTTACTACAAGTCTCCATAACTTAACATCTGTAATTAAATTATTTGTAGATACTGTATAATTTCCATTTTCTCCAACTCCCGGTAGATTAGCATTTAAACAATATGCTGGGTACTTGTTTTGACCATCATTATATGAAACATATGTTGTAATTACAGTATTTCCTTTATATTTTAAAAGTGAACCACAACTCCCTAAATTTTCTAAATTCGCACTTGTACCAAGTTCTGCTGCATATACGCTGTTTGCTAAACTTAGTGTGTTTAATATTAAAATCATTACTATTGTACCTAATACTTTTAGTACATTTTTTATCTTTTTAAATTTTTTCATTTTTTCCTTCCTTTCATTTCTTTTCAATTCCTTGAACACATCTTCTATATTCAGGTTCATTTTCTACACATGTTATTAGTGTTATTTTATTTTCATTGGTATTTTCTAAATAACTCCAATCGGTGTCTTTTATTATTTTTAGTGTTTTTACAATGTATGTCCTTTGGATGTTTTTATATTTGTATATAATTTCATCCCCCTCTTTTAGTTTTTTTAAATTTTGAAAATAATTTACTTTATACCCTCTATTATGTGCTGCAAGCCCAATATTACCTTTGTCATTTTTTGTTTCTTCAAAATGTCCTACATATTCGTCCATTATTTCTTTACTTGTTCCTTCTGCAATTTGTGCTTTTAAATTAATTTTTGGTATTTCTATACTCCAATTATTGTTATTTTTTGTAATGTTTTTTTGTGTTTTATTATCATTTGTGCCTTGTTTTGAATTATTATTTTCTATTTTGCTTTTGTTACTTTGTTTATTTTCTTCTGTTCCTTTACTAATACTATTTTGCTTATTTTCTACTATATTTTCTTGGAATTGATTAGATATAAAATTATTAGAATCAACTTTTGGCATAAAAAATAGCCAATTATTTAAGATAAAAAATATTACTATAGAAATAATAAAACTTACAGTATTTACATATCTTTTGGTGAACCAAATCATACATATAGCTTTCACCTGCCTTTTAATATTAAATTAATTTTGAATAATTTTAAGATTTAATTTTTTTGAAAAAAATTTAAGATTTTATTTTTTGAAAAAAACTAAAAACTCAATTTTTTTCAAAAAAACTTTTGGTAAAATAGAAAGTAAAACTATAATAGCGTATTTTTTTATTTTTGTAAAGCACTTTCCATCGACAAAATATGACAAAAGTGTATTTAAATCAAGTAATATCAACACTTTCAAGATTAAAATTTTATATATTATCTAATATATCTTTATAATTACAAACTGGAATTGCCCCCTGTTTTATAAGCTCATTTGTTCCTACTGAATTTGCTGAATTTATGTTTCCTGGAACTGCAAATACATCTTTTCCTTGTTCTAGTGCAAAATCAACTGTAATTAATGTTCCACTTTTAGCTCTTGCCTCAATAACTAAAACAGCTTTACTTAATCCACTTATTATTCTATTTCGTGCTGGGAAATTATTTTTTTCTGGCTTTGTTCCAAGTGGATATTGTGTAATTATTGCGCCATTTTGCTTAATAATCTCATTTACTAATTGTTCATTTTCTTTTGGATAAATATTATCAAGTCCACTTCCCATAACTGCAATTGTTTTGCCTTTTGCTGCCAAACATCCAATATGAGAATAACTATCTATTCCTCTTGCAAGTCCACTTACAATGTTAAAACCTGCTTTACTTAAATTGTATGAAAAATAATATGCAGTTTTCTTCCCATACTGGCTACATTTTCTGCAACCTATTAACGAAATATTTTGCATTTTTAACAACTGTAAATTTCCTTTAATATAAAGACAAATTGGTGGAGCATAAATTTCCTTTAACATTTGTGGATAATCATCATCAAACACAGAAATAACATTTATATTATTTTGCTTCATATATTTTAATGCATTATCTACATTGTTTCTAACTTTTTTGTCTATCATGTTATTTGCAATTGTTTCACTAATTCCACTTGTTTCCATCAATTTGTCTTTTGACAATTTATATATATTTTCTAAAGTTTTATATTTTTGAATTAATTTTATTAATTTTTTTATTCCTAAATTTTTTATGTATGATAACCATACTATGTACCTTTTTTCTTCTAAATTCGTTTGTATTCTCCTTTCTTACTTGGCTGCTTTTATTACATTATTCATTAACATTGTTATTGTCATAGGACCAACACCACCTGGAACTGGTGTTATATAGCTTGCTTTTGGGATTACATTTTCGAAGTCAACATCTCCTGTTAGCTTACCATCTTCTCCTCTATTTATTCCAACATCAATTATAACTACGCCATCTTTTACCATATCTTTAGTAACAAATTTTGCTTTTCCAATTGCGCTTATTAAGATATCTGCATTTTTAGTTATTTGTTTTATATTTTTTGTGTGTGAATGGCATACTGTAACTGTTGCATTTTTGTCTAAACAGCATTGAATTAAAGGTTTTCCAACAATATTACTTCTTCCAAGTATTACAACATTTTTACCATCTAAATCTATATTATACTCTTCAAACATTTTTATAACACCATAAGGTGTACAAGAGATGAACGTATCTTGTCCAATTGATAACTTTCCAACATTTATTGGGTTAAATCCATCTACATCTTTTTTATATGATATTGCCTGAAAAGCCTCATTTATGTCTAAATTTTTTGGTATTGGACTTTGTAATAAAATACCATGTACATCTTTTTTATTGTTTAAACTTTCTATTAAATTTATAAGTTTTTCTTGTGTTATATTAGAATTTAGAATATATTCTTCATATTCTATTCCCACCTCATTACAGGCCTTACTTTTATTTCTTACATATACTTTTGATGCTGGGTCATCCCCAACCATTATTACAGCAAGTTTTGGAAGTATTCCTTCTTTTTTTAGTTTACTACATTCTTCTTTTAACTGTTCTCTTATTTTTTTTGCTAATGCTTTTCCATCTATAATTACAGCCATTTTTATTCCTCTTTCTTTAATTATCTATTATTTTATATTCAATATTTTCCATATCTGGGAACATTTCTTTAACTCTTTTTAAAGTTAACATTGTCATTCTTGGTTGTGGATTTCTATGGTGGTCTGACAATAGTTTTTGTGTATAACAATTTGGTGCAGTTTTAAATAATAAATATCTGTTTTTTACAAATGTGTAATATATTTGATATCCATTATTTAAATCCTCCCACATCATTTCAAATGTATATTCTTGCATGTTTCTTCTCCTTAATTATTTAATCATCTCTTTAAAATCTGTTTCTGATATTATATTTATTCCTAAACTTTGAGCTTTAGTTAACTTACTTCCTGCATCTTCTCCTGCTAATACATAATCTGTTTTTTTAGATACTGAACTAGATGTTTTACCACCTAATTTTTCTATAATGTCTTCTGCCTCTTTTCTTGTAAATAGTTCTAAACTTCCTGTCAATACAAATGTTTTTCCTTCAAATCTTTTGTCATCTGATTCTTCTTCTAAACAGTTCATGTTAACTCCAGCATTTTTTAATTTTTCAATTAAATCTTTTGTTTGTTCTTGCATAAAGAATTCTATTATGCTATTTGCCATAACCTCGCCTATATCATTAATTTGGCTTAATTGTTCAAAATTTGCATTTTGCAAATTTTCCATTGTTTTGTATTTTCTAGCAAGAACCTTTGATGCCTTTCCCCCAACATGTCTTATTCCAAGTGCTGTAATTAATCTATATAAATCATTTTCTTTACTTTTATTTATACTATCAATTAAATTTTGAGCAAACTTTTTCCCGTTCTTTTTTAAAGATGCTATATCTTCAAAATTCAATTCATAAATATCTGATATATTATTTATTAGATTTTTATCAAGCAATTGTTGTATAATATTTTCTCCGCAAACCATCTATATTCATTGCTTCTCTTGAAACAAAATGAACCAAATTTCTAAACAATTTTGCTGGGCATTCTATACCAGTACATCTTATAGCTGCCTCTCCTTCTTCTCTTATAGCCTCTGCTCCACATACAGGACAAACTTTTGGCATTTCAAACTCTACTTCATTTCCTGTTCTTTTTTCTTGGACCACTTTTACTATTTCTGGAATAACATCTCCTGCTTTTTGTATTATAACAGTATCTCCTATTTTTAGTCCCTTTTCTTTAATAAAATCTTCATTATGAAGTGTTGTTTTAGATATTGTAGAACCTGCAACCTTTACTGGTTCTAATATTGCCATTGGTGTTATAACCCCTGTTCTTCCAACTTGGCATACTATGTCTTTTAATTTTGTTTGTTTTTGTTCTGGTGGGTATTTATAAGCAATAGCCCATCTTGGTGTTTTTGCTGTCGTTCCTAATATTTCTCTAAATTTTAAATTATCAACCTTAATTACTGCTCCATCAATTCCAAATGTAAGTTCTTCTCTCATTTGTCCAATTTTTTCTATTGCTCTTTTTATTTGTTTTATATCTTTACATGGAATTCTTACAGGATTTACATTAAATCCTAATTTATTTAAATATTCTAATTCTTCAAAATGTGAATTAAACTCTTTTTTATCAATTTTTTGTACATTAAATATATATATATCAAGTGGTCTAGAAGCTGTTATTTTACTGTCTAATTGACGAAGTGAACCTGCTGCTGCATTTCTTGCATTTGCAAACAATTCTTCTTCGTTTTCTTCTCTTTCTTGATTCATTTGTTCAAAATCTTGTTTTGATATAAATACTTCCCCACGTACTATTATATCTATATTTTCTTTTAGTTTTTTAGGAATTGTTTTTACTGTTTTTAGATTATTTGTAACATCTTCTCCAACTAGTCCATTTCCTCTTGTTGCACCTCTTACAAACTCTCCATTTTTATATTCTAATGCTGCAGATAAACCATCGATTTTGGTTTCTACAACATAACTTACTTCTTCTATTCCGTTTTCTTTTGCCTTTTGTTCTATTTTTTGAACAAAATCATCTATTTCTTCGAAACTAAATATATCTTGCAAGCTTTGAAGTGGCACTTCATGTGTTACTTTTTCAAACCCTTCTTTTACATGTCCTCCAACTTTTTGTGTTAAAGAATCTGTAGAAACAAATTCTGGGTAATCTTTTTCTAAATTTCTTAACTCTACCATTAACATATCATATTCAAAGTCTGATATTTCTGGTTTGTCATCATCATAGTATTTTTTAGCGTGATATTCTACTGTTTTTCTTAAATATTCTATTCTTTCTTTTGCTTGCTTTTTATTCATTTTTATGCTCCTTAATGTAATTTTTTATTAAAAATTTTTATTGTAATGTTTTTTTCTATTATATACAATTTTACAAAAAAATAAAAGGAATTAACTAAAATTCCTTTTATTTTTTATTTTATTGATCTGCTTTTGCAAATATTATTAATCTTGCACTACTATCATCTGTACATGTTGATAATGTAATTTCAGGATTTCCATTTGTATCTCTTTGGTAGAATGATGTATCTTCTGGTGTTGTTTCAAATTTATTGTATATTGTATAAGATACCTTTTTGCCGGTATAATCTGTCACATAAATTTTATCACCATTATTTAATTTTTTATTGTTTGAGAAAAATACTCCATTTCTGTAGTTATGTCCTATTATTACAGTATTTCCTGGTTGATTTAGTCCAGCTCCATAAAGAATTACTACAGATGTTTCTAGTGATTTTTTATTAAATTCTTCTAACACTGGATATTTAAAGTTGATTTTTGGAATTTCCATTGTTCCATTTACAACATAACCTTTGTATGTTTTTTTAGTTCTCTTGCTACTTCCAGTTGTATTTGATTCTTCTATTTCATCTAATGGATTACTTCCATCATTATCACTATTTTGTGTTTCGTCATCTGGAGTTTGGTCATCTCCTTGGTAACTATCAACAAATTCTGCTGTTTCGTTTGTTATTGAATTTTTTTGAAATACTTCTATTCCCCAAAATACTAGTAGTCCAATTATTGCTATAATTACTATTACTAAAACTATTGTTAAAAGTTTATTATATTTACTTTCAAACATGGTTTTTACCTCCTACATTTTCTTTTGCTAACTATTTTTATTATACCATATTTTTTTATATAATGATATAGTTTTATACAATTTTGTCGCCAAATTTTTCGCCAGCAAGTATATGAAAATGTAAGTGCATAACCTCTTGTCCTGCATCTTTTCCACAATTTACAATAACTCTATAGCCACTTTGTTTAAATCCTTTTTCTTGGGCTATTTTATTTATTACACCATATATTTTTCCAACAATTTCTTCATCTTCTTTTTCCATATGTGCTAATGATTCAATATGTTTTTTTGGTATAACCAATATATGTATTTTTGCTGCTGGATTTATATCATAAAACGCTAATATTTCATCATCTTCATAAACTTTATTTGATGGTATTTCACCTTTTATTATTTTACAAAATAAACAATCTTCCATTTTTCCCTCCAATTATTTTTCAATAACAGCTTTTATACGTCTTATTCCTGCTGAACTTGCCTCTTCTTTTTTTATTTTAAATTTTCCAATTTCACTTGTGTTTGAAACATGAGGTCCTCCACATAATTCTTTAGATATGTTTCCTATTGAATATACTGTAACTATATCTGGGTATTTTTCTATAAACATGCATTCAGCTCCAGATTTTACTGCATCTTCTTTTTTCATTTTTTCACATGTTACAGGTATTGCTTCTTCAATCCATTTATTAACTAAGTTTTCTGTTTGTTTCTTTTCTTCGTCTGTCATTTTATGGTCACAGTTAAAGTCAAATCTCATTCTTTCTGTTGTAATATTTGAACCTCTTTGATGTGTATCTGGTCCTAATACTACTTTTAGTGCTGCATTTAATAGGTGTGTTGCTGTATGATATTTTGTTTCTATTTCGCTATCTCCGGCAAGTCCACCTTTAAATTTTTGTGCTGAACCTAGTCTTGATTTTTCTTGATGTGCTTTAAATAGTTCATTAAATTCTTGCATGTCAACCTTCATTCCATTTTCTTTTGCAAGCTCACTTGTTACCTCTGGTGGGAAACCATATGTATCATATAGCTTAAATACAACTGCTCCTTCAATTTTTTCTTTGTTTTCTTGTTTTGCTTTATTAATTGCTTTTTGGAATTCTTTTTCCCCATGTGATAAAGTTTTTACAAATTTGTCTTTTTCTTCTATTATTGTGTTTTTGATAATTTCTTTGTTAATTTCTAATTCTTTGTACATTTGCTTTAAGTTTTCCACATAAATGTCTATAAGTGTTGAAATCTCACCTAAATCTATTTGTAATTTATTCATATGTCTTACCATTCTACGAATAAGTCTTCTTAATACATAGCCTCTATCTACATTGCTTGGTCTTCCACCATCAGATATTATCATCATACTTGAACGCAAATGTTCTGCTATTATTCTTCTGCTTTCTATATTATCAACCTTTTGTAGTTCTAAAAGTTTGTCCATTACTGGTTTAAATAGTTCTGTATCAAATGGTGTTTCTTTTCCTTGTAGTAACATTGCCATTCTTTCAAGCCCAAGTCCTGTGTCTACATTCTTTTGAGCTAATTTTGTATAGTTTCCATTTTTGTCTTTAAAATATTCCATAAATACATTATTCCATATTTCAACATATTTACCACAGTCGCAACTTGGCTGGCAGTTGTCTGAACATGCTGGTTTTCCTGTATCGTAAAACATTTCTGTATCTGGTCCACATGGTCCTTCTTCTCCTGCAATCCACCAGTTGTCATCTTTTCCATAATAATAAATATGACCATCTAATATTCCGGCTTTTTTCCAGCAATTAGCTGCCACTTCATCTCTTGGGCAATCTTCATCACCTGCAAAAACTGTTACTGATAATTTTTCTACTGGTATTTGTAACTCTTTTGTTAAAAAATCAAAACTCATTTGAATTGATTCTTCTTTAAAGTAGTCACCAAGTGACCAGTTTCCTAGCATTTCAAAGTATGTTAGATGTCTATTGTCTCCAACTTCTTCTATGTCGTTTGTTCTTACACATTTTTGATAGTCTGTAAGACGTGTTCCTTCTGGGTGTTTTTCTCCTAATAAATATGGTACTAATGGTTGCATTCCTGCTGTTGTGAATAATACTGATGGGTCGTTCTCTGGTATTAACGGTGCTGATGGTATTATTTTATGTCCTTTTGATTCAAAAAATTTTAGGTATTTGTTTCTTATTTCTATTGCTTTCATAATTTCTAACTTCCTTCCTCACTTTTTCAAATTTATATTGTTTTTCAAGTAATCCAAATTCCTTTTTTATTTCTATTTTTGTTTTTCTTATTTTACTATAATATAACACAAAAAGCAAGAATATTTCTTGCTTTTTCGTATATACCTAAGTTATTAAGTAAATTTAATCAAACCAAATTTTATAAATATATATATCGCAGTCGCAATTATTAAGCCCTACATAAAAATCAGCCCCATTAGCATCACTAATATCTATATCTACAAATTGTCTTTCTAAAGTGTATGGCGCTTTTGAACCAATACAATAAGTAAAATACTTTGTTTAATTATGCTTCTTCCTTTTTCAAATTACTCAGATTAGAATGAAGGCCTTATCCCACTCACAATAGATGTCCATCTATTAATATTACTGTTTTTTAGTTATTTTATATAAAGTACAGTACGAAAACCAAAGTTAACAGTAGCATTACCAACAGTATGGCCACCGCTACGAGAAACAACTGAGTATCTAGAATCATTGTTGTTGAAGCTCCCTCCACGCAATACAGCGAATGTATAATCTGTGCTATTATCATTATTCTTTCTTGTCTTTGTTTCTGTTGTCCATTCCCACACGTTTCCTGCTAAATCATATATATTGTTTATTCTTGTATTATCACTTGACCCTGTTGCTATTTCTATTCTTCCTTCTGCTGTATAATAATTGCTTGCTGCATCTTCCGCACCTTCTGGCTTTGTTGCAT
>OLOK01000976.1_pt1 | contig 26080 bp, 26 predicted proteins | sample 1672591 | NCBI WGS metagenome assembly OLOK01 (sample SAMEA3136703, study PRJEB25190) | human gut metagenome | biome: human gut; feature: human-associated habitat; material: faeces | place: Austria | collected 2013 | reverse complement strand
TATCAGACAGCGTATTCTTCAGCACAAAGCCAGCCATACAGGACTTGCCGCCATTCATCAGATACTCATGGACAGTCTTAAATCCTTCCTTACCATAGTAATCATCTGCATTGATCACAATAAAAGGAGTCTTGATAACTTTCTTCGCTGCAAGCACTGCCTGACCAGTTCCCCACGGCTTTGTACGACCTTCCGGCAGAGTTCCCGGAATATCCTTAATATCCTGGAAAGCGTAGTCTACAGTTACATTACGAGCAGAGCAAATAGCGGCAATACGATCACCAATCACCTCTTTGAACTCCTTCTCAATATCCTTGCGGATGATAAATACCACATGGTTAAATCCTGCCTCAATTGCATCATGAATTGAGTAATCCATAATAATGTGATTTGAAGCATCTACCAGCTCCAACTGTTTGATTCCTGTTCCAAAACGGCTGCCGATTCCGGCCGCCATGATAAGTAATGTTGTATTCATAGTTTTTTAATACCTTTTTCTGACAATATTCTTTTACTATAAGTTTCGTTTTTCACATCTCAGCCGATTTAAATGGATCGTTGCCTGCTGCTCACCACAAAAAGGTGTGTGATTATCAGGGCAACCACCGTGCGAACTTGCATGCGGTTTTATTTTGCCGAATACAGACACTAATTCGACAGCATTCGACTGTTTAGTTACATTTTATTCAATTGCGTTTACTGTTTAGTACCAGGGGTCTGGCATCCGGTATTTCACGGTATATTTAAGTTCAGAAACAGAAGCAAATCGTTTGTCGTCGCTAGGTCTCTAATGCAGAAGTCTTATGCGTAAGCATTTATTCTGATTGATTATTTCACACTCTGAGTCTGATGTAATTGCCAATGGATGCTTGTATCAGCGAACCGCCATTGATAATTACGTCAGGTACAGAGCAAGTTGGGTCAACCTGAATGAAAAAATCAACTTTTGTTGACAATTACCGCAGTTTTGCTCCATAAATAGCTTTTTGTTACTTTTGAAAAAGCACAATTACAAATCGAACATCTAGCTAAATTCTGAACTTTTCATAAAAGTTACACTAAAACCATCCATGAAAATCTAGTATTTATGCGGTGTAGCGGATTTAGTGTAACTTTTTTGCAGAGTTCACATAAATGGCATTGCCCAGTATTTCGCCAGTACTTCTATGCCTCCCTCTTCCCACAATACGCCATGAAAACCACGCGAATATAAAAGTAGTCCCTATGAATGCGAGCAGACATACTCCCCATGATAATTTATTAATCAAGTCAAAATGAATAATAATGTTAAGCACAATCCAATGGTAAAGAAAGATCTCATAAGTTAAATCGCAAGATATACGAATCGGTGGTAAGCTGTCCCCCCCCCCCAATTACAATTAAAGGCAAAAGAATACCTACAGCAATATTCGAATAGTAACCTGGAATATCAATTGGAAGGAACTTACAAATCACGTATAAAAATAATAGCGGAACTACCATTTTTTTTAACAATGAGATCATTCGCTCTCTTTTAACATAACAAAACACTCCAATGAAAAACCACAGTGCATATGTAAGGAAAAATCTTTCTATAATCTTTGCTATTGCACCATCTGAACTACTTGAGACAAAGTCTGCCAATACATTACATGCCGCCAGAAATCCCAATAATACTATCCATTTTTTTTTATCAAACTTCTTAATCCAATTATATACAATACCTAAAATTATATATAACTGCAATTCTGTAAATATTGTCCACAATGCACCATTCACAGAACCAGTTGCAAAATCTTTCAAACAAGAAGGTGTATATGCAATTCCAAATATCTGTGTTAGAAGCCAAATAAAAATACTTTTATCCAAGAGTTTATATGCCAAAAAACATACAATCAAGAAATTAACAATAGTGCATACCCACAACTCTGGATACATACGAAGTACACGTTTTGCAAAAAACTCTTTTTTATTCTTTGATCTTTCAATGGATGCTGAAACCAAGAAACCACTCATTGAAAACAAGATGACAACACCCGGAAAGAACATTGATACCTTACTTATAATATTCAATAACATATTGTCTTTTACATATGGCGCTGTTTTCCAAACAAAATGTCCCAGCATAACTGTTATTGCTGCCCAATATCGTATTAAATCAAATGCATTATCTTTAAATATAAATTTCTTTTCCACTACTCTCCTCTTTTCTCTTTTTTCAAACGATAATAACCATAAAATAGTGCTCCGCCAAGGCCACCACCTACTGTATTATAGCATAAATCTGATATCTGCCATGTTCCAAGTCTTAAAAATAGCTGTAACATTTCGATAGTAAATGAAAAGATAAATGCAATTTTGAGACCTTTCCCAACAATCCTCTTCATACTTATTTTTCCTAACTTCTCTTCAAATGTCCAGAACAATAGAAATACAAACGGAAGCATTAAAACTAAATTTTCAAAACATTCCGTTGTTAATTTCTTCTCTCCATTTACTGTCTCCCAAATCCACCAACCTCCCATTATATTCGACAATGGATTGGTCCACATATTTCGGTTAAAAAGTGTTTGAAAAAGAATCATTACTGTAAAGAAGGACAGAACAAATAACTTTCGAAAGAAAACAGACTTTCTGAATTCTTTCATCCATGTTTTAATAGCTACTTTCAATCCCTTACCTGTATTTACAGGATAATATGCATAAAGATACAAAAAACATAAAAGAACAGATGCCAGCACTGCATACCAGAAAGGTTGATATAATGCTGTTAATATATTTGAAATTATTGTTTGTAAAATTTCTCGCACCCTATCAAATCTCCATCTAAAATAAAATTTTAAACAACCACATTATAGATATTTTCCATGTATATCTCAGCATGATTTTATTCAATCTATCTTATATTTCAAACGATATGTGCTGGAACCCCTACCAGATGTTTATCCTTTTCAATACAAGTTTTATTTACTACCGCATTGGCTCCAATTTTACATCCATCAGCTATATAAATATCTCCAAATATTTTAGCACCAGGTCCGATATAAATATCATTGCCTAACTTAGGTGGATTTCCACCATTAGCTCCAATATTAACTCCAACATGAATTCTAAGATTTTTTCCAATCCTACAATCACTGTTAATAACGATGGGTCCCACATGTGCTATACTTAATCCCTCATCACAAACATTGATCCCTATATGGAGAGCATATTTCATTTCAATTCGTTTCAAAAAAATTCCCCAAAATAGTTTTCGTAATTTTTTCCCCGTATTATGATATAGTTCAACATGACGTAAATAAAAAACATATCTATATAAAATGTCTTTTTCTCTTATTCCAAACGGAAGGCAAATGCCCCCCCCGGATAATAAATATCTTTTTCAATTTTTAGACAATGTTTCATTTTTTCTTTGGTATCTATCATTTTGCCCCTCTATTTTCTTGTATTTAAAAGAGTTTTGAACAACTCAAGCAAAAAATTCCAGTTAAGTTTCAAAGATATAATTACGACAACACCAAAAGTAATGCACTCAATAAAAAAAGTCTTAGAGTAATATCCAACCATCGCAGTAAGTAAGCATATAACCAAAAGAGTCACCTTATTAACGGACATATAAATTTTACAATGCCGTTTATTGATATCTATTAATCTCCAGAAACTGATAACCATATATCCACAAATTGATGAAATCGGTGCCGCATAAATTCCAACAACCTTAATTAAAAGTATATCAACAATTAAATTAATAGCTGCAGCAACCATAGTCGATATGGCCACTTGTGCAGTTTCATTATTAACTAAATAAATAGCACTTAACAAACCAATAACTGCATTGAAGAATACAGCTATCATATACACTGGAATTAATCCATATGAATCAGAAAACTGTTGATTTACAAATAAGTTAAAAACAAATGGCATGCAAGAGATTATACCTATTGCAATACATCCAAAAAAACAAATCATTTTTTCGAACATTTCATTTATATATTCTGCACCACCTTTATCCTTATAATGTAGAATAACCTGTTCCGTCCAAGAGGTATTAAATACCGAAAAAAATGTAGTATAAATTGTTGAAAATTTAGATGCAACTGCAATTAAGCCATTTGCTGAGTAAGATAAAACCATCGATATTACCCAACGATCCGATGAATGAATCACTGACCATGACAATTCATTTGGAATCAACGGAATCGCATAACATAACACCTTTTTCACAAATTTCCAATCATACAATGAAAATGAAATATACTGCCATAATTTACATTTTAAAATCAAATATACTGCTCCCAAAACAGGACCAATACAATAAGAAAGGAGCATCCAACCAATATTAAGACGAAGTATCGCAATAAAGAAAACATTCAACACAACAATAATTGCAGACGAAAAAAAATTCGCAAATGCATATTGAGTATTATCTCCCAGTCCTCTTACTATACTTGAAAAAGTTTGCAAAAGAATATTGCTAACTACATAAACCAATAAAAACCAAGAATATTTTATTGTTATAAATTTACTGATTGGCACAAATATAACCGTATATACGATCAATATCAACGATGTGAATAAAACAATACTTGATATAGCTGTTGCACATTCTTTTTTATTTTCCCTGATTGTAACGAGAAATCTAAATACCGCTTGAAAGACTTGAAGTCCCACTATAACAGCTATTAATCCCGCATAAGTGATCAAAAGATCTACCAATCCGTATTCTTCCGTTGTCAAAAGTGCCGTATACAAAGGTAATAAGAAAAAGTTAACTATCTTTGTACTGATTTGTCCAATTGCTATAATACCCGTATTTTTAAACAATGCTTTACTTGTACTTTTTTTGTTGATTTCCATTTTTTCACCTTTTTAACACTTTTTTTATGCCATTTTTTACATTTGGCGGTAATTTTTCGGACATTATTTGCTTAATTTTTTCAATATGAGTTATATTTTTAACCGTATTAACTATCATTATCTTTCTTGCGGCGTATTTCATTGCTTTTTCAAAGCCGTTATTGCTCTTTATCTCTTTAAGAAACTTTTCTCTTTCCCTTGGAACACGCGTAGGATAATTTAGCTGCTTTTCTGTTGTTACCTCTTCTTCTATTGGTCGCTTTTCATAGAAAATACGATCAGTAGAACACAACTCTGAAAAAAGGCTTTCTCCTTTTTTACTATTTATCAACACACACGATACATTTTCATTAGAATAGCTACAGAATTCATAAGATCCAACATACGAAAAGTCTGCCAGTGTAATATCACCTTGTCGTTTTCTTGTCGCAAATTGACACGAATAGCAATTGTCCCTGTATGTTATTCCCGCATGATATCCAATCTGATATACGTCATTTGCTTTAACTCTTCTTTTATAAAATGTGTGTTCTGCATCCTTTAACGAAAATGTGAAACTTGAAGTTTTTTCCTCCGGATCCCTAAATTCAACATGAATTGCCTTCTTCTTTTTCTTTTTTTCAATATGTTCAATATGTTCCCCCAAAAATTGTTCTGGTGTTGTACCATGACAGACAATGTCTACTGTAAAAAGTAACTCCAACGATATTTTCTTAACAAATAAGTACTTTTTAAGTGCTGCAACTTGACACGGTAATCCAATAAAAAGAACCCCTCTTTGGTTTACGAGATTTTTTCCGACTTCATAATAAATATTCCCAGCATCGCTATAAACATATTTTGAATTTCTATATGCCGGCATTGACTCAAAGCTGTCTGAAAGTGAAAACTCAGCTGTATGCATTGGTGTCATTGATACCCCTGCTAACTTATATCCTTTATCAGAAAAAAAACGATATAACTCAGTCGCAATTCCACCTGATGCACTATTAGTACGTATTGTATCATCAAATGACCAAGCTGCATAACAAACAAAAGATTCTAATCCTTCTACTGTATCCAATTGAGGGCAAACTTTTTTACACAGATGGCAATTAACACAGCTATTTTTATTTATTACAGCTACTTTTGTTCCTGTTTCTTTTTTTAAATATGAAATACAACCTTTCGGACATATATTTATGCATACACCGCATGCTGAACATTTATCAGCATCACATACACCCATTGCAGTATCATGCTTCATCATTTAATATCTCCATAAGACTTTTTATAGACTGATTTCGAAAATCAGCAACTTTATCTGTAATTCTTTTATAATCTAAATCATAAACTGTATTATTACTATCTCCACATTGCTCTAAAAAATCTAGTTTTTCAGCAAGTGACAAAACTCTAGATTTATGCGCTCTAGTGTAAAAAACAAATTGCTTTTCAAAATAGATTGAAAACAAAATTCCATGATAGGACGCTGTAAAAATGCGATCTGCACTTTTTATTAATCCGAGAAAATCATTCAAAGTTGTTGGCTTTTTTTGAATCACTCCCGACATTTGTTTTCTATAATAATCAATATAAAAAACTTTTTTATTATGTTCTTTTCCATATTTTATCGCATCTTTCAAACATTTATGATCTGGAGAATCAAAATACACTAAAACATAATTATCTAAAATTTTAGTAGGTGGAATAAGTTCCTTCCACTCTTCTGCGGTAAGCAACATAGTCGGATCGCACACCCACTCCGCCTCTGTGCTTGAAAGATTTTTTACCCATTGAATCGTCTCTTTCTCTCGTACTGCTATTCTCGAAAAAGACTTTAGCAGTTCTCCGACTTTTTCTTCATCACCTCGAATCGAATAATCTCCAGCAGATGCTGAAAATGCATATTTTTTGTGATCATTTGATACAAAGTCTAAGAAATATACATAGTCATTATTTGTTATATCTCTTCCCCAAACAATATCACTGCCCACTAAAAATTTTCCATAATTTTCATTTGCAAAAGTTATTGTATCAGGTGTATATTCCTCACTAATCTTAGCATGATTTGCTAAATAAATTTCCAAATTATTGGCTTTTCTTTTTAACGTAGGCCATAAAAATAACCTATGATAAACAGATTTCGGTTTAAATAAAGAAATTTGAGGTACTGTCAAATTCTCTCTTGCTTCAATCGCAGGGCATCTATAATCTATAATTTCACATTGATATCCCATCATTTCAATTTTTTTATATAATGCAAACGCCTGTAAGCATGAGCCAAAATTTGTACTTCTATGAAAAGTTATTAATCCTATTTTATTTTTCATTTTCTCACCACATTCATTTCAACCATTCAAGTAAATATTTTCTTTTGTCACGCAAATACTCTTCTTTGTTATATGTTCTCTGTTCTTTCAAACACTTCTCTGCATACTGTTCTGTTGTCGAAATGACTTTTGCAGGTACGCCAACTGCAACGCTATTAGCTGGTATATCTCTAGTAATAACAGCTCCAGCTCCAATAACGCACCTTTTTCCTATTGTAACTCCAGGCATAATGATTACACCCGTACCAATAAACGTATGCTCTCCAACATATATTTTTCCATATCTGATTACATCTGCGTAACGCTTATTATCGCGAAACGCCCATGTTCCGCCATCGTGTGTTACAAAAGTGACATTAAATGACAGCCTGACATTGTCTGCAAGTTCAATCAAATACGGTTCCGATCCAAAATTTACCCCCCCCATTATAGTTACATTGTTTCCCTCTTTTAATCCATTTTTTAATGCCTTATAATGCTTGATTTTGTCAAATACACTCATTTATTTTTCTCCCATACTCTGCCAAACTTGATCCTATATATCCTTTTTTTGTTATATACGCAAAATACTTGTCCATTACCTCAAAAAGCATCTCAATTTCTTCAGCGTTTTTATAATATGGACTTCCACCAAGCATAAATTCTGATGAATGAATCATAAATTCCAAGTAATCACTTTGTTCTCTTTCCACTTGTTCTGTCAATGTAATAAGTTCTTGCATCGATTTATAAATCGGTCTAAGCCATTGACCTTCACCGAAAACAAATACTTTGACTCGATGCTTCAGAGATCCTACTGATGTCTTGTGAACTATCCTGGAAGTCATTGGAATTTCTATTAACTGCTCATTAATTCGATAAGGTTTGCAAGAATATTGAATATAATTATTTCCACAGTTTTTTGATCTTCCCGGAATTTTGGATAAATCCATTTGTGGTGCTACCGAACAATCAATCTGTATTCCATATTTAGTCAAAACCTTAAAGTAACGATCATCCGTTGCCCACCTTCCTGATCTATTAGAAAGTATCTGTGTTTCAAAACGATTCTCAAGAAAATCCTTGAGGCACTTAACTTTCTGATCTATTATTTCGTCTGGATATTCCGTTATATATGGATTCCCCGGATATAACATGTTCAATTTATAATCTGGAGGAGAATTCCATGCATGAATGTGCATACCAATCTCACACTTTCCATCTTTTTCTTTTTTTCTTGCATATTCAACCCATCTATCATCACATGCCATTTCATAATTTGTTAAATACGTAGGAATCAATCCATACTTTTCACACAACTCTTGAAATCTCGGAATGAATAATGAGTTTTCTGTTGTGATTTTTTCTCCTGGCTTCCATTGCCAAAGATTATCTCCTTCAGTGTCAACCGTTATCAAAAAAGTTTTCATCATTTTCTCCAAAGACTAATATATTTTTCTATTTCATTTTCATTTCCAATAATTTCGCATTCAAGATTACTAATTATTTTGTCTTTCAAGCTTTTATCATTAATTATCATCATAATCTTTTCTGCAACAGACTCTGGCGTAAAATCAGCTACTATACCGTTTTCACCATTTTTAATCACATCGCGAACTGTCTTATAGTTTGTTACAACAATCGGTTTTTTTAGTATTTTGGCTTCATCAATTACCATTGACTTTCCTTCATTATCTGAAGTTTGGACAAAAATATCTGCATTATTTATATACGGATAAGGATTGGCCTTAACTCCAACTAAAACAAACTCTCTTTCAAGACCTAATTTCTTAATTAGCTCTTTAATTTTATTTTCAAGATCACCACAGCCAAGTAAAAGCCAGATAAATTTAATTCCGCTATCCTTTAAAATTTTTGCAGCTTCAACTGCTCGATCAAACCTCTTTACATTAGTGATTCGTCCAATTGAAACAATCTTTATATAATTTTCTTTATTATCAAATTCATGTGCGATACCACTCATAGCCATTTTTTTTATCAAAGCCTCTGAATGTATATTTTCAATACAAACAACTTTACCTTTTAGTTTTGGATGTACATTAACCACACTTTGAACACATCGAGATGAAACAGTTATTATAGCATCTGCTTTCTTGAAATAAGAATAGTCATACTGTACATTCTCATTCATTTTTTCATAATCATGATGAATGTAAAGATACTTCTTATCTGCATCGCATTTGTCAATTACAAAATAATTAGTTACACCGTGCATATACGATATTGCCACATCGTAATGCTTTTTCACTGATGGAATATAAGGCTTCCAATGATTCCACATAGCTTGAATATCACTCAATTGACCATCACTCTTCTTTATACGACGTATATAATGCGCAGTCTTTCCCGCAATTCCCTTTAAGCTTATATTAGACCAAAACATTTTCTCAGAAGGTGAATACGACATCATAAACACCTCTTTAGGCTTTGTTAGACGATTACAATTCTTTGGAATTTGATTAAGAAACAACCCTTCAGGTCTAAATAATAATAGATCAACATCTATATCATTCCCATATTTCATCTCCAACGTTGTTAAAAATGAAACAAGGCTTTTCTCAGCTCCACCACCATTAATACCGTACATGACTACCAATAGTTTCATTATTTCCTCCACTCATCATACTTTTCCATTCATATAAACACCTAATATTTGCTATCAATACCCAGAAGCAAACTGTCATTTCATTAAAACCATAGTTTTCAGCGATACCTTCCAAATTCATAATAACTAATGTGAGCATCAAAAACTGACTTATACGTCTATCTGAATAGGGTTTATTCTTTTTATAAAAAAGAAGAATCAACAATAAATAAACAATTATCGCAACTATTCCACCATATATCAATATTGAAAGGAAATAATTATGAGTACTTGCATTATTACTTTGCCAAACATTAAAAATAATATCTGATCCCATTCCATAACCCATCAATGGACGTCTGCTGAATGTAGCAAGAACCATTGTCCATATCTGTCGTCTTCCGTCTAGATCACTTGATTCTCCCAAAACATTTACCATAATATAATCCAAAAAGCCAAGTGTTCCTCCAGCAATAAGAAGTATATTTAACAACGATGTTATTAAAAAGCCATATTTAATAATGGATTTTACAATAAATGTTTTCTTATTTACTAATATCATGCACAACAGTTGCAAAATCAAGCAAACAATTGTTGTTGATATTGGCATCTGAATCAAATAAGCAATAGTCCCTCCAATTGCCATCATTAATAACGTATCTGCAAAAAGTCTTTTATTTCTTGGAAAACTCATCAAAAATGCATAGTCAAATGCCAATGCCGGAAGCAGATAATATGTAATTGTAGTTTTTGTTCCCAAAAAACAGCTAAAGGCAATATCTCCGGGTTTTCCTCCTAATCCCGGTATATTCCATGTGAACGCATCAATTAAAAGCCATAATGAAAGTATCCCACCAATCATCATACAAAAATTTCTTGGTTGCCGTTTCATCATATACTTGCCCAATACAATTACAGAAAAAGCATTTTTTGCAAAATACATATAATCAGCTGTAAGCTTCTTCGAATATAGCACAGAAGATATTCCAAGGAGAATTACAAAGAATATTAAAAGGTTTTCAGTTAATTCTCTGTATATTCTATCTTTCAAATATAACAATACAGATACTAAAAAAGCCATAGTTCGTAATGCACCACACAACGAATGAATCCATGTTCCGATAAAAGATGTTGGTTCTATAATTCCCACAAATAATATTAATATCGCAATTTGAATTAATGTACTTTTTTTTATCTTCATTGTAATGCTATTTCAACTCCTATATTATTCTTAACCATTCGTTTACTATTCTCTTTTCAGAAAACCTTTCTGCTGTTTTTTTTGCATTTTCTGAAACTTTAGAACAATATGCTATGTCAGAAGCATTATCCATGGCCTTTGCCATGCCATCACAATCACCAACTGGAACTAAAAAGCCATTAATCCCATTATGAATTACCATTTTTGCGCCCCCTATCGGACAATCTGTACAAATAGACGGCATTCCCATTGAAACAGCTTCTATCATAGAATTTGACAATCCCTCGTAATCTGATGATAATATAAACATTCTATAATTTTTTGCTTCCTGAAGAATATTTTTTTTAAAAGGAAAAATTTTAACTACCCCATTCAGATCACTATCTTGAATTTGCTGCTCAAGTTCTTCTTTTAGTTCTCCATTTCCAAATATATGATACTCATATTCTGGATGATTCTTATAAAATTTAGCAAATGCCTTTATCGCCATTGATAAATTTTTTTGCGGCTCTAATCTACAAAAAGAAATAAATGCATTTTTTGTTTTTGTTACGTCATATTCTGGCAAATTACTTTGCAAAGGATTTAATATAACGCATCCTTTTTTTTGTATAAAAGTCGGATAGTAATTTCTCGCGTCTTGTGTTTGAAACGTCACACAATCTGCCAAAGCAAATGAAATCATTGCAGATAACTTTGGAATTATTCCTCCGCCTTGAATCTTATCTGGTGCATTTCTCAAAGATAAAATCAATTTATGATTTTGTCCAATATTTGCAAGTGCAGCATAGAAATTCTGATACGTTAGAAACGATATAAACGTGCCACATGGTCTTTTTTTCATATAGCTCCGTATATCCAAGATTTGTTGAATTGGATTTCTTGTACCACTTTCATGCATGATTGATTTGTCGATTTTAACTCGACTATCTATTCTATATTCAATTATATCATTTTTAACCAGAACTAATGTGGTTTCTACTCCCGACTCTGCAAATTGATTGACCAAAATACTTGCAACACGTTCTGCTCCACCACCAGTTAAATTAGGCATAATAAAATATACTCTTTTTGTTTCCATATTACTCCTTTTATACAAAACGCTTAATTGTTCTATTTTTCTAATTGCATCGTTATTTATGTTCTATCCTATTATATAATTCTTCCAAACGTTTCCTATGGATCTCAAATGAGTATCCTGACTCTATAATATGCATGCTTTCTTTAGCTGCAACATTTCTATCATTGTTGTTAGTTAACAGTTGACTAATTTTATTGCTAAATTGTATTATATCACCTGGTTCACAACAGTAGCCATTTTCTCCATCATGAACAATCTTGGGGATTCCACCAACATTAGTACTCACCACTGGCAAGCCGTATCCCATTGCATCTAGTACAGACATCGGCATTCCCTCATTGTAAGATGGTAGAAAAAACACATCTGCTTCTCTAAGCCTTTTATCTTTAATGTCTCCACGTATCCAACCTGGGAATGTTGAATTCTCAGTTACATCTTTCTCTTTAATCAGCTGTTTGATTGCCTTTTCATCCATCTCACTTCCTGCTCCAGCTAATACAAACTTTACATTCGGAACATTCTTTTTTACTTGTTTTATAACATCTGGAATGTCATAACATCCTTTTCTTTTCCCCAGTTCACCAAGAAACAATACTGTATTATTACATGCCCTCTTCATTCGTTCTTCTAAAGCATCTTCATGAAGGACACTATAATTTTCAATAATTACTATTTTTTCTTTTGGAACAATCTGTCTTAATTGTTCTTTCCATTCATCAGAAAGCGCAATCAGAACATCACATTTATTATATACTTTTTTAATCTTTTTCTTTTTCTTTTCTGAAGCACTGACAAAAAATTCATCAAAATCAGCTCCATGGATATGATTAATAATTGGAACATTTCGTAAGAATGCCATATAGATAAACGGCATCTTTCTATAAAAAGATGGACCAAAAGAGGAATGAATGTGAACCAAATCTGGTTTATGAAACAGCAAAACACATGCGAAATGAAAATATCCACAAATTCCCTTTAATAATTTATCAAATTTGTTTCCATCCTTATAAGACTCTACATAAGTTATTTCATAGTCTTTTTCAAGCTGTGACCCTCTATATCCATTTACAACAGCAGCTATTCCACCTTTTACCATTCTATTTGGAACAACCATACATATTCTTTTCATATCTATTTTCTCCTAATCATTGCATTCCAAATAAACTTCGTATTTGTACTCCAATATCGCTTAAATAATCTCTTTGGATCTTGCATTAATCTATATACCCATTCAAGATTACTCTTTTGCATCCGCATCGGTGCTCGTTTAATGTTTTCTGCAAAATAGTCAAAACCTGCACCTACACCAAGCATTAGTCCATCAATTTTTCCCTGATGTGCTGCCATCCATTTTTCCTGTTTAGGTGCTCCCAAACCAATCCAAACAAAATCTGGTTTTGCCTCATTAATCCGATCAATAGCAGCTTTATCTTCTTCCTCTGTTAATAGCCGAAACGGTGGACTATACATTCCAACAATTTGAATTCCTGGATATTTTTTTTTCAACTTTTTCTCAAGCAACTTAAGAGTTTCTTCTTTGCTTCCATAAAAATAATGGCGGTATCTATTCTTCGCTGAAATACTAAAAATTTCTCCCATCAAACTTGGTCCTGTAGTTCTTGCCATATTTTTATACCCACGTTTACGACCAACAGTAGAAAGCGGTCCACCATCTGGAATTGCCATCAATCCACCATTCTGAACTTCGCAATATGAAACATCTTCATAACTTGTAACGGTCGTATGTACATTGGAAACACAAATATAATCACCTTTTATATCCGCAATATTCTTTTCCAGATATTCAACCAACCATTCCATATTAATAGCTGCAATATTTACCCCCATAATATTACATGTTGGAATAAGGGACTTTTTTACTTTCCTTTTATATCCATTACCCATTTATAAGTCCCTCCTTTTTTCGATAAATACTTAGTGCTTTCACCTTTCAACCTCAATCTCTCCGAAAAATATCTCTCGTATAAACTTTCTCTTCCACATCATCAAGACACTTATCATATCTATTTGCGATAATTGCCTGACTCCGCTTCTTGAACTCATCCAAATCATTGACCACAACGCTGCCAAAAAACTTTTCTCCATCCTTCAGCGTTGGCTCATAAACGATAACTGTTGCACCTTTTGCCTTAATGCGCTTCATAACACCTTGGATCGAACTCTGTCTGAAGTTATCAGAATTACTCTTCATGGTCAAGCGATAAACTCCGACCACAACATCCTTTTCCTTGCTCTCATCCCAACTATCATTTGCCTGATAAGCACCAGCAAGCTCCAGCACACGATCTGCGATGAAATCTTTTCTTGTACGATTGCTCTCAACAATTGCCTCAATCAAATTCTCCGGCACATCTTGATAGTTTGCCAACAGCTGCTTTGTGTCCTTCGGCAAACAATATCCGCCATAGCCAAAACTTGGATTGTTATAATGGCTGCCAATACGAGGATCAAGACAAACACCATTGATAATCTGCTGTGTGTTCAGTCCCTTCATCTCAGCATATGTATCCAACTCATTAAAATAAGAAACTCTCAATGCCAGATATGTGTTGGCAAACAGTTTAACTGCCTCTGCCTCTGTGAATCCCATAAACAGCGTATCAATATCCTCTTTAATTGCGCCTTCCTGTAAAAGCTGTGCAAAGGTATGAGCAGCCTTTACAAGTCTTGCATTCTCCACATCTGTTCCAACAATAATGCGGCTCGGATACAAGTTATCATAAAGAGCCTTAGATTCACGCAGAAACTCTGGGCTAAAAATGATGTTGTCACAGTGGAATTTTTCTCGTACTGAAACTGTATAGCCAACAGGAATCGTAGACTTGATAACCATAATAGCTTCTGGGTTATATTCGATAACCAGCTTGATAACAGCCTCAACTGCACTTGTGTCAAAAAAATTCTTCTTGCTATCGTAATTGGTAGGCGCAGCGATTACAACAAAATCAGCATCACTATAAGCTTCCTTAGCATCTAATGTTGCAGTCAAATCCAGTTCTTTCTCAGCCAGATACTTTTCAATGTATTCATCCTGAATTGGCGATTTTTTATTATTAATCATTTCAACTTTCTCAGGAATAATATCCACCGCCATAACTTTGTGATGCTGACTTAAAAGTGTAGCAATTGATAAACCAACATAACCTGTTCCAGCAACAGCAATTTTCAAATCTTCAAAATTTCTCATAATGACCACTCCTCATCCTGTTCAAACAAATATCCCTTATATTCCCTAATACTCTATTATTTGGAAAACACACTCTTTACATATTCATAGCTGTTAATATCGCCAATATCATACCGCTTGCCTGGCATAACGTAAGCATGCATTGGAGTCTGTTTGCTTAACCATGCTGCAAAGCTTCCCGGTGCATCATAACCACAGCCATTATCAAGAGCTTCCTGAATGCGCTTCACATCACAAGCACGGTAACAATAGAACGGCGGTACTGCCAGATTACCCTTCGGTTCCTTTGGCTTTTCTTCATAGCTCGTAATCAAATCATTGCTATCCAGCGTGATGATTGCTGTTTTCTGCTGCTTCTTAAGCTCGTTTTCTTCGTGGCACATTACACAACTGCTTTTAAATATTTTGTAAAATCTTGGTTCTTTAATGCTATTTGTAAATGTTCATTTTCCTTTATTTGTATTCCTTCATAATGTTTATATAGATTACATTGAACAATAAATATGCACTTTGTTATCACCCCATTACATCTTTGAGTTCTCTTGTACGTAACTTTTACCATTCTTAAAAAATATGCAAAATTCTCTGCTGTTGGCGTTAATCCAAAGCACTGTCTATCTTTTAACAGTTGTTCTGTTATATACAAACTATCAACTGCTTTCGATTGCTTTAAACTTTTTGCTGTTATACCTTTAGGATTTACAGTGTATTCATATACAATTTCAGGAATTGTATATACATGCTTAGTTAACGGCCAAACAATCTGTGCAAAAATACTATCTTCGTACCAATATCCCTCCGGAAAACGCAAATTTGTAAATAATTCAGCTTTATACACCTTTCCCCATGGTTGACCATACAAATTGCCCTCTGGATTTATTTTTTGGAACGAATATTTTTTATACTCTCTGCGTAATCTTCCCTTTTCATTTACTGTCTTATAATTTCCAGCTACAACATCTGCATTATATTGAAATGCTACGTCCAAGAGATTTCTGATTGCCATCGTTGCCAATTTATCATCGGAATCAACAAACATAACATAGCGACCCTCTATCAAATCTAAACCAGTATTTCTTGCCCCACTAAATCCCTTATTATCCTGGTTAACCACTGTTACTCCATCGCAATATTTATAATCTAAAAGTATTTTTCCAGAATCATCTGATGATCCGTCATTAATAATGATACACTGAACCCGATAGCCACTATTTTGATCAACAATGGAATCTATACAACGTTTTAAATATGATGCCGTATTATAAACTGGTACAATAACCGATACATCATACCCCCCCCTGAGGAATTATTGTCTTATTTCTTTGATAACAAGATGTTTTAGGATTGTGAGAAAACAGTTCTAGTCTTTTGTATGCCTCTTCTAATGTTGCATCAAATTTTTTTCCAACTTTATACTGCTCAATTTTGCATTTTTCAAATTCTAGTCTATTAATAACTTTTGAAACAATATTCATTATTCTTCTCCTCAGCTATAAAACTCCGCATACCACTCTGCAAAACGTCTTAATCCAGTCCGCAGGCTTGTACTCGGCTTATATCCAAAGTCTCTCTCAAGCGCACTGGTATCTGCATATGTCACAGGCACATCTCCCGGCTGCATCGGAACAAGTTCTTTATGGGCTTCGAAGTCATAATCCTCCGGCAGAACTTTCGCTCTCACTAGCTCCTCACTCAAAATCTGCACAAAATCCAACAAGTTTTCTGGATTCTGATTGCCAATGTTGTAAACTGCATATGGTGGAATCGGCAGACCATCCTCACCATTCTTCTTATCCGGTACTTTCTTCATCACACGAACAACGCCCTCGACAATATCGTCCACATAAGTAAAGTCACGCTTGCAGTTACCATAGTTGAAAATCTTGATGGTTTCGCCCTTCACCAGCTTGTTGGTGAATCCGAAGTAAGCCATATCAGGACGGCCTGCCGGACCATAGACCGTAAAGAATCTCAGTCCAGTGGACGGAATGTTGTAGAGCTTGGAGTAGGCGTGTGCCATCAACTCGTTAGATTTCTTAGTGGCTGCATACAAAGACACCGGGTTATCTACCTTGTCGTCGGTGCTGTACGGAACCTTCTTGTTGGAACCATAGACAGAGGAAGAAGAAGCATATACCAGATGCTCCACTCCTGTCTGGCCGTCATCATAAGAATGACGGCAAGCTTCGAGAATATTAAAAAAGCCGACCAAGTTAGATTCCACATAGGCATCCGGGTTGGTGATTGAATAGCGCACACCAGCCTGTGCCGCAAGGTTCACCACTACAGCCGGTTTATATTTTTCAAACAGATCTGTAATTAATGCCTTATCAGCGATGCTGCCTTTTACAAAAGTAAATGTGGGATACTTGGCCAGCTCATTGAGACGGAACTCCTTCAGAGCTACATCGTAGTAGGCATTCATGTTATCAATACCAATCACTGTAGCCGAAGGAACTTCCTCATATATTCTTTTCACCAGATTTGAGCCAATGAAACCGGCTGCACCAGTGACTAAAATCGTCTTATTTTCCAAATTTACTGTACTCATTTGTATTCCTCCGTTTTTGTTCATTTCCTAATCTATGTACACATCCTTTTGGATGTTGCTTTTAATTATTTGTGGCTTATTAAAACCACCACTAAATCTTTTGCGTAGACCTGTCATGGTCTACGCACTCATTTCGCTTCAACTGAAACTTTATGGTAGACACCTTCATAACCACTCACCAACAAAGTGTTATGTCTTATTGTCATAACTCGCTGTCGCACTTCTCCATTTTTCAAAGTGTTGACCCTTATTGTCATAACCTGTACACCAACTTACTTTGTTAAAACTGTACAAGTTCATATCTTCCTTTTATTGCAACATGAACAATCATCTGCCCCTCACTACCTCTAATTCTCCAGAAAAATGCAGTTATCATGTCCGTCTTTTCTCTGCAATAAACTTTTCCAGAAAAATAGATTTTGGGCTTTTCAACACTTTCAACCTCCACCTCTAATTCTTCGGAAAAATGAAGGTATCATGTCACTACCTTGCTCTGCAATAAAACAGGCTCGCAGTAAGACAGATATTTACTACAACAAAGTCCGCACACTATACGCTCTTTTGCATACAATGTGCGGACATGTTATTTTTTAATAATTAAATATTTTCAAAACTTCCGAAGTTTCTCACACCGATCCTTCCCTCTTCAACACCGTCATCACCGTCTTAAACAGTATCTTAATATCCAGCCCAAAATTCCAATTACTGATATATTCTGTATCCAGTCTTACAACTTCTTCGAAGTCTGTAATATCACTTCTGCCGCTTACCTGCCACATACCGGTAATTCCCGGTTTGATGGCAATTCTGGCTCTGTGATGCAGTTCATATTTCAGTAATTCATCCTGTAATATCGGTCTGGTACCCACAAGACTCATGCTCCCATTTAGTACATTCCAGAATTGTGGAAATTCATCAAGAGATGTTTTCCTGATAAATTCGCCGATTCCGGTTTTTCTGGTTCCGTCCGGCAAAATCTTATTTCCGATTACTCGGGGATCGAAATCGAGTTTGAACATACGTCCATCACTCATTTTGTTCTGAGCCATCAATTCTGCTTTCCGTTCTTCTGCATCCATATACATACTCCGGAATTTGTACATCTTAAATGGCTTTCCGTTTTTTCCAATCCTTGTCTGTGAGAAGAAAATCGGACCCGGAGAACTGATGTAGATAGCCGGTGCTATAAAAATAAAAATAACTCCTGTCAGGAAGCAGCCCACCAGTCCCCCCAGAATATCCAATACTCTTTTGGCAAGTGCCTGTCTGTCTGTGGCATAGTTCATGGTAGTTGTCAGAACTGTATATCCGCCAATTGCCTCCACAAATTGTTTCTGTCCGGGAGTACTTCTGACTTTTGCCAGGTTTACATGGACCGGCATTCCCATTTCCAGCAACTCTTCTATCAGCTCCTGAGGATATGGATATGTTTCATCCACATTTACAAAGACCTCATCTACCCACTGCTGACAGATAAAGGATGGTGCGTTATTTAAGTCTGCTACTACCGGGACTCCTGCTATTTCTTTCCCTGTCATATCTTTATCAATGAGTATCAGACCATTGATGTTGTAGCGGTTATAATTGTGTTCTTTTACATTTTGGATTACTTTTGATGCAAGGTCATAATTGGTTACAATGTAGAGAGAATGCTCTCCACCTTCTGCCATTTTATGCAGCAGACGTTTTTTCCATATTATTCTTGTACAATAGGATAAAAGCACATAGAAAATTCCCATAAGATAAAGGATTATTCTTGAAAAGGTATGTCCGCCACTGACAGTAAACAGGTACAGACCACTTGCCAGTTCGATCAGGATCATCTGCCGGATAACAGAGCGCAGCTCCTGATAACGTCCTCTTCTCAGAACTCCTTTATAAGATTCAAACAAAATGATCAGGAACAGATCCACCAATATGACAAATATCATCACATTGCGATAAATTCCCAGTGTAAACAGGTTCCTGACAGAACCGTTTCGAATCAGATACGCCAGTATTAAAGCCATAAATAAACACACAAGATCAATTAATATGAAATCTTTGTGTTTATACCATCCTCTTGATTTTTTCCTGTACATACGTTTTCCTAACCTCTCCTTCTTTTTTATTCAAAAAGGCATATTTACAGAATCGTTTTCCTGTAAATATGCCATCATTTTTTATTATTCTTTTCTTATAATTTCCAATCCCACCTTCATTTCTACTGTTCTTCCGAACATTTCTATTTCCAGATATGCTGTTCTTTTATGTCGGTCTATCCTGCGGATATTTCCTTCCATTCCCATCAGAGGACCTGCCAGAATCTGCACTCTGTCATTCTCGATAATGCCGGAAGACATCTCTACAAGCTGTTTGTCCGTGCCTATTTTCATAAGCAAATCTATTTCTTCCTGAACCAGTGGGACGATCTCATCGCCGGTTCCGATCAGCTTCGTCAGTCCGATGACTTTCCTGAGTCCATTTACCAGTTTTTCCGGATTTTCGGCAATTAAAAAGACATACCCGGGAAAGAGGATTCTTTCCTGGATATGCCATTCGCCCTGAAATCGTTTCTTCTGTTGGTAATATGGGATAAAGCAGCGTTCTAAGACATTGCTGCTTATTAACCGCTGACACTGACAGCGGATGTTTTCTTCGGTGCCTGTGCGCACCTGCATCACATACCACATTGGATATCTTACCTCCGTATTCTGGGTATGCTTCGCCATTCTGCCTGTGTTTCAAGGCAGACTCATACTTCAAGATATGTATTATCCATATCTTCAAACGCGGCAAAGCGACGATTTAAAGACAAAAAGATTTACGTTGTGTTTTATTATAACTACATCAATAAAAAAATGCAACATATTTCTACAAAAAAACAGCCGCCATCTCTGGCGACTGCGTTCTGATTCCGAATTATTGATTATTTCGCGTCTGCGATTACCATGAAGAAATCTCCATCGTTTAAGTTAACAGTAAGAGTTTTTCCCTCTTTGTCAATATTAACCGGATCAATGACTACAAACTTCTTTGTGCCGTCTTTGCTGTAGACCCAAAGCTGAATACCTTCCATAGTGTCTGTAAGACTCGGAACATTAAGCTTTACTTCATATGTTCCGTCATCATTAGGCTTTGCTTCTTCTGGCTTCAGTACGTTGAATTCATTGACAAATGTAACAATCATTTTTCCTTCGAGTTTAGCAATGGCATCTTCAAGGTCTGCCTTGTCTGCTTCATCTACGGAAAGGGATTTCAATACTTTTATGAAATCTTCCATCTTCATTGTTCCATCATTGATTTGTTTAAAAGCATCTGCCAGATCTTTATATTTTGCCTGCAGATCAGCAAAGCCCTGTGTTTTCTCAAGTTCCTTAACAACTTCATAAATTGAAGACTGTTTAGAATCCACAGTAGTTTCGCTTGTCCTACTTGGCGCTACCGCGGCCAGATCACTCGTGTTGCTTGGCGCTGCACCGACACCTACAGTAGCACATCCTACTCCAAGGGCAGCTGCTAAAGCAAGTGTCATAAATTTCTTCGCGATTTTCATAATGCACCTCTCCTTTTGGATTAATTTTTATATAGATAACCGTACAGAATGTCTGCACGGACTATCTCTGAATAAAATAATAACAATGATAATTATTTATCACAGTACAGTGTATTCTGCATTCATTATACTATGACTAATACAATCAGATTTTCTCATAAAACATGGAAATAATCAAATCCGACAATGCATCTTCATCGATATGATACTCATCAAAGTTCTCCCCATGTGTTCCCTCACCCGGTACTGTCTCTGTATCAGTGATTCCATTCTGTGATGCAGCCAGCAATTTGGCAAATATATCATTACCCATATTTGTAACTGTATAGCTTTTAACACTGTCATAGAGACCTGTCACAAATCCGGCGTCCTCTCCTGCTTTTTCCTGAGCCTTCTGCACCAGCGCCTGAAGAAAGGTTTTCTGTCTCTCCTGACGGACCAGAGCACTCTGGGTTTTGTCAATGTCACGATATCTTACAAACTGTTCTGCAGTTTCCCCTGTGATATCCACAACAGCACCTTTTTTATATTCCGGATTCACATCTGCGAGACTGTCATCAGGGATTGTGAGCTGTATTCCACCTACGAAATCTGTAATCACTGAAATGCCATCCATATTCATGGAGCAATACCCCTGGATCGGAAGTCCGTCCAGCATATCGGAAACTGCTGTTTTCATCAGTTCACAGCTTTTCTCTTTTCCGTCCCCGAAGGCATACTGTATATTCAGATGATCTGTTGTCTCTCCAAGGCTCTGACCATATGGATTAAATACTTCTATCCTGGTCATGGAATCTCGTGGAATAAACAGAACCTTTATCTTCTCTGTTGCACGATCCATGGATACCAGAAAAATTGCATCTGCCTGCCCGGCATCTGCCTGTGACTGATAAGTATCTACAGCTTCCCTTGTATCAATTCCCAGGAATAAATAATTGCTGAGATGATCGTTATATTTGTATGTCTCACCTTTATATTCCACGGTATCACTGTTTTGGTTCAAATCCGTCTGATTCCGGCTGTCACTGTTATGACCACCGTTTTTTGGCAATGCAGCATTTTTCTGGCTTAACAGATAATAACCGCCGCCAAGAATGGAAAGAACTATGATCAGGATAATAATCAAAAGCATACAGATCTTGCGTTGTCTGATGGCTTTTCTTGTAGTTTTTTTCATTTTCATTCCTTCAATCTCTGTATTTCAGTTATCTCATCAGTTTTTGCTGATATAATTAAGCTCCTGCAATTTCTGTAATATTGCCTCTGCCATTGCCTGCTGGGCCTCATAGGTAGAAGACGGCTGTGCAGTCACATCTGCAAGACTGATATAGTGTTCTCCCCATTTCTGGCTGAGCACCTGATCCAGTGCTTCAGAGGTTACACTTCCGTCCATAGGGCGTGTTCCTACTACAATAAACTGATCTTTATTCTGAAATGTATTTAAAATCTGTTCCTGCTGGTCTGCCAGTTCTGCAGGATCATGATTCCAGCCGCCATAATATCCCATGAAGATAACTGGAATACAATCCATATCATTTCTTGTAGTCTGTTCTTCTGTCAGATCACGTATTCCGGTCTCTGTTACATTCAGCTGGGCACCGTTTGCAGCCTGCTGATGTTTAGTAATATAGCTCTGAATAGTTTCATCACTTACACCAGCCATCTTCATCATGGAGAGAGTGCCGCCTCCCTGAAGCGTTTTATTGATCACTGTCATATTATAGCCATTATCGGTCAGAAGCTTCTGAAGTACTGTCATATAGGAATATGTATTGGATTCTTCCCCATTGATCAGATCATCTCCCCAGCACACAATACCTGAAGCAGCTGTCGTCTTATCTTTTGTATCTTCTGTGTCAGCTGTATCCGTTTTTTCTGTGTCTTTTGTGTCTTCTGTGTTCTTTGATTTAATGTCTTCTGTATCTTCTGCTTCTTCGGAAGATACCTCCTCCAGCTCTTTTGCACGTTCTTTTACTGCTTCGTAATCTTCAATCCCACTCTGCTGGTCGTCTGCAATTTCTGACAGGTGTCTGGATTCCTTCTGTTCCGATTTATAACTGGTCACAAGAATAAAGCCCAGGAGAACTGCCAGCAGAATGCAGATAAAGCCCAGTAAGATATTCGTCTTTTTTATTTTTTTCTTCCTTATTTTGCTCACTTTTCCAAATTCTCCTTTATCATTGATCATGGTTTCTGTCTTACTGCCAGATAACTGCCCGTATTATTTGATCTGGGCTTCTTCGTCGCTTCTGCGATAATACTCTCCATAATGCTTATAATAGGAAGAATAATATTTGTCATCACTGGTATCTATCTTGTTCATAACAGCTCCAAGAATACGGCATCCGCTTCTTTCCAGCTGCTTAAATGCTTTCTGTGCATCCCGGTACCTGACATTTCCCGGTTCGATCAGAAAGACTGCACCATCGCAGCATCTTCCAATCACTGCCGCATCAATTACTGTTCCAATAGGCGGTGTATCGATCAGGATATAATTATAATATTCTCTGATTTCCTTTAAGAATACCTTAAAGATATTCTCACTGAGAAGTCCTGACGGGTTCGGTGCACTTGGGCCTCCGAATATGATATCCATATTCGGAAAGTTTGTAGAATAAATAATCTCCTGTAGTCCCACCTGACCGCTCAGAAGCTGTGAGAGACCTTTCACTTCCTCTTCCACACCCAGTCGTCCGGCATATGCGGTCTTCCTGATATCCGCATCCAGAAGGAGAACCTTCTTGCCAATGCTCCCAAGCTCCTGGGCAAGACTGAGTACTATATCACTCTTACCTTCGTTTGGATAACAGCTTGTAACCAGAATGGTCTTTATGCTCTGACCCGACAGCTGAATATTGGTACGCAGAGTTTTGATCGCCTCACTGTAAAAATAATCCGGATTTCTTTTATCTGTTAAATTGAGTTTCTTCATTACTCAGATTCCTCCATCAGTTTAATGGTGCTTCTTATTCTTGTTCTTTGATTTCCTGTTCTTCGAATTTATAAAATCTCTTCTGTCAGGAACCTTGGCAAGAACAGAAACTCCCAGGTATTTCTCAATATCTTCCTCTGTCTTAATAGTATCATCCATTACAGCGTATACAACCACGATTGCCGCACATGCAAGGAAACCGAGTAAGAAGCCGAGTGCTGCATTCTTCTTTACGCTTGGAGAAGTTCTTACAGTAGCAATCTTACCAACTTCAATAATCTTTGGCGGAATAACTTCCATTTTATCGCCAATAAAGGATGAAGAAACATTCGCAATCTCATCTACGATCTTCTTTGCCATTTTAGAATCTGTATTATTGACAGTAATCTCAAGGATACGGGTATCTGTAGGATTATTGATACTTACGCTTCCTTTCAGCTGTTCTGCAGTCATATCCAGATCCAAATCTGAAATCACCTGTTCCATCACAGGGGTACTTGTGATCAGAACTGTATAATCACTGGTCAGGCTGGCACCTAACTGCAGATCCGCCAGTGATGTCAGTGTGGTTTCTTTCGAAAGTACAAGGATACTGGATGTGGAGCTGTAGATCGGTGTCATTAAAAACTGCGTATATGCTGCTGCAATACAGCCTCCGACAAGAGCAAACATCAGTACCAGAAGGATTTTTTTCTTGAGCGCATAAAATATTTCCAGTAAGTCGATTTCGACTTCATCATCATTTGCATCGGGTCTCTGTGCTTTGCTGCTCTCAAAGTTACTGTTCAAATTGTCTAACATCTGATAATTTCCTTTTCCCTTTTTTCTTTATAGTTTTGTACATTACTGTTCACAGGTAATATTCTGTCTTATGTATTTCTGAAAGCAAACAGCAAAATTGACATAAACCGATTTTATTGTATATCAGCCAATAAAAAAAGTCAATCTGTAGCCTCATGTTTTTGTTTCTGTTTCAGAATTTCTGCAGGATTATGAATAAACAGTTCATCTGCATAGTCCTGCCCGAATTTCGCTGAAACCATACGATATGCCTCTCCAATCCTGCTGCTCCTCTTTGCACTGTTGTGACAGTCTGATCCAACGAAATGAAGGAGTCCGTCTTTCATGATTTTATTACAGTACCGTTTAGTAAAAAATCCGTCTTTTCCTGTGATGCTGTCTGCATTGATCTGCATATAGACACCCATATCTGCCAGTTCTTCCACAAAATCCAGACTGTTGCGTGTGGCTTCGTAACGTTCTATATGTGCCATGATCGGCTTATATCCTCCGGAGAGCAATGCACCGAGACGTTCCCGTATATAGCTTTCTTCCGAGTTATGGGAAAATTCTGTAAGAACATACCGCGAACCGGCCATTGTCATTACTTTCTGTTCTCTGAGCATGGGAAGCATCTCCATATTGGCGTGAAACTCACATCCCAGATACACATGGAGATCCGGGCTGATCTCTGATGCCGCTTTCTCCACCAGTCTGAACTGCTCTCTGACTTTCTCCGCAGGTGTTTCAAACATCCGAAAGCGGAAATGGGGAGTTGCGATAACCGTCCGCACACCCTGTTCATATTCCATCCGGAGTAATTTTACGGTTTCTCCTATATCTGTGGCTCCATCATCTACACCGGGTACAATATGACAGTGTATATCATAAATTCCTTTTATGGACATCCTATCATTCCGTTACTGAAAACTTATAAAAAGTTATAAACTTCTATGTTCCATTCCTACTTCAACGAGTATGCTTTTGATGATATAAATATCAATCTACTCACAAGTTCTTGTACTCTCCATAGGCGTAAATTCCGGACTAACGTATC
>OLOK01000966.1_pt1 | contig 26254 bp, 20 predicted proteins | sample 1672591 | NCBI WGS metagenome assembly OLOK01 (sample SAMEA3136703, study PRJEB25190) | human gut metagenome | biome: human gut; feature: human-associated habitat; material: faeces | place: Austria | collected 2013 | reverse complement strand
TCCAGCCACGACAATATCCACACCGCATGCAGCAACAGCGCGTGCATTTTCCTTTGTCACGCCGCCATCAATCTCTATTTTGAAGAACAATCCTTGTTCTTTGCGAATCTTGTGCAGCTGTTTCACTTTTTCCAAGGTCTCCCAAATCAGAGTCTGACCCCCAAAACCAGGCTCTACCCCCATTATAAGCACCATATCAACTTGATCCAAAATACCATCTAACTTGCTTAACGGTGTTTTTGGACTCAAGCACACTGCCGGCTTCGCACCACTTTCCCGAATGGCCGCAATCGTCCCCGGCAAATCAGCGCACGCTTCCGCATGCACAGTTAACCCATCCGCTCCAGCCTGACGCAAGGCGTTGACATAACGGATCGGTTCCTCTATCATCAGATGCACGTCAAAAAACATGTCTGTATGTTTCCGCAATGACGCAATCACCGGCATACCAAAAGAAATAGATGGTACAAACATTCCATCCATCACATCAATATGAAGGTAATGTATGCAAAGCTTTTGCAATTGTTTCAATTGCTCTCCCAGACAGATAAAATCTGCCGACAAGATTGACGGTGCCAACTGTTTCATATTTCTTCTCCATTCTTTCATAGACGAGTCTATGAATGCATCTTCCTATCATATCTAATAGCGTTTCCGATTTTTGAGTTCTTCATAAAATAGTTTATAATTCTCATATCGGCTACTCGACATTTTCCCCTGAGCCAATGCCTCCTTGACCCCACAATCCGGTTCGTTGATGTGAGCACAGCCAAGGAAACGGCATTGCAATGCATATGGTCTAAACTCCTGATAATATTCCCTTAATTCTTCTTTTTCCAATTCCGGCAAAAGAAGCGAAGTAAATCCCGGTGTATCCATCACATACGTTTGATCTGGCAGCGAAAACAGTTCCGAATGTCTCGTTGTGTGTTTCCCTCGCTTAATTTTGGTACTAATCTCCCCAATTGCCATATCTGCTTCTGGAAAAAGTGCATTCATTACAGAAGATTTTCCAACACCGGATGGTCCGGCAAGCACTGTTGTCTTCCCAATCAAACTTTGATGCAGCTCTTCTAGCCCCTTCCCATCGTAGGTACTGGTAAAAAAGAGCGATGCACCACTGTCTTTATAAATATTGGTGTATTCTTCTATAAAACCATCATCTGCGGTGTCCAATTTATTAAAGCATACACTAACAGGTACATCCTGCCACTGCATCATCAGCAGAAAACGATCCAGCAAATTGATATTTGGTTTTGGATAGGATGCTGCAAAAATAACAATCGCCTGATCGACATTAGCAACTGCCGGGCGTATCAACTCCGAATGTCTAGGCAGTATCTCCTCAATATTCCCCAGCGCATTCGCCTCGTCCAGTATTGTTACATCTACATTGTCTCCAACCAAAGGTTTGACCCTTCTGTTGCGAAACGCACCCTTTGCCTTGCATTCCAACAGACCAATGCTTGGAACGTGTACATAATAAAATCCGCCTACACCTCGAATGATCTTTCCCTGCATTACTGCCTTTCCTTCTTAAACTCTACATTGTATGGGCCACCTACTTCTACGCCATCTTTATACAACGTAATCTTACCATTGTTATCACTGTATCCCTCAACCGAAAACTTACGCGGGAAATCAGAATAACTCAAAGTTCCTGACCAGGCAGTTTTAGATTTACCATCCTGCTCTAAGACTAATTTGATGGATGCCGGAGCTTCATCTTCGTAGTCAAACGGATTGGCAGAAATCGTCAAAGAACCTGTATATTTGTACTTCGGCTCTGTCGTCGGTGTCGCAGCCGGTTTCTCAGTTGCCTTATGCTTAGATCCTAAGCTGACGGTAAATTCAATCACCGTTCCAACCTCAACCTGGGTACCGGACTTCTTAGACTGGCTGACCACATATCCCTTCTGTACTGTATCACTATATACATAAGTCGGCTCATCTGGAGCTTCCAATCCTACATCTGCTAATCGTTCTCTCGCAACCTCTAATGATTTCTTCACGAGATTTGGAACACGTACCATATCATTTTCCGGTCCCTTACTGATGATCAAAGTAACTGCTGTTCCTTTGGCTACACTGGAACCCACAACAGGATCGGTACCACATACCTTTCCTTTGGCTACGATATCACTATATTTCTCTGTGGTTCCCTTAACGGTCAAATTGCTGCTCTCTAATTGAGATGTTGCGTCTTCTAAGGATTTATTTGTTACATCCGGAATCGTAATTCCACTGGATTCCTGACTGTAATAAATAGTAACTCTCGTTCCTTCTTCTACCTCTTCGCCGGATTTCGGTTCTTGATCCGTCACGGTATTAGCGTCCTCCTCAGACTCTACCGGCTTAAGCTGATATTTTAATCCTGCCTCGTCAAGCATCTTCTCTGCTTCTTCAAGTGTATGATTCACGAGATCCGGTACTGCCACTTTACCTAAAGCAGCCGCAGAAGACTGTGGATCTGCACTTGCATCTGCTGTCGAAGTCGGCGCTGGTTTCTTGTTGGAACCGCCACCCCACCAACCGGCCACTTTGCCGATCAGCAAAATAACAACTAACACAATGATCACCGCAACAACACCGCTGCAGATTTTCAAAATACGCTCTAATTTAGGATCAATAGCATCATCGTCCGATTCTTCCTCTTCATTTTCCGGCTGAACTGTACGGTCTTTTTCTGCTAAAATAGCACTCTTTTTCAACTGATCCACTTCATTTTTGTCCATAATGATCGTCGGCGAATCGTCGACAACATCGGAGATCACAACATAATCCCCATCCGGCTCTATTAACGCTCTCTTCAGATCTGCGATCAATGCAGAAGCTGTCATATAACGCATATCCGGCTTCTTCTGCATACACTTCATCACAATCTTGGATAAGCTGTGCGGAATTTCCGGATCAATTTTATCTAACGGTGTTGCCTCTTCCTGAATATGTGCAAGTGCAACAGTCACCGTGCTGTCTCCTTCAAAAGGTACTTTGCCTGACAGCATCTCATACATTGTTACACCAAGAGAATAGATATCACTCTTTTCGTCGCTGTAACCACCTCTTGCCTGCTCCGGACTGATATAATGCACAGATCCCATTGCATTAGATGTGATTGTATTTGACGTTGCTGCCTTAGCGATACCAAAGTCTGTAACTTTTACTTTGCCCTCTTTGGAAATAATGATATTCTGTGGTTTAATATCACGGTGAATAATGCTGTTATCATGTGCAGCCTGCATACCCTGTGCGATCTGCACACCGATCCCTATCGCCTCCTTGACATCGAGACGACCTTTCTTTTCAATAAAGCGCTTGAGCGTAATACCCTCCACAAGCTCCATAACGATGTAATACAGATCGTCATCTTCACCAACATCATACACATTTACAACATTCGGATGTGACAATCCCGCTACAGACTGCGCCTCCCCTCGAAATTTGGAGACAAACTTTGCATCATTACTATATTCCGGTTTTAAGATCTTGATCGCCACGAAACGGTTTAATCTCTGATCTCTCGCTTTATATACATCCGCCATTCCGCCGGATCCCACGCGGTCAATAATCTCATATCTCTCGCTTAATAACATTCCTGGACTTATCATTTCTACCCTTACCTCCTCTTAGCTTATACCTCAGCTAACACAACGGTAATATTATCATTACCGCCGTTCTCATTAGCTCTAGCCACTAACGACTCTGCCGCTGTCTGCAGAGTATCACTATTCTTTACAATGTATTCCATGTCTTCATCTTCAATCATATTGGACAAGCCATCACTGCAGAGCATAATAACATCCCCTTGCTCCACATCAATCTCAAAGAAGTCAGCCTGGACTTCTTCATTGATGCCAAGGGCCCTCGTAATAATATTTTTCTGCGGATGTATCCTTGCCTCACTCTCCGTAATATTACCCTGTTTGACCATTTCCTCTACCAAAGAATGATCATCCGTGATCTGCTCAATCCCATCTCGTATCAAGTACAATCTGGAATCCCCAATGTTGGCAATGTACAGTGTATTTTCCTCTAATGTGCAGGCTACCACGGTGGTACCCATGCCCTCATATTCCACGTGTGACGCAGACTCCTCAAAGACTGCTTTGTTCGCAGCTGTAACTGCTTCCTCAAACAAGGAAACCGGCGTCTTATGAGCACTCTTCTCCAGCGACTGCACCATTGTCTCTACACATAAACGTGATGCATAGTCTCCAGCTCTATGTCCGCCCATACCATCTGCCACGATCAACAGATTTTGGAAACTACCAACAGGTTCAGTATTGCAATACATATAGTCCTGATTCATAGATCTCTTGCTGCCTATATCTGTCTTTGCATATGCTTTCATGTAGTTTCCCCTCCTTTGTTTATAATCAACCTTACATGTATACTATCTAACATATTTTATCATAATAGTGATGTAGTGTCAAAATCTGACGCTTTTTCCATTTATTTCACAACTGACACGGGATTTATCTTCCACGAATTATATATTTTTACCGCGCAGCTGACCACAGGCAGCATCAATATCGCTTCCCATCTCTCTACGGATCGTTGCGGTAATATGCCTGCTCTCCAATATTTTCTGAAACTCCAATACTTTGGTACGCTTGGATCGCTCTCCCATACGCCCTTCCACTGGATTCAGCGGGATCAGGTTGACATGGCAATTCAGACCGTGCAGCAAAGCCGCCAGCTCCTCTGCATGTTCTGCACTGTCATTCGTCCCATCCACCAAGCTATATTCAAATGTAACTCGGCGTCCGGTGTGATCTACATACTCCCGGCATGCTTTCAAGATCTCTGCGATCGAATACCGATTGGCAACCGGCATCATTTCCCGGCGCAGTACATCATTCGGCGCATGCAATGAGATTGCAAGTGTGATCGTTAAATCTTCTTTCATCAGACGATAGATCCCATCTACAAGACCGCAAGTCGACAATGTTATATTTCGCTGACTGATATGCAGTCCCCGTTCATCCGAAATCATTCGAATAAAACGTACAACATTCTCGTAGTTATCCAAAGGCTCTCCAATTCCCATAAGGATCACATTAGAGACACGTTCTCCGGTGATCCGCTGTACCTCATAGATCTGCTCTAGCATTTCCCCGGTTGTCAGACTGCGATTTAAGCCGCCTACCGTGGACGCACAAAAACGACATCCCATCCGGCAGCCCACCTGAGTGGATATACAAACGCTATTGCCATGATGATATTTCATCAACACTGACTCTACTTTATTGCCGTCACTAAGCTCCATCAAAAACTTGTTCGTACCATCTGCGGAAATCTGCCGCTTTACCATGGTACAACCATTTAATGCCGCCTGCTCCTCTAATTTATCCCGAAACGCTGCGGACAGATTGGTCATACTCGCAAATTCTTTGACCATTTTTTGATGCATCCACTGATATAACTGCGTTGTGCGAAATTTCTTCTCTCCAAGATCTTCCACAAACTGCTGCAACTCAGCAAATGTCATGCTTTTAAGATCCACTTTCTGCATCTGTCCACTCCTTCTTTCCTAATTACTTTGTCATATTCCTTTTCGCTGAAATTTCGCCACAAAGAAACCATCCGATCCATTTCCCGGCAACACTTGCAAATATCCCTCTTTACCGGTCTTTCCTCGCAGCGATTCCGGAAGGTCTTCCTCTATCGAAACCGGCACAAACGGAAGTGTCTCCTCGATCCACGAAACGTTATCATTATTTTCTTCTCTTGCAACGGTACACGTACTATATAGCAATATACCACCCGGCCGTACATATTGGCTGACAACCCGCAAGATCTCGCGCTGCAGCGATGCCAGCTCATCAATATCTTCCCGATGCGTGTGATATTTAATATCACATTTGCCACCGATGACTCCCAGTCCGGAACACGGCAGATCTGCGATCAAAACATCCACCGAATCGATCCAATCTTTACGAAGGATCCTGGCATTCTGACGGTACAGTTCGCAATGATCTACCCCGGCGCGCTCCATATTTTCCTGAATCAAATGCACTTTCGTCTCGCTTAAGTCACAAGAAAAGATCACACCGGTACCTGCCAATAAATCCGCTGCGTGCAGAGATTTGCCGCCCGGTGCTGCACAAACGTCCAATACCTCTTGTCCCGGTTTGATCCCGGAAACAGCACCAACAAGCATCGAACTTTCATCCTGCACCTGCAGTCTTCCTCTCACAAACGCCTCCATAGAATCCACTCGCTCAAAGCCGGATAAGTGAAGGGCATACGGGAACCATTTTCCGGGCTGTACTGTTACCTGCTGCCGCTCCAAAGACTCTATGATCTCAGGAACCGCAAGATCCGGATTTCCGCTCGGATTTTGCAGATTCAGATTGCACCGCACGGTTACACCACTTTCCTTCTGCATAAAACCCTGCAGGATCTGTTCTGTTTCAGCTTCACTGTATTCTTCTAAAAAATATTCAATGATCCAACCTGGCATCGAATATTTGATGGATGCGTAGGAAATAAAATCTTTCGCATCCGGATATTTAATCTGATCTTTGCCACGGATAACACTTCGAAGAACGCCATTGACAAATCCACTAAGACCTTTCAAACCACGTTTACGTACCAGTTTCACAGCTTCGTTGCAGGCTGCACTGTCAGGCACTTGATCCATATAGAACAACTGATATACTGCCATACGCAGTGTTTCACGGATCACCGGTTTCATCTTGACCACTTTTGTTTTTGAAAAACAATCTATGATGTAATCCAAACGGATTGCCTGTTCAACAGTTCCTTCTACTAATCTGGTAAGAAACGCACGCTGTTGTTTGGACAACGTATCCTCTCTATTTAAGGTACGGTGTAATGTCCGGTCACAATACTTGCCTTCTTCCATCACCTGCAGGAGAATATCCAGCGCAATGGCACGTACATTTCGCATATTCTGTTGTGGCGTCTGCCGTTTCTCCATGGTATTACTGTCCTTTCTATTGCCTAATCACAGGCAAGTATCGTTCCGCAGTCAATCTGCATGCCGCGCAGGAAATCTGCAATATTCATTCGTTTTTTGCCGGCGAGCTGCAAGCTTTGCACACTCAGGCAGCCATCTCCTGTCTGGATCCACAAGCGATTTTTATCAATCAATACGATCTGACCGCACCGGCCTTTCTCGATCTGCTCTGCTGCCTGCTGCTCCGCATCGACAATATCTGCATCCCAAATTTTTAGCATTTTACCCTGTAAGCCCGTATAACAACTCGGCCACGGATTAAGTCCTCGGATCAAACGCTCTAATTCAACCGCCGGTCTGGTAAAATCAAGCTTTCCTGTCTCCTTGGAAAGCATCTTGGCATACGTATATTCTTCTCCCTGCGGAACAGGATGGAGTTCTCCGGCTTCTGCCTGTTTCAATACCTCTAGTATCATCGGACCGCCAAGTTGTGACAATTTATCAAACAAACTGCCCCCGGTCTCTTTTGCATCCAATGTATATTTCTGAACCATCAACATATCTCCGGTATCCAGTCCCTCATCCATCTGCATGATCGTTACGCCACTTTCCGGATCTCCGTCAATAACAGACCACTGGATCGGTGCTGCACCACGAAGCTTTGGCAACAAGGACGCATGCACGTTCATGCATCCGTATTTTGGCAGTTCTAATATTTCTTTGGGTAATATCTGACCAAATGCTACAACGATGATCACATCCGGGTTGAGTTCCTGCAAGACCGGATAAAACGTTCCGTCCTTTATGCGCTCCGGCTGAAATACTGGAATCTGCGCCTCCATGGCGGCTTCCTTCACCGGAGAAAACTGCAGCTTACCGCTTCTTCCCTTCGGTCGGTCCGGCTGTGTCACAACACCAACTACTTCATGTTCGCTCTGTATCAGAGTTTCCAATGTCGGAACCGCAAAGTCCGGTGTCCCCATAAATACAATACGCATGCTTTGTCCACTCCTTTGTCTCACTCTAATCAGGCACTGTCTTCTGCAGTCTGCCTCTCTATCGTCATCCTATGAGATCATTTACTCGATCGGCTCTACGTCCTGAATTCCATTTTCCGTCTTGCTGACATACAGCGTACCGGAAAGATGGTCGATTTCATGCTGCAAGGCTCTCGCTAACAGCTCTTCCCCTTCCACAATGATCTCATTCATATTTTCATCCAATGCTTTTACCTTCGCATAATTGGCGCGTTTTACAATACCAACTTTGCCAGGCACACTCAAGCAGCCTTCCTGTCCGATCTGCTCTCCGCTAAGTTCAATGATCTCCGGATTGACCAATACGATCGGATGATCACATTCCGGTGTAACATCAATCACGCAGATCTGCTTCAAAATACCAACCTGAGGTGCTGCAAGACCTACACCCTCTGCGTCATACATCGTCTCTAACATATCCTCGATCAATGTTTTAATCCTAGGTGTCATCTCCTTTACCGGGCGACACTGCTTTGTCAATATTTCATCTCCCATTACTCGAATTGTTCTTAATGCCATTTTTTTCTTCCTTCCTTTATTCATGATCAAAAGAAAACTGAACACTTAAATGCTCTGACAGTCCTCTTTGCCGAATGTACTGTTCTAATCGATCTTTTTCCCGTACCAAGCACTCATCCTCCGCCGATTTTCCATATATCATATATCGATACACATCCCGAAGTTTGGCGATCGGTGCCTCTGACGGTCCCAAAAGTACAAGCCCCTCTGTGCCACGAAGCATGTCCGCTAACTCATCTGCAAATGACGTTGCTAACGCCTCATCCTTAGAAAGCACCAATACTCCTAGTATATGGGAAACGGGCGGATATTGCAACATTTGACGCATTAAAATTTCCTGCTTATAAAATTGCACGTAGTTTTGATCTGCTGCGCAGGTAATACTGTAATGCTCCGGCTGATAGGTCTGCAGGACAACTTCTCCGGCAAGATCGCCACGTCCTGCCCGTCCTGCCGCCTGCGCCAGCAACTGATAAGTGCGTTCTGCCGCTCTGTAATCTCCTACATTAAGCGACAGATCTGCCGCCAATATGCCAACTAATGTTACCTTCGCAAAATCATGGCCCTTGACGATCATCTGCGTTCCTACCAGAATGTCTGCCTCTCCCGCCGCAAATTGCTTTAAGATCCGGTCATGCCCCTCTTTGCCTCCGGTCGTATCCGCATCCATGCGAAGTACTCTTGCACCCGGAAATCTGCTTGCCGCCATCTGTTCTACCTGCTCTGTGCCAAGTCCAAAGGTGCCAATGTATTTCGATCCACAGGATGGACAAGTCTGTGGCATCGGAATCGTATAGCCACAATAATGGCAGGTCAGATGCGTTACTTTGCCAGCTCTGCTGTGCGGTTTGAGTGACACGGCACAATGCGGACAGCCAACGACTTCTCCACATTTGCGGCAGGACACAAAGCCTGCAAATCCACGACGATTCAAAAATAAGATTGTCTGTTCGCCTCGTTCCAGTCTCTTTTGGATCTTAGCCGTTAAACTCCGGCTAAATATCGAGAAATTCTTTGCTGCCAGTTCTTCCCGCAGATCCACAATTTCCACACGAGGCAGTGAAGCCCCTCCGGCGCGCTCCGTCAGTTCAATGCGCGTATACTCCCCTGTGGTCGTATGATAATATGCTTCCAGCGATGGTGTCGCCGATCCGAGTAACACGCTTGCCCCAAGCATCTTGGCACGCTGTACGGCAACTTCTCTTGCATGATATTTCGGAACATTTTCACTTTGATAACTGGACTCGTGTTCCTCATCCATAACAATGATACCCAGTCGCTCAAACGGCGTAAACAATGCAGATCGCGGTCCGATCATAATATCGATCTCTCCCGTCTGCGCACGTTCAAACTGGTCGTACCGCTCTCCCGCAGATAGTCTGGAATGCATAACCGAAACTCTGTCTCCAAAACGCGCATAAAAGCGCTGTACTGTCTGAAACGTGAGTGCGATCTCCGGGATCAGCACAATGGCCTGTCTGCCGCTGCGGATGACATGCTCGATACATTGCATATATACTTCTGTCTTACCGCTTCCGGTAACACCATGCAGCAGATATACCTGCTGCTGTCCCGCATCCATATTGCCACAGATCTGCGTTACAGCCTTTTGCTGCTGCTCATTCAATATCACTTCTTTGTTTGCCGCATGAAGTGTGTGATAGGGATTGCGGTAAGATCTGCTCACCTCTATACGGATCCATCCTTTGTCCTGCATTGCTCGAAGTACAGATAGTGTTGCCTTATGCGCCTTACAAAGCACATCATAATCCATCCCGTCTGCATAGTCTTCTGCCTGCAGCAAAGCATCTATGATCCGCACTCTTGCCGTCTGATGCTTGCCTGCCAGTTCCTCGCGTATCTTTCTAAGATCTTCCCTTGTTGGGATCGGTATGACACGCTTTTTCTCTTTTATCTGGATTTCACGCCGCACCGGCATGACAGCCTTGATCGCATCATTCATCGTACCGCCGTAATGTGTTTTTATCCAGTAAGCAAGGGAAAGCAGGTGCGACTGTGCTACGACGCCCTGCTTTACAACTGCTATAATATCTTTGGTTCGGCGAATGTCAAACTTCGCCTGATCTGACAACCCGATAATATATCCCCGCACTGTTCGATTTCCTTTGCCAAATGGGATATCGACCAATGCGCCGATCACCGCGTCCGCCTGTAGCGGATCCGGTACACGATATTGAAACGGGCGGTCTAGACTTTTCACCGATATATCGATGATAATATCTGCAAATAGCATATAAACCCTACATTCCTTTCGGTTCTGTCATCACTGCAGGAAGTTGCCGTCTTTGACAACATCTGCCACCAGTTCTCTCTCATCCATATGGTATTTCTTGCCACAGATTTCCTGATAATCTTCATGTCCTTTACCGGCTAAAACGATAACATCACCCTCTTGTGCATGCTCGATCGCATAACGGATCGCCTCGGCTCGGTCAATGATCGTGATGTATTTTCCATCCGCTTTTTCCACGCCGGTGACGATATCTGCAATGATCGCTTCCGGCTGTTCATTACGCGGATTGTCCGAAGTCACGATCGTCAGATCTGCCATCTTAGAAGAAACCTCTCCCATTTCAAAGCGACGCTCTCTGGAACGGTTACCACCACATCCAAACAGGCACACCAGACGTTTTGGATGATACTCTCGCAGCGTAGACAAGAGACTCTCAAGACTCATAGCATTGTGTGCGTAGTCGATCATAAGCGTAAATTTAGAAGAAACCGGAAGGATCTCCACTCGCCCCTTCACACGGATCTGCGATAAAGAGTTCAATATCGTCTCTTTTTGTACTCCGAAATGTCTGCAGATCGCAATCGCCGTCATCGAATTATACACACTAAATGTGCCCGGAATATCAATCTCAACGTCCATATCCAATGCCCCACTCATATGGTAAGCAACACCAAGCGTGCCGCCTTTATCCATCAAATGAACATTAGATGCGCGAAGATCTGCATCTTCTCCAAATCCATATGTCTCCACTTCACACGTATGGCCTTCCAATACCTCATCCAGATGATGTGCATCGGCATTGAATATACCGTGTTTACACTGCTTAAACAAAAGGCTCTTGCAATGAATATAGTCTGCCAGATCCTTATGCTCATTCGGACCGATATGATCCGGCTCCAAATTTGTAAAAATGCCGTAATCAAATACAAAACCGCTTACACGGTGTAACATCAACGCCTGTGAAGAAACTTCCATCACCACGCATTTGCATCCGGCGTCCACCATTTTGCGGAAAGATTCCTGCACAACATACGATTCCGGAGTTGTGTTCACCGATGGGATCACCGTATCTCCAATGATCGTCTCGATCGTTCCGATCAAGCCGGTCTTAAAGCCGGATGCCTCCAAGATCGAACGAACCATGTACGTTGCCGTTGTCTTCCCCTTGGTTCCGGTAATTCCAATCGTTGTCAGTTCTTTGGCAGGATGGTCAAAATATGCTGCTGAAAGCTGTGCAAGCGCTAACCTGCTGTCTGCCACCCGGATCACGGTAACCTCATCGGGAACGGTAACTTCCTTTTCCACGATCAACACCGCAGCGCCTTTTGCGGCAACTTCCGGTGCAAAATCATGTCCGTCGCGCACTGCCCCGCTAATGCATACAAATACAGAATCCTGCTCTACCTTACGTGAATCATATACTAAGGTACTGATCTCGCGTTCCTGCTCCCCCTGCAGTACCGTATAATCCATATCCAATAATAACTGTGATAATCTCATATTCTGCTCATCCTTTCTGTCCTATCTATATTTCTGTTACATTCCTAACCACAAACAACATCATATTCTCTGTCTCTTACATTCTACACATCAATATCTGTGATATTGATTTCCCCATCGAATACAACGGTAGCCGGTCCCGTCATAAATACCGTCTCTGCCTCACGATCATAGACAATATACAGGTCGCCTCCCAGCAAATGCACAGTTACGTTCTCATCCGTTTTGCCATTTAATACACAGGCTACAACAGCCGCACACGTTCCTGTTCCACAAGCAAGTGTCTCTCCGGCCCCTCGCTCCCAAACACGCATATTGATCTCACTGCGGTTTAACACCTGAATAAATTCTGTATTTACTCTCTTCGGAAATGCTTCATGATGCTCAAAACCCGGTCCGATCTTTTCCAACGGAAGTGATGCAGTATCCTCCACAAAAACAACGGCATGAGGATTTCCCATAGATACCGCTGTTACATGATACTCTTTCCCCTCCACGATCAATGGCTCATTCACACACTGCTTCTCTCCGATCGTTACCGGAATCTCAGACGGGCAGAGGATCGGCGATCCCATATTCACTTTCGCCGTTTTCATTTTACCATCCTGTACTTCCATATCAATATATTTGATACCGGCTAACGTCTCGATCGATACCTTCGTTTTGTCGGTCAGCCCGTAATCATAGACATATTTTGCAACACAGCGTATTCCGTTGCCGCACATTTCTCCACGGGAACCATCAGCGTTGTACATCGCCATGCAAAAGTCTGCCACCTCAGACGGCTCAATTAAGATCAGTCCATCCGATCCGATGCCAAAATGGCGGTCACTCACAAATTGTGCTACCTTATCCGGATGTTTCACCGTTTCCTCCAGGCAGTTCACATATACATAATCATTGCCACACCCATGCATCTTTGTAAATTTCATACGATCATTCATTCCTTTCCCGACTCGTTTTAGAGCCGTAGGTACCATAGTTACTTTGTGTCTCTTGCTTTCTATGTTTTATTCTTTCGGTATCCCGAAATGATAATACGCCTCATCTGATGCAACGCGGCCTCTCGGCGTTCGCAGGATCAGTCCATTTTGAACAAGATAGGGTTCGTATACATCTTCTAACGTACCCGGGTCTTCTCCGATCGATACGGCTAACGTTTCTAATCCTACAGGCCCACCGCCAAATTTTTGGATCATCGTCATGAGGATCTGTCGATCCGTCTGATCCAACCCCAGCTTATCAACCTCTAATAAATTCAGCGCAAAATCAGCCACCTCTTTCGTTATACGTCCATCGTACTTGATCTGTGCAAAATCACGCACTCTCTTGAGCAGCCGGTTAGCAAGGCGCGGCGTCCCTCTGGATCGTCTGGCAAGCTCCAAAGCACCATCTTTATCAATTTCTACTTCTAATATTTTAGCAGAGTGCAAAATGATCTCCTGCAACTCTTCTACCGTATAGAACGCCAGACGGCTCACAACCCCAAAACGATCTCTTAACGGTGCCGACAGCATGCCGGCTCTTGTCGTTGCACCGATCAATGTAAACTTTGGCAGATCTAAGCGGATCGACCGTGCCGCTGCACCTTTCCCGATCACGATATCGATCACAAAATCCTCCATCGCAGGATATAATACCTCTTCTACCTGGCGATTCAACCGGTGGATCTCATCCACAAACAGCACATCTCCATCCTGCAGATTATTGAGGATAGCAGCCATCTCACCCGGCTTTTCAATGGCAGGTCCCGCTGTGATCTTTAGATTCGTCCCCATCTCATTTGCCACGATCCCGGCAAGTGTTGTCTTACCAAGTCCCGGCGGGCCGTACAACAGTACATGGTCCAAAGAGTCCCCTCGCTCCTTAGCAGCTTCTATATACACTTTAAGGTTGCTCTTTACTTTTTCCTGTCCGATATACTCCCGAAGATACTGCGGTCTGAGACTGGTCTCTATCCCTGCATCTTCATTCGTAAACTCCGTTGTAATGCTTCTCTTTGCCATCCGTTATTAATTCCTTTCGTCTGACTTTGTTTTACATATTTTTTAAGCTCTGCTTAAGCAGTTCTTCTACCGTCATGTTCTCTGCCGCAGGAACTGCCCGCACTGCTCTTAGCGCATCCGTTGCCGAATACCCGAGTGCCGTCAATGCACTGACAGCATCTGCCTGCAGAGCAGAAGAATGCTGCGTCATATCTGTCTTCGACTGCTCCCCGACATCCAGTGCCGTCTCGATCGACTGCTGCATATCAATCTTATCCTTCAGTTCCAGAATAAGTTTTTTGGCTGTTTTCGCTCCAATTCCCGGTGCAGTTGCAATCGTCTTGGCATCTTCAGAAAGGATCGCAAACCGAATATCATCTCCGGAAAGTGTTCCCATCAACGCCAAGCCTCCCTTTGGTCCAATTCCGCTGACCGTGATCAATAGCTTAAACAGGTCTTTGTCCGCCTGTGTCGCAAACCCAAACAACTGCATTGCATCTTCACGCACCGAAAAGTACGTGTATATTTTCACTTGACTGCCTGCCACCGGCATTTTTGACAGCAAGGAATCCGGCACCAATACCTCCAGTCCGATCCCCTGGTGATCTATGATCACACTGGTCGCTGTCGTTGCCACCAGCTCTCCTGCAACATAACTGATCATCTTAATCCTACATTCCTTTCTCTACCTGCAGATCTATGTATGTTTTCGCATATTACCACAGGCGTGGTATTAACATCGTCAATTATCTTTCTTATGTACTAGTCCGGTATCCGACTAAAAGTCCCATGAGACTTAGACAACCAACCTTCTTCCATATATTTCAAGATCACATACGGATGGATACCAAGTTCCTCTGAAATCTGCAGCGCATTGCTGTTTGGGAAGCGGTGCAGATATTCTACAATATCATCCAACTGATCCTCATCCTTATCACGACAATCCTTGCAGCAGCAAGTACGGATCTTCGAACGAAACACCTGATGACAGTGCTTGCACACATTTGTATACATCGTACGTTCTCTCCTCTCCTCCAAAGTTTCTTCCACAAAGGCATATATCTCGGTACTTTTGCGCCCTTCACTGCACATACTGTAATCTATTACAGCAAAATGGAAAACAAATTCAACACCGGCTCGATAAATTTATATCTTCGCGGTCTGTTCTTCCATTCTTCATAACTAACTTCATGACTTTCCTCAAAAGTAGCACAAAAATCCTTGCGGATATCTTCCTGTATCTGCTCTCCTGACATCCAAATGCCGTTTTCATAATGCAGATAATAACTGCGATAATCCATATTGATCGTTCCTACGATTGCTGCATCCTCCGTCAATATCTGCTTCGCATGCACAAATCCCGGCGTATATTCATAAATACGGATCCCCTCTTTGAGAAGACTGCCATAATTATAATATGTCAATATTTTAACCAGTTTTTTATCCGGAATACTTGGCGTGATGATACGTACGTCAACACCTCTCTGTGCTGCCTCGATCAATGACTGCTTCATGTAATCTTCGATAACAAGATATGGCGTCGTAATATACAAATATTCATCGGAATACATGATCATCTGATTATAGATGCTCTCAATCGGATTAAACGGATTGTTGGCCGGGCCATCTGAGATCACATGACAATACGTATCGCCCGTACTTTCCGGCATAACACGATATCGCAAATAACCAACATGTTCCGGGTCGGTCGAACTCGCTTCCCACATTTGCAGGAAAACGATCGTCAGTCCCCAAACCGCTTCACCGCTCACGCGAACACCCGTATCTTTCCAAACGCCAAAGCGTTCTATCAAATTTGCATATTCATCTGCCAGATTAAATCCTCCGGTAAACGCCACTTTACCGTCTACCACAACAATCTTTTGGTGTGAACGGAAATTCATATACAATTCGCCTGTATATTTGTGGATCGGATTAAAGACACGCACGTCAATTCCTGCTTTTTGTAACATCGTCGAAAAATATTTACCCGTTCGGATCGCTGCACCAAAGTCATCATACAAAAACTTTACTTCAACGCCCTGTGCTACTTTCCGTTTTAATATTTCAAACGTTTTATCCCACAAAGCTCCTTCAGCAACGATAAAAAAGTCGATCAAAATATAGTCTTCTGCCTGTTCTAACGCCGCAAAAATATCTTCGAACGCATCTTCTCCCATCGGGTAATACTTCACATCATTTGCCGCAGACAATGGGAATTCTGCCGTCTCCATGTACTTAACCATACGACCTGCCACAGGATTTTCCTGCAAAAACTTCTGATACGCCTGCTCATCGTGTATCAAGAACTGATTTCCATAAGAAATCTGTCGCAAGATATGTTGATCCAACTTCTTTTTGTTACGGCTGGATCTTCCCCACAGATAATACATTACAAATCCACTGATCGGCAGGATCAACGCTAATGCGATCCAAGCCTGCCGATACGCCGGGCTTTGACTGCTATTGATCAGCGTCAGCATGGCGATCACCGCAACAATCTCCAATATAAAGTAGAAATACACTGTTTGATTTTGTAGCAGTAACGGGAGCATTATTATCATTACAAACTGGATCAAAACGATAAATGCTGTCAATATGATGCGCAAAAATCCGGATAAATTATTTTGGATCCGTCCTTTTAGCCCTCGTAAATGCTTGTAATGTTCCTCTCCTCTGCGAAACATATCTGCGTCACGTTCTCTCTGTTTACGTATCCATCTTTCATAACTGCTGTCTGATGGAGTTTTCTTCATAAACACCCTCCATTCCAATTCGTTCCTGTCGAAGTGCAACTATTACCATTCTTTGCCGCACTACAGAGACCATTATCATCATTACTCACTTCTGCATATTAGTATACTCGAATTGCTCAAAAAACTCAAATGGTCTATAATGTCCTCAAACGATGTTTCACAAACGGAGGAAACGAATGAAAACCATTACAGATACAATTACATTAGCACTTCCGGCTGCTGCTTTTCCAATGGATCCGGAACGTATTTTATTTTTTGATATTGAAACCACGGGGCTGTCGCCACGTGCATCTTCCCTATATTTAATCGGTACCATACACGCTTCCGGTGCAGACCAATATACGATCACACAATGGTTCGCCGACACATCTGCCAGTGAGCAGGAAATGCTAACATGCTTTCTGGAGCAATTAGAACATTATGATGGCCTGTGCCATTTCAATGGACGCACCTTTGATATCCCCTATATTTTGAATAAATGCGACAAATATCACATCACACCTTCTTCCCATTGTCAGGACATCTTATCTGACACAACGCAGACAAGATCGTTTGATATGCTGCTGCAGCTACGACCATTAAAGAAGCTGTTTGGTTTGGCGCATGGTGCACAAAAAGACTGGGAACAGTTTATCGGCATTGACCGAGAAGATATTTATTCCGGCGGAGATCTCATCCAGGTATACAGCAGCTACCGCCAAGATCTGCTGCTTCACCCGGAACAAGCGGCTGTCAAAGAACATCTGTTGCTCTTGCATAATCACGATGACCTGATCGGTATGCTCCACTTAGTAAAAGTTCTGACCTACCGGCTGCTCTTGACACGCAAAAAAGAATCGCCTGCCCGGATCGAACACGCCACACTATTAGAACGCCGCCCCGGCTGCAGCACGGCTACGATCTCGTTTGAACTGTCGACAGCCGTTCCCCGCAAAGTCCATGTCACAGCACCGATTCCTTGGCCAAAACTATTCCGGGACCAACCGCAAAAAGAGTTGGAACTTACCTTGGAGCACTCTCTGGGATTGTTGACGATACCTTGTGTTCATGAAGAATTGAAATATTTTATTCCGGATTACAAAAATTATTATTACCTGCCGGAAGAGGACACTGCCATCCACCGCAGTGTGGCAGAGTTTGTCGATAAAGCACATCGCAAGGCAGCAACTGCTGCAACCTGTTATGTCCGAAAGACCGGCGATTTTATTCCCTCTGTTTCCGGCAAAATAGACTGTGACGGATTATTGCTGTTTCAGCAAGAGCATCGTGACAAATTATGTTTTGCAGCACTTCCGGAACCTGCTTCAGAAGATGATGGTTCCTCATGGCTCCCTGCTTATGTGGCAGCACAGCTTGGCTGCTTTTTATAAATAGACCGCCGTACAGCTTGGCTGTTTTAACAAATATATCATTGTACAGCCTGATTACTTTAACAAATATATCATCCCACAGCTTGATTACTTTAATAAGATTAAAGTGCCAAAAGGACTTTTGACACCTTAATCTCTAATAGCAAAAAAACCGATACGTTTCCGTATCGGTTTTTTATTTCATGTACTATATGGAATGTCCATTATTCAGCGTTTGCAAGGATCTCTTTCTTATTGTAAGATCCACAAGCCTTGCATACTCTGTGTGGCATCATTAAAGCACCACATTTGCTGCATTTTACCAAGTTTGGTGCAGACATTTTCCAATTAGCTCTTCTCTTATCTCTTCTAGACTTAGAAGATTTATTTTTAGGGCAAATAGACATTTCTTTCCACCTCCTATTTGTAATCCATTTCCTTTTGCAACACTTTCTCGATTATATCAACTCACGATTGCTTTGTCAACATTTTTTTTGTGAATCTTATTTGCAGACCAGACGAGCTGTCTCTCTGGCAATAGCAAGCTCCTCATTAGTTGGTACCACCCATACCTGAGCCGCACTATCATCGGTAGAAATCTTACGCTCATCACCGCGTACTGCATTTGCCTCAACATCCAGCTTGATACCGATCGCAGCTAAACCTTCAACGATCTTGGCACGAAGCTCTAAGTTGTTCTCACCAACACCTGCTGTCAGGGCAATGGCATCTACTCCGCCAAGTGCCATATAATATGCACCGATATACTTGATCACACGATATACCATGACATCTAACGCATTGATCGCATCCTGATTGCCACCCTGTGCAGCTTCTACAAGATCACGATAATCATTGGATAAGCCGGACAATCCAAGAGCACCGGACTTCTTATTCAAGATTGTTGTCATTTCCTGTACCGTGATATTTTCTTTCTGACAGATAAACTCAATGATGGCAGGATCCATATCACCGGAACGCGTTCCCATCATCAGTCCCTCTAATGGTGTCATACCCATGCTGGTATCTACAGACTTACCATCTTTGATCGCGGAAATGCTTGCACCACTTCCGATATGGCAAATGATCATACGGGAATTGTTAATATCCAGTCCTGCAAGTTCTGCCAGTCTCTTGGATACGAAGCTATGACTGGTTCCATGGAAACCATAGCGACGAACACCGTATTTCTCATAATATTCCTTTGGAAGAGCGTACAAATATGCCTTGGATGGCATTGTCTGATGAAATGCTGTATCAAATACTACAACATTCGGCACGCCCGGCATAACTTCCTGACATGCACGAACACCCAGCAGATTGGCCGGGTTATGTAATGGAGCCAGATCATTACACGTTTCAATCTGTTTGATAATCTCTTCATTTATAATAACGGAAGAAGAAAATTTCTCCCCACCATGTACCATTCGATGGCCAATTGCGCCGATCTCATCTAAGGAGGTCAACACTCCAATTTCCTTATCCAACAAAGTATCCAATACTTTCTTGATCGCAACTTCATGATCCGGCAGATCAATCTCCTGCTTAATCTTATCTCCGTTTACTTTGTAGATCAAAGCTCCGTCAAGTCCAATTCTCTCGCAAAGTCCTGAAGCAGCTACTTCTTCTGTCTCGGAATCGATCAACTGAAACTTAAGAGAGGAACTTCCGCAATTAACTACTAAAATTTTCATCTTAAACCTCATTTCTGTGCACACGTTTTTCGTATAAGATTTGGTCGGGTGCACTCTGGATCAAATCTTGTAAATGGAATGTGAATCCATACAAAAGTATACTTGATTCATTTTTCTTTGTCTAGTATTATTGAGAAAAACGTGTGTTTTAATATCACAACATCAGAAAGGCAGACACGATATGAAAGCAGTTGGAATCATTGCAGAATATAATCCATTTCATAATGGTCATAAATACCAGATCGAGCAGGCACGCCGCATGACAGACGCCGATTATGTTATCGTTGTAATGAGCGGTTCTTTTGTGCAGCGTGGCACCCCTGCCTGGACGGATAAATATTTGCGGACACAGATCGCACTGGAATGTGGCGCCGATATGGTATTTGAACTGCCGACCGCCTATGCCACTGCCAGTGCGAAGGATTTTGCATTTGGCGGAGTCAGCCTTTTGCAGGGATTAGGCTTTGTCGATACCCTTTGCTTTGGATCAGAATGCGGTGATATTCATGCGTTATGGAACGCCGCTCAGTTTCTCGCTGATCCCGGAGAAGCCTTTGAGACTACGATCCGTGAACTGGTCGGCAAGGGGTTATCCTATCCGGCTGCCAGAGCACAGGCATATGCGATGCATGCTCCAACAGACAATATAGCACATCCGCAAAGCACAAACATGGATGGCACGCTCAACGATATGACACATCCACAACACATAGACATGGATAGCACGCCAGACAACAGCAGTACGGCGTCCTCTTTGCTGCAATCGCCAAATAATATTTTAGGTATTGAATATTTGCTGGCACTGAAACAGTTGCACAGCAAGATCATACCGGTGACGATCGCTCGAAAGGATCACGGCTATCATGAAACAACAGCCAAGGATAAATATCTTTCAGCAACCGGTATTCGTGACTATTTTCTGACTCAGGGCAAGATTCCTGTCGACTATCTTCCTGCAGAAGCAGTCAATATATTGCAAGCAGCAAGAAACCATTATCCGGTTACATTAGATGACTTTTCGGAAATGTTGTACTATAGACTGTCCACTTGTTCCCCGGAAGACATGACTCGCTGCGCAGATGTTTCGGACGCTCTTGCTGCCCGCATCTACAATCTTCTGCCAAAGTACAAAACAGCTTCTGATTTTATCGAGCTGCTCAAGACGAAGCAGTATACTCATAGCCGCATCAGCCGCGCTTTACTCCATCTGCTGCTTCATACTACCGGCGAACAGACTAAACTCCCGGTCAGTTATGGCAATCTACTTGGTTTTCGCGGCTCTGCCAGCGGACTGCTGCGTCAGGTCAATGATTTTCCGATCATTACAAAAAAAGCCGATGCACTCTGTCAGTTTCATAAACTGACAGAGGCATCGGCAAAGCATGCTATTTCTCTTTGGAACACAGACTTACTGGCTGACAACTTATACCGTCAATGCCTGCTGCACAAAACAGGCTGTGCACTGCCGGACTGCTATCATGCCCCACTGATCATTCCTCGGTATCCTCTTTGCTGATCGTGAGACTTGCTGTACGATCATCGGAATTGCAATAGTTTTGAATATAGTATGCGCGTCCGGCTGTAAGCGCTACATTCATGGTTATATTTTTCTCATATACCCAACTGTTCGTAGTGTTGTCATAGATCTGATTGGATTTACTAAATGCTGTAGTGATCAAGTCATCCATTGTATATACATTGATCGAAGTGTATTCCTGATCTGACGAATCCATCGTAATCGTATAGTTTCCAGTCTCTGCCGGAATAAATTTCATGTAATTACCGGCCGGAACTGAAACAGTATTGTCAAGCGAGAGTGAACCATAAACTTTTGAGGATTCACCTTTGGTAAGTTTGACAGTACGATTTCCTCCTACACCAAATGTAGCCTTATATTCTACAAAATTCTTCGTTGCGTTTATCGAATAAGTTCCTTTTTTCAAAAATAATGTTTTTCCATATCCTAGATAATCTCTGTCACTGTCATACCACGAACAAGTCAGATCATCTGAGCCGCAGGATAATAACACTTTATACAACGCAAGTTTGAAATTGACGGTTGCACCATTCTTACCAACATGCTTACTGCTTACGGTATGCCGAACATCATTTTTAGATGCATAAAAATTATAGCGAACCGATGGATATACGATCATATTATAGTCGCCTGACTTCATCTTGGCATTACCATAACTATCAGTATCTCCATTCGAATAACTATATCCATAGCAGGCGTTTCGATAATACTTGTTATTATCATTCTTAAAAGAAGCCACTACAGTCGCATTATCAATTCCGGTTCCATCTGCAGCAAGTACACGCCCGGACACTTTCACACCATTCACTGCATTGACTGCCAATGTTCCCTTATTGATATGTCCCTTGGTGTCTTTTACCTGATAAGCTACACTATAATTGCGAGCCGGCAGGTATATCTTCTTATTTCCATTGCCATCATAACGATAACTGTCAAACACAATGTCACCGCTATTAAAACTAATATATTTGTTGGTATTAGATGGTAATGTATACGTATAAGCACCGGAGCCACCTACGGTATATACCTCAAAATATTCAGAAGAATTGTCATTGGCCAGGATCACCCTTCCACCAGCTTCAATATAGCTGTACATTACGCTGGAACTACCAATATAACAACTATATTTCTGCACCAGTTTTTTACCTTTTTCATCTTTTGCCGTAAGTGTCATAATACTTGCCTTGGCAGTCTTTAAGGTTCCCTCCAATTTGAAATAATCACCTTGCATCTTGGCAGTCAAACCATTTGGCACACCGGTGATCTTCATGCTATTTAAATAACCGATATGACTCTGTGAAAATCCCACGGAACGTTCTATCTTGTCTCCAACAACTCCCGTAAAGTATCTGGCTTCTGCATTTTTTGTATAACAAAATTGTGTTTGTCCTGATTTATTACCCGGTAATGCAGATACTGTTACCTGTACATAATCACCATCCTCAATATAATTTATATCGTATGGGATGTTATCATCGGTAGCCAAGCTTACCTCATACACCTTAGAGCTGAGCTTTGTTACACTTGCAACGCGCAGGGCGTATGCAAACTGTCCTGATCCGTCTGCTTTCTTGCGAACCACAAAGTTAGATGCCTTTAAGGCTTTCGCCGCCGTCAAATTTACGCGCACTGTCTTGCCATCTAATACAGCAACAGAAGCAACGCCAGCTTTCTTAGCTGTCTTTTTGGTGACTTTTACGGTCCAAACCTTCTTTTTCTTACCATATTTTGCAGTAATCTTGGTCGTACCTGCCTTTTTGGCTTTTACGACTCCTTTCTTGGATACGGCTGCAACTTTTTTCTTGCTGCTCTTCCATTTGATCTTGGTCTTTTTAGAAACACCCTTGACTTTTAATTTTTTCTTACTGCCAACTTTCAACGAAATCGTATTCTTAGATTTCTTATTCGATTTCTTGCTTGATTTCTTGCTTGATTTCTTACCAGCTTTTTTAGCTGCTGTCTTCTTGGCTGCACTTACTGTTTGTGTGCTCATTGGCACGGAAGTGGCCGCCAACGCAATCGCAATGCCAACTGCCATTACTTGTTTTGCAATCTTTTTCATTTTGATCCTCCATAAATAATATTTGTTATCTCTGCAAATAATACTGCGAAAAAATTTCCGCAATTTGCACTAACACTATCATTATACTCTCTCAATTTCTTTAGCGCAATGTCTTTTATTATCAAAAAAGGCGCCTTCCGAAGAAGCAATGGCATTAAGTTAAGGAAATCTCACATCACAGAAATGTGGTGTGGGATTTTTTTTGCAATAAACTATTGACAAATCAGTCATAAAATGCGGCCGCTTTAGCTACTGAGAATTTTGAGAGGTAGCTAAAGCGGCTCTTGTAATTAGAAAACATCTATTTACAAGGAGGAAATCGCATGAATAGAAACTCACAGAAATTAAGAAACTTATTATTGAATCTCATTAATAAGCAGAAGCAGGATTTAACAGGACTTGTTTCTGACCCCGATGTGAATTTTACAAGAAATAGGAAAATTCCATATGAAAATATGATTTTGTCATTGCTAACGATGGAGGGGGCTACTTTAACGAACGAACTATTACGACAGTTTGGTTGCAGTACCACTACCGCAACATCATCAGCATTTGTTCAGCAGAGAAAGAAAATCCTACCAGCCGCACTGGAAAATCTTTTTCAAGAGTTCGCTTCCCAAACAGCCCGAAGCGATAATTATAGGGGATATAAACTTTTAGCTATTGATGGTTCAGATATTCAAATTGCAACTAATCCGAGGGACAAAGCGTCTTTTTTTCAAACAAAAGAAGGCGTAAAACCCTACAATCTCCTTCACCTTAATGCTTTATACAACCTTCTCTCTCACACATATGAAGATGCTATAGTTTATAAAGCTAAAGAAGCCGGAGAAAACAAAGCATTAATTGAAATGGTTGATAGATCTGATTTTACCACAAAGACCATTGTTACTGCGGACAGAGGGTATGAGTCGTATAACAACATGGCACATATACAAGAAAAAGGTTGGTTCTACCTTATACGAGTAAAGGATTTTGGCAAGTACAAAACAGGCATTTTGCACGGCTTAGACTTACCTGACACAGAGGAATTTGATGAGTATATAGATTTAAATTTAACTCGGAAACAGACAAATGAAATGAAGAATTTATTGCAGCAGAAGAATACATATCGATGGATATCACATAAATGTACGTTCGATTATCTGCCGTCAAAAAGTAAAAAATCAGATCCTGCAGTATTGTATCATCTACCATTTAGAATTGTACGTTTTCCAATATCAGATAATTCATATGAAGTTGTAGTAACCAATCTGGACGCAGTAGAATTTCCTTCAGATGAACTAAAGAAACTATACGGCATGAGGTGGGGAATTGAAACATCTTTTAGAGATTTAAAATATACTATAGGATTACTTCATTTTCATTCGAAAAAGGTGGACTATATACTCCAAGAAATTTTCGCAGGGCTAATAATGTATAACTTTTCTGAATTGATTACCTCGCACGTAGTCATAGAAAAGGGTTCCAGAAAATATGAATATAAAATCAACTTTTCTGTTGCTGTACATATATGCCGTGATTTCCTGTTAAGTATAAATAACCCACCTGATGTTGAACTGCTCATTGCCAGATATGTACTACCCATTCGCCCCGGGCGCTCAAGACCACGAGAAATGAAAGTCAAACAAGCAATAAGCTTCATGTATAGAATAGCATAAAATATCGAAAAATGTATCAATTTTTGACAAGGGTATTGCTCTTGTCTATTTGTCGTACATTTTTTTGATTAATGTATGGAATTTAATCTGTGACAAGAAAATGAAAAGAGAAGTTAGTATCGAAAAAAGATACCAACTTCTCTCATAATTAGCCTTAACTTAATGCCATTGTGCATTAAGCACCGCCTTTTGTTTACGTTATTAGATTTTATTTTACTCTTCCGGAACAGAATGGAGAGGTTCAAACGTATGCGTATTTTTATTTTGCTTTTTACGTTCTTTTTGCGCACGCTTTGCTTCTTCACAGAAGTATTTCTGTGAGTTGAGTTTAGCGTGACCGCCCTTTGCAGCACGTCGATAGGTTCCGTTTTTCTGTAAAATTCTTGCTTTTTCGTTATCCGCCAGTTGAATGTCCAAAATATGGATCACTTCAGCTTTTAATGCGTCATCTTCTACCGGAAATAAAATCTCCACACGTTTATCTAGGTTACGAGGCATCCAGTCTGCACTTCCCATATAGACTTCCTCGAAACCGTTGTTGTAGAAATGGAAGATTCGGCTGTGCTCCAAAAAGTCACCGACGATCGAACGTACCGTAATGTTCTCGCTGATACCCGGCATTCCGGTCTTGAGGCAGCAGATACCGCGTACAACTAATTCAATCTTAACACCGGCGGCAGCAGCTTCATACAAGGAGCTGATAATACCGGCATCGCATAGAGAATTCATTTTGGCGCGAATAAATGCTTTTTTACCCTTTTTGGCAAATTCTTTTTCTCGGTTGATCAATTGAGTAAAGCGGTCACGCAGGCGGATCGGTGCAATTGCTAATTTGTTCCAAAATGCCGGTTCCGAATAACCGGACAGCATATTAAAGACGGCGGTGGCATCTTCACCGATCGCTTTACGGCATGTAAGAAGACCCATATCGGTATATAATTTTGCTGTGCTATCGTTGTAGTTACCGGTACCGAG
>OLOK01000959.1_pt1 | contig 26319 bp, 20 predicted proteins | sample 1672591 | NCBI WGS metagenome assembly OLOK01 (sample SAMEA3136703, study PRJEB25190) | human gut metagenome | biome: human gut; feature: human-associated habitat; material: faeces | place: Austria | collected 2013 | reverse complement strand
ACAGCGGTAACTACAAGCTGGCGTTCAGCCCTGCCATGCAGGAAACGCTGCAAGCCCATCAGCAGGACTTCATGCAGGAGGATACGCAGGCGGGTATGATCTGCGCCTTTCTGGAGGACTACACGGGTGACCGGGTATGCTCCAAGCAGCTTTATGCGGAAGCGCTGGGCAACACGAACATCCCGGCAGAGTGGGAGACCCGTGCTATCTGCGAGATCATGAATACTGGAATTTCGCGCGGCGATATCCAAGGCTGGCAGGCTCACAAAACCGCCAAGCGTTACCCGAAGTACGGGGTTCAGAAAGGCTGGGAGCGCGTAACCAGCCCCGAAACCGGGGCTGAAGATTTCTCCGAAATAACGGATGCGGAAGCCCAGCAACTGGGCTTTCCCTTCTGACGGACACCGGTTACACGTCTGGTTACAAATTCGGTTACGCTGCAGTTACACCGAAAAATCCGCATGACTGCTGCGTTTTCCGCTTTCTGTAACCATGTAACCTTAAAAAGATAAGAAAAAGTATAAAGCCCACCGGATGCCCTGTGTGCAGAAAAAGAGAGCTTTCCTGCCCGGTTACAGGCGTTCGGTTACAAGGAATTGGAGGTCTGCCTATGAAGGAAGTTCGCGTTTGCGAAGCAATGAAGTCCCCGGTGGGGACTTTAAGCGATGGAACGGTCTTGCATCAGCAAGATGGAGGGACCAAGTCCCGACAAGTTCCGATTTGGGAAAAGAGCAATCTGACGCTGGAAGAAGCTGCGGCTTACTCCGGCATTGGCATCAACAAGCTGCGTGAAATCACGAATGAGGATAAATGCAAATTCGTCCTCTGGGTGGGAAACAAGCGTCTGATCAAACGTCGCCTGTTCGATTGCTTTGTCGAGCAAGCATATTCTATTTAAGAGGTTGCCAAAGGCTGCAAATGTGAAACCGTCCTTTTCTCATTCGCTGCGGGTGGAAATCGCATGGTTGATGTGTTATACTGACACTAACCTTATAGATGCGCTTTTCACAGAAAGGAGCTTCTAAATGCCTGAAAAGCGCAAGGATAGCAAGGGCCGTGTTTTGAAAGATGGCGAAAGCCAGAGAGCAAACGGCACCTACGACTATCGTTATACCGATATCCACAAGAAACGGCGTTGTATTTACGCTAAATCCCTGACAGAGCTGCGGAAAAAAGAGGAAGAACTGTGGCGCGATCTGGCAGACGGCATCGACTACGCCGCCGGAGAGATGACGGTGGCTGATCTGGTTGACCGCTATATGAACCTGAAACGTGGGTTGAAGCCCAATTCACTTCGGTCGTACAACACAGCGGTCAAGCGGATTCATGCGGACCCTTTCGGGCAAAAAGCCATCAAAACGGTAAAATTGTCCGATGCGAAAGGCTGGTTCGTGTTTCTGCATGACAGCGGTTTTAAGCAAAACACCATAGGAATCCTGCAAAGCGTTGTCAGACCGGCGTTTGAGATGGCGGTGGAGGATGACATCATCCGCAAGAATCCATTTAAGTTCAAGCTGTCGGATGTTGTGCCAAAGGACGCTTATGTGCGTGATGCTCTGACCAGAGAGCAGCAGATGAAATATCTGCAATTCGTTCAGGACTACGGTGGCAACTATTATGATGATATTGTCATTCTTATGGGAACCGGCTTGCGTGTGAGTGAGTTGTATGGCCTGACACGAGCAGATATCGACTTTGAGCGGCACTGCATCCATGTCCGGCGGCAGCTTTGCCGGACGGCTGAAAAGCCCTACTTTGTCACACCGCCAAAAACAAAAAGCGGTATCCGCAATGTTCCCATGACAGATACCGTTTGTGCAGCGTTGCGGCGTGTAGTAAAAGCCAGAGCGTCCACGAAAGTGGAAGCGCTGGTGGATGGTTGCAGCGGATTCCTCTTTCTGGACAAGTCCGGAATGCCGAAGGTGGCAATGCATTTGGAAAACTATATGCGTGGCGTGCAGGGAAAGTTTGAGAAGGCGTACGGCAAACCTGTTCCGCGCATTACACCTCATGTGCTGCGACACACCTTCTGCACCAATGTTCAGCAGGCCGGGCTGGATGTAAAAAGCCTGCAATACCTGATGGGACACTCCAATGCCAGTGTGACGTTGGATGTCTACACGCACAGCAGCTTTGAATCGGTTGAAAGAGCCTTTGAACAGATCGCCGGCAACCTGTGATTTTCGACGCATGAAGCGGAATTGCTTACGCCAAAACTTACGCCAATCACCCGGTAAGTGGCGTAGATTTGCGTAGAAAAGCGTGGATCGTGCAAAAACGGAGAATCTGGAAAAATCGGCTTGTGGCCATGATAATTCTACAAAAGTATACGTTTCCCGATATTCGTGATTCGGCTCCAAAAGTGTGGTTTGGAAGGGCGGCATGTACTAAGCCGCACCGGCTCCCCGTACCAATTCAATACGCCGCAGAAGGCAGAACTTCCCACCCGGGAGGCTCTGCCTTCTTTTTTGTTGACACCCTTTCCAAACAAGAGTACACTTAGAAAAATTGTTTTTGGGAAAGGAAACACCAATGAACACTGCCGCTTTTACCGCCTACCGCGAAAAAGTTGTGTCCAATTGTGCCCGTGTCATTGTGGGCAAGGAGGATGCTACCGAGAAAATTCTGGTCAGCTTCCTCTGCGGAGGCCATGTATTGCTGGAAGATAAGCCCGGCACCGGCAAAACAATGCTCCTGCGTGCATTTGCGCGCACGGTGGGCGGGGACTTCAAACGGGTGCAGTTCACGCCCGACCTGCTGCCCTCCGATCTGACCGGCATCAATTTCTACAACCAGAAGTCCGGTGAGTTCGAGTTCCGGCCCGGCCCGCTCTTCACCAACTTTGTGTTGGCGGACGAGATCAACCGTGCCACGCCCCGTACCCAGTCGGCCCTGCTGGAAGCCATGGAGGAAAGGCAGATTACCGTGGACGGCGTGACCAGCCGCCTGGCTGAGCCCTTTATGGTGTTGGCCACCCAGAATCCGCTGGAATCCTTTGGCACCTTCCCGTTGCCAGATGCCCAGATGGACCGTTTTTTCATGCGGCTGTCGCTGGGCTATATGACCCGGGAGCAGGAGCTGGAGGTGCTCTCCCGCCCTTCGGCCCAGACCGTGCTGAACGAGCTGCAGGCCGTCGTTACTCCCGAGGAGACCGCATACGTCCGCACGGCTTACCGGGAGGTCAAGGTCTCCGAGGAGGTCAAGCACTACCTTATGGACATCGTGGAAGCTACCCGCACACAGAGCGGCTTTGTCAGCGGTGTGTCTACCCGCGGTGCGCTGGCGCTCTATCAGGCTGCGCAGGCGTATGCCTCCTTGCAGGGCAGGGAATACGTCATCCCCGAGGACATCAAAGGGCTGGCCCCGGCGGTGCTTTCTCACCGAATTTCTCTGGGCAGCAGCATGAACGCCGAAGCCGCCGCTCTGCGGATGCGCAAGCTGTTGGCCGAGATCACTGTGCCGTTGGAGAGTGCGGAATGAGCGCCGTCATCTTCGCGCTGCTATTGGTGGCCACAGCCCTTGGGCTGGAACGTTACAGCACAGCCCACAGCCTTGACGATGTGCAGGGGCGGCTGGAAGTGGAGGATCACCTTGTGGAAGCCGGGGAGCCCGCCGTGATCCACCTCGTTGTCCGGAACAGCGGCCCCCGTTGGAAGATGTTCCTGGCGGCAAAGCTCCACCTGAACAAGGAGTTTCTTCCCTGCGCGGAGCACCACATTACGCAGGATCAGACAGGTTGGGGCCACACGGTGCGGTTCACCACCTGGCTGCGCCCGGGGCAGGAGGCGGATTTCTCCACCGCCCTCAGGCTGGAACGCCGGGGCCGCTATGTGCTGGAACCGATGCAGGTCATCGGCGGTGATTTTCTGGGCCTTGTGGAACAGTCCCGCACCGAGCGGGGCTTCCACGAGCTCATTGTTCCACCCAGGGAGTGCGCTCTGCCGGAACTGGAAGAGATGCTGGGCGGTTTTCTGGGCGAGCTTTCGGTGAACCGCTATCTCTACGAGGATGCTATTCTCACGGCGGGTTACCGCCCCTACACCAGCGGTGACCCCATGCGCGCCATCGCCTGGAAGCAGAGCGTCCGGGGGCAGGGGCTTATGGTCAAAAAGTGGGATTACACCACTGAGCCCCGGGCAGTGGTGCTAGTCCATGCGGATACCAAGGATTACGACCACCCGGAACCGGCGGAGCTCTGCTACTCCATGGCCCGCACAGTCTGCCGGAGGCTGGAAGAAAAGGCGGTGTCCTACCGCTTTGCGGCAAACGCTGCCTTTGACCTGCTGCTCAATGCGGCTCTCTCCGGTGAGGAGTGGAGAAAGCCGCTGGAAACCCCGCAGGGCTACGGCCCCGAACACTACCGCAGGGTGTTGGAAATTTTGGGCCGCGCCACCGGGCAGACCGCCCTTTCCTGCGCGCGGTTCTGCGCCGAATACTACCACCCGCAGGAGCAGGTCGGCTGCATCGTGGTGACAACGGAGCCGGAAGAAGCTGTGCGTGCTGCCGTGCAGCCCCTGCCTGGCATTCCGCTGCTGGTGCTCACTCCGGAAATGGCCGCAGAGACGGCCCAGACAGGGGAGGCGGGCGCATGATGTTCTTACATACCCTGCGCCTGGCAGGTGATCTGAGCTTTTACTATGCCTTTGCGGGCTTTTTTGCCGCCAGCTTCGGTGGGACACCCATGCCGCTGGTGCTGGTCTGGCCTGCCCTCTGCTTTGGTCTGGCCTCCTGCTTTGAGGGCAGCCGTCCCCTCCGCACCACTCTTGCGGCCCTGAGCGCGGCGGCGCTGCTCCTCCTGCCTACAGGGGCGGACAAGCTCTGCTACTTCCCGGCGGCAGTCTACCCGGTGCTGCTGGCCTACACCGGCGATTTTGCCCTTTCGCCGATGCGGCAGGCCGAGCGCCTGCGCTGGCTCTGCCGGGTATGGCCCTTCTTTGCAGTGGCAATGCTGCTGTGGAACGCCAACGCGGTGCTTTCGGCGGCCCTGCCCTTTGCGACGGCGGCAGCGGTGCTTCTGGTGGGGTTCAACCGCACCACCCGGCAGGACCCGGAGATCTCCACCCGGCCGGGCTATCTGCTGCTTTCCGGCGGCGTGCTGGCGGCGGTGTGCGCAGGGCCGTTCCTGCTCAGCCGCAGTGTTGTGGTTGCCGGTGCAAAGGCGGCTGCGTCTGCCGTTTACTTTGGCGGGATCGTGCCGGTGCTGCAGCTGTTTTTGAACAACATTGTGGTGCAGGGTGTGACTTGGCTGTTCCACGGCATCCTGCAGTTCATCCACTGGCTCTTCACCCTCTTTCCGCCCAAACCGTTGGAGCGCACCGAAATCGTTTCTACCGATGAGGTCATCGCCAACGCCCAAAAGGCCGCCGAGAACGCAGAACCGCTCATCGACGGGATGTCGATGCTGACCGTGCTCGGTATCCTGCTGGCGGTCCTCTGTGCGGTGCTGGTGGTGCGGCATTTCCTGCACCAGAAGTTCCGGCACACGGACACTGCCTGCACGGACACCACTGTGCGGCGTAGCACCCACAAGCGTGTCCGCCGCTGGCCCGGGCTTTTTCTCAGCCCGGTGGACAAGGTGCGGCGGGAGTATGCCATCTATCTGGACCACTGCCAGCGCCACGGCGTGACCATCCTGCGGGGCGATACCAGCCTTGACCTGACCGGCCGCGCTTTCGGTATGGACTTTGCCGCCGAGGCCGAGCTGCGCCAGATCTACCTCAAAGCCCGCTACAACGGCACCGCCACGGCCGAGGATGCCGCCCGCGCCGCTGAGCTCGTCCGAAAAATCTGCTCCTGAACGCATCAACGCCCCCTTTCCTGCCCATCCTAAGCGGGAGAGGGGGCGTTTTCATGTCCGGCAAACGGGTGCTGGCCCTATATGGGGCCTTGCTGTTTTGCTTTGCGGCGGTGGTCTGCCGCCTGTACTGGCTCTGCTCCGACACGGCCTATGGGGCCCGGGCGGCGGCGCAGAGCGTGGTCACTCTCCACCTGCCCGCCCGGCGGGGCAATTTTTATGATTACAGGGGCCAGCTCCTCACGGGGCAGACCACCCGCTGGATGGCCCTCTGCGTGCCCGGGGAGAGCAGCTATGCCCGCCTGTTTACCTACACCGATGCCGCCGGGCAGGCGACGCTCTACCAGAAGCGGAACGCCGCGTCCCCGTTCTTGCTGGAGGTGGACCGGGATGTTTCCGCGCTGGGCGTTTCCTGCTGGCCAGCGGCACGGCGAAGCTCTGCCGCCCCGCTGGCAGTGCAGCTGCTGGGGTATCTCGATGGCGAGGGCCATGGTGCTGCCGGTCTGGAAGCCGCCTTTGACGAACTGCTCACCGGCAGCGGGGCGGGGGATACCCTGCTCTGCACCGTCAACGCCCAGGGAAAGCTGCGGGCCGAGCCCGTCCTCACCCCCGCCGACAGCGGTGCTGTGGGGGTGCAGCTGACCCTTTCCCGGGAGATCCAGCAGACCGCCGAAGCCGTGGCCAACGAGACGATGCAGAGCGGCTGCATCCTGGTGCTGGACACCGCCAACGCCAAGGTGCGGGCCTGCGTCAGCCGCCCCGGCTATGATCCGGAAAACATTTCGGCCAGCCTGAACGCCCCGGACAGCCCCCTGCTGGAGCGGGCGTTTCAGTGCTATGCCGTGGGCTCGGTGTTCAAGCCGGTGGTGGCGGCAGCGGCGCTGGAGGCAGGGGAGAGCGGCTTTGTCTACACCTGCCCCGGCTGGTGCGCGGTGGATGGCCGGATCTTCCGCTGTGCGGGCGGCATTCCCCATGGCGAGGTGGATCTGGCCGGCGCGCTGGAAAAGAGCTGCAACGGCTACTTCATCCGGCTGGGGCAGGCGCTGGGGGCCGATGCTGTCCGCGCCATGGCAGAGCAGCTGGGCTTCGGGCAGGCGATCCCGCTCACTGATGCCCTGCACACGGCGGCTGGGGTCCTGCCGGAGCGGGAGGCTCTTGCGTCCAGCGGGGCCTACGCCAATTTCTGCTTTGGGCAGGGGGAGCTGCTGGCATCCCCTCTGCAGGTCGCCGCCATGATGAACACCATTGCCTGCGGGGGGATCTGCCGCACCCCGCTGCTGCTGGAGACCACTCTGGACGAGACCACCGGCACACCCCTCACGGTGCTTTCCCATGTCCGGAGCAGGCGGGTGCTCACAAAGCGCACCGCCGCCGCCCTGCAGGCCCTGTTGGCGGGTGTAGTGGCCGGGGGCACCGGCCATGAGGCCGCCCTGCCCGGCCAGACCGCGGCAGGCAAGACCGGCACGGCCCAGACCGGCCAGTTTTCCGGCGGCACAGAGCTGAAATATTACTGGTTTGCGGGTTTTGTCCCGGCAGAGCAGCCCCGCTATACCATCGTGGTGCTGCAGGACACGCAGGCCGAGCCTGCCTTTTCCAGCGCGGCCATCTTTGCCCGGGTGGCGGCAGGGCTGGAAATTCTGGCCCCGTAGCCCACGGTTTTTCTTGCATTTCCCGGGTTTTTGTGCTATCATACACTTGTATTTGTATGCAGTCTCTATGAAACTAAAGATAAAAGGAGCGTTCCATCCATGTCTGTCATTGAAATCGTCGGCGGTGCCATCCTGCTGGTCGTCTCGGCCGTCATCATCCTCCTCACCCTGATGCAGCACACCCACGGTCAGGGTCTGGCCGGTGCCATCAACGGTGGTGTGGGCGGTGCCAACAATGCGCGCCTGACCCCTGCGGATCAGATGCTGGCCAAGGTGACCCGCATTGCAGGCATCGTGTTCTTTGTGGTGGCTATCCTGGCCTGTGTGTTCGCCAGCCGTCTGGCCTGAGCACCCGTGTACAGCCCCGTGTAAGGCGGGGCTGTTTTTCTGTCTGCAACCTCTCGTGGGAAAGAAGTTGTCCGGGTTCCATTGGAGAATGCCGGAAAAGTGTTAAGGAGAAAAATATGTCATTACGCGATAAAATCGAACATGCCATCCAGAACCAGCCCTGCATGGTCAAGGACCTCAAGGCAAAGTTCGGCGGCGACCGTGCCGCGGACCGCAAGGTGATGGAGGCTCTGGACGAGCTGGTGCACGATGCTGTGGTCTGCCAGAAGTCCGGCGTGTTCTTCACTGCCCGCTCCGGCCGTGCCGAAAAGGCCCTGCCCTGCAAAGTGGTCAAGCTGGGCAAGAACTTTGCCTTTGTGATGCTGGAGGATGAATCCGGCGATATCTTCATCCCGGGCCGCTTCACCCGCGGTGCCATGCCCGGTGATTCCGTTCTGGTGGAGAAGTTTGCCCACCCCCGGGTGGAGGGCAGCGATGAGGGCGAGATCCTTGCCGTGCTCGAGCAGAAGAACGACATGGTGGGCACTGTCCGCCGCATCGAGGGCCGCCTGAAGTTCGTGCCCGATGACTGCCCGGCCATCTCCATGACCATCCAGCGCGACTGCGAGGGCGGCGCGAAGGACGGCGACAAGGTGGCTGTGGAGATCCTGCAGCGCGGGACCCGGCAGGAGGATCACCGCGTGGGCGTTTCCATGCGCTTTGGCAGCTGCGAGGAAGCCAAGCGCTGCGCCAAGGCCCTGCTCTATGCCAAGGACATCCACACCCGTTTCCCCGAGAAGGTGCGGGACGAGGCCAAGAAGTTCGAGGACATGACCGTGTCTGAGGAGGACTGCAAGGGCCGCATGGATCTGCGCGCTCTGCCCATCTTCACCATCGACAGCGCCGAGACCAAGGATATCGACGATGCCGTCAGCCTGACCCGGCTCTCCGGTGGCGGCTATGAGCTGGGCGTTCACATCGCCGATGTCTCCCACTACGTCAAGCCCGGCAGTGAGCTGAACGAGGAGGCCTTCAACCGCGCCACTTCGGTCTACTATGCGGATCAGGTGGTGCCCATGCTGCCCAAGAGCCTTTCCAACGGCATCTGCTCCCTGAACGAGAAGGAACTGCGCCTGGCGTTCTCCTGCCTGATGCGTCTGGATCAGGACGGCAATCTGACCGACTACAAGTTCGTCAAATCCATCATCTGCAGCCGGGTCAAGGGCGTGTATTCTGAGATTAACGCCCTGCTGGCCGGCACTGCCGATGCCGAGACCCAGGCCAAGTACGCCGAGGTGCTGGATCAGCTGCCCGCCATGAAGGAGCTGTACGCCCACCGCGCCCGCCTGCGCAAGGAGCGCGGCTGCATCGATTTCGAGAGCGGGGAAGTCAAGCTCATCCTGGATGAGAACGGCCACTGCATCGATGTGAAAAAGCGCACCTCCGGCGAGAGCGAGGCCATGATCGAGGAGTTCATGCTGCTGGCCAACCAGTGCGCCGCCCACTTTGCCCGGGTCAAGCAGATCCCCTTTGTCTACCGTGTCCACGAGGAGCCCAACGGCGAGAAGCTGGAGCGCCTGCACAGCCTGCTGCAGGCCTGCGGCATCAACGACCACTTTGCCAAGGAAGTGCCCACCCCCAAGGAGCTGAGCGCCATTCTGGAGGGCGTGCGCGGCACCCCGTTTGAGCAGATCGTCAACACCGGAATGCTCCGCTGCATGTCCAAGGCCTGCTATGAGGAAAAGCCCAAGGGCCACTATGGTCTGGTGCTCAAGGATTACGCCCACTTCACCAGCCCCATCCGCCGCTACCCGGATCTGGCCATCCACCGCATGATGACCGACCTGCTCAGCGGCACCGACAAGGAGACCATGATCGTCCGCTACACCGATTTCGCGGAGAAGGCCTCCAAGCAGTCCAGCGAGCGGGAAGTGCTGGCCGTTCAGATCGAGCGCAAGGCCGAGGATTACTACAAGGCCGAGTACGCCCGCCGCCATCTGGGTGAGTGCTGCGAGGGCATCATCTCCGGCGTGACCCAGCGCGGCATCTTTGTGGAGCTGGAGAACGGCGTGGAGGGCTTTGTGCCCGCTTCCAGCCTGACCGCCACCGGCACCACCCTCACCGAGGGGATCCGCCTTTCTGACCCCGCCTCCGGCAAGACCTGGAGCCTGGGCGACAGCATGATGATCACCATCGTCCGCGCCGATATCAACCTTGGCAAGGTCGATTTTGAGGTGGCACCCGAAACAAAATAACTGATAAAGAAACGCAAGCGTTCACCTTCCCTGGAGGGTGAGCGCTTTTTTTGTTGGACTAAACCCCTCAGGCGCTTTGCGCCAGCTCCCCTCGTAGGGGAGCCTTTGGCATAATGGTGCAGTCTGTGCGGAAAGGGGGACTTGCAAAGCTTTATGCAATGCCAAAGGCCCCCCTATTAGCGGGGGCTGTCACCGCAGGTGACTGGGGGGTTATACACAGTTTCGCCATATTTCCGACAATGGTTGTGTTTTGTATAAATTTTATACACTGTTCAGGATTTGTTTGTTGTTCTGAAAAAACCACTGGGGTATACTAAGCACAACGAAAGGGAAGACGACACAGAACCATGAACACAGTCTTCCCAATACGATTTACAGGAGGTTCCCAGTATGTATTATTCCAGTGGCAACTACGAAGCATTTGCACACCCCAAAAAGCCTGAGGGCGTTGACAATAAATCTGCTTACCTCATCGGCTCCGGTCTGGCGGCCCTGACTGCCGCCTGCTACCTGGTCCGTGACGGCCAGATGCAGGGCGACCACATCCATGTGTTTGAGAAGGACCCGCTGCCCGGCGGTGCCTGCGACGGCTACAAGTACGATATCGGCTATGTCATGCGCGGCGGCCGTGAGATGGACAACCATTTCGAGGTCATGTGGGATCTGCTCCGCTCCATCCCGTCTTTGGAGACCGAGGGAGCCAGCGTGCTGGACGAGTATTACTGGCTGAACAAGGAGGACCCCAACAAGTCCCTCTGCCGTGCCACTGTCAACCGCGGCCAGGATGCCCACACCGATGGCAAGTTCGCCATCTCCGATCAGGGCGCCATGGAGATCATGAAGCTCTTCTTCACCCCGGACGAGCAGCTGCAGGATAAAAAGATCACCGATATCTTTGACGATGAGGTGTTCTCCTCCAACTTCTGGATGTACTGGCGCACCATGTTCGCCTTTGAGAACTGGCACAGCGCGCTGGAGATGAAGCTCTACCTCAAGCGCTATATCCACCACATCGGCGGTCTGCCCGATTTCACCGCCCTGCGCTTTACCCGCTACAACCAGTACGAATCCATCATCCTGCCCATGGTCACCTACCTGAAGGACCACGGCGTGGACTTCCAGTACGAGACCAAGGTCACCGATGTCCAGTTCAGGATCGAGGGCGGCAAAAAGCAGGCCAGCAGCGTGACCGTGGATCACAAGGGTGAGAGCAGGACCATCGACCTCACCGAGAACGACCTGCTCTTCATCACCAACGGCGGCTGCGTGGAGAGCTGCACCATCGGCTCTCAGGACAAGGCCGCAGGCTTTGATCCCACCATCAAGCCGGGCAACGGCTGGGATCTGTGGAAGAAGATTGCTGCACAGGATCCCTCCTTCGGCCATCCCGAAAAGTTCTGCTCTCAGCCGGAGCTGTCCAACTGGGAAAGCGCCACCATCACCACCCTGGACGACAAGATCCCCCAGTATATCAAGAAGATCTGCAAGCGTGACCCCTTCAGCGGCCACACCGTCACCGGCGGCATCGTCACGGTCAAGGATTCCAGCTGGCTGCTCAGCTGGACCCTGAACCGCCAGCAGCAGTTCCGCGACCAGCCCAAGGACCAGCTCTGCGTTTGGGTGTACAGTCTGTTCAGCGATAAGCCCGGCGATTACGTCAAGAAGCCCATGCGCGAATGCACCGGCGAGGAGATCTGCCAGGAATGGCTGTACCACATTGGTGTACCAGTTGACCAGATCGAGGATCTGGCTGCCAACAGTGCCAACACCGTGCCCTGCATGATGCCGTATATCGACGCTTTCTTTATGCCGCGCGCTGCCGGCGACCGCCCGGATGTTGTGCCCGAAGGCGCTGTGAATTTCGCTTTCATCGGCCAGTTTGCCGAGACCAAGCGCGATACCATCTTTACCACCGAGTATTCCATCCGCACCGGCATGGAAGCGGTTTACACCCTGCTGAACGTTGACCGCGGCGTACCGGAGGTCTGGGGCAGCGTATATGATATCCGCGACCTGCTGGATGCCACCGTGAAACTGCGCGACGGCAAAAAGGTCACCGATATGGAGATGAACGTTGTGCAGAAACTGGCCCTGAAAGAAGCTTTGAAGAAGCTGGAGGGCACCGAGATTGAAAAACTGCTGAAAGAATACAATGTGATCTGAAGCGTATAATCATTCTTCCATAAAAAACACTGCCCCGGCGGGATATCTTGTCCCGCCGGGGCAGTGCTTTATATGATTCTATTTAAGGCAACACCGCACAATTCCCGCCTTACGGCTTAAGCACCGCTCCGACGGCTGCGGCACAGCATCTGCGTTGCCAAAATGCTCGATAATGTCGGGTTGCGGTATCCGCATCGTGCTTCGGGGGCAAAAGCCCCTCGCACTCTGCGACCGCTGCCCCTGCTTCGGTTCGCTGTTTCCGCCACTGGCGGCGCTCACCTTTGCAGCATCCAGTATTATCTGCGCTTTTGGCCTAGCAGCTGCCGCACCTCGCTCGCCGTATCGGCACTTAGAATTATGCGGTATTGCCTTAACATTTGCGTTTGCAATCTATTCTGCTTACCCCAAAATTGCAAAGCTCTGTGCCCCCAGCACCAGCTCATCGCCCTTCACTTCGGCTTTGCCGATCACATGCAGCACGCGGGTACCGTCTTCCAGCTTCAGGGGCAGTTCTGCTTCCTCGCGGGCGGGGTTCACCGCGCAGATCAGCTTGCCGCGCTCCCAGGCAAACGGGCGGTAGCTGCCCTTTGCCTTGGGAGCAAACCGCACATGGAACGGCGCATCGGAATCCAGATCCCGGTGGCTGTGGCGGAAGTTCAGCACCCCCTGCACGGTATGCCACAGGCTGTCAGGGTCTGCCTGCTGGGCAGCCACGGTGGGGGCGTCCGCGGCATCGTCCACCGGCAGGTACAGCTTGTCGGCTGCGGCGGTAGAAAATCCCTTGTTGGCGCTGTTATCCCACTGCATGGGGGTGCGGGAACCGGTGCGGAAATAGCCGCCCTCCTTGGTGGGCAGCGGCAGATAGCGCATGCCGATCTCATCGCCATAATACACAAACGGTGCGCCGGGCAGGGTAAACAGCATAGCGTAAGCAATTTTCAGCTCATCCGGGGTCAAACCGGCGGAGGGGCGGATGGTATCATGGTTGCAGGTAATCAAGCAGTACAGGCCGTCCTTGCGGGTCGCCTTGTAGCTGGGCAGCCAGTCATCCAGGAACTTGTCAATACCCGTGCCGGAATCCGCACAGAAATACGCCTTGCCGATGTTATGCGGGTCAGAATCTATTGCGCCATCATAATTGCGCATCAGCCAGCTGTAGCCATTGCCCTGCCATTCCAGCATAAAGTCCATATCAAAGCCGTTTTTCAGGGACTGGCGCGGCTGGTTCCATTCGCTCAACAGAGCGGCTTCGGGGTATTCCTTGTCCAGCATAGCGGCAATATCGCGCCAGATGGCACAGGTATACTTTTTGTGGTGGGTATCATTCTTGACCAGGCTGGATGCCATATCCACACGGAAACCATCGCAGCCCATATCCAGCCAAAAGCGCATCACATCCTTCACGGCTTCCACCGTTGCGCGCGGGCCGGGGGCGTCGGTGGGCATTTGCCACTTTTCGCGGCACTTGCCGTAACCATAGTTCAAAGCAGGCTGGCACTTGAAGAAGTTCAAAATATAAGTACCGTTGCGGTCGGTCTCGCCGCCAATGAACGGCATACCGTCACCGGCGCTAAAGCAGGAGTCCGTCCAGATATAGCGGTCGGAATACTCATTCTTTTCCGGCTTGCTGCTCTCCTTAAACCATGCGTGTTCCTCGCTGGTATGGCCGGGCACCAGGTCCAGCAGCACATGGATACCCTTGGCATGAGCTGCTTCAAACAGCGCTTTGGCATCCGCGTTGGTGCCATAGCGGGGGGCAATCAGCTTATAATCGCGCACATCATACCCGGCGTCCTTGAACGGGGAATCAAAGCAGGGGTTGATCCAAAGGGCGTTGCACCCCAGCTCTTTGATGTAATCCAGCTTTTCGATAATCCCCTTCAGATCGCCGATGCCATCCCCGTTGGTATCATAAAAGCTTTGGGGGTAAATTTCGTAAAAAACTGCGTCTTTCAGCCATTGTTTCAAAACAATCCCTCCTATTATTTTCTGTCCCTCTGCGCGGAATCCGGCGCACCGTATGGTTCCCGCTGCACCGGGCAAAGTTCCACTTTTATCATACGGTTCCGCACGGCAGTTGTCAATCACCTTTCACAAAAACAGACGCAGATATTTTTAATTTTCTGGTGCCGGTGCACAATTTTGTCCGCTTATGGTGCATTCTGCTGCGTAACGCTGCTGTTCAGCATCCGGGCAAATTCGCGCGCAGCTGCGTTGGGAACACGGCCGCCATCCTGCACCAGCACAACATGACGGGTGGGGATTTCCTCTTTCAACTGGATGGTAAACACATCCCCCGCGGCCAGGGCGTCCTTGGCAAAATTCTGCGGCACATACCCCAGCCCCAGCCCGCTTTTGACCAGCGGCACCACCTGGTCGGTGGTAGCGGCCTCAGTATCCGGCTGCAAAACAAGATTGTTGCTTAAGTAAAACTGGTTATAGAACGCATAGGTCATCGTCTCGCTGCCCAGGCAGATCAGAGGGTATTGCTGCAGTTCTTTCAGCGCCCAGCGGCGGCCCTGCAAAAATTCAAAGTCCCTGCCGGCAATCAGAATTTCCTGGAACGGCATCAGCAGGGTACGGCGCATCGTGGATTCCAACCGGGCCGGAGTGGTGATCACACAAAGATCCACCAGCCCGCGCCCCAGCGCACGGATGGCCTGCGGGGTGGAATGGTTGGCAATACGCAGCCGCACGCCGGGGTAACGCCGGTGGAATTCCCGCAGCTTATCCAGCAAAAACACATTCAAAGCGGTCTCGCTGGCGCTAATGGTCAGCGCACCGCTTTCCAGCGCGGTAATGCCCGCCAGCTCGCTTTCCCCCGCCTGCAGCTGCTCCTGGGCGATTTCCACGTGGGCAAACAGCACTTCGCCCTCCGGCGTCATCGTCACGCCGCGGGTGCTGCGCACCAGCAGCTTGCAGCCCAGCTGTTCCTCCAGCCGGTTCAGGGCGCGGGTCACATTGGGCTGGCTCATGCGCAGCACATTGGCCGCGCGGGTTATACTGTGATATTTGCAGACATAGTAAAATAAGCGGTAATATTCATAGTTTACATTCACAGTTTTTCCTCTTTTCCTGCGTTTTGCCATATCAAATACGAATATTTTGCATGCGAAACATATATTTTACAAATGTGTTTTCCGACAGTATAATACAAACCGTTCCAGAAAACAAGGCATACCGGCAGGGTTCGTGCATACTCCCCCCAGGGTGTACCTGAAACGTCGAAAATTTAGAAACGCAGCCGGATTCCGCGTTAAAAATCCTTGGAATCCACAAAGGATTCCTGCGGCTTTTTGCCTCGAATCCATCGCACATTTGCGAAATCTTCGTCATTTTCTTCGTTTTCAGCTACACCAGGTAAGCAAGCGGCCCTGCCGGTATTGCCCAGGAAGGATGACACCATGCAGTATCAGGATATGACAAAAAAAGAAATGCAGCGGGAATACCACCGTCTGTGCCAGCGCTACCAAGAGTACGAACAGCAGGGCCTGCAGCTGGATCTTTCCCGCGGAAAGCCTGCGCCGGAGCAGCTGGCACTTTCGCAGCGCATGCTGGGTGAACTGAACTCCCGCAGCGTGCTGGACAGTGAGGATGGCACCGACTGCCGCAATTACGGCGGGCTGGACGGCATTCCCGAAGCAAAAGCCCTGCTGGCCGGTATGATCGGCGCGCGGCCGGAGCAGGTCATGGTGGGCGGCAACAGCAGCCTGACCATGATGTTCGATATCCTCAGCCACGCCATGCTGGACGGCCTGCTGGGCGCAGAGCCGTGGGTGCAGGTCAAGGACCGCAAGTTCCTTTGCCCCGTGCCGGGTTATGACCGCCATTTTGCCATGACGGAGCATTTCGGCTTCCAGCTAATCCCCATCCCCATGCACAATGATGGCCCCGATATGGACATGATCGAAGACCTGGTCCAGCGGGATGCTTCCATCAAAGGCATCTGGTGCGTACCCAAGTACCAGAACCCCACCGGCATTGTGTTCAGCCCCATGGTGGTAGAGCGCTTTGCCCACCTGCAACCCGCAGCGCCGGATTTCCGCATTTTCTGGGATAACGCCTACTGCGTGCATGACCTTTACCCCAACGCCCCGGCCGTCCTGCCAGACATCCTGTCCGCCTGCGCCAATGCCGGGCACCCGGATATGGTGTATGAGTTCTGCTCTACCAGCAAGGTTTCCTTCCCCGGTGCAGGCATCAGCGGCGTGGCGGCAAGTTCCGCCAACCTGATCGATCTGCGCAAAGTGTGGAAGTTTGCCACCATCGGCCCCGATAAGCTCAACCAGCTGCGCCAGGCACGTTTTTTCCGCAATGAAAGCGGCATTGAAGCCCATATGGCACGCCATGCCCGCCTGCTGCGCCCCAAGTTCGAGCAGGTCATCTCCATTTTCCGCGAGGAACTGGACGGCAGCGGCATTGCCAGCTGGACGGAACCCCGCGGCGGCTACTTCCTTTCCTTCGATAGCATGCCGGGCTGCGCGGCCCGCACGGTGGAGCTTTGCCGCCGGGCCGGTGTCAAATTCACCCCCGCCGGTTCCACCTGGCCCTATGGCCGCGACCCGCAGGACAGCAACATCCGTATTGCCCCCAGCTTTGCCAGCGCCGAGGAGATCGAACCTGCGGCCCGGCTGTTTACCATCTGCGTGCGGCTTGCCACACTGGAAAAGCTGGCGGCTACCCGCTTTGCATCCGAAACCGCCCTTGGCGCGGAGCGCATCGCCTGAATCTCCGCTCCTTGGCAGTTTTGCACAAACACCGTTCCTTTCCCTCACCATCAAAACCGCACAGAACCGCAAGATTTGTTTGAAATTAAGAACTTTTCTGCATTTTTTGTCATTAAATTCAGCAATTAGCTCAATTTTCAGTGCGCTTTATTGTGCATCATACACAGTATTTTTGATCTGTCAGAATCACGGAATATCCAAAAGGCAGAATGTGCGGCAAGGGACTTACAAATGGCAGGGAATGGTGGTATTATGGCGGCATAAAGAACGCAGCAAGGAGGGTGCGGAAGCGGAACATCGCCGTTTCCCCCTTTCTGTTTTTCTCCTTGGTGCGCTTTTTATCAGATAAATTCAAAACATAAAGCCAGCTCGGCGCACAAGCTGCCCCGCTGGCCAGAGGAGGCGGAATAATGAACGAACTGACCGCCGCCTTAAAAGAGGAGCTTAACGTTGATACGGCGTTTACCCTTCCCATTTTTGGCGGCATCGACATCCCGGAATCCATCGCGGTAAGTTGGGGCATCATGGCGTTTTTGGTGATCGTTTCGATTTTGCTCACACGCAATCTCAAGGTCAATCATATCAGCAAGCGCCAGGCCATCCTGGAAACCGCTGTGGTAACCATGGATAACTTCTTCAAAGATCTGCTGGGCGAAGCCGGCAAACAGTATGTGCCGTACCTGATCACGGTTGCACTGTACATTGCCTGCTCCAACCTGATCGGCATCATTGGTCTCAAGCCCCCCACAAAGGACCTGAATGTTACCGCAGCGCTGGCTATTATGAGCATTGTGCTGATCGAATATTCCGGCATCCATGCAAAGGGCGGCAAGCGATTTGTACACAGCCTGGCGGAACCCATTGCCCTGATGACCCCCATGAACATTCTGGAAATCGCCATCCGGCCCACCAGCCTGTGCATGCGTTTGTTCGGCAACGTTCTGGGCGCATTTGTCATCATGGAACTCATCAAACTGGTGGTTCCGGCTTTTGTCCCCGCAATTTTCAGCCTGTATTTTGATTTGTTTGACGGTCTGATCCAAACCTATGTGTTTGTCTTCCTGACCTCCCTGTTCATGAAAGAAACGATGGAATGACCTGCGTTTTCTTTCCCACTTTTACATTATTATAAAAAGGAGTAATTTATTATGGCAAGTTTGGTAGCTTTGGGCGCTGGCATCGCAGCACTGACCGGCATTGGCGCCGGCATCGGCATTGGCATTGCAACCGGTAAGGCAGCGGAGGCCATCAGCCGCCAGCCGGAAGCTGAAAGCAAGATCAGCAAGAACCTGCTGCTGGGCGCCGCCCTGGCAGAAGGCACCGCCATTTTCGGCTTCGTTGTTGCCCTGCTCATCATCCTGTTCCTGGGCTGATAACGGAGGCATAAACGATGCTGACACTGAATTTGAATATTCTGTGGACGGTCGTCAACATTCTGGTTCTGTTTGTTCTGCTGCGCAAGTTTTTGTATCGTCCCGTTATGAACGTGATTGAGCAGCGCCAGAAGCAGATCGATGATGCGATCGCCGATGCAGAAGGCAAAAAGAACGACGCACAGGCTGTTTTGGCACAGGCGCAGGATAAACTGCAGAATGTGGATACCGAAGCTGCCCAGCGCCGCGAAGCCTACGAAAAGCAGGCTGAAAAAGAGAAAGAACAGCTTTTGCAGGACGCCCAGCGCCAGGCAGATGCGATTGTGGCCGAAGGCAAAGCCGCTGCCGAAGCAGAGCATGCCCGCCGCCTGCGCGATGCCAATGCTGAAACTTCCGCCCTGGCCCGCGATATGTGTGAAAAGCTGCTGGCGCGCAACCTGACGCAGCAGGACGATGCACGCCTGCTGGATGACCTGCTGCAGAAAGCGGGGGACAGCAATGGCAAGTGAATTCAGCCGCGAGTTTTTCTCCGCCAATCGCATTGTAAAGGCCGACCTGCACTGCGCCCACCAGCCGCGGGAGCAGGACCTTGATAAGATCAAGGCCGAGCTGAAATCCCTGTACGATGCAACCGAAGTCCTGCTGGATGTCAGCGTGGATGAAAGCCTGCTTTCCGGCTATGTATTGCAGGTGGGCGACCGTGTGTTTGATAACTCCGGCCGCCATGCCCTGGACCAGATGACCGGCGACAAACCCGACCTGGCCACCCTGAAGACCCGCGTGGAGGACTACAAGCCCGCCGCCAACACTGCCGAGGGAGGCACGGTTGTGTCCGCTGCCGACGGCATTGTTACCGTTGAAGGCATGGACCGCGCCGTGTACGGCGAGATCGTCACCTTTGAAAACGGTGCCAAGGGCATGGTGGAAAGTGTTGAGCCTTCCCACCTGGGCATTATGCTGTTTGATGGTGCCGAATCCGTTGGCGTGGGCACCCTGGTGACCCGTACCGGCAAGCGCGCCGGTATCCCCGTCGGCGAAGCTTTCCTGGGCCGCGTCATCAACCCGCTGGGCGAGCCCATCGACGGCAAGGGTGCCATCGAAGCCGTTGGTTACAACCCCATCGAAAAGCAGGCCCCCGGCATTCTGGAGCGCCAGAGCGTGGACACCCCGCTGCACACCGGCATTCTGTCCATCGACTCGATGTTCCCCATCGGCCGTGGCCAGCGTGAGTTGATCATCGGCGACCGCCAGACCGGCAAGACCTCCATCGCCACCGATACCATCCTGAACCAGAAGGATACCGGCGTGCTCTGCATCTACGTTGCCATCGGGCAGAAGGCTTCCTCCATTGCCCGCGTGGCCGAGGACCTGAAAAAGCATGGCGCTATGGGCTACACCACCATTGTGGCCGCCACCGCCAGCGACAGCGCCCCCCTGCAGTACATTGCCCCGTATGCCGGCACCGCACTGGCCGAATATTTTATGGCCCAGGGCAAGAGTGTGCTGATCGTCTATGACGACCTTTCCAAGCACGCCGTGGCATACCGTGCCATTTCCCTGCTGCTGCGCCGCTCCCCCGGCCGTGAGGCTTACCCCGGCGACGTTTTCTACCTGCATTCCCGTCTGCTGGAACGTTCCTGCCGTATGCGGGACGACCTGGGCGGCGGTTCCATCACCGCACTGCCCATTGTTGAAACCCAGGCAGGCGATGTTTCCGCCTACATTCCCACCAACGTTATTTCCATCACCGATGGCCAGATCTTCCTGGAGACCGCACTGTTCAACGCAGGCAACCGCCCGGCTGTCAACGTTGGCTTGTCGGTTTCCCGTGTCGGCGGCGCTGCCCAGACCAAGGCCATGAAAAAGGCCAACGCCAACCTGCGTATCGAGCTGGCCCAGTACAAGGATATGGAATCCTTCTCGCAGTTCAGCTCTGACCTGGACGCTGAGACCCGCCGCCAGCTGGAACACGGCAAGGCTTTGATGGAACTGCTGAAACAGCCGCTGTACCAGCCCAAATCCGACGCCGAGCAGGTCGTTTTGCTGACCCTCGCCGCCCACGGCGTGCTCGACGAGATCAAAACCGGCGAGCTGCGCCAGAAAACCTCCGCATTTGTGCGTCAGTTCCGTACGGACCCGTCCGGCGTGATGGACGAGATCCAGGCTTCCGGTAAGCTCAGCCCCGAACAGGTGCAGACCATCCTGAACGCCTGGAACGCATTTGCGGGAGGCGATGCCCATGCCATCCACTAAGCTGCTCAAGGAGCGTATTGAGAGCATTCAGGACACCATGAAGATCACCAATGCCATGTACCTGATCTCCTCCTCCAAGCTGCGCAAGGCACGCAAAAATTACCAGGCGGTTTCGCCTTACTTTGAGCGCATGCAGATGACGATGACCCGCGTGCTGCCCCACCTGCCGGAAGAACCGGTCCACCCGTTCTTCCACACCCGCAACCCGGAATCTCCGCGCCGCGCCTATCTGGTGCTGACGGCGGACAAAGGCATGGCCGGTGCATACAACCAGAACCTGCTCAAGTTTCTGAAATCGCACTGCGGCGATGACCCCAAGGCCCGCTTTTATGTGGTGGGCCAAACCGGCTACCGCGCCCTGCTGCACAAGGACCCCCGCCTGGTGGAAGATTTTCTGTACAGCGGCCAGGCCCCCACATTGCAGCGTGCGCGTGACATCACGGCGGACATGATCGATACGTTCAAGGCGGATGAGGTGGATGAGGTTTACCTCATCTACACCAAGATCCAGAACGCCCTGACCGCTGAACCGGTCATGCTGCAGCTGCTGCCGCTGGAACGCTCCCACTTTGCGCCGCTGCCGCCCGCACTGGGCGATCCCCATGGCGAGGTTGAGCTGTTCCCCGATGCGTGGTCGGTGTTCAAGCAGATGGCCCCCATCTACATGCACGGCATGATCTTCGGTGCCATGACCGAGAGCTATTGCGCCGAGCAGAGCGCCCGCATGACCGCCATGGATTCCGCCACCAAGAGCGCCACCGATATGATTCACGCGCTCCAGCTGGAGTATAACCGCACCCGCCAGGGTGCAATCACCCAGGAGATCACCGAGATCATCGGCGGTGCTTCTGCTGTGCAAACCAGCGACTATTAAACTTTTTGCACTGTATCCCCTATCGGGATACAATATTCAAACATTTATCTACTTCTGAAATTAAGGAAGAGGCTATCGTATGACACAGGGAACAATTATTCGTGTAGCAGGCCCCGTGGTGGACGTTCAGTTCACCGAGGGCAAGCTGCCTGCCCTGCAGGAAGCGCTGACAGTGACCGCTGAGGGCACCGAGCGCACGATGGAAGTAACGCAGCATGTGAACGAAACCACCGTTCGCTGCATTATGCTTTCTGCCAGCGAGGGTCTTGGCAAGGGGATGACCGTGAACGCACTGGGCCACGGCCTGACTGCCCCGGTGGGCGAAGCCACCCTGGGCCGCATGTTTGACCCCCTGGGCCGCCCCATTGACGGCAAAGGCCCCATGGCCGCAGACGTCCCTACCTGGCCCATCCATCGCAAGGCCCCCGGCTTTGAGGACCAGAAACCTGCAACCGAAATTCTGGAAACCGGCATCAAGGTCATTGACCTGCTGGCACCGTATGCCAAGGGCGGCAAGATCGGCCTGTTTGGCGGCGCCGGTGTTGGCAAAACCGTGCTGATTCAGGAGCTGATCCACAACGTAGCCACCGAGCACGGCGGCTACTCCATCTTTACCGGCGTTGGCGAGCGCAGCCGTGAGGGCTGTGACCTTTGGGGCGAAATGAACGCTTCCGGCGTTCTGAACAAGACCGCCCTGATCTTCGGCCAGATGAACGAACCGCCGGGAGCCCGTATGCGCGTTGCCGAAACCGGCCTGACCATGGCAGAATACTTCCGCGAGGAAAGCCACAAGGACGTGCTGCTGTTTATTGACAACATCTTCCGTTTTGTGCAGGCCGGCTCCGAAGTTTCCGCCCTGATGGGCCGTATGCCCTCCGCCGTTGGTTACCAGCCCACGCTGGCCAACGAGCTGGGTGCCCTGCAGGAGCGCATCACTTCCACCCGTGATGGGTCCATCACCTCGGTTCAGGCCGTTTATGTGCCTGCCGACGACCTGACTGACCCCGCCCCGGCCACCACCTTTGCCCATCTGGATGCCACTACCGTTCTGTCCCGTAAGATCGTGGAACAGGGTATCTACCCCGCCGTGGATCCGTTGGATTCCACCAGCCGCATCCTGGAAGCAGACATTGTGGGCGAGGAGCATTATCGCGTGGCCCGCAAGGTACAGGCTACCTTGCAGCGCTACCAGGAACTGCAGGACATTATCGCCATCCTTGGCATGGACGAACTGGACGACAACGATAAGCTGACCGTTGCCCGCGCCCGCAAAATCCAGAAATTCCTGTCCCAGCCGTTCTTCGTTGCCGAGAACTTTACCGGCCTGCCGGGCAAATATGTGCCCCTGGCCGAAACTGTCAAGGGCTTTGCCGCCATCGTGGACGGTCAGGTCGATGATCTGCCCGAATGGGCGTTCTTCAACGTGGGCACGCTGGACGATGCTCGCAAGAAGGCTGCCGAAAAGGGCGGTGTGGCCTGATGGAAAAGTTCGTTCTGAACATCACGGCCAGCAGCGGCGAGTTTTTCCAGGGCGAGTGCGAAAGCCTGACCCTGCCCACCGCTGACGGCCAGTACGGCGTACAGGCCGGACACAGCCCGGTGCTGGTTGCCCTGGAAATGGGCATCATGCAGTTCACCGTGAACGGCGAAACCCGCAGCGTACTGGTAGGCGATGGCATTGCCGAAGTGACCCCCACTTACGTTGTGCTGCTGGTCGACAGCGCCGAGCGCCCGGAGGATATCGATAAGAACCGTGCCGAGGCCGCCCGCATCCGCGCCGAGGAACGCTTGCAGCACAAGCAGAGCATGCACGAGTATTACCAGAGCAAGATTGCCCTGAACCGTGCCATGCAACGCCTGCAGGCTACTGCAAAATACAACCGCTGATTACCTTCCAACAAAGTTGCCACCCGTTCTGTGCAGGGGATCCCTGCGCAGAGCGGGTGGCTTTGTTTTATCCTGTATCTGCTTTTCGTCTTAATTTGTCTTACTTGTTATAGTAATTTTATGTCAAAATTAAGATTCAGTCTTTTTCTTGTTGACAAAGCAGCCCAAACTGTGTACAATCAGCAGTAAGGGAATGTCTTTCCCCCTCCCGGCCCATACTATGGTGTAGATACGCCATAACCATGTCCGGCAAACAGCAGCGGAACACGCTGCTTTACAGTCATAATTAAAGGAGGGAACCTTTTTATGGTTACCAAAATCAGCAATAATGATCTTTCCCAGGCCAAAGCACAGGGCGTGGCCATTCTGGATTTTTCTGCAACCTGGTGCGGTCCCTGCCAGATGCTTGCCCCGGTCCTGCATGAGCTTGCCGATGAAGTTGGCAGCAAAGCCGCATTTTACAGCATTGATGTGGACGAAAACCGCCAGCTTGCCACCGAATACGGCATTTCCAGCATCCCCTGCCTGGTCGTACTGAAAAACGGCCAGGAATCCGCCCGCAGCGTCGGTTTCCTGCCCAAGCAGGCTTTGCAGGATATGTTGGATAAGTATATTTGAGAGATACGCACGGCCTAAAAAGGAGCAGTTCCCCTTCAGCGCAGCGGGCGCACATTGTGCGCCCCTACGGGTGGGGGTGCACCATAAATATTGCCGCACATTATAAAATGCACTGTAGGGAACGGTCTTGACCGTTCTGGCACCACAAAACATCTGCTCAAACCAACCTCGCCGCTCCCTTTCTCCACCTCCAATTCCTAATTCCACATTACCTCCTCACTCCTACTTCCTAACTCCTAACTAAAAAACGCCATGCTTTCTTCGGAAAGCATGGCGTTTTTCTTATTTCACTTTTTCCTCAATTGCGCAGGCATCATAGGGTTTCAGCTCCATGCTGCCCAAAACGTTTTTGCCGCTCAACAGGTCTGCACCGGATTCCACCTGCACCTTAACTGCGCTCTGGGTGGTGTTGATGTAGAAATGGTAGCGCGCGTTCTCGCTTTCGCGGCAGTGGTATTCCACACCCTGCGGCAGGTCACGCAGGTGCACCTTGGCATCGGCCAAAGCTGCACGCAGCACAGCGGCGTTGCCGGCATCATCCAGGCGCGCACCGATGTAATAAGCGTGCCCCTTGCCGAACACATGGTGGGTCACAGCCGCATGGCCGGAATAGAAATCCTGTCCATACACAGCCACCACCTCGGTACCCTCGGCAGGCTGCAACAGTTCGCAGTAATCCTTGATGCTGCTCTGCTGGCTGCTCTTGACCCAGATGGCACGGTTGCCCTCGCCGGGGTACAGGGTGTCCAGTTCGCTTGCGGTCACGCCAAACACTTCGCGCAGGCCGTCACCGGGGAACCCGCCCAGCCAACACAGGGTGCTTTCATCCACATAGCCCAGCAGATAGGTGGCCACAACGGTGCCGCCGTTTTCCACATATTCGCGGATCTTTTGTGCAAAACCAGGCTTGGTCATAAACAGCATGGGCAGCACCACCAGCTTATAGCGGTTCAGGTCTGCATCCACGCCCACAACGTCGGTTTCCACACCGCAGTGGTTCAGCTGGGCGTACAGCTGGCAGCAGGTTTCGCGCAGATTCTTCTGCTTGATCTGCATGCCCCAGGCGTCATCCAGCGCCCAGCGGTTGTCCCAGTCAAAGATCATGGCCGCGTCCGCTTTGGGCAGGCTGCCGCACACCGGGGTCAGGTCGGCCAGAGCTTCGTTGGTGGCGGTCACTTCGTTGAACACGCGGGTATCATCGCGGCCATCGTGGTCCACAACCGCGCCGTGAAACTGCTCAGAGCCGCCGCGGCCCTTGCGCCACTGGAAGTACTGCACGCCGTCCGCACCACAGGCCACTGTCTGGATAGCGCTCATCCGGTTCACGCCGGGGCGCTTGAGCTTATTATACTCGTGCCAGTTCACCAGGCTGGGGGTGCTTTCCATCAGCAGGAACGGCTTGTCCGGCTTGCAGCCGCGGATCAGCGCATGATCAAACGCCGTCATGCCCGCCGTCACGGTGGTGCTGCGGTCGGGGCGCCCCCAATGGGGGTAACTGTCCCAGCAGACAAAATCCAGCTCTCTTTGCAGCTTGTGGTAGTCCAATCCGGGGAAGTACTCCATCAGGTTCGTGGTAATGGGCACATTGGGGGTCCGCTTGCGCAGGATCGCCGTTTCGCTGTGTACATAGTCCATCATGTTCCAGGTGGTAAAGCGCCGCCAGTCCAGCTTCAGGCCGTTCAGGCTCTGCTCCCCGTTATCAAACGGCGGCTCCACCTCGTCAAAGCTGTCGTAGTGGTGGCTCCAGAAGCTAGTCCACCAGGCATGGTTCAGGGCATCAATGGTATGATACTTTTCTTTCAGCCAGCCGCGGAAGCGCTCTTGGCACAGCGGGCAGTAGCATTCGCCGCCCAGCTCATTGGAAATGTGCCACAAGATCAGGCCGGGGTGGTCGCCCACAGCGTCGATCAGGTGGTTCAGCAGCTCCTCTACCTTCTGGCGGTAGATGGGGCTGGTCAGGCAGTGGTTGTGGCGCATGCCCTGGTGGTCCCGCACACCGTTGGACTGCACGCGCAGCACTTCGGGGTATTTGCGTGCCAGCCAGTTGGGCTTTGCACCAGTGGGCGTTGCCAGCTCGGTATAAATGCCCTGGTCATACAGTCGATCCATGATCTCGCGCAGCCAAGTAAAGTTATATTCCCCCTCGCGCGGCTCATATGCTGCCCAGGCAAACACACCCAGCGTAACGCTGTTCATTCCGGCCTTTTTCATCATGCGGATGTCCGCTTCAAGAATATCCGGGCGGTCCAGCCATTGATCCGGGTTATAATCGCCGCCGCACAGCATCTCAGGGGCTTTGGTGATAAAGTTCATAGTGGATTCCCTTTCCTCTACACTGTAAAGCATAAGGCAATACCGCATAATTCTAAGTGCCGATACGGCGAGCGAGGTGCGGCAGA
>OLOK01000946.1_pt1 | contig 26527 bp, 20 predicted proteins | sample 1672591 | NCBI WGS metagenome assembly OLOK01 (sample SAMEA3136703, study PRJEB25190) | human gut metagenome | biome: human gut; feature: human-associated habitat; material: faeces | place: Austria | collected 2013 | reverse complement strand
AGCTCATTTATTTTGTTCGTAAGCTCTGTAAGCCTGCATTTGTCGGCAACAAATGCTGATTTCAGCTTCTTCATACGAGTATTTGATGGCGTTGTCAATCAGGTTGCTGATGATATTGCTGAAATGCGTGCGGTCTGCGGTGAGAGTCAGTCCGGCGGGTTCGATCTTTGTCAAGATGTGGACAGGCTTTTCGGATTTCAGCTTATGCTGCTCGATGAGCGGTTCAAGAATGTCTGCCATAGACAAGACTTCCGGATGCAGACGGAAGGTCTTGCGGCGTTCCATGCTCATGGACAGTATCTGCTCCACAAGTCCGCTGAGCCGTTGCAACTGTTCTTGGCAGATGCGCAGATATTTGTCGCGCTGTGTCTTTTCTTCTGCTTGATTGAAGTTCAGCAGAGCATCGTTGGCGGCATAGGCTACGGCGATAGGGGTTTTCAGCTCATGGGTGATATTGTTGGTGAAATCACTTTTCATCTCTTCCAGTGTCTTTTGCCGCAAGATGGTGCGGATGAGTATCCAGAATGAGAAACTGAGGATAATCAGGATAACGAACGAGGTAGCCAGAATTCCCCACATCTGTTTCAAGACCAATTGCGTGACGGGTTCCATCCAAAGCCGGTAGCTTTGGTGGGTATTAAGGTCGAAGGCGTAGTTGTATTGCTTGGCTTCGGGGCCAGGAACATATCCGGCAGTGCTCACAACGGCAAGTGTGTCTACGAATATATGAGGCGAACTTTTGTCGCTTGTGTAGATATGTTCCAGACGGTGGGGCAGTGTGATGCCCCGTTCTTTCAGCTGGAGGGTTAGCAGGCTGTCGTACACATGGACATCGGGATCGGAAATGACGTCCAGTCCGGAGTGCAGTCCCCGCTGAAAATATGTGGCAAGTTCCAGCATGCTGTTTTGGTCGCGTAGAATCATATCCAGCCCGCCTTTTGCTCTCAGTGCGGCTTTGGGGGAATTACCGGTGTCTTTTACGGCTGCCTCCAGTTTCTTTTGGGCGGCATCGGGGTTCAGCCATTGGGCCTCGTTGCGTCCTTTTCTTTGTTCGATAAAAAGTACGTTGCCGGAGTCCGGGACAGCGGTGGCATTATGGGTTATGACCTGCCGGGTAGTGGACTGCTCTTTCCGGCCGTTGCGGTCGATGCTGGTGGTGCTGTGCACGTAGGCCTTGCTTTCTATTCCGTCTTTCTCGAATCCGGCAGATACACTTACCTCTCCATGATCGGTGCTGTCCTTGCGCAGTTTCTCCACACGCAGCATCATTTCATTGTAGTCGCTCATGCGCATGGCTTCTATGATGTTACGTTCCATGTCGTTGCGCATGGTGCGGTACAGTCCGCCAAGCCAGTAGGCCTGATAAGAGAATATGCCCGCCAAAGAGAGGATGACGAGTACGGCAATATATTTCAAAGGTAGTCTCATGGTTGCTGCTTTATTAATTGTGCAGACAAATATAAGGAGTTATATTGTGCGCTGCATCATGCGATAAGACTAAATAACACTTCTGATAACAGTAGATAACACTCGGTAAGCCGGTGATAACACAGAGTTACGTTGCTAATGCCGTACTTTGCAGAGGTTTCAACACAGAGAATGAAAAAGGTTTCAACACAAAGAATGAATTTAAACTATCAAATACAATGAAACGATTCTATCTATTATCAGTTATCTGCTTTTTAAGCACCGGCATCTTCGCACAAGAAAACACCGGCGAAGAACGTACGCTCAGCGCCGACAGTATCATAACCTCGGATGCACGTCTGGACAGTATTTACCAGAGTCTGCCCGAAGTGATGATAACCGGCGAACGGCCCGTAGTGAAAGCCTCGCAGGGCAAACTGGTCTATGACTTGCCGCGCCTTATCCATGATCTGCCTGTGGACAATGCCTATGATGCCGTAAAGGAACTTCCCGGCGTAACCGAAATGAACGGCGGCCTGCAACTGGCAGGACAGGGAGTCACCGTCGTTCTGAATGGAAAAGTAACCACCCTCAGCACCGAACAGCTTTATGCTTTGCTGAGGAGCATCCCTGCAAGCCGGATAGAAAAAGCCGAAGTGATGTATAATGCGCCTGCCCGTTATCAAGTGCGTGGAGCCCTTATCAACGTGCAGTTGAAGCAAACCACAGACGGCCCTGCTTCCTGGCAAGGTGAACTTTACGCCAAATACAATCAGAAACACTACGAAAACTTTGAAGAACGTGCCAGCATGTTATATAACGGAAATAAATTCTCAATAGATTTTCTTTACTCACACAAACATGGGCGTACTTACAATACGACAGACAAAGATGCCATGCACACTTTAGCGGACGGCTCGGTGCACCCGATGAAAACCGGCGAGGTGAAGGTGGGCCGTTCGCACACGCATGACTTCCGGGTGGGGACCGATTATAATATTGCCAAAGAGCATCAGTTGAGTTTTGTCTACAACGGCAACTACCAGACGTATCACAGCCGGATGAACATCAACGGCTCGCAGCGGTCCACCACTTTAAGCAATAGCACCGGCTGGCTTCACAACGGCCGTCTGGACTATCGTACCCCGTTCGGATTGCAAGCCGGTGTGGAGCTGACTTACTACCGTTCCCCGTCCGACCAACTGCTGAATAGCCGCCTGTTGGACAGTGATGAACTCAACTTCTTTACGCAAGACTGCCAACGCATCAATCGTTGGAAAATGTTTCTGGCACAGGAACACAATCTGAATAAGGGGTGGGCGTTGAACTACGGCATTGTCTACACCACCAGTACCGATAACAGCTATCAATACTACTATGATCCGGAGACAGGAGAGCAGTTGGGAAGCGGAGACACTGCTTCATCGGCAGCGAGTGAGAATAGCACTGGCAATCTCAGCAACATGAAGTCCCGCAAGCGGGAAGAGACGTTGAATGTCTATACCGGCTTCAGCAAAAGCTTTGGCAACAAGCTCTCACTGGATGCATCCCTGGCCATAGAACGCTATAAGACACCCGTTTGGAATCAGTGGGATTGGTATCCTACCATCAATCTGAACTATATGCCTGCACCCGGACATATTCTGCAACTTGCTTTAAGCAGTGATAAGGACTATCCCGACTATTGGGCTGTGCAGGACGCTGTTTCTTATGTGGGCGGAGGATATTCCGAAATTCATGGTAACCCTCTGTTGAAACCTGCACAAAGCTATGAGTTCAAATTGAACTATGTCTTGAAAAGCAAATATATCTTCAGCACTTGGTTCAGCCACACCAAAGACTATTCGGTGCAGACGCTTTATCAGTCTTCGCAACGTCTGGTTGAAATCTATAAATACCTGAATTTTGATTATCAGCAAAAGTTTGGAATACAGGCATCAGTTCCATTTAAGATAAAGAATTGGTTTAACTCCCGCCTGACGCTTATCGGGATATGGCATCATGAGAAAGATAATGACTTTTGGGATATTCCTTTCAATCGCAAGCAGTGTTACGGCATCGCCCAAATGAATAACACTTTCACCCTTTCCACCCGGCCGGACTTGAAACTGACCGTCACCGGATTTGTACATAGCAAGGCAATCCAGGGTATTTATGATCTGCCTACATCGGGCAATGTAAATGCCGCTTTACGCTATGGCTTTGCCAAAGGAAAAGCAATCCTGAATCTGTATTGCAACGATATATTTGAAACAGGACAGATTTCGCCACGCATCCGTTTTCAAACCCAGAACGTGACCAATCACTATTCTTGTTTTCGTGAATTCGGAGTGTCGTTTACGTATAAATTCGGCGGATATAAAGAAAAACAAAGGGAAGGAGTGGATACGTCACGATTCAAATGATAATGCTTTTTCAAGATAATCACAGAGCTACAGCTTGGTTAAAGAAGAATAAATAAGATGCGTTTATCTCATAATTGCAAATAGTCTTTATTAATTTTATACGCAATACGAACATATCATTAAAAAGAAAATCATGAGAAACACGAATCTTTGGAGCATCATTGGCTGTATATCCTTGTTACTGCTGAGCTTTGGAGCGCAGGCACAAAATCTTTTTGTCATTGAAGGGAAAGTGAAAAACGTGAAACAAGGGGTTTGTTTAAATCTGTTTCAAATGGAAGGAAGTGTGGGGAGCAGTATTGCCGTAGATACGTTGCGGGGAGATAGCTTTCGTTTTGAAGTACCTGTTTCGGGTACAGGTACAACCCTTTTAAGTCTGCTTATTCGTGACGGAAACTTATACAGTATGGGATTGAGCTTATGGGCAAAGGCTGGTTCGCATATCCGCTTGACGGGTGAAGACATGAACATTTATACTTGGCAAGTGGAAAGTGATGTGCCACAACAGAAAATATGGCAGCTTTTTGTGAAAGACTCACGTCCGTTGTTGAACCTTCTCCAAATGAATTCTTGGGAACAAAAGAAACTTATGCGTGCTTACAAAAGAGAGGAATCCAAGGAGGAAAAAGCCAAGATGATGGCCATGCTTGATAGTTTGGAAAGAATAGAAAACAGGTTGGAGGTTCGTATAGATTCCAATGTGATAGAACGCATGAAGCAATTGCCGGTGGAAGAGGTGTGGATGATGAAACTTATGAGTCTGGCGTTGGGAGTAAAATACACGAAAGATTATCCTTATCGCAAGGAGGTGGAAGAACTTTACGGCAGGCTTACTGATGAACAACGCCAGACATCGCAGGCTTTGGATATTCAGTCTTATTTATCATCGGTGCAAACGGTTTCTGTCAAAGCAAAAGCGGCAGACGGTGACTTGTATGATTTGCAGGGCAATGTACATCGGTTGTCCGACTTTAAAGGAAAACCTGTTCTAATCGATTTTTGGAGTCGTGGTTGCGGTCCCTGTCTCATGGCATTGCCGGAGATGAAGGAAATCAGCAGGTTATATGAGGGACGTTTAGTGTTGGTAAGTTTGAGCATTGACGACAAGACTAATTGGGAGATAGCCTCTCGGCATCATGATATCTGGTGGAACTTGAATGACTTGAAAGGTAATCATGGCTTGTATGCCAAATACAGTTCAGGGGCTATTCCCCGCTATGTGTTTTTATCATCAGAGGGAGAGGTTGTGGAAATGTGGTCCGGTTACAGCAAAGGAAGTTTGTTGAAGAAACTGGGCAAACTGATGGAGTAGTAATGGATTTTTCGTACTTTTGCAACTTTCAAAAATCAAAGTTGTTATTTAAAGAAAAGACCCTGTATGAAATCAGACATTGAAATAGCGCGCAGTATAGAACTGAAGAAGATAAAGCAGGTTGCAGAGAGTGTGGGTATTCCTCGCGAAGAAGTAGAGAACTATGGTCGTTATATCGCCAAGATTCCTGAGCAACTGATTGATGAGGAAAAGGTAAAACAGAGTAATCTGATTCTGGTGACCGCCATTACGGCAACCAAGGCGGGTATTGGCAAAACAACCGTTTCTATCGGTCTGGCATTAGGACTTAATAAGATCGGAAAGAAAGCCATTGTAGCCTTACGCGAGCCTTCACTTGGACCATGTTTCGGCATGAAAGGAGGGGCGGCAGGCGGTGGCTATGCACAGGTTCTTCCAATGGAGAAAATAAACTTACATTTCACAGGCGATTTCCATGCCATCACCTCTGCGCATAACATGATTTCCGCTTTGTTGGACAACTATATTTATCAGCATCAGGCAGACGGTTTCGGCCTGAAGGAAATTATCTGGCGGCGTGTGCTCGATGTAAACGACCGTTCTTTGCGCAGCATCGTTACCGGTCTCGGACCACGTACCAACGGCGTTACTATGGAGTCCGGCTTCGATATTACGCCTGCATCGGAAATTATGGCAATTCTCTGTCTGTCAAAAGATACGGAAGACCTTCGCAGGCGTATCGAAAACATAATACTCGGCTTTGACTTTGAAGGCAAACCATTCACTGTTAAAGATTTAGGAGTTGCAGGTGCTATTACTGTATTACTGAAAGACGCCATTCATCCCAACCTGGTGCAGACCACCGAAGGAACGGCTGCATTTGTGCATGGTGGGCCGTTCGCAAATATAGCGCATGGTTGTAACTCGATTCTTGCCACTAAAATGGCAATGACGTTTGGTGACTACGTAGTGACAGAAGCCGGCTTCGGTGCAGATTTGGGAGCAGAGAAATTCTATAATATCAAATGCCGCAAAAGTGGCTTGCAACCCAAATTGACTGTCATAGTCGCCACTGCACAGGGATTGAAGATGCATGGCGGCGTCAGTCTTGACCGCATCAAAGAACCTAACATGGAAGGGTTGAAAGAAGGGTTTGGAAATCTTGACAAGCATATTCGTAACCTACGCTATTTCGGGCAGACGGTCGTCGTTGCTTTCAACCGTTTTGCCAGCGATACGGATGAGGAGGTAGAAGCTATCCGTCGTCATTGTGAAGAAGAACTAAAGGTGGGGTTTGCCATCAACAACGCTTTTGCCGAGGGGGGCGAGGGCGCCATAGATTTAGCAAATCTTGTGGTAGATACGATTGAAAAGAAGCCCTCTGCTCTGTTGCAGTACACTTATGAGGAAACAGATACCGTACAACAGAAAATAGAGAAAGTGGCTTGTAACCTGTATGGAGCAAGTGTGGTGACTTACAGCAGCGCTTCACGCAAAATGATGAAACTCATTGAGGAAATGGGTATTGCACATTATCCCGTCTGCATAGCCAAGACACAATATTCTTTCTCTGCCGATCCGAAAATATACGGTGCGGTCAACAACTTTGAGTTCCATATCAAGGACATCGTCATCAATAACGGTGCGGAAATGCTTGTTGCCATTGCAGGCGAAATACTCCGTATGCCGGGCTTGCCTAAAGTGCCCCAAGCAGAACACATCGACATTGTGGATGGAAACATAGAGGGACTTTCATAAACTGGAAATAAGAATAAAGAACAGGCTGCGCAGTTCAGATGAACATTGCGCAGCCTGTTCTTTTTATTCTTTATCGAAAATTATACGGAGTAAGGGACAAGAGACTATAAAGAATCTTCTAACCCCCTTTTAACCTATATAATATCTGTTATAAGAAACTATCATCTTTCAATTTAGTAAGCGAACAGCGGATATTCCTTCATCTTGGCATTAACACGTGCGCGGACATCTGCAATAACTTGTTCGTTTTCTACGTTAGAGAGTACGGTTTCAATCATTTCTGCAATTTCCAGCATCAAATCTTCTTTTGCACCGCGGGTAGTAATGGCAGGAGTACCCAAACGGATACCGGAAGTCTGGAAAGCAGAACGGCTGTCGAACGGAACCATATTCTTGTTTACCGTAATGTCGGCAGACACCAGTGCCTTTTCAGCTACCTTACCTGTCAGGTCAGGGTATTTGCTGCGAAGGTCCACCAGCATGGAGTGGTTGTCCGTACCGCCCGAAACAATTGTAAAACCACGATCTATCAAAGCCTGTGCCAGTGTAGCAGCATTCTTCTTCACCTGTTTGGCATATTCTTTCCATTCTGGTTGCAGAATTTCACCGAAAGCAACAGCTTTTGCTGCAATGACGTGTTCCAGCGGACCACCTTGAATTCCGGGGAATACGGCAGAGTCGAGGAGTTGGGACATCATCTTGATTTCGCCCTTCGGAGTTTTCTTGCCCCAAGGATTAGGGAAGTCTTTACCCATCATGATAACGCCACCACGAGGACCACGCAGGGTTTTATGAGTGGTGGAAGTTACGATATGAGCATATTTCACCGGGTTATCCAATTCACCGGCTGCAATCAGTCCGGCGGGGTGGGCCATGTCAATCATCAGAATTGCGCCTATCTTGTCAGCGATTTCGCGCATGCGTTTGTAATCCCACTCGCGTGAGTATGCAGAACCGCCGCCGATAATCATTTTGGGTTTTTCGCGTAAGGCAATTTCTTCCATTTGGTCATAGTCTACGCGTCCTGTCTCTTTATTAAGGTTGTATTCGCAGGGAGTGTAGATGATACCGGAGGTGTTGACCAATGAACCATGAGAGAGGTGACCGCCATGTGCAAGGTTCAAACCCATGAATTTGTCACCCGGATTCAGCATTGCAAGGAATACGGCTGCATTAGCCTGTGCGCCTGAGTGCGGCTGTACGTTCGCCCATTCTGCACCGAAAATTTCTTTCAAACGATCGATAGCAATCTGTTCGCTTTGGTCTACAACTTCACAACCGCCATAATAGCGTTTGCCGGGATAGCCTTCTGCGTACTTGTTGGTGAGACAGGACCCCATTGCCTGCATTACTTGGTCACTTACAAAGTTCTCTGATGCAATCAGTTCAATGCCTTTGAGCTGACGTTGATGTTCTTTTTCGATGATGTCGAAAATTAAATCGTCTCTTTTCATTCTTGCTTATTAGATAAGTTTGATAATTCTATATTCTCTTATTAAGCGTACAAATTTAAAGGAAATAAATGAATAAACTGTAAGAAAAGTAAGAAATTTCCTATCAAAAGAACACTCCAAGCGAAAAGCTGAGCACATTGTCCCGTCTATGGAAGCGTATCTGATTGGCAAGGGTGGTTTCTTCGCCGGCACTTTCGTCATAAATGGGCTTATAACTGATGCGTTTTGAAATATTGTGCAGTCCGATGTCATACCGGAAGTCGAAGAAGATACGGGAGATCGTAACAGCGACGCCGGCGGTTAAGCTGACATTTAAGGGGTAAAGTTCCTCTTTAATATCTCGCTGGTCGAAGTTCTCAAAAGTGACTTTACTTTTTTTGTCCCATATATAGCGTATTTTAGGCCCGCCGAATACGGCAAGGCTGTATGGCCCTTCCTTAATGATGTTGTATCCGTAGATTACGGGGATTTCAAAGCTGTGGATAGAAGAGGTAATAGAGGCCATTTCGGGAGTGCTGCTTTCAGGAGCATCATCCGGAAGCGGTTTCTCAAAGGTGATGTTGCAACGGTTTATTGTATAGGAGAACTCAGGTTGCAGAAAATGGCGTTTGAAGTTTATCCGCATGAAAAACGAACCGAAATAACCTATCTTGTAGTTATTCTGTACTTCGTTGATGACTGTGCCGTTAAGAACCAAGTCGGAGACAAGGAAAAGCGAAGAGGTGAATCCTCCCTTGATACCGAAGTTCACCCGGCGGTCGTGACGGTGGACATGCTGGGGACGTTCCGGCTCTTCTGTTCCGGGTACAACCGGCAACTGTCCCCACGTGAATGTGGTGCAAGCCAGCAAGTAAATTCCGAAAAGTAACCAACGTCTTCTCATCATTCTTCCCAATCATTAATCACTGTGTCACTATTTCTTCTTTTCTACCGACCAGCCGAATTTTCCGATCTTTTCTCCAAGCTCATAATAACCGCCATGTACATAGACCAGCAGATTGGATTCGGCAAGTTCCAGTTTACCCGTCTCCGTATTCAAATGGGAGGTGTCGGCACGTACATTTACGACGTCGGCTATGAACATGTCGTGCGAACCGAGAGCAACTATTTCCTTTACCCGACATTCGATGCACAAGGGAGACTCCTCGATGAGCGGAGCGCTGACAACGGTGCTTTTGCCGGGTGTCAGTTTCATCTCTTCGAACTTGTTATAGCTCTTGCCCGAACGCACGCCGCACCAATCGGTGGCACGCGCCATATCTTTCGTTGTCAGGTTGATGACAAACTCCATATTGCGTTTGATGATGTCGTAAGAGTAGCGTTCCGGACGTACGGAGATGTAGCACATGGGCGGGTTCGTGCAAATCGTCCCCGTCCATGCAATGGTCAGTATATTGTATTCTTCCGGGGTGCTCCCGCAACTCACCAATACAGCGGGGAGCGGATAAATCATTGTTCCCGGTTTCCAATCTTCTTTCATTAAATTATCTCTATTTCTTCTCTTTTTTGTTCTTTCTCGCAATAGTGGCATTTGATTACGCAATCATCCTTATCCACCACATGAAATAGGGTAGGCATTGGTTCATTGTTGGTGATGCACTTGGGATTGGCGCATTTTACAATGCCGCACAATTCGTCGGGCAAATTCACTTCGCGTTTTTCCACCACTTCATAGTCGCGGATGATGTTCAGCTTTACATTGGGAGCAACTACGGCAATACGGTTTATCTCTTCGTCACAGAAGAACTTATCCGCTATTTTGATAATGCCTTTTGTTCCCAGCTTCTTGCTTTTGAGATTGAAACCGATTGTTATGTTATTGCTCATCTGTTTCAATCCGAGCAATGACACCACCGTAAACAATTTTTCGGAAGGTATATGGTCTATAACAGTGCCGTTTTCCAATGCGGCCACCTGTAATTCTTGTTTTTTCTCGCTCATGGGTTATTTAAGTCTAAATGATGTCTTATGCTTCATTGCTTTATGCCCTATACTCATTTCCCGTCTTTTTTCACATCTTCCAGGGTGATGCCGAGTACATCGCAGAGGATTGCTTCGCGGGCATAAAGACCGTTTTGCGCCTGTTGAAAATAATATGCCTTAGGGTTGTCGTCCACATCAAGGGCTATTTCATTGACACGAGGCAGCGGATGAAGGATACGCAGGTTGGGACGGGTGTGTTCCAGCATTTTGTTGCGCAGTATGTAGATGTTCTTTACACGTTCGTACTCCATAAGATCTGTGAAACGTTCGCGTTGCACACGAGTCATATAGAGAATATCTGCATCAGCTATGATTTCTTCCGTAAAGTCGGTGTGTTCTACGAACTTAATGCCATGTTCACGACAATAAATTTTGTATTCTTCCGGCATTTTCAACTCTTCGGGAGCTATGAAATGGAATGTAGGGTTGAAGTGGCGCATTGCCATCAGCAGGGAGTGTACGGTACGTCCGTATTTCAAATCACCCACAAGATAGATGTTCAGGTTCTCCAAAGTGCCCTGTGTCTTGTAGATAGAGTAGAGGTCGAGCATCGTTTGAGAGGGGTGCTGGTTGGCTCCGTCTCCAGCATTGACAATGGGAACTGTGGTAACCTCGCTGGCATAGCGTGCCGCTCCTTCCAGATAGTGCCGCATTACGATGATATCGGCGTAATTGCTTACCATTTTGATGGTGTCTTTCAGCGTTTCACCTTTGGATGAACTGGTGGCTTTGGGATCGCTGAAACCGATGACACGTGCGCCGAGGCGGTTGGCGGCGGTTTCAAAACTTAAACGGGTGCGGGTAGATGGCTCGAAAAATAGAGTGGCGACAACTTTTTCATCAAGCAAATGCCTGTTGGGCTTTGCTTCGAACTCTTTCGCCATTTCGAGCATGTAGAGAATTTTTTCCTTGCTGTGTTCGGCGATAGTGACTAAACTTCTGTTTTCCATATCGTTGATATTCTTTTTGCTTTTCGAGAGTGTAAAGGTACGAAAAAGATATGGCGCACAAAAATGTGAAAGGACTTTTTTGAGATAAAAATACCTGTTGCCGTCAATGACGTACTTTACTGTCCGGAAGCACGCAGCAAGGTGCGTACTTTGAAGTATTGGATACGGACGGAGATTATTCGATTTTATTTAAGGAAAAGCAACAGCATCTCTTTTTCTTTTCTTTTCTTTTGATGTTGTTATTATAACAATATATATATGTAACTTTTTGCATCGAAAAACGCGTAAAAAAGCTTAATTGACTGCTGTTTAGTGAATTGATGAATTCACAAAAGTGATAGTTTTATTCAGCTAAGTGGCAGTTCCGATGCATTTTTTTGCAAAAAACGATCAAAAATGTTCAGCTTAACGCGCTTCCCTAACCTAAAAAAGACGAAAAAAGCAGATGCTTTTGAGTGTATATACATTATATTTCCGTACCTTTGTCCTGTTATTATAATCACAGAAATTGTTGAAATCGAACATGATAAAAAGAGTCGTAAAAGTCCTTTGGATTTTCATAGCACTGGTTACATTGGCATGCGTTATTATTTTCTTCTCGATAGCAAAAGGTTGGATTGGCTATATGCCTCCTGTGGAAGATCTTGAAAATCCGAATTACAAATTTGCAACGGAAATATTTTCGGAAGACGGAAAGGTTCTCGGTACTTATTCTTATAGTAAAGAGAATCGCGTGTTTGTGGGGTATAATGACTTGTCACCCCATATTATCAATGCGCTAATTGCAACGGAAGATGTACGTTTTGCCGAACATTCGGGCATTGATGCCATCGCCTTGTTTCGCGCCGTGGTGAAACGTGGAATTCTGATGCAGAAAAATGCGGGTGGCGGCAGCACAATCAGCCAGCAACTTTCCAAACAGCTCTATTCGCCAAGTGCCGATAATATAATGGAGCGTTTGTTTCAGAAGCCTATTGAATGGGTGATTGCCGTAAAGTTGGAGCGCTATTATACCAAAGAGGAAATTCTTACTATGTATCTTAATAAGTTTGACTTCTTGAATAATGCAGTTGGCATAAAGACCGCCGCCTATACATACTTTGGTTGCGAACCGAAGGATCTGAAGATAGAAGAAGCCGCCACTTTGGTAGGTATGTGCAAGAACCCGTCTCTCTACAATCCGGTGCGCTACAACGAACGCTCGCGCGGACGCCGCAACGTGGTGCTCGACCAGATGCGTAAAGCCGGATATATCACTGTTGAAGAACGTGATTCATTGCAGGCGCTGCCTTTGAAACTATCGTATCATCGCGTAGACCATAATGAAGGTCTTGCAACTTATTTTCGTGAATATCTACGTGGTGTGTTGAATGCCAAGAAACCCGATAAATCGGATTACCGCGGCTGGCAGATGCAGAAGTACTATGAAGATTCGCTCGATTGGGAAACCAATCCTCTATATGGCTGGTGCGAAAAGAATACGAAGAAAGACGGCAGCAAGTATAATCTTTATACGGACGGACTGAAAATCTATACAACGATTGACTCCCGCATGCAAAAATATGCGGAAGATGCTGTGGTTGAACACTTAAAAGAGTTGCAGGGTTACTTCTTCAAAGAGAAGAAAGGCGCAAAGAAAGCGCCTTACACTTTCCGTTTGACTCAAGAGCAGGTGGACGATATTCTGGGACGCGCCATGAGATTGTCCGACCGTTACCGCATTATGAAGAATGCCGGAGCATCTGAAGCTGAAATCAAAAAGGCGTTTAATACGCCGGAAGAAATGTCTGTTTTCAGTTGGAATGGCGAGAAAGACACTGTTATGACTCCAATGGATTCGATACGCTATTACAAATTCTTCCTGCGTGCCGGGTTCATGTCAATGGATCCGAGAAACGGTCATGTAAAAGCCTATGTAGGGGGACCGAATCATCATTACTTCAAATACGATATGGCAATGGTGGGACGCCGCCAAATTGGTTCTACCATGAAACCCTACGTGTATTCGCTGGCTATGGAAAACGGATTTTCACCCTGCGACCAGGCGCGCCATGTGGAATATACCCTGATAGATGAAAATGGAAAGCCCTGGACACCGCGTAATGCCAACAATAAACGCTACGGCGAAATGGTGACGGTGAAGTGGGGACTGGCAAATTCGGACAACTGGATTACGGCATATCTGATGAGTAAACTGAATCCGTACGAACTGAAACGCCTGGTGCATAGTTTCGGCGTGCGTAATCGTGAGATTGTACCTTCTGTCTCCCTCTGTCTTGGTCCATGCGAGATTTCCGTAGGTGAAATGGTAAGTGCCTATACAGCATTCCCGAATAAGGGAATTCGTGTTGCACCGCTGTTTGTGACCCGTATCGAGGATAATGACGGTAATGTACTGGCTACGTTCTCACCGGAAATGCAGGAGGTAATCAGCGCGTCCAGTGCTTATAAAATGCTGGTAATGCTGCGTGCTGTAATCAATGAAGGTACGGGCGGGCGCGTTCGTCGTTTGGGTGTAAAGGCTGATATGGGTGGTAAGACCGGCACTACCAACTTCAATGCCGATGGCTGGTTTATGGGCTTTACGCCTTCGCTGGTGTCCGGCTGCTGGGTAGGCGGTGAAGATCGCGACATTCACTTCGATACGATGCTTCATGGACAGGGCGCTTCTATGGCATTGCCTATTTGGGCCAAATATATGGTGAAAGTATTTGGTGATAAGTCTTTGGGGTATGATGAGAACGAAACGTTCCAATTGCCCGAAGGTTTTGACCCCTGTAAGGACAATGAGTATGAAAATGAGGAACCGGCATCAGAAATAGGGTTGGATGACCTCTTTAATTAAAGAATGAGAATCGGAGATTAGGAATGGTTTATACAATCTGCATCGGCAGTAACGAACGTCGGAAAGATAATCTGGCGTTAGCGCGAAAAAGGTTGTCCGAGCTTTTTCCGGATATCCGTTTTTCTGCAGAGACAGATACTCAACCGCTTTTCTTCCGCCGGCAAGCATTATTTGCCAACCAGGTGGCGCGTTTCATGTCCGATTGCGATGTCCACGAAATTACACTTTATTTGAAGAGTATAGAACGGGAAGCCGGAAGAACTTCCGAAGAAAAAAAACAGGAGATCGTACGCCTTGATATAGACTTGCTCTCCTGTGATAATAGGGTATATAAGCCCGAAGATTTGAAACGGGATTATATTGTACGCGGACTGGAAGAATTGGATGAGAAAATATAGTTAAACTGCATTAATAAAGCTTTTATAATATGAAATTTTTGGGAATAATACCTGCCCGTTATGCATCTACGCGTTTTCCGGCTAAGCCTTTGGCCTTATTGGGAGGAAAAGCCGTTATCCAGCGGGTGTACGAGCAAGTTGCCGGCGTGTTGGACGATGCCTACGTAGCTACTGATGATGTGCGTATTGAGGCAGCCGTAAAGGCATTTGGCGGAAAAGTTGTAATGACGTCTGTACACCATAAAAGCGGCACAGACCGTTGTTATGAAGCCTGCACCAAAGTAGGAGATGGCTTTGATGTGATAGTAAACATACAAGGTGATGAGCCTTTTATCCAACCGTCCCAGTTGGAAACCGTAAAGGCTTGTTTCAACGATCCGGCTACGCAGATTGCCACATTAGTAAAACCTTTTACAGCAGACAACGGTTTTGAAGCATTGGAGAATGTCAACTCTCCTAAAGTGGTGCTCAACAAGAATATGAATGCTCTTTATTTCAGCCGTTCTATCATCCCATACCAGCGAAACGCCGAAAAATGTGAATGGCTGAAAAATCATATTTACTACAAGCATATCGGGCTATATGCCTACCGTTTAGAAGTACTGAAAGAGATAACCGCGCTTCCCCAATCTTCACTTGAACTGGCGGAATCGTTAGAGCAACTGCGCTGGTTGGAGAATGGCTATACCATTAAAGCCGGCATCACAGAAGTTGAGACGATCGGGATTGATACACCGCAAGATTTGGAACGTGCGGAACGTTTCTTGCTGGACCGGGCTGCTAAATGAATGTTTGATTAATGATGCTTTTGGACAGAACTATTCAACCCAAAGTCAGAGATATTGAACATCTGGCCGTACAAATGCCCCAACGTTTCATCATGCCCAATGGTGTACCTTTGAATATACTTAATTCTGGTGATAATGAAGTTGTCCGTATTGATTTGCTGATAGAGGGCGGACGTTGGCATCAGTCGCAACCTTTACAGGCTTTGTTCACCAACCGTATGTTGCGTGAGGGAACGCTTCGATACAGCACGCTGGAGATTGCAGAGAAATTGGATTATTACGGCGCCTGGCTGGAACTGTCAAGTGCATCGGAATATGCATACATTACTCTTTACTCGTTGAATAAATACCTGCCACAGACTTTGGATGTGTTAGAGTCTATTGTAAAAGAACCTACGTTTCCCGAAAAGGAGTTGGGGGTTGTAGCAGAAAATAACATTCAGCAATTCATTGTCAATTCATCTAAAGTGGATTTCTTGGCGCACCGGGCTTTGATGAAAGCTGTGTATGGCGGACAGCATCCCTGCGGACGATTGGTACAGAAAGAAGATTACAAACGGATAACTCCTGATGTGTTACGTAAGTTCTACGACCGGTACTATCACTCCCGGAACTGTACAATTTATGTTTCCGGAAAAGTTGGCGATGATTGTGTACGGCGGATTGAAGATTTATTTGGGAGAGAAGCTTTTGGAAAGGGTTTCCAAAAACCTGAAAAGACAGATTTCGTTCCGGTTTCTTCCGTAGACAAACGAATCTTTGTGGAATATGCAGATGTCATGCAAAGCGCAGTCCGTATGGGTATGCTTTCTTTGGAACGCTGTCATCCGGACTATTTAAAGGCGCGGGTAATGGTGACGTTGTTCGGTGGATATTTTGGAAGTCGCCTGATGTCTAATATTCGTGAAGAAAAAGGATACACTTATGGAATTTCTGCCGGTATCGCTCCATATCCGGGGCAAGGTATACTGGTTATCAATACGGAAACTGCAAATGAGTTTGTAGAACCTCTTGTCCGGGAGGTTTATCATGAAATAGACCGTTTACAAAATGATCCGGTACCGGAAGATGAACTCTTTATGGTAAAGAATTATATGCTGGGCGAGATGTGCCGCAGCTATGAATCGGCATTCTCGCTGGCAGATGCATGGATGTTCGTTCAAGTTTCAGGTTTTGGAGATACACATTTTGAGGATGTTTTGAATACAATTAAGAATATTACACCGGAAGAAATACGCGAACTTGCCGGACGGTATTTGTGCAAAGAGAAATTAAAAGAAGTCATATCCGGCAAAAAAATGTCATAAAAAGCAGGAAGCGTCTCGTGGTTTTAGTAGATTAATCGTATCTTTGTCCGAATCCTAATAAAGTAATTTGTAACCCAAGATGAAATATCTATATACTGCAGTCTTTCTGTTATTCTTATCACAGGGCAATGCCGCAGCCCAGGAGAAAAGCGGCTTCTTCGATAAAATAAAAGGGACTTTCTCGTCGGAAATAAAAATAGGAACCTATACGTTTAAGGACGGTTCCGTATACACCGGCGAGATAAAAGGACGTAAACCCAACGGTAAAGGAAAGACGGTATTCAAAAATGGTGATGTTTATGAAGGCGAGTACGTCAAAGGAAAACGTGAAGGATACGGTGTATATACCTTTCCCGACGGTGAAAGATACGACGGCCAGTGGTTTCAGGACCAGCAGCATGGCAAGGGTATCTATTATTTTATGAATAATAACCGTTACGACGGTATGTGGTATCAAGATTATCAACATGGAAAAGGTACCATGTACTATTATAACGGAGACCTTTATGAAGGTGACTGGGTGAACGATAAACGTGAAGGTCAGGGCACTTATACTTGGAAAAACGGTTCTAAATACGTCGGTTCTTGGAAAGATGACAAGAAAAACGGAAAAGGCTCCTTGGTATGGAATGACGGCTGCAAATATGAAGGTCATTGGAAGAACGATGTCCGCGATGGTAAAGGCACATTTGAATATGCCAATGGAGACAAGTATGTGGGTGACTGGAAAGAAGACATGCAGCATGGTAAGGGCATTTACTTTTTCCATACGGGTGACCGCTACGAGGGTTCTTATGTACAAGGTGAACGTACGGGTGAAGGCATCTACTATCATGCCAGTGGCAATAAGTATGTAGGAAATTTCAAGAACGGTATGCAGGAAGGGCGTGGTACGTTTACGTGGGCCAGCGGTGCTGTATATGACGGAGAATGGAAAGATAACCAACGTAACGGCTATGGTGTTTACAAATGGAATGTCGGTGACTCCTACGAAGGCGAGTGGAAGGATAATAAATTCAACGGTCAGGGAACATTAATCCTTACTGACGGCACAAAGTATAAAGGAGGTTTTGTAAACGGGCTGGAAGAGGGAAGCGGTGTACAGGAAGATAAGAATGGAAACCGCTACGAAGGTTTCTTCAAACAAGGTAAAAAGGACGGTCCGTTTGTGGAAACAGACAAGAATGGGAAACTGGTACGGAAAGGTACTTACAAAATGGGAAGACTGAGTAATTAAAGAATAAAGTCAAAAGGAAATAATAAAGGCTGCGCAGTTCAAACGGACATTGCGCAGCCTTTATTTTTAGTCTTTTATTATCTATAAGTTTTAGATAATGTATTGAGAACTGATAGATTCATTTGTCATCACTCTTCTGATAGTTTCGGCAAACATATCGGCAATGCTTAATTGCTTAACCTTGGCACATTTCTTTGCATAAGGAATACTGTCTGTAAATACCATCTCAGTCAAGCCCGACTCCTGCACGCGGAAAGATGCCGGATCGGACATCACACAGTGGCTGGCAATCGCACGTACGGATTTAGCTCCGGCTTCCATCATAATATTAGCGGCTTTGGTAATAGTACCTGCCGTATCTACGATGTCATCCACCAATACAACATTCTTGCCTTGCACATCACCGATAATCTGCATGGTGGCAACTACGTTTGCTTTTTCGCGTGTTTTGTTACACAACACCAAAGGTACACCGAGGTATTTGGAGAATGTGCTGGCGCGTTTTGACCCACCTACATCGGGAGTTGCAATGACAAGATCATCCAACTTCAATGATTCAATATATGGAAGGAATACAGCCGATGCGTACAAATGATCAACAGGAATATTGAAAAAACCCTGAATTTGATCGGCATGAAGATCCATAGTAATCAAACGGTCGATACCTGCAACCGAAAGTAAGTCGGCCACCAGCTTGGCGCCGATAGATACACGTGGTTTGTCTTTTCGGTCTTGACGTGCCCAACCAAAGTAAGGGATAACTGCAATCACACTTTTGGCAGATGCTCTTTTGGCTGCATCAACCATCAGCAGAAGTTCCATTAAATTGTCGGAATTAGGGAAAGTGGATTGAACCAGGAATACGTTTGCGCCGCGGATAGACTCTTCATAAGAAACAGCAAATTCACCATCAGCAAAGTGGGTGATATTCATCTTTCCTAGAGGGCAATCAAGGCTAGCGCAGATTTTTTCTGCAAGGTATCTCGAATTTGTTCCTGAGAATACCATAAAGGGTGCTTTTTCGCTCATTTTGTAATAGATGTTACCTATTTATTAATTTGCATGCAAAGGTATGAATTTCCCACTACATAATACAAGACTTATTGTAGAAAAAATATTTTTCTTTCCCGGATTTATTTGTAGCTTTGCTCTGTGAAATGCTTTTCATCTATATTATTGTCGGTAGGAATGTTATGCCAGGCAGGTGCGGCATTTATTTCGTGTGTGGGTACAGCTCCTACAAAAGAAGTGCATTTGGTTGACTCCTTAAACCAGGTGGCGTATACTTATCGTTACAAAAATCTGGATTCATCGTATCATGCAGCCTCAAAAGCTTATCAAGAAGTAGGACTTTATAGTCAGGGAAAAGCAGAAGCCTGTAATAATTTGGGTTTCTGTGCCTTCATGCGCATGGACTTTGAGCAGGCGGAGAAATATTATCAGACTGTATACAATCTGACAAAGAATGAGTTGGAACTTCTTGTCGCCGATATAGGGCTGATGAAGATTTATCAGCGGACAGCACTGAACAAAGAGTTTTATGATTACCGGAACAGTGCTCTACGTCGTATGAAACGTATTGCGGAGGATAATAACCTGTTTGCGGACAGACATGAGAAAATGCGTTTGGCTTATGCAAGATCGGAGTTCTATATTGTATCTGCCATATATTATTATTATTTGCAACAGCGTCCGGAAGCTTTGGCATCCATTAATGAAGTAACAGAAAATGAAGAGCTGGTAAAGGACACCAACCAGTTATTGTATTATCATTATATAAAAGGATCGGCTTCTTTGTGCGATGGAGAAACTCTTGACGAACGTCGTCTGAAAGAGTTTGACGAACTATATACAACCTGGAGACTGGCTTCCCAAAGAGGGTATTTGTATTTTGAGGGCAATGGGGTGCAAGGTTTGGCAAATCTAATGGCTTCATCGGATAATTATGAATTCTTTCAGGGACGGCGCTCGCATGCTTTGAAGCAATTTGGCGAGCCTGTGGATTCTTTACTGCCTATGCGGTTAGGGCAACTGGCTTTGGAGAAGTTCCGGCAATACAATGACATTTACCAGATTGCGGGTGCGTATGTCTCCATTGGAAGGTATTTGAATGCGCATGGAAAGTATAAACAGGCACTTGATACTTTGGTGTGTGCTCTGGAGTGTGTCAACGATCATCATCGCCATTTTTATGATTGCCATGACAGCTTGGATTGGTTGAGAGCTTATGATCGCCGCGATACGATATATGTGGAGAAGGCGTGGCTACAACAAAAACTGAAAACTGTTCCCGAATGGATTTCAAGGATACGTGAACAATTGAGCGTAACCTATGCCGGATTAGGGATGAAAGAATATTCAGACTACAACAGAAACATATATTTGGATATTTTGGAAGATACCCGTCAGGATAAAGAACTGGAGAGCCGTTATCAGGCACTGGAAAAAGAGGCTGCTCAGTTGAACTTGCTGCTTTTCTTTGTGATTATGGGACTCATTCTGGTATTGATATTCTTCTGGTTCTTTAATAAACGTTCCAAAGCACGTAATAAACTGCATCTGCACCGCCTGCAATCCATGTTGGACATTTGCCAGGGAATAACGGCATCCATCCCCACTGACGCACAGACCGAAGAAGATATAACGGATGCTATTCTGACAGCAATACGTCCCGGTCTGAAAAAATTATTCGGAACAGAAGATATATATATTAAGGATAGAAAGATGGCCTTCGCACAGCGCATAGGGAAGGATGAGCAGGCTATGATACAGGTAATCAATCCATATGTCCAGTGGGCACTGGACAACGGAATGACTTCCATCTCTCTTGGCGAGGAACAGCGCAGACTGGAAAAACAACGGTATATTCACGAACAGCATATCGCCGGGAACAAGCGGCAGAATTTGATTAAAAAGGCTTGCCTTTCTATCGTCAATGGTATTCATCCTTATATTGACCGCATCTTGAATGAGGTACATAAACTGGTGCATTTGGGATATATCCATGATGAAGTTATCAAGAATGTGAAATATCAGTATATTGATGAGCTTGTTACTACGATTAATGAGTATAACGATATTTTAGCTTTGTGGATCAAGATGAAGCAGGGTACATTGAGTTTAAATATCGAAACTTTTGAGTTGAACGAACTCTTTGAGCTGTTGAAGAAAGGGAATCGGGCTTTTGAGATGAAGCAGTTGGATTTGGTAATGAGTCCAACCGACGTTTGTGTAAAAGCAGATAAGGCACTGACTCTTTTTATGATTAATACATTGGCGGAGAATGCACGCAAATATACTCCTAAGGGAGGGACAATAAAGATTTACGCCCGTAAGGAGAATGATTATGTGGAAATATCTGTTGAGGATAATGGGCACGGTTTGTCTCCGGAAGATGTTGCCCACATCATAGGAGAGAAAATATATGATTCCAAAGCCATCGGCATGAATGATGCACCCAACCGGGAAGAATTGCGGAAAAAGAAAGGCAGTGGGTTTGGATTAATGAATTGTAAAGGCATCATCGAGAAATATAAGAAAACAAATCCGATTTTCAATGTATGCTTATTCAATGTGGAGAGTGCATTAGGAAAAGGAAGCCGTTTCTATTTCAGGTTACCGGTCGGTGTACGCAAAATTATAACAGCGGTGTTGCTTGTGCTCTCTTTGAGCATGGTATCTTGCAGTAGGACAGCCAATAACGATATGTCCCAAGAAGTGCCTGCAGACTCTTTAGTCTCAGCTTTTCAGGAAGAATATGAGTTTTTGCTGGATCAGGCTTCTGATTATGCCAATGATGCATATTATTGTAATGTAGAAGGTGAATATGCAATGGCTTTGCAATACATAGATTCTGCAATGATGTGCCTGAATGAGCACTACGGGAAGTATGCCGAAAAACCGCACTGCTATATGACATTAACCGGTAACGACATGCCTGCAGAGTTAGATTGGTGGAACAAAATGTTTAATTCTGATTTTCATGTGATACTGGATCTTCGGAATGAAGCGGCTGTTGCATTCCTTGCTTTGAAACAATGGGATAATTACAGTTATAACAATGGCGCATATACAACCTTGTACAAGTTGCTGGGCGAAGATCAGTCTTTGGAATATTTCTGTCGCGAACTGGAACGCTCCACCAACAATAAAATGGTGAGCATTTTACTCGTTGCTATCCTACTGGTTGCATTATGCTTGGGATATTATATTCTGTATTTTCGCAGGCGATTGGTGAATCGTTGGAATTTGGAACAAGTATTGGAAATTAACAAACAGATTTTCACAGCATCCATAATGCCTACGTCTGAAAATGAAGAAATGTTGCAACGGGAAGAGGATATATTGAAAAATATCCCCCAACAAATTGTGGACAATGCATTCGATGCAGTGAATGAATTATTGGGTATAGAACAGTTGAGTATCGCTGTTTATAACGAGGCCGCCCATAGACTGGAGTATGCATCCAACCCTTTGAAAGAAACGGTGGAGAGCAAATCGACATGGAAAAGTCTGATGCAAAGCAGTTTCGAAGAACAAACCTGTCTGGCAGAAAATGGGATGCAGGCGTTGCCTCTTGTCGTAAAAGCCGGGAGCTCCAGCCGGTGTATAGGAGTGTTGTGTTTGGTGAGAAACGAAGCACAGCAAGAAAGCGATTATTTGCTGCTGGAGTTGATAGCTCGTTACGTTGCGATTGTGATATTTAATGCGGTTGTAAAATTGGCCACAAAATACCGGAATATTGAAACCGCTCAGGATGAAGCACATCGTGCATCGTGGGAAGATAGCCTGCTGCATGTTCAGAATATGGTGCTTGATAATTGCTTGTCTACTATCAAGCATGAAACAATTTATTATCCTAATAGAATTAAGCAGCTGATAGGTAAGCTTCGTTCCGGTAAACTATCGGAGGCGGAGGAACAGGAGACGGTAACGGCTATTAGTGAACTGATAGAGTATTACAAAGGAGTATTCACCATTTTGAGTCAGTGCGCGTCCCGACAACTGGAGGAGGTTACTTTCAGACGTACTGTCATTCCTGTATCCGAGTTATCGGAAGCTGCGGAAAAGTATTTCCGTAAAGTGCGTAAGGGAATTACTGTGCCTGTCATTTTCAAAACGGAGATCGTGAATGAGTCTGTTGTCGGAGATGTAATCCAATTACGTTTTCTGTTGGAGAACTTAATTGATGAAGCTCTGTCAGTACCAGTTTCAGGAAAAATCACCCTGACTTGTGCAGTAGAGGAAGATTTTGTACGTTTCCTTTTTACAGATATGCGACGGGAGAAAACGAGGGAGGAACTGAATCAACTGTTTTATCCGAATCTGACACGTATGACGACAGGCGAAAGAGGTGAATTGTGTGGTACGGAATATCTGATATGCAAACAAATAATTCGCGATCATGACGAGTTTGTCGGAAGGAGAGGATGTCGTATCAATGCAGAACCGTTGGAGAAGGGAGGGCTTGTCGTATACTTTACGCTGCCTCGTTATATAAAGAAAGTTTAGCAGAGAGAATAACTGTTTCTCTTCAGAGCAAATTTGAATAAGTAAGGATGAAAAGAAATAAAATATGGAAGCAAAGAAATTCAAAGTCATCATTGTAGAAGATGTAAAATTGGAGCTAAAAGGTACGGAAGAGATATTCCGGCACGAAATACCGGAAGCGGAAATTATCGGTACTGCCATGACAGAACAGGAGTTCTGGAGCTTAATGGAAGCAGGCGTGCCTGATCTCGTTTTGTTGGATTTGGGATTGGGTGGTTCTACTACTATCGGTGTGGATATTTGCCGTAATATTTTTAAACGTTATCCGGGAGTGTATGTGTTGATCTTCACCGGAGAAATATTGAATGAAAAGTTATGGGTGGATGTCCTTGATGCAGGAGCTGACGGCATCATTCTGAAAACAGGAGAGTTGCTGACAAAAACGGATGTACAAGCCGTTATGGATGGAAAGAAACTTGTCTTTAATTATCCCATATTGGAAAAAATTGTGGAGCGTTTTAAGACTTCTGTCCTAAACGATGCAAAACGGCAGGAGGCTATCATCTGTTACGATATCGACGAATATGATGAACGTTTTCTCCGTCATCTTGCTTTGGGCTACACAAAGGAGATGATTGCCAGTCTGAAAGGAATGCCTTTTGGAGTGAAGTCATTGGAGAAACGACAGAATGATTTAGTAGGACGCCTTTTCTCTGCTTCCGAACGCATAGGGGTGAATGCCACGCGTCTTGTCGTGCGTGCACTTGAACTGCGTATTCTTGATATTGACAATCTGGAAGCAGACGATGAATAACAGCTCTGGAAACTAAACAGCTATGAGAAATAAATGGTGCATGCCCCATCCTGCAACAATGTTCTTCCTGTTGACCCTGGGAATCATTTTTCTGTCGTGGATATTCGATGTCTACGGCTTGAATGTGCGATTGCCCCAGACAGGAGAGGAGATAAGGGTACAAAGTTTGTTGAGCCCGGAAGGTCTTCGTTGGTTGTTGCGCCATGTGGTCACAAACTTTACCGGTTTTGCCCCGTTAGGGTTGGTTATTGTGGCGATGTTTGGAATAGGCGTTGCCCAGCATTCAGGATTTATAGACGCGTGTATTCGTAAAGGTCTTCGTAACCAAAGGCATAATCCCTGGCGTATTGTACTCAGTGTTATTGTCTTGGGATTGCTGTCTAATGTTGTGGGAGATGCCGGATACATTATATTACTGCCTATCGCCGCAACACTATTTCATTCGGTAGGGTTGCATCCCATAGGCGGAATTATTGTTGCCTATGTATCGGTATCGTGTGGTTATAGCGCTAATATACTTTTGAGTACACTTGATCCCATGCTGGCTGCTACAACACAAGAGGCTGCTGATATGACAAATGTATCAGGCGGACGAATCGGGCCACTATGTAACTATTATTTCTTTTGTGTATCTACTTTCTTATTAATATTCATTATTTATTATATAACCCGTAAAAAACTATTGCCAAGTTTGGGAAAGTATAATGAAAGTGATGTTTTTCGCGGTTACAAACAATTATCCCGTAAAGAACAGAGAGCTTTATTAGGGGCTGTAATTGTGGGGGTACTTTATGCCGTACTTATCTTATGGGCTACATTTTCATCATGGGGAATTTTGCGAGGAGTTAATGGAGGACTGATTCGTTCGCCATTTATCATTGGTATTCTGTTTTTACTATCTTTGGGTATTGGTCTAATGGGAATGATATATGGATTTGCTTCCGGGCATTATCGTACAGATAGTGATGTGATAGAGGGATTGACGCAACCGATGAAGTTATTGGGGGTATATTTTGTAATCGCTTTTTTCGCTTCTCAGATGTTTGCCTGTTTTGAGTATTCTCATTTAGACAAGTGTATAGCAATAATGGGAGCTAATATGCTTTCTTTAGTCCGATTGGATAATTTGTGGATACTGATATTATTCATCCTATTCACAGCTTTTATAAACCTCATTATGGTATCTTCCACATCGAAATGGGCATTTATGTCTTTCATTTTCATTCCTGTTCTGACCGGCATGGGAGTTTCTCCGGATATGACACAATGTGCTTATCGCATCGGTGATAGTGCAACAAACGCCATTACTCCGTTTATGTTTTATATGCCGCTTGTGCTGACTTATATGCAGCAGTACGATAGGCAATCCACATATGGTTCGTTACTTAAATACACGTGGAGGTATTCATTGGTTATCCTTGTTGCCTGGACTGCTTTATTTGTACTTTGGTATGTTTGCAAGCTACCGTTAGGGTTGTAATGTCTTGGAAATATATCGTAACCTTTTATAAATCTTTATTTCATCATTTCCTATATATCTTCGTCATGAAGCCTAGTTTTTATATAGAAACATTCTGTCTGTTTGTCCTGTCATTATGAAACCTGAATGGGCTGAATATCATCAATATAAATAGAAAAATCCTATTTAGAAAAACATATACATTTGTTGGCTGCATTGTGAATGAATGGTGTGGTTGCATAACTCAATTATATTATAGCTACCAAAGAAAATTGCATGTTTGTAATGAATGTCCATAATATATTACAATGGTAAATATTATTTGCAAATAATAGCTAAGAAGTCATGGCGATATATTATTTTTGCAAAAAAGGTATTGAATATAATAATACTATAATAATTATTGAAATGAAGATGAAGACAAAATTAATAGAAAGCTTGGATTTTACAGAAGAAGAGTATAATGAAAAAACAGCTGGCGAAGATATTGCTTCTTTCAACGAATTTATAGATGCTGTCATTGCATTTGTAGAACAAAGTGGTGGTACTTTGGAAGATGCAATCGTCATGGCTAACGAGGCTTATTATCAATTGTAGTAAACTGTAATTGATTCTTTCGAGAATTATTTCTGTAGAAATTGCCAATTTGTGGGGGAGTAACTGATCAAACTTTTGATTATGCTGATTCTTCTGGAATTTTTGTGTCATATTAATAGCTGTATTTATCACTCCTTTTAAGAAAAACTTCATATGCCATAATGCATTGTATCTCAGGAGAACAACTCCTTATATTTTCGATTTGAGATTATCATTTTAGTATAAACAATAAATATTTTGGATGTAAAATTTGTAGTTTTCATAAAAAAACGTACCTTTGCACCGCAACTAAGGATGGTTCCGTAGCTCAGCTGGATAGAGCAACGCCCTTCTAAGGCGTGGGT
>OLOK01000932.1_pt1 | contig 26774 bp, 25 predicted proteins | sample 1672591 | NCBI WGS metagenome assembly OLOK01 (sample SAMEA3136703, study PRJEB25190) | human gut metagenome | biome: human gut; feature: human-associated habitat; material: faeces | place: Austria | collected 2013 | reverse complement strand
ATACGTCAGATGCATTTGTGTTGACTGTCAATGTCTGGTTTACAGCGATGATATAATCGATATCCTGATAAATCTCATTACCTTTAGCATCATATTTTTCATATGTAATTTTATTTTTAGCATCTGTAATATCTGTGCAGTTAAAATAATACTCAGGTCTTACTTCACCAGAATTAAAGCCTTTTTTATCATAGTTTAACTCAATGGATGCCTTATTCTGTTTCAAAGTCTCACTTGCCTCATTACCTAAAACAAGCTCTCCTGTTGACTTGATGAAAGCTGCTCCATCTTTCGGCATATTTCCAGCTTTCACTGCTTTCTTCCAGTCATCTTCTGTCTCATAGACCGTTACGTTTAAATCACCGGTCTTTGCTGCACCTGTGTTATCTGTGTAATGATAAGAGAGAGTTCCTGTCTTGCCCACAGCTATTTCATTACCGTCTTTATCTTTGAGGGATCCAATATTTCCATACGCCAGCCGGATCCTGTCATAAGTATACTGCTTCGTATCAGAGGTGGTGACCTTCTGACTCATTTCTTCTGCTGTCTTAAGCTCTACCTGTCCATCATAATAACGATGTTCCCCGATATCTTCATAGCTGAACTTCTGCTGGATATTATACTCCGTATTACTCTCGTCTTCCATAAATGTCAATTTACAGTTCGTGCGATACCCGGTAAAAACGGTTCTTCCTGCACAATCAGAATTACCTTCTGAATAAATCTGCTTACGCAATGACTCTAACTGTGTCAGGATTGTTTTTCTATCCTCTGCTTTCAACTGGTCACTGGCTCCATACGTACACTGGGTACGGATATCTGACAAAATGGTTTTCATATTCTTCAACGCAGTTTCTGTCACATTAAGCCACGCATCTGCATCCGGGATATTCTTCTCATAATACTGATTGATCTCACTTAAATTGCTTCTCAGACGAAGTGCGCGGATGGCAACAACCGGATCCTCGGAAGGTCTTGAGATTTTTTTCTGTGAAGACATCTGATTGTTCAGACTGTTCACACTGTATTTATTGTTATTGATGTTCGAAGTTGTATTACGAAGCATCATGTTATTCGTTACTCTCATAGGATGACTCCTCTCTTCTTATCACGAAATTTTTATACACCTGTCTCATTGATCAGCTTATCATAAATCTCTGCCAGAACAGATACCATTTTTGAGGAAAGGTTATACGCGTTCTGGAATTTTACAAGATCAATTGCTTCTTCATCCTTGTCGACACCGGAAACGGACATTCTCTGCTTGTCGATCGCATTTGAAATATTACTGTAATTTTTCTGGAAAATGGTCGCCTTCTGTGTATCCACAGAAATATCTGAGATCATACACTGTAAGAAATCATCTGCACCACCACCACGATACATCTCTGTATCACTCTTTAACAATAACATTTTCTCTACCAGATCATATGCATCTGCACCATTGGTAATCTTCTCGGTTGTTGCAATGGTTGTCGGATCTTTGACCGCAATATTGGAAACACATACATTTCCACAGGTAAGCTGATAGTAACTGTTACTTGCTTTCGCATTATAATCACCAGCCGCTTTGCTGAAATGATACTCTTCTCCTGTCTTGGTATGTGTACCTGTAAAGAAAGAAAAATAATTTGTCTGCTTACCATTCAGATCCTGCGCATTATCGCCATTCATGATCTCATTAAATGAAATCGCAAAATTACGAAGGAACTCATTCATCTGTGCAAGATAATAAGGAATACCCATCGCATCGATGGATTCGCCGATAGATGCCTGTTTTCCATCTATCTTTGCCTGCTGATCGGAACTCAGCTGATTCTCCAATGTAAATGTATATTCCTTGACATTTCCATCTGCATCCGTCGTAAAAGTAAAGTCTGTATAGTTATAGTTCTTTCCATCAATCGTGAGAACACCCTCTGCCGGCATAGTCATGGCATTGACGTTTGTAATGGATGGATTGCTGATCCTAATCGTGCCTGCTGTAACCCCTGTGATGGCACCACGGAAGTTCTCACTGTTGTTACCATCCCGGATATCAAACAGTGCTTTCAACGAACCGGAGCTGGAATCGGAACCTGCTTTAAAACTGTTTCCGGTATCCGCCCAGACAATCTCATACATTCCTTCCCGGTCAGACTGATTGATCGTATTTTTTCTTGCCACACAGGTAAGTTCACTATACTCGTAAGTATCAACAAACTTCTGTCCATTGATTTTTACCGTATAATAATTTGCACCTGTCTGCATGTCCGGATGTTTGGAATTCGTTACCGGAACTTCAGAAACCTCTGTTGGAACAATAGAGGATAACTCATCGATCAGAAGTGCCCGCTGATCACGCAGTTCATTTGCATAACCGCCCTGTACTTCAATAACATTGATCTGTTTATTCAAAAGACTGATCTTTTTGCCGATCGCATTGATATTTTCAACGGTTGATTTGATCTCCTCATTCACACTATCCTGAATCTCGCCAAGACCGGTTGCTACACTGTTAAAGTAAGTAGCAAAACTCTGTGCATCTGAGATAAACTGCTGTCTGACATTCACATCACCGGCATTATTTTTTAATGTGTCCAATGAATTGAACATCTTATTTAAAATGGTTGAAAAACCTTTTTCTGTATCATCATCAATAAAATAGTTCTCAATCTGCTCCAGATAACCTAATTTCGTCTCATACAGACCAAGGCTTGCCTGATTCTGCCAATATTTTGTATCATAGTACTCACTTCGGATCTGTTTAATGGAATTAACCGTAACGCCGGAACCCATGCTTCCGTATTTTGCATTGACACGAAGTGCATCCGATGCGGAAAGATTTGCTGCCTGTCTGCTGTATCCCTTTGTCTGTTCGTTTGATATATTATTGGCGGTGGTATTAAGTGCTGCCTGATACGCACTTAAGCCTGACGATGCAATTGTTAATCCAAAAAATTGTGAAGGCATCCTCTCACCTCTCTCTTTCTGCTATGTAATCTGTGAAAGTAACTGTTTTTGTTGCACTAAAAAATCCGGTCTTTATGAGCCAAGCTGTGTGATCATGGATTCGATCATTTCATTCACCACATTGATAAACCGGCTGGATGCATTATATGCATTCTGGAACTTGATCATCTTGGTCAATTCTTCATCAGAAGAAACTCCCATAACCTGTGATCTCTGATTATCTACAGCTGTCACTGTTCCGGAAAGACTTTTCGCTGTGGATTCATAAACGGAACCGATCGTTCCAAATGCTCCCACCATATTATTATAGTAATCAATAAATGTAACTTTATTCGTGTCATCCGGATCCAGGGTAAGATACTCACCCTTCCAGAGAGCTGCTACTTTCTGGGCGAGATCATAATTCACTTTCCCATTTTGTGAAAGATGTGGAAGCAGCGACTCCTGTTCTACCAGCTTATCATTTACACTGACACTCGCTAATGTATACTGTTTGGAAGTATCTGTCTCACTCTCTTCATTGTATACATAATAATCGTTGGTAATGGTATTGCCATTGGCATCTGTCTCCTGCACAGAAACTTTGGTATAACGCTCTGTACCAAGTCTTGTGAACAGCTCCTGTGGTGGGATCTGTTTGTCACTTCCGGTAGAGCAGTTTTTCGTATCCAGCACTTTCATTCCGGATGTGATCGTAACGGTATTACCATTCTGATCTGTTCCGGTAAGGGATGCTGTATTTCCGGTAAGTGCTCCAAGTGTTGTATTCGGACAAAGTGTATCATTAATCGCTGTGATCATCCCATGTACTAACTGATCTAACTGCGCCTGTGCCTGTAACATGACAGACATTCCTGTTGCGATGGAATCTGCCGTTGATCTGTTATATTCATCGGATGTCAGTCCCACAATATCTTTATATGTCGCTTTTCTGTCTCCCCGTGCCAGGATCAGTGCTTTTAATTCTCCAAGATCATTATTAAGATCCGAGGAGATCGGTGTTGTAAAGCTGAATACATTGTCGTAATCGCCGTTCTCGATATCGGAAAGATGTGTCCAGTAAGGTGTGACAAATCCCGTGATCTCATCACGGTTCTTCCCCATCTCGTAACATCTTGCCTCGTCTACAAATTCAACACCTTCGACACTTACCTTTACAATTCCATCAGAATTCTCTTTGTAACTGATATCTACATAAGAAGCAAGTTCGTCCAGCGCATTATCTCTCTCATCACGCAATGTCATTGCAGTCTCAACATTACCCGATTCTACTTTCTGGATTTCCAGATTCAATTTAAAAATGGTATTTCCCAGCTCATTGATTCGATCAATATCATCTGAAATCTGTGTATTGATCGTGCTCTGGTAGTCGGAAAGTCCCGTATAGACTGCATTGGATCTGCTGACAAACAGATTGGCCTTCTGAATGACCAGATTCTGCTTCACACTGTCATCCGGAGTTTTTGCCCATTCCTGAAAAGCTTTCCAGAAATCCTCCAGAGTTGTCTGGAAAGCCTGTCCCTGTAACTCCTGATAAAAAGTGTACACTTCATCCACTGCCTCATACGTGGCTGCATAAAATGCCTGACGTCCTGATGCGTTTCGATATGATTTATCCAGAAAAATATCCCTCGCATGCACCACATCACCGATCTTCATGCCAAGGCCGGACTGCTGCTGGCTGATCGATGCAGTTGTATTGAAGGTTGTATAATTTCTGTCTACCTGTAAAACCTGCTGACGTACATAACCCTTGGTATTTACGTTTGCAAGATTGTTTGATGTTGTATTTAAAGCATTCTGGGAATTCTGTAACCCGGATGCTCCGATATATAAGCTTCCAAAGCCGTTAGCCATGGTACTCCCTCCTTACATGTTACTGTTTTGCGTCAAAACCGCTGCTGCCAAGCAGATCACCTGTATTGCAGGCGTTCTTATTATAGTTGGCGGTCTCAGGTGCCTGTCGCATACTCTTAAGCAATGTAAGGTCAAACTCCACCATCTCTAATGCCTGATTTAAAAGGATCTCATTCTGTTCATTAATGGCTGCCATCTCTTTTCCTGTCTGTAACAACCGCTCCTTTACTTCCATGAGCTGTTTCTGCTCGACCGGCTGTTCCTCCAGATAAGAAATCATCTTTGTGATCGTAACATCTCCCGGATTCCTGCCAAGAACCGTTGCCATGTCGTTGAGTACTCTGGTTCTCTTCTTCGCCAGATTCTGCAGATTGCTGGCAACCTCCTGCTCCGTCGCGGTAATCTCATCCAGCGTCTTAATATCCGCCCGGATCACCACTTCCCTCTTTTTCTTTCCGAGTTCGATCAATCCCTGATACTGTTCTTCTTCCTTATTCAGAACGTCGATCAGGTCTTCCATTAAACTAGCCAAAATTCATCCTCACTTTTACATTAATGATGTGTTGTACTTTTCCAATAATTTTTTCGCAAAATCTGCAGTATCCACGGAATAATTACCAGAGTTAACCTTTGCTTTTAGTTCTGCGACTTTATCTTCCCTGATATCCGCTGCTTCAGTGACTGCCTGTTTTGCGATCTGATAATCTCTGCCAAAAGACGAGATCTGTACTTCATCACGTCCATGCCTTGCATTCTCTGTCTTCTGTAACTTTGCTGCGCTTGTCGTCTTGTATACCTGCGCGATCTGATTATAAGCATCTATACGCATATGAGGCATCTCCTTTCTTCCTTGAAATTCGCTTTCACGTTATTTATCGGACATTTTTTGATTTTCCTTAGAGTAAAATCAGTAATTATTACGTTCTGTCTGATCTCCGTCTGTAAATCAGATTTCCGTTTTGCTCACAACCAGCATATCACCACTTTCCAGCCGGATATTTCCGTGCGGGATAATGACTTGCTCTCCTCTCTGGATCATGATCACTAACGTATTCTCTTTCTTTGGAATCTCTGATAACAATTTTCCGTTATACTTACTGTTTTCATCCACATAAATCTCAACAAGTGATACACCCTCGACATGATCCGGCGAAGTTGCGCTTAAGACCAGAACATCGTTTTCGAGAAGCCTGGTATCCCCATTTGGGATGATATTCTCTCTATTTCTTTTTAATAATACGACCAGTGTCTCCGGCGGAAGTGTCAGCTCTTTTAATGTTTTTCCACACCAGTGATGGCTCTTTGGAATACTGAGCTGGATAAACTGCACCGGAACTTCATCGGAATAATCATTAAACGTTTTCATGACATCGCCTTTTTCATCGATCATATCCAGCTTCTTTGCCACAAGCGGCAGCAACGAGCCCTGAAGCAGGATAGAAAACAGCACGATCATAAAAACAATATGGAACACATCATTTTCTGTTTCCACTGCCATCTCTGCCATAATTGCAAACACGATAGACGCTGCACCCCTCAAACCTGCCCACGACACCAGAAGCTGTTGTGAAATTTTCCCTTTAAACGGTGTGAGTACAAGTGCAACTGCCACCGGTCTTGCCACAAATGTCAGAAATACTGCGATCAAAAGTGCCGGAAGCACCACCTGAGGCAGTCTCGATGGAAATGCCAGAAGTCCAAGCAGAAAGAAAATGAGCATCTGCATCAATCCGGTCAGCCCGTCAAAAAAGTTTACCAGATTCCGCTTGTTGCGGATCTCGGTATTTCCGAGCACAATTCCCACAATATAGACACTTAAAAATCCATTTCCACCAAAAACTGCCGGAAGTGCGTACCCGATCACTGCAATTCCGACCACAAAAACCATGTCAAATCCTGCGGTCGAAAACTTAATTTTTTTCAACAGCAGCACTGCAGCTGCTGCGATCAGCCCACCAAAAAGAATGCCAAAAAGCATCTGTTTTACAATGAGAAGTCCAATCTGTCCACCACTGGCGCTGCCCTGTGCGATCGCAATAAATGTCACCGTGAGCATATATGCGCACGGATCATTACTACCACTTTCCACTTCCAGAAGGGAAGCCGTATTATAACGCAGACTCAGCCGTTTTGATCGCAGCACTGAGAATACGGACGCCGCATCTGTGGAACCGATCAGTGCACCGATCAGCATACTTTCCACCCATGCGATATGTAAGGCGTAATGACAGAAAACTCCGGTAAGTGCAGCTGTTATCACAACTCCGGTCGTCGATAACAGCCCTGCCTTTACCGCAACGGACTTCGCCTGCTGCCAGTTCGTTCCAAAACCACCATAAAACATAATGAAGATCAATGCGACCGTACATATCTGCTCTGCAAACGCATAATTGTCAAACGGAATCTTTAAAATCCCATCTGAGCCAAACAGCATTCCAAGCAAAATGAACGCAAGCAGCATTGGAATTCCAAGTCTGCTTGACACCTTGCTCAGGAATACACAGGCAAAAATAACTACCGCTGTAATAAGAAGATATGTTGTCATAAAGTGACCTCCTTTATAAATGCATGGTTTCTTTTGCTACTTTTGTCCGCAGGAAATCACCTCTCCCAGATCTGTGCTATTTTTACCTGATCAGCAGATATGCTGTGTATACAATATACAACAGTACGCAGACCGCGCCTTCCCATCTTGACATTGTCTTTTTTGTCTTTGCCAATACAAACAAAATAACTGTGCTGATCAATAGAATGATACAGTCCGTCAGGGATTCTCCTAACACATTGAGTGGTGAAATTGCTGCTGACATACCAAGGATAAAAAGAATATTGAAAATATTTGATCCGATCGCATTGCCCAGTGCAAGACCACTGTCTCCCTTTCTGGTTGCAACGATGGACGTCACAAGCTCCGGAAGTGATGTTCCGATCGCTATGATCGTAAGTCCGATAAAATTCTGGCTGACACCAAAATTCGCTGCGATCACACAGGCATTATCCACCACAAGATCCCCACCAAAAATAACTGCCACAAGACCGCCTGCCATAAACACAATACTTTTTGGCAGCGACAGTACCTTACAATCCTCACCAGTTTCACGATTTTTCAAAGCAGAATAAATCATGCTTACAATATATGCTGCCATTCCTGCCAATAGAATCAGACCTTCGATACGGCTCAGTTTTCCATCCATAAACATGAAACAGAGAATCATTGTGATCACAATGTTGAGAGGCATATCTCTTTTTAAAATATCGAGATTTGTCTTAAAACTTGCTAAGAACGCACAGATACCGACCACCACAAGACCGTTAAAAATATTCGAACCGACAACATTGCTGATCGCAATGTCATTATTGCCTGTGAGCGCCGCATTAATGCTGACAGATGCCTCCGGGGCACTGGTTCCCATCGCAACAATGGTAAGACCAATGATAACGCTCGGCACTTTCATGATTTTTGCCAGAGAAGAACTTCCCTCCACGAAAAAATCTGCACCTTTTACTAAAAGTACAAAACCAACGAGTAACAGTAAATATTCCATAACGCCTTCCTTTCCTGCGATAAAGGATTGATTATGAAAAGAGACCTTTATCGCATCAAAAAAATTTTTGAGTGATAAAAGTCTCGTTACTTACAATAATAACCGGCCTTTCAGCGTGATGACGACTACTATTCCATCCGAAGATGCTAACTACTCCCTCTTATATTCGTTAGTTTAATATAAGAATGCCTGTCCTGTCAATTTCGTTATAAAAATTTTTCCAAATCTTAACTATTTTTTTATTAATTCTGCCGCAGGATCTGCTCTTTTTCCAGCATCGGATAATGGATCAGTCCACTTCCATCCAGATCTTCCCTGTGCATATCCACCGCTGTGATCTGACGGTTCGTATAAGTTGTGTAATAATAAATACCTTTTGTGGCATTACAACAGGAAGTATAAATCGTGATCTCATATTTTCCTTCTGCCACTTCACAGCATCCTCTCTGCTGCTCCACGGATCCTAAAATATGGAAAAACTGACCAACGCTCTCCTCCTCCGAATCACCAGAAACAGAGTTCATTTTCGTAAAGGCAACCCTCGCAAAACGGGATGCACTGGAAAGGTCTCCCGGCAATCCCAATGCTCCCATGCCACGGCTATAGCATTCCAACGGAAGTTTCTCAGAAAAATGGTTTTCCGGCTGTCTTGGTGAAAGTCCTCTGTAATTGTTCAACAGAAACATCTGCTGGTCAAATGGTGGGTTATTTGTCATAACGCCCGCCGGATTGTCGTAAATTTTCAGCCCATCCTTCATGGATTCGACTGTGACAGCCTCATCAGCGTCCGCAATGATCCAGTGCAGGGAAGCCGCCGGCATATTTTCCGCAAAAGGTGTTCCTGTAACATTGATCTTAGCCAGCAATTCACGTACTTCCTTCATGTTGGCACACTGTCCTAACACCCACGGAATAAATTCAAAGGAGGCAACATTTTCTTTTCCTTCTGTCACTTCCGGGAAATAAGCATTTCCGACAAAATTCAGTCCTGCCATCCCAACACCTTTTTCATTGACCGCATCATAATACAGCGGATAATCTGCTGCAACATGCGCCATTCCTATGATCGCATAATGTTTTGCCACATCCCCCATATGCCGGAAATGAAACGGATAATTGCGTGGTGTCACTGCAATCTGCTCTCCATATGAAAATTCATAATCTAACGTTCTTCCAAAATAAAAATCTTTTGTTTTATAAGTTGCTGCTGTACACATAATTTTCTCGCAACGATTCCTTACGAATCCCTGCTTTCCTCCTGATCTTATATTTATTTTAAGTCCTGAAACCTTGACTTTTTGCTCTTTTCTCTTATATTTTCCTTAATCGGGGAGGAATTATACCACGGTCAAAAATGTTTGTCAAAAAGTCTTGCAGTGCGAATTCTTTATTGAATATCCAAATCCAAATGTGCTGTAGTATCGCTGATAGACTTATTCGTATTAGAGTCCATTCCTTATGGGGGATTAGTATGTACTTACAAAAGAAAGAAACTATTTTAATTGTTGATGACTCAAAATTTCAACGTGCAATTATAAGAGAGATGCTCGGAGAACATTTTCATCTCGAAGAAGCCACTTCAGGCGAAGAATGTTTAATGATCCTTGAGAAAAGCAGCCATCTGATCGACCTCGTTTTACTTGATCTGGTAATGCCGGGGATTGACGGATTCGAAGTTCTGCGACGCAGACAGACGATGGATGCATTTAAAGATATCAATTTTTGCAGATGTATCTGATACAACAGATTCCGGCAAATTTATATGGGATACGGTAAAAGATGCAAACCCGAATCACGTATGCCCGGTCATTGCAATCTGTAGGGAGGGCTCTTTAGACTAGATACAGACAGCAGTTTCCTCGGAAATCATTGACGATCTTCTTTTTTCACCATTGGAAGTCTCTGTTTTAAAACGCCGGATCAAGGCAAATATTCATCCTGATAAAAATAATGAAGCCGATGCGTAAGCATCGGCTGTTTTTATATACTATGTATTTTCAGTATGCCTGCAATCTGGGTACCCTGTGCAGCCCCAGAATTCCCCGAAACGTCCATTTCTTTTTTTCATCGGAAGCCCACATTCCGGGCAGATTTTTTCTTTCGACTGCTTTTTTGCTGCCGGCATTTTCTCCAATTCTTTTGCCAGATACTCAAATACCTGCTGATTCATCTTACAGTCTGTCAGCGCCCTGTGTGCACCTCTTGTTGAAATTCCATAATGCTCTGCAAGATCGCTGAGTCTCCTGTGCCGCCACTCCGGGAAACAGAGCTTTGCAACCCGCAGCGTATCAACATAATCATTCGTTAATTTCTGCTGGAAAAGCCGCTCACAATCCCGATATAAAAATTTCATATCAAATGTCTGGATATTATGACCTACCAGAATATCATCTCCGGCAAATGTTAAAAACTCAGGCAGCACCTGCCCAAAATCCGGCTCATTTGCCACCATCTCATCCGAAATATGATTAACCATACTCGCGGCATACGGAATCGGTCTTTTCGGATTCACAAGCTGGCTAAACTCCTCCACAACTTTTCCACTCCGTACTTTTACCGCTGATATTTCAATGACTTCATCATAAATACAAGATGTCCCGGTCGTCTCCAAATCAAAGAGTACATAATCCGGTACATATCCGCATATCATCTTTCCTTTTTTATTTCCTAACATATCTTCTGCTTTCTAATTATTTGAACTGCCAAATATTTTTCTGTGTTTAATTATTATTCACTTAATCTTGTACCGCATTTCGGGCAATATTCAAAATCTTCCGTTGTGGAAAATCCACAATTTCTGCAATGCCTCATCGTATATCCATATCCCTGCTGATTCATTTGCCTCAAATGTTGCGGCAGAATCTCCATATCCTCACCTGCTGCAATTCGTTTTCCAATCTCCGCATCCAACTCATAGACTGTATTACAGCAGCTTGTCTGCACATAATAATGCTTATTCCACTTAAAACATGGGATAAAAAATAGCGACAGCACCGTATAGGTCATAAACACCTGAAACCTTCCGTATTTTCCACAGATATCACAGATTATCTGCTGATGAAAGTCAAAGTCTTTTCTCCCATCTGTAATTCCCATCATAAAAAACATATTGTCACCTGCTAAACTTCTTACTCTCTCATCTTCATTTTCTTAAGATAACTATTTTTCAGCTCATTCTCTTCCCGCAGCTTTTCGTTTTCGTCCTTGAGATACTGCATATATTCCCGCGCAAGCTTCACACCACAGCGCACTGCAACATCATCATGCTTTTCCATCTCATCCAGCCACTGAAGAAATGATTTTTCCCGAATATCGTTATACTCACTCTTTTTTGCAAAATACATGATTCATTCCTCTTCTTCTGATTTAACATAAAATGTTATCGTTACTGCACACTTGTACCTCATTTGAACATCATATTATTTTCCGTACACACAGCGTTCTCTGCCCGGCATATCTTCCCCTTTGACGTAACGCGCATTAAATTCCATATTGATTTCCCGCAGTTCTCTTTTCCCGTCAATATAGTCCTGATACATTTCTGCCAGCCCGGACATACAGCCATCACAGCTTGCTTCAATATGTCCAAGAGATTCCTTGACAATCGCCTCTCTCTCTTCTTTTGTTGTTTCTGAAATTAAATACATTTTTCTACCTCACTATACCATCTGTACGAGCCACACATTGCTTCGTACCATAAAATAACCAATTGCTACTTTTATAAGTTCTGTCGCCTGCACGAAGAAATAAACGCTCACAATTCCAAGTCCTGTGTAATGTGCAAGCACAAATGCTGTCGGAACTACAACCACCCAGGTAAAAACCGAATCAAATAAAAAAGTGACCAGCGTTTTTCCTCCGGAGCGCAATGTGAAATAAGAAGCATGACTAAAAGAGCAAAATGGCATAATAATTGCCGAAACTGCAATAAAACTGGTTGCAAGCTCTTTGATCTGTTCAGAAGTATTATAAATCTGTGGGAAAAATCTACCGATCACAAGCATCACGCCCGCCACAAGCGCACAGCAGAATACACTGAAAACAATCATTTTATTATCTGCGTCTTTCGCTTTTTTCAGTTCACCAGCCCCAAGATACTGGCCAACCACAATGCTGATACATGCTCCAAGCTGGATATAGATAATGTTAAACAGATTCGTGATCGTAGTTGCAATATTAAGACCTGCTACAACTTCCAATCCTCGAATGGAATAACACTGGGTAACGGTTGTCATGCCTGCTGCCCATAAAACCTCGTTGAACATAAGTGGGAAGCCTTTGATAATAATTGCCTTCAATTCCCCTTTTGGCATTCCAAATCCGGTGTACGCACCTTCCAGATACCTGTTTTTCTCCTTGTGGGAATGTGCCCAGATAATAATGATAAATGCTTCTATGTAGCGTGCGATTACAGTTGCCAGTGCTGCACCAATAACTCCCAATTTCGGAAATGGTCCGATTCCAAAAATAAACAGATAGTCCAAAACCGCATTGCTTCCAACCGCTACAAAACTAGCGATCATCGGCACCAACGTCTGCCCGGTTTCTTTAATATTAGTAGCATAGGACTGGTTTACCGCAAATGGAATCAGACCAACCATCATAATGCCCAGGTATTCCAGACCATACTGCAGTGCCACCTCGGTGGCTCCACTTCCTGCCGTGTCGGTGAGATACAGGGAAATCAGATCTGCTCCCTTTGTCACAAATAATAATATCGTTAATCCCGTTACAAGCAATGTTGCATACAATTTAAAACGGAAAGAATACATATGTCCCTTATGATTTCCTTTTCCGTAATACTGTGCCCCAAAAATGCTGGCTGCAGACGCCGCACCAAATATTGCCAGATTGTATACAAAAATCAACTGATTGACAATTGCAACACCGGACATTTGCTCGGTTCCCAACTGTCCTACCATAATGTTATCCAGAAAACTGACCAGATTCGTTATGGCATTTTGTAAAATCATTGGCAACGCAAGATAAAGATACCTTTTGTAAAATGCAGCATCGCCAATATATTTTTCCTTAAATCGTGTTAACATATATTTTTCCTTTATTACATATAAAATCTATTTTTTCTACATCTTCCGCTAATTATAATTTGTCCTCACAAATATATCAATCCCTCTTGTATTCTTTTACAGAACTTATGCAGTTTTATATGCAGGATTATAGCCTTAACCTTTCGCCTGTCTCAAGTTATACACAGTCGCTGAGCCAATGACAAGCACCGCTCCAAAAATGGACAACACACCTATTGTCTCTCCACAAAAAATTGCTACAAGAATAGGATTTAAAATCGGTTCGATCGTAGAAGTCAGCGATGCTGTCACTGGTGAAACACGATCTAATCCTCTGGATAAAAATACATATGACAACCCGAACTGTACAATTCCTAATACCAGAACATATCCCCAGACGGTTGGCGTGAACACTGTCTCTCGCATTAAAAATGGAATTCCCACCACAATACTGATCAGATGAGAGACCATAAGCGACGATTCAAAATCTCCGCCCGGGAATTTTTTGATCAAAAACACGCCTGCGTAAGTCACTCCCGACACAATTGCAAGGATATTTCCCGCCATTCCACCTGTGCTGAGCGATTCAAAAAAGAAGCAGAAAATTCCACATAACACAAGAATGCAGGTTAAAACTGCGTCCTTTTTTGGTTTTTGCCTGTATACGATCCACACGATCAAAATCAAGAAGACCGGTTCTGTAAACTGCAGTACAATTGCATTTGCTGCGGTTGTCATCTTTGTCGCCATCACGAATGTCAATGCCATGACAAAATTTAAAACCGCTCCAAGCAGCACCATTTTGTTAAAAACAAACTTTCTCCCCTGTGTTCTCTGATAAGCAAATATCAGAATAAATGACAAAATGCTTCGCACCATATTGATCGACAACGAGTTCCACGGAATCGATTTGATCAGCACTCCGCCCAGACTGAAACAGATTGCTGACAATAATACATACACGGTACCCTGTAAACTATTTTTATTGTATTTCTTTTCACTCATAACGTATCTTATTATTCAAAATCTATGAAATAATATTCTCCTTCTCTGCTTATCTTACATCCACCTGATCAGTCCATAAACGGCCAGCAGAACTGCCAGATATCCCACATTGGCAATCGTAAACCACCTGAAATATTTTCCTTTCTGTTCGTTATAGTGATGTGCATAAATTTTATATGAGATCAGACTTGCCATTGATGCAATCAAGGTACCAAGCCCTCCAATATTTACACCCACTAATAATTTTGCATAGTCCTTTGTAAATCCAGAAAGTAATAAGGCTGCTGGAACGTTACTGATCACCTGGCTTGCAGCGATACCGACTCCAACTTCCCGGCCACTCACAAACTCCTGTAACACATTCCTGATTGTCTCAATTTCTCCTATATTCCCAGTAAAAATGAAAAAAGCGATAAATGTGAGAATTAAACTGTAATCTACCGTTTTCAACACTTGTCTGTCCATGATAAAGACCGTCACAAACACAACAATGAAAGCTACATAGTACGGCAATACTCTCACAACGACAAGCAGACTCATCAGAAATAAAATCAGATAAACTGCATTTTTTTGATGTGTTTTTCTTCGAAGATGTAACCTTTCTTTTTCAATTTCATGGTCGCCGTTATTTTCTTCGAGTGTAAATTCAATCTTCTCTTTTTTTCTGCATACAACAGCAACGGATAACAGCAGCAATATACCGGATGCTAACGTATATGGACCTATAATTCCTATAAATGTTGACATTTTCATCTCTGCAAGATTGTAAAGATATAAGTTTTGCGGATTTCCAATAGGTGTCAGCATACTTCCAAGATTGGCTGCGAGTGTCTGAACTATGATTACCGGTATTAATAATTTTTCCTGATTACATTTCCGCAAAGTCAGCATTGCAAAAGGAACAAATGTGATCAATGACACGTCATTCGTAATAAACATGCTAAAGAAAAAACATAAAAAGACCAACACAAGCGATAACTGCATTGTATTTTTTGTTCTTTTTAATAGGCTGCTTCCAATCATATCAAACAAGCCATTTCTCTGAAGTCCTGCCATAACCGTCATCAGGCTTAATAAAATGCCCAAAACGCGGAAATCAATATAGTTTACATAATTCAATGTTGGTTTTACAAAAAAAGCGGATACCATTGCAAGTGTCATTGCCACGCATAATACCGTATCTTTTTTTATAAAACCTATTACTTTTTCTTTCATTATTAAATTCTCCAACGCTGTTTTTTGATCTGTTCTTCTTTTCTCAAATAAGCAGCCTCATCCATAAAAGATATTAGTTCAAGAGTCCAAGCCTGTCTAATGCATGGTAAAGCCCATCTTCATCAATATGTGATGTTACCATGTCGGCTCTCTTTTTGACTTCTTCCCTTGCATTTCCCATCGCAATGCCGATTCCGGCATAATCCATCATCTGCAGGTCGTTTGGTCCGTCTCCGATTGCGATACTGTCCTCTCTGGGAATCCCCACATATTCCAGATAACGCTTCATCCCGGTTGCTTTATGGATGCCGTTGATTCCAACTTCGCCACAGTAATCATCCGCCCCGCTCAGGCTTAGTGCCACTACATCAAAATAAGGCTCCAGATCTGCATGCACTCTCGCCACTCCAAATGGTGCATCATAATAGATCAGTTTTTCTTCCTTCTCATTATTCCAGACATCTTCCTGAATAAAAAATTCACCTACAAGCTGACGCAGATGCTCCTCCGTGATTCCCATATCGCTCATAATATTTAAAATCTGCTGTTCGCTCCGCTTATTCATGACAACTCCTGCATCTGTCTGGAAGCAGTAGACAAAATTATTTTTTTCCATATAATCTACAATGAATTTTCTGTGCTCTTCATCAATGACAGCATGATAAATTTCTTTTCCGTCCGCAATCACCTGTGCTCCTGCCGCCGTTACCATTCCGCTGAATCCAAGATCCAATAACATCTGCGGCAATTGAAAAAGACTTCGTCCGCTACACACGACTAGTTTGTGACCGTTCTCTACCGCCTTTCTGATCGCAGTTTTGGTCGATTCCGGGATAATTCCTTTATCATTTACAATTGTTCCGTCTACATCTAAAAATACAACTTTCTGATTCATACTTTTTCCTGTTCTCTATTTTTTCGACTGTGAAATTACTATCACAATGTAAAAATTATTTTATACATTTTTTCACAAAACAACAAGAGGTTATCACACATAAACACATTTTATCACAGACGCACTCTATCATACATCTGAATATGCCTATGCACTGACAACCTCCTGTCTTTGCGCAATTTATTAATTTTAGATATTGAAAGCCAACTGTATTGTACCTCTAATGATGTAAACCTTCTTATTTGATATATCCGGCTTTTACTAAAGGATTCTTAATCATCGGTGCTACAATGATCGCCACGATCATTTTTGCGATATCACCAATTATAAATGGGATCACACCAGCCATCAAAGCTGCCTGGAATGTCATTTCTGCCTCATAAGCAAGCCATGCTGTTCCAAGTGCATAACAGACTGCCGTTCCTAAAACCATTCCTACAAAATACATCACTCTTTTTCCCGGAAACTTCTCAATAAACCAGCCACTGATCATTGCCAGAAAAATAAATCCGATCAGATAACCACCTGTCGGTCCAAATAACTTTGCTGGGCCCGCCGAAAAACTTGAAAACACCGGGACTCCAACTAAGCCGATCAATAAATAAATCACATAAGACACCGTTCCTTTTTTCCATCCAAGCAATATTACGGTAAAATAAATTGCAAGATTGGTCAGGGAAATCGGAACCGGTCCGATTGGTACTGATAATGGTCCTAAAATACAGGTAACTGCGGTCATCAAAGCAATCATTGCAATCGTTGATGTTGATATCTTTTTCTCATTCATTGTTAACTTCTCCATACACTTTTATTTGAGCTGCTGTATGTCTATCCGTGAATACGTCTGACACGCAAAAATAATGTTACTGTTTATGCGTACCTCGTTCCAGTAACGCTTCGCTCATACTCAATTATTCTATAAAATATCGTTTCGATTGTCAACCTGTATTTTATTCTTAGTTAACATTATTCATTTAACAATTATTACACCCATATTCTTGTACCAAATTGTCAGACATGATAACATGTAAATATAGTGCTGTTTTAGATAGAACTGTTTTTACCATTGATTAGAGAGTTCAAATCTTTCATAACAATAGCAGGAAAACATATAGGAGCATTTGACATGTTAAAAGAATACAAATCCATGACACAAGAAGAAATGTACACTCTCGTACATGAAATATATATAGAAGGTTGTATGGAAAACGCCAGAGAAAAATATCCGGATGTAACTGACTTAACTACCGCAATCCAACAGGAAGAGGATTCCTTTGTCTGCTTTTTGCAGGATTTTTTTACTTTGCCGGAAAATACTTATTATGTTCTGGAAAAAGACAATATGCCTGTAAGTGCCGCCAGATTAAGTAAAATAAATGATTTTTATTATCTGGAAGCTTTAGAGACACCACCCCAATACCGAAAAAAGGGATACGCCTCCGAACTTTTAAATGAAATGATAACACATCTTCATCAGCAAGGTTCTGTTGATATCCGTGATTGTGTAAGTAAAACAAATACCGCCTGCCTCGCAACCCACAAAAAATGCGGCTTCTTTATTGCAGAGGAAAACGGTATCTATTATCCTTCCAATACGGTTAATAACAAAACTTACGGTATGCGGTATTTTATCCGATAAAGCCGGCAAATCCGCATAATAACACGATGACACCAAGAATGATACGGTACCATCCAAACACTTTGAAATCGTGTTTCTTAATATATCCCATTAAAAATTTAATTACAACGAGCGACACTGCAAATGCAACAACCATTCCCACCACAAGGATTACACCTTCCTGAGAAGTCATAGTTGCGTTCATCAAAAACTTTGCACCTTTCAAAAGACTGGCTCCAAACATAACCGGGATTGCAAGGAAAAATGTATATTCCGCTGCAACAGTTCTGGAAATTCCAAGTAATAATGCTCCGACAATTGTTGCTCCAGAACGGGATGTTCCTGGAAAAATCGCTGCAATCAGCTGAAACATTCCTATCCAGAATGCTAGTTTATAATCAATTCCGACAAGGGTATTCACCTTTGCCTTTTTTCCTTTGTGATAATTCTCAATCACAATAAATGCTACACCAAACAGGATCAACATAATTGCTACTGTCTGGTAATTGTAAAATAATGCTTCCAACTGCTCATCAAAAAGTACACCTACAATTGCAGCCGGTACACAGGATACTAAAATGTGAAACCACAGTTTAAATATATCCCATTTTATATACGCACCTGCGCCAGTTTTCGCCAATGGTTCCTTGTTATCCTTTTTTCCAAATGGCCAGATCTGATTCCAGAATAAAATTACAACTGCGAGTATCGCTCCAAGCTGGATCACAACTTCAAACATACTGTAAAATTCATCCGATACATCCAGCGATACAATCTCATTTAGAAGGATCATATGTCCTGTGCTGCTGATTGGAAGCCATTCTGTAATACCTTCCACAATACCAAATAATATTGCTTTTAAAATTTCTATCATTTTTTCCGCCTTGCCTAAATTCTGGCAAACACCTTTCTTTCTTTTTTATGCTTCATAAAATGAAAAAAGAACCCACATTGCTATGGATTCTTAAGAGGCGACAACCAGATTCGAACTGGTGATCAGGGTGTTGCAGACCCACGCCTTACCGCTTGGCTATGTCGCCATATTATTAAATTATGCATCACTGCAAGTGACTCCGACGGGAATCGAACCCGTGTTACCGCCGTGAAAGGGCGATGTCTTAACCGCTTGACCACGGAGCCAAAACTATTTTGGTGAACTGTTTTATAACAGTGACCGAAAATTATAATAGCATAACTATATGATTTTGACAAGTGTTTTTTTGAAAAAAATTTAAAATTTTTAGTTTTTTTAGCTTAAGGAAAAACGAGGAATATCTGTGCCGGAAAGCTGAAAATCCATAAGATGAAAAAAAGAGCCGATACAAAACTGTATCGGCAGAGTAGAGAGAAGATATATATAAAAGGTATAGGTCAAAGACATATGCCTGATTTTTTAGGCGGACATCCTGATAATCTTACAGAGTTTATATCATATAGGATTACCGGTGTCCCTTAACTTTATGCATTTAGTATAACGGGAAATTATGGAAAGAATGTGACGGGCGGATAAAGAAATCCTGAAATATCTTAAAAACTTCTGAAGAAGAGATAAATTTCAGCAAAACAGTTGACATATATAGACTGCCGATATAGTATGGAGATACAAAGTATATAGATAACCGATATAAGAAAGGAGAAAGAAATGGCAGTTGATAAAAGTCTGATATCAGGGAGTACGACTCTTTTGATCTTAAGCCTCCTGGAAGAGAAGGATATGTATGGCTATGAGATGATCGATACTCTGAAAGGAAAGTCAAACAATGTATTTGAACTAAAAGCGGGAACCTTATATCCGTTACTGCATTCTATGGAAGAAAAGGGATGGCTTACCGTGTATGAGCAGGAAGCCGGTGGAAAGATGAGAAAGTATTACCGGATTACCAGAGATGGGAAAAAGCAGTATCAGGCAAAAAAGAAAGAATGGAAGGAGTATTCGGAGGCTATTTTACAGGTGATCGGAGGTGTGTGTTTTGGAACGGCGTGATTATCTGGAATTGATGACCGGTCAGATCCGCTGCAGGAAAATGTGTCCGGTTATTGCAAGGGAAGTAGAAGATCATATTGAAGATCAAAAGCAGGCTTTTATGGCAGAAGGGATGACGGAAGAAGAAGCTGAGAAGGCAGCTGTGGAGGAGATGGGCGACCCGGTTGAAGTTGGTGTGGAGATGGATCAGATCCACAGACCGAAGATGCCGTGGAAAGCAATTCTGGTGATCGCTCTGATGGAGATCCTGAGTGGAATTTTTGCAGCATTCTTTTTGAAACAAAGTGAAAGCTATGGATATGTTGCAGGGATCCGGCAGATATTCCGGATAGCGATGGCATTTCCGGTTATGATTCTGGTATGTTATATGGATTACAGCTGGATTGGAAAGCATGCAAGGCTTTTTGCCGGTGGTTATCTTCTGTTTATGGTTCTGATGAGACATTTTTTTGTTCTTCAGATCAATGGTGCGGCAAGGTGGATTGGAGTCGGTGGCTTCAGCGTAAGTCTTTCACTGATGAGCTGGTTGTTTCTTCCATTATATGGAGCAGTGCTGTACCGGTACCGGGGAGAAGGCTACGGTGCCGTGCTGAAAGCTGTAGTCTGGATGCTGCCGATAGTAGGATTCCTGATTACCTGTCCGGATTCTGTGATGGCAGGAACGGTGGGACTTTCCTGCATTTTTATGCTGATGCTGGCGTTGGAAAAGGGATGGTATCAGGTTGCGGTCAGAAAAGTGATGGCCGGGCTCGGGATACTGACAGTCGGAATTCCGGCGGGGATATTAGCATACTTTTTCTTCTTTGGTGCGGAATATCAGAAAATGCGTATCCGGGCGATGTTTGTGCTGGATAAAGAGGCAGGAAGGATGAAAGGCACGACGCTTGGGGCAGTACGGGAACTGCTGTCGAGATGTATGGCAGTTGGACGTGCTTCCGGAGTCGATCGCTTTTGGGCTGGAGACCGCATCAGTTCTGCTGACTATATGATGCTTGGAATTGCAGGGTACTTTGGAATCCTTGTGATGGTACTTTGTATTGCAGTGATTGCCGGTCTGTTATGCTGGTTTTTAAGAAGTACGCTGAAGCAGAAGAACCAGCTTGGCATGATGATGGGATTTGGATGCGTGATGGTTCTGACAATCCAGTTTCTGTTATCACTGCTGGCGAACATTGGGATATCCGGGATCGGTCAGTGTGCCTGGTGTCTGTTCTTCGGATATGGACGAAGCGGTCAGATGGTTTCAGCAGTATTGATGGGAATTTTGCTGAGTATTTACCGGCATCAGAATGTAACTCCTGAGCTTGTAGTTGAAAAAAGAGCGGCGGCGAGCTAAGATAGAAGAAAAAAGAGGAGGAACAAAATGCTGGTTTGTGATTATATTGTAGAGAGAATCGACGGAGACTATGCGATGCTGAAGCGGACCGATCTGCCGGAGGAAGAGGCAAAGATGGTAGCAAGAGCGCTTCTTCCGGAAGAGATCCGGGAAGGAAGCTGTCTTCATTATGAATTACTTCAGTATACAATTGTTGAATAAAGGTATGGAAAATGGGTGTGCCCTGGGACTGGAAAGTGCCGGAGCACATTCTTTTTTTAAATGTAATTTTCTGTTTAGAAATTTTTCAGGAAATATTAAGGAAAATGAATGTGCATACTTAATAAAGGGAGTGTAAACTCTATTCCCGAGGTGAAGAATATGGATAAGATTTCGGTAGTCGTACCATGTTATAACGAAGAAGAGGCATTGCCTGTTTATTATAAAGAAATGTGCCGTGTAATGGACGAGATGAAGGATGTTGTATTTGAACTGATTTTTGTAGATGATGGTTCATCAGATGCGACGCTTGGTATCATGAAAGACCTGAATGAAAAGGACAGCAGATGCAGATATCTTTCATTTTCCAGAAACTTTGGAAAGGAAGCTGCGATCTATGCAGGACTGAAAGCATCGGAAGGCGATTATGTTGCACTTATGGATGTAGATCTTCAGGATCCACCGGCGCTATTACCTGAGATGTATGAGATCCTGCAGGAGGATGGATACGATAATGTAGCGACAAAAAGGGCCACAAGAACCGGAGAGCCACGTATCCGTTCTTTCCTGTCAGAAAGCTTTTACAAATTTGTAAATGCTATTTCAAAGACAGAGATTGTAGATGGAGCAAGAGATTACCGGCTGATGAAGCGAAAGATGGTGCAGGCAGTTCTGGAAATGAGCGAGTATAACCGTTTCTCAAAGGGAATCTTCGGCTGGGTTGGATTCCGTACAAAATGGCTGCAGTACGATAATATTGAACGTTCTGCCGGAAAAACCAAGTGGTCCATGTGGAAGCTGTTTAAGTATTCTGTGGAGGGAATTACCGGATTTTCAGTGGCACCGCTCTCACTGGCTTCGGTAGTGGGTGTACTGTTCTGCCTGCTTTCCTTTATTATGATTGCAGTGATCATAGTAAGGACGCTGGTCTGGGGAGATCCGGTATCTGGCTGGCCGTCACTTGCCTGTATTATTTTCATGGTCAGTGGAGTACAGCTTCTTTGTACCGGAATTGTAGGGGAGTATCTGTCAAAGACTTATCTTGAGACGAAGAAACGTCCGATTTTTATTTTAAAGGATTCCAGCGATGATAAGGAGCAGAAGCATGAAAGAGCGTAGAAAAGATCTGCTATGGGAAATGGCACTGGTCCTGCTTACGGTTACCGCCTGTCTGTATTCTACAGGCGTAGGAAATATTTTTGGGGCAAAGGTGGACTGGAGCAGTCAGCACAGTGTGTTCCCGGAATATTTCCGGCAGCAGTTTTATCGTACAGGGCAGTTTTTTCCTGAGTTTGCATTAAATATTGGCGGCGGCCAGAATATTTATAATTTTTCTTATTATGGATTGTTTAGTCCGGTCGTTCTGATCGGTTATCTTCTGCCGAATGTAAAGATGTCGGATTATATGATGGTGGCAAGTATTGTCTGTCTGGCAGCAGCGGTTATAATTTTGTACCGGTGGCTGAAAAGTCGGGAATTTACAGCTGTGGTAAGTGGGATGACAGCGCTGATGTTCCTTTTCGCAGGGCCTATGATCTATCAGTCGTCACATCAGATCATGTTTGTAAATTATATGCCATTTCTTTGTCTGACATTTTTGGGAATTGACCGGTATTTTGAACAGAAAAAATCCGGTTTGCTGATCGGCGGAACCTTCCTGATGATCATGACAAGCTTTTATTTCAGCATCGGTGGAATACTGGCGCTTGGTCTATATGGAATTTACCGGTATGCAAGGACGAAAGAGCGGGCAGAAGAGATGATTACGGTAAAAGGATTTTTAGGTGACGGACTGCGGTTTGCAGGAAGGATCCTGACGGCAATCATGCTTGCAGGAGTTCTCCTTGTGCCGACTGCGATGGCTCTTCTCGGGAGAAGCGGAAGCAGGGGAGAAAAAACAGATCTCTGGCAGCTTCTGACACCGCAGATCAATTTGGAAAAATTTCTGTATGGGGCATATGGACCGGGACTTAGCTGTCTGATGCTGATTATTTTGCTGACCGGACTTTTTTATAAAAAGGCTTATGAGAAGATACTGTCGTTTGGCTGTCTGGTGGTGCTGACAGTTCCGTTTTTTTCGTATCTGTTAAATGGTGCACTTTATGTCAGACCGAAGTCGCTGATCCCATTTTTGCCGCTTATGTGCTATCTTACGGCAAAATATCTGGAGAAGCTGAAAAATCAGAAAATAGGGAGAATCTGGATGCTTCTGCCATGTCTGGCGGTTGTTATATATATTTATCTGAAGAAGGATGATATGAAAAGCGAAGTCCTTTGGAAACTACTTTTACTGGATGCGGTCATAACACTGCTGATCTGCGTGGCACAGGCGTATAGTGCATGGATTCGGAAGTATCTGACAGTAGCCGTTCTGGGACCGGTGATCCTGAGCCTTATTATTACCGGAAGCTATTCCTGGGAAAAGAGTGGAAATCTGGAGAGCAGGAAAGCATATGAGGAAGATACCAGCCGGTCCATCGGGAAAGCTGTGGACAAGGCAATTGCATCAGATGGTGGATTCTACCGGGTCGAGCAGGTTGGAAATGAAGAGAAAAATGCGGAAAATCTGAATCGTGTGTGGAACAGTGAGCAATATATTACATCCCTGTATTCTTCTTCCTATAATGCGGATTACCAAAATTTCCGTAAAAATGATTTTCAGGTAGAGCAGCCGTACCGAAATTTTCTGATGCAGTCGGTTTCGCAGAATCCGGTATTCAGACAGCTGATGGGAGTGAAATATCTGATCTCCAGTCAGAATATACCGGGATATGAGAAAAAGTGGATGACCGGGGGAGGGGATGTGTACTGTAATGAAAATGCAGCACCGATTGCCTATGAGACGGATCAGACGATGTCGGAAGCGGAATATGACAGACTGGATTTCCCATATAATCAGCTGGTATTTACCAGATATGCTGTGACAAAGGACGGAACTGTATCGGCAGGACAGGTGAAAGAAAAACTGGCAGAAGACATAGAGAAATGTGATTTTCGGATTCCGGAAAAGAATAACGGGATTTCACTGGTTGTCTCGACTGAAAACGGATATCAGGTGAAAATGAAAAAGAAACAGGAGTTCGAAGTGGCTGTCCCGGAACAGGAAGAGAAAGATGGAGTTCTGTTTGTACAGTTTCGAATCGAAAATAAAAAACCGAAAGAGGATATCGAAATATCCCTGGAAGGAGAGCGCAATAAACTTTCGTCAATCCAGCATGTGTATTATAACAGAAATACCGTATTTACCTATGCAGTAGGACTGGAAAAGGGGCAGAAAACGGTCCGTTTATCTCTTGGAAAAGGAGAGTATACGATTAAAGATATGAGTGCATATAACGGCGTATTAAATGAAGATACCGGCCTTTATCAGAGTGTATTCAGGGTGGATAAAGAGCAGACGAAAGGGAATCTGATCCAGGGGAGAATCAAAAGTCAGAAGGATGGAATGTTCATTACGTCCATTCCGTTTGATAAAGGGTTTGAAATGACGATAGATGGCGTAAAGGTGAAATGTGAAAAAGTGAATAAAGCGTTTCTGGGATTTCATCTGGAAGCAGGAAAACATAAAATCAGAATTTTGTATCATGCGCCTGGAGTGACAGCCGGAAAGATACTGACAGGTCTTGGCGTTCTGATTGTGATCGCAGGGGCAGTAAGAAAGAAAAAATGCGCGGAGTGAATCTTTAAGATTCTGAAATAAAAAAGGGCGTGTGAAAAAACGAAAGTTTTTTCATGCGTCCTTTGCTTATGAATACAACAGTAGTTATAGTTCATAAAAAAGTGTATAACTCCCCTTTCCCCATAAGAAAGCTATTATGGAATCCTATGCGGCAGTTGCAACTTTTTTCTGTTTGTTGTGATATTTATAAAGATTGTGTCCAATAGAAACAAGAAATACTTCCAGCAGAACAGATTTTATTCCTCTTCGGACAATTCTTTTGTACCAACGGTCGTTTTTGATGATGCCAAATGTACCTTCTGCCTGAATAGATCTATTCATTCTTAGAAGTGCTCCCTGGATACTTTCAAGATTTTCAATTACTTCCTGATGCATCGCTGTAAGTTCACGGTTGATCCGAACGATACGGTTTTTATCTGTCTTTTTACATTGTTCTGCGTATGGACATCCGGAACAGTCTTCACACTGGTAGTATTCTTCCTGACGTCCATACTTGTTTCCCTTTACGTTTTTTCGATACCGAAGATAAAAGTTTTTCCCGTTTGGACAACGCATGATTCCGTCTTCACCAATTGGAAAATTTACCGCTCGGAATGGATCTTCACGATACTTCCTGTCAGTAGTCTCTTTCTTGAACATGGTGAATTTCATATACTTTTCCATTCCATGCTGTTCACAAAAGATGTAATTGTTGTAAGAACCATATCCGGCATCTGCCACTGGATACTTCGGATAAAAGCCATATGTAGTATAAAACTCGTTCATCAACGGAATAAAACAATCCATGTCTGAGCGATACTGATTTACATCAACAACAGCAATGTATTCATCCGCAACACCAACCTGCACATTGTAAGCTGGAAGCAGCTGGTCATTTCCCATATAGTCCGTCTTGATCCGCATAAAAGTGGCTGAATGATCTGTCTTTGAGTAGCTGTTGCGTTCCTTCCCACAGATTTTGATTTTTTCCACGTATTCTTCTAGTTTTACAGCATACTCCCTAAGTTTCTCATAATGACGTTGCTGCGTGGTTTTGCGATGTCCCCTCCCATGAACAAACATCGTTTCATCAATCTGCCAGGCTTCTGCATACTGTTCAGTCGCTTTCTTCAGATACTCAGGTGCATACTCACTATTGATACAAAGCTTTATCCCTGTACATGACAGTTCTTCATTGATTTCCTCAAAGAGTGTAGTAATCTTATCAAAGAGACGGTATCTGGATTTTTCTGTGGCTTTTTTCCACACCCAGGAATATTTATTTGTATTTGCTTCAAACTTGGAGCCATCGATGTATAGATGTTGGAGATCCACATGTTCTGTCTCGAAGATTTTTTTATTTATGTCTTGAAATATTTCTTTAATGGAATCAGCAAGTACCTCGTTAATGAAGTAGCCGAAGGTACGATAAGAAGGTGTTTGATGATCCATGAGATACATGAAGCGGAGATTGACTTTACACT
>OLOK01000914.1_pt1 | contig 27113 bp, 27 predicted proteins | sample 1672591 | NCBI WGS metagenome assembly OLOK01 (sample SAMEA3136703, study PRJEB25190) | human gut metagenome | biome: human gut; feature: human-associated habitat; material: faeces | place: Austria | collected 2013 | reverse complement strand
TTGGTCTCCAAGACAGAAGAAATACTTTGAAGTAGGAAGCTGTTCTAATCTTGGTGATGCACAGGCAAGAAGACTGCGCATCCGTATCAAAGGTGAAAATGGAAATTACTTTGCGCATACATTAAATAATACAGTAGTAGCACCACCTAGAATGCTGATCGCATTCTTAGAGAACAACTTAAGAGAAGATGGAAGCGTTGCAATTCCAGAAGTTTTAAGACCATATATGGGTGGAAAAGAATCTCTGCAGCCTAAAAAATAAGAAATAGAAATTCAAAAAGAGCGTCTCAAAATGTGAGGCGCTTTTTCTTTTATAAAGGTTTATGATATTATATACGATAAGGAAAGGTTTAAGGAAAGGTGATAAGGAAGCAAATGAAAGCAAAGATCATTATCGTGGAAGATCATGAACCAATTCGTAATGAATTAAAGATTTTGTTAAGTAAATATGGATATGAGATCATAGTGTTAGATCGTTTTGATACAGTTGTTGAAGATTGCTTGAGAGAAGATGTAGATCTGATTTTATTAGATATTAATCTTCCGTTTTATGATGGTTATTATGTGTGCAGAGCAATCAGAGAAAAATCAGAAGTACCGATCATTGTTGTTACAAGTAGGGATAGCGAGATGGATGAGCTAATGAGTATAAATCTTGGAGCGGATGATTTTATCACGAAACCATACAATACACAGATTTTGTCGGCAAGAATTTCTGCAATGTTAAAACGAACACACAAAGAAAAAGTAAATGATTTTTTACAATATCAAGGCTTGAAACTACAACTCAATAGCAGTACTGTTATTTATAAAGATCAGATAATCGAACTTAGTAAAAATGAGATGAGAATATTGTATACATTACTGCAACATAAAGAGAGTATTGTAAGCAGGGATCAATTAATGGAATCCTTATGGCAGTCAAATGAATTTATTGATGATAATACATTAACGGTGAATGTCAATCGTGTAAGGAAAAAATTAGAAGTAGCAGGACTGAAAGATTTTATAAAAACAAAAAGAGGGCAGGGTTATATGATATGAAAACCAAAGAATTTTTTAGAATGGAGTATGCCCAGATTCTGATATATATTGTATTTTTGGGATTATTGGAAGTGTTGCTTTTTATTTTTGAAGCGAATTATTTTCTTATGATATATTTGCTGCTGATCGGATTGATTCTGGAAGGAGTTTATTTATGCCAGCGGTATATGAAAAAATATCGGTATTATAAAAAAGTGAAAGCAAAACTGGATATACTGGAACAAAAATGCATGATAACAGAAATGTTAGAATTGCCAGATTTTGCAGAAGGAGAGTTTCTATATGAAATATTGCAGACGTGCAACAAGTCCATGAATGATGAGATATTGAAATATAAGATAGAGGCAGCAGGATACCGAGAATATATTGAGATGTGGATTCATGAAGTAAAAACACCATTGGCAGCAACAAGACTGATCCTTGAAAATCATCCAAGTGAGATAACACGGGCAATGGATGAAGAAATGCAGCAGATCAATTATTATTTGGAGCAGGCATTGTATTATGCGAGGAGTAATAGTGTAGAGAAAGACTATCTAGTGAAAGAGTTAAGTTTAAAAGAAGTGGTGGAAAATGCGGTAAAAGCAAATGCAAAAAGTCTGATCGGAAATAAGATAAAAATTAAAATAGAGAATCTGGATCAGAAGATCTTCAGCGATGAAAAATGGGTTTTATTTATATTAAATCAAGTTATCAGCAATGCAATAAAATATAAAAAAGAAGAAGCAGAAATATCATTTTGTGCAAGATGTGAAAAGAATGAAATACTTCTGGAAATCAGAGACAATGGAATTGGAATCTCACCAAAAGATTTGCCAAGGATCACGGACAAAGGGTATACTGGAACTACAGGAAGAAACTATCAAAAATCAACAGGGATGGGGTTATATTTGTGTAAGAAACTTTGCAGCAAATTACAACTAAGTTTTTACATCGAATCTAAAGAAGAAGAATACACGAAAGTAACAATCGGCTTCCCAAGAAATTCTATGATTTTTTTAAATGAAGAATGATCAGACAGGAGGTTTACAATGTTTGCAGATTATCATGTACATTCACATTTTAGTGAAGACACAGATTTCCCAATGGAACTTGAAATTCAGAAAGCGATCAAATTAGGGATGGATGAATTATGTTTTACAGAACATTCAGATTATGATGTGCCAACTGTCGTTAATTGTGATTATGATGCTTATTTTGAAGAAATGGAAAAAATGAAAGATAAGTATAAAGGGCAGATCACATTAAAGACAGGAATTGAATTTGGAATTCAGACGCATACGACGAAAGCGTATGAAGAAACATTCAGACAGTATCCGTTTGATTTTGTAATCTTTTCTTGTCATCAAGTTGAAAACAAAGAATATTGGAGACAAGAGCCACAGGAAGGAAAGACACAGTTAGAATACAATCGAAGGTATTATCAGGAGATTTTGGATGTTGTTAAAGTATACAAAGATTACAGCATTCTTGGTCATCTTGATGTAATCAAAAGATATGATAAGCAAGGAGAGATCGAATTTGAAAAGATTCAGGATCTGATCGAGCAGATTTTTGAAGTTGTGATCGCAGACGGAAAAGGAATTGAACTTAATACTTCAAGTCGTGCATATAAACTGAAAAGTCTAATGCCATCAAAAGAAATTCTGAAACTGTATCATGATATGGGAGGTAAGATCATTACGATTGGATCAGATGCACATAATGCAGACCGGATCGGTGACTGCGTAATGGAGTCACAGAAGATTTTAAAAGATATTGGTTTTGACGGAATTTATACTTTTGAAAAGATGAAACCAGAATTTCATAGATTTTAAGATAAATTAAAGAGGTGCCTATTATTTTTAACAAATAGACACCTCTTTACATATTATGCTATATTTAGATTTCAAGATTATTTATCAAGTAAGATTAGTGCCATAAATACAAGATCTTCGTCTCCGATATTCTCAATGGCATGTCCAGCTCCATCACATGTGAATGTAGTATCTCCTGGATGTACTTCATATTTTGTACCATTGTCATTATAAAGTCCTTTTCCCTGAAGGATATGGTAAGCTTCGCCTTCACCTTCATGAGTGTGATATGCAAGAGCAGAACCAGGTGGTACGATGACTTTTCCGAACAGACGACTGCTATCTTTCATTTCTTTTTCTGTTAAGAATTCCATTTTCTTTAATGGGTTATCAGAACCATTTGCATCAGGAATTGTGCCAATTTTTACATCTTCATTTTTTAAAAACATGTTGAGTCCCTCCTTTATATAGTCATGTTAAGTTTAGTATAGTAGCTTTTTGATAAAATAGCAATATGACAAAATTGTAAGTTTTGTGTAAGGAAGTTCGATGGATACGAAGATGATTTACTGGTATATTATAGACAAGACAATAAGAGAAACCAAAAAAGATAAGGAGATGGAAAAATGAGTTCTGTATTGAAAGTAGATAATATAGAAAAATATTATGGGAGTAAAGCGAATCTTACAAAAGCGATCGATCGTATCAGTTTTGAAGTGGAAGAGGGGGAGTATATTGGAATTATGGGGGCTTCCGGAAGTGGGAAGACGACATTATTAAATTGTATTTCAACGATCGATCAGGTGACTGCGGGAAATATTATGATCAATGGAATAGATATCACAAAATTGAAAGGAAAACATCTTTCAAGATTCAGACGAGAGGAATTAGGATTTATCTTCCAAGACTTTAATCTGTTAGATACATTGACAGCATTTGAAAACATTGCGTTGGCGCTTACAATCATGAAAATTCCTGCAAGAGAAATTGAAGACAGAGTCAGATCAATCGCAGAAAAGTTGATGATCACAGAAGTATTGAACAAATATCCATATCAAATGTCAGGAGGACAGAAGCAGAGAGTGGCAAGTGCCCGAGCGATGATTACAAATCCATCTCTGATCTTAGCGGATGAGCCAACAGGAGCTTTGGACAGCAAGGCGGCCAGAATGCTGCTTGACAGTATGGAAACGATGAATGTGGAATTAAATGCAACGATTCTGATGGTAACACATGATGCATTTACAGCCAGTTACTGTAAACGTATTTTGTTTATCAAGGATGGAAAGATTTTTAATGAATTGGTTCGAGGAAATGATTCGAGAAAACGATTTTTTGACCGTATCATTGAGGTTGTGACATTGCTTGGAGGTGACAGTACAAATGTATTCTAAGATCGCATTTAGTAATGTCAAAAAGAGTATCCGTGATTATACGATTTATTTTCTGACATTAACATTTGGAATTTGTTTATTTTATATGTTTAATTCTGTTCAGGCACAACAGGCTGTCTTAAAGCTGAATGCAAGCCAGAAATCAATGATGCATCTAATGTCTGTGATCATTAATGGAATTTCTGTGTTTGTTGCAATTATTCTTGGATTTCTGATTGTTTATGCAAATCAGTTTCTAATGAAGCGGCGGCATAAGGAAATGGGAATCTATCTGTTGTTAGGAATGGAAAAACGACAGGTATCAAAGATTCTTCTGATAGAGACTTTATTGATCGGTGTTTTGGCATTGATCGCAGGATTGGTTTCAGGTGTGTTTTTATCACAAGGACTTGCGATGTTGACAGCAAAGATGTTTGCGGTTCAGATGAAAGAGTTTCGGTTTGTTTTCTCACAAACTGCATTTATTCAGACTATTTTGTATTTTGCAATTATTTTTATCATTGTGATGATATTTAATGGAATTACGATATCAAAATATAAACTGATCAATCTGTTGAATTCAGCAAAAAAAAATCAGAAAGCAAGATTAAAAAATCCTATATTGTCGGTTATTCTATTTTTGATATCCATTGGAATTCTTGGAGTAGCATATCATTTAATCCAAAAAAACCAGATGCTTGCTGTGGACAATGACTTTAAGATCAGCGTAATTCTTGGAGTAGCAGGAACATTTCTCTTTTTCTTTTCATTATCAGGATTCTTATTAGAACTGGCGAAAAGAAGTAAGAAATTTTATTATAATGGATTAAATATGTTTGTGCTAAGACAGATCAATTCAAAGATCACAACAACCTTTGTTTCTATGTCGATGCTTTGTCTGATGTTGTTTTTAGCAATTAGTGCGTTTGCGACCGGAAGTGGATTGGCGTCTTCAGTGAAAACAGATTTAGAAGATATGACAAAGTTTGATTACACTTTTTATGGAGTATCAGAAAAAGGATATCAGGAAGAACAGCAACAGAAATTTATGAAAAGATTAGATGCGCTTGGATTAACAATAGAAAAAGATGCAAAAGAAATTTTACCGATCACGATATATCAAAATGGTACATTTCGCAAGTGCAGATATAAAATGGAGCCATTATTAAAGGGAAGAGAAAAGTATTCAGATTATACAAAAGATTATGTGAAGAAACTTTATGAGATTCCGCTAACTTTTGCAAAACTATCTGAATATAATAAAATCCGAAAAGCAATCGGAGAAAAAGAATTAACCCTGAAATCAGATGAATATATATTAAATTGTGATTATGGCAATCTGATACCGATAATGGAAAAGGCAGCTAGTGATAAGCAAAAACTTACATTGGATGGAAAAACATATAAAATGAAATATGGCTTACAAAAAGATACATATATGGTAACAGCAGCTAAAACAGATATGGGAACAGTCATTTTAAATGATGAAATCATCCAGTCATTAAAGATTGATCATTCTACATTATGTTTAAACATTAATTGGAAAGGAAATGCACAGAAAGCATCAAAACATTATAATGAACATTTAAAGCAGATGATCGCAAATAGTAAGATGAAAAACTCTCCATACTCAGCAACATTTTCAAAGGAAGAAGTATATGAACAAAGTACTGGTTTAAGTACGATCATGACATACATTGCAATATATATTGGTCTTGTATTTTTAATTACATGTGCAGCAGTACTTGCATTACAGCAATTGAGTGAAAATGCAGATAATATTGAAAAATACCAATTATTAAGTAAAATTGGAACTTCGCAAAAAATGATCAATCATGCGATCAAAGCACAGATCATCTTGTATTTTTGTCTGCCTTTAAGTTTGGCGTTGATTCATTCTTATGTAGGAATCAAAACAGCAAAAATCCTGATATCAACGTTAGGACAGATTAATATAACAAAAGCAGCAGCGCAGTCATTGATCATTGTGATTGTTATTTATATTGGATATATGATTGCAACTTATCTAGGAAGCAAGAGTATGCTGAAAGAAAAATAGAGAAAGAAATGACAGAAGATCAAAATCTGTCATTTCTTTTTTTTGAGCTATTAATAATGTTACCGGTTAATGTCTGTTTGGAAGCATTTAATTTTACAGTACCTCCTTATGTTCATTAGTATAAAAATCAAATGTGTTCAAATTATTTTGAAAACCTGAACAAACTATGAAGAATATACATGATTGAAAATGAAAGAAAATGATTGACTATGATTGAAATTGTGATATACTTAAATAAAAGCGAAAAGAGGTGATATTGTGTTAGCGCAAGAGCGATTTGAACGCATTTTAGAGATTTTAAGAGAGAAACAGTCAGTCACCGTGGTAGAACTGACAGAAAAACTGAACACCTCAGAGTCCACGATACGAAGGGATTTAACGGAATTAAACCGACAAGGTCTTTTGATCAAGGTTCATGGAGGAGCTACTGCGATCAAATCTGTGTTATCAAGAGAAGAAGAAGTTATAACCAAGTCAAAGAAACACCAGGAAGAGAAGCGAAAGATTGCAAAATATGCAGCATCTTTGATCAATAAAGAAGATATCGTGTATCTTGATGCAGGAACAACGACAGAAATGATGTTAGATTATCTCAGAGAATATGACGTTATTTATGTGACAAATGGGATCACACATGCGAGAAAACTGATGAACGCAGGATTTAAGGTCCATTTGATCGGAGGCGAGATTAAAGCGGTAACAGAAGCATTGGTTGGAGAAGAAGCATTAGAACAGCTTGATAAATATAACTTTACTAAGGGCTTTTTCGGAACAAATGGGATTGATCTGAAGCGGGGATTTACAACGCCAGATCAGAAAGAGGCAGCAGTTAAGAAGAAAGCGATGGAACAGTGCCAGAAAACATATATTCTTTCGGATGCAAGCAAATTCAATGTGATCTCAACTATTAAATTTGCAGATTTAAAGAAGGCAGAGATCATTACAGATCATTTAGAAAACAAAGAGTTCAAAAGAATCACAAACATTGAGGAGGTATTTTCATGATTTATACAGTAACATTTAATCCAGCAATCGATTATGTAATTAAAGTAGATAACCTGACATTAGGACAGGTTAACAGGACAACAAGAGAATACATTTTCTGTGGAGGAAAAGGTATTAATGTATCTCATCTGCTTGCTAATCTTGGAGTAGATAGTGTAGGACTTGGATTTATAGCTGGATTTACAGGAGATGTTATTGAATCAGGAGCGAAAGAACTTGGATTTAAACCAGATTTTATCAGAGTCCGTGAAGGAATGACACGTATCAATGTTAAGGTAAAATCCAACGAAGAAAGTGAGATCAATGGATTAGGACCAGTTATTCATGATGATGAATTAGAGCAGATGTTTAAGAAATTAGATGAATTAGAAGATGGAGATATTTTAGTTCTTGCAGGAAGTATTCCAGCAACACTTCCATCAGATGTATATGAAAGAATCATGGGACGTCTGCAGGGAAAAGATATCCGAATCGTTGTAGATGCAACAAAAGACTTGTTGTTAAACGTATTAAAATATCATCCATTCCTGATCAAACCAAACAATCATGAATTAGGAGAAATGTTTGATGTTGTGCTAAAGACAAATGATGAGATTGTTGAGTATGCAAAAAAACTTCAGGAAAAAGGCGCAAGAAATGTGTTAGTTTCCATGGCAGGAGATGGAGCAATCCTGATCACAGAAGAAGGAGAAGTTCATATAACACCTTGTCCAAAAGGAGAAGTTAAGAACTCTGTAGGAGCTGGAGATTCCATGGTAGCAGGATTTATCACAGGATATTTGAGAAGTAATGGAGATTATAATGAAGCACTGAAGATGGGGACAGCAGCAGGAAGTGCGACTGCATTTTCAGAAGATGTTGCAACTGGCGAGAAGATTATGGAATTATATAAAACATTATAATGAAATAGCATACAATGAAAGAAAATTATGATAAAATGAACCTAAGAAATTAGGTTCATTTTTTGTGCGTAATTTTATAAAAACTGGAGGACATCATGACGAAAAAAGAAGCAAGACAACAAGTAAAAGAATGGATGAAAAAATTAGACAAAAATTATATAGAAAAAGCAGATCAGTCGATTTTTGAACAGGTAAAAGAGTTAAAAGAATTTCAAGAGGCAAAAACTATTTTTTGTTATGCAAGTATGAAAAATGAAGTTGATACATGGCAGCTGATAGCATTGGCACTGAAACAGGGGAAGAATGTCGGAGTTCCATTGTGTATTGGGAAAGGAATCATGGAAGTGAGACAGATTCATGCTTTAGATGATTTTGAGGAAGGGGCATATGGAATCATGGAACCATCCAGAAGGTGTCCAATCTTATCGAAAGAGAAGATTGATATGGCGGTAATACCTTGTGTAAGTGCAGATAGAGAAGGCCGTAGACTTGGACATGGAGCAGGATTCTATGACCGTTTTTTAGATGGAGTAACATTTCCAAAGATTCTGGTATGTTATAAAGAGTTAATGATGGATCAGGTACCGACAGAGGAGCATGATATTTTGATGGATCAGGTTATTTGTGACGAATAATGAAGTAATAGAATGATCAAGTAGGAGAGATGATAGACATGAGAAAGATTTTAAAGAAAACAGCAACATTAATGATGACAGCAGTGATCGGAGTATCTATGAGTTGTCCCAAGATGATAGTTTATGCGGGACAGAGAATGCAAATGCAAGAGAGATATACGACTCCAAAAGAATGGAATTATACAGAAATCACAGCATATCAGTTTGAATCTACAGATAAATTTGAAGATTATCTTCAGACAGGTGGTACACATCTATACAATGATAAATTTCAGGAAAAGGATCATATGGTCAAAATTACGGTTGCAGATTCAGGGTATTTTACAATTGCAACACAAACAGATGGAAATAGATCGCAGAAGATAAATCTCTATGATTCAACGAAGGAGAAAGTTTTAGCTCAAACGACATCTGATGGAGACCTGGAATATGGAAGGCTTGCAAAAGCAGGTGAGGTCTTCTATCTTCAAATGCCAGAAAAAATCGATAAAATATTTGTGACAACAGGTGTGATCAAAGATGGATTTGGATCTATGAAAGCATCAGATACTTATTATGAATCAGGAACTGGAAGTACCACATATCATCCATTTTCAATTAAGAAGAGATCTGCGGTGGAATTTAACATTTCAGCGATCGATCGAAACAGTGAGATCACTTATGCACACATCGAAAAGAAAGAAAACGGACAATGGAAAAGAATCGATGATACGGTAAAGATCAAGCCAGCATCTTATGATGATGATTTTGTTCATGGATTGACTAAAGGTGAATATCGCCTGGCGATCAAAGCACCGACAACACAGTTAAATGCAGTCTCATATACAAGCAGTTCTAAAAGTAAAAAGGTAGCATATAAGAAATCAAAAGCAAAGAAGATCAAACTGGATGGACAAACATCGAATATATATACAACAGGAGAGAAAACTTCAAGATGGTATAAAATAAGTATTACATCTACAAAGAAGAAAAGAATTCTGAATCTTGGAAAGAACACGGTTTCTGGAGGATACAAGTTTACAATTTATAAAAAGGGAAAGAAAAAAGCAATTAAAACAATTAAGGTAACAGGAAATGCAAATGCGAAGATAGCGAAAATGCCAAAGAAAAAAGGAACATATTATATCAGAATCTCAAAGCTTACAAAGAAAACAAATGGAACGTATGAAATAGGGTATTATTAATCCAAATCAAAATATAAGGAGGAATTTTTATGGCAAGAAGGGGAATCAAGAAAATGGGAGCAGTTCTGATAGCAGCAGGTTTAAGCATTGCAATGTGTAGCCCATCAGTATCTGCAAATGTAAGGACAAATATTAGTACAGACAAGATAACACAGAAAAAGACAGCCAGATATGTTGAACCAGAAGAATGGAACAAAGAGGAATTGACTGCATATCAGTTTGATTCAGAAGTAGATATGATGAAATATCTGGTGAGCGGTGGAATGCATTTATATAATAAGAATTATAAAGGCAGTGACCGCTGGGTAAAGATTAAAGTTGCAGATCCAGGGCTGTTTATGGTTGGTGTCGTAAGTAACGATGAGACAAAAATACCAGTATATGATGCGGCAAAGAAAAGAATTATAGTAAATAATTTAAATGATGGCGGGGACAAAGAATATGTAGGTATCGTGAAAACAGGAGATGAATTTTATGTAAAACTGCCAGAGAAGATAGACAAAGTGATCATTTTAACTGGTGTGATCAAAACCGAATTTACTTCCATGGCGAATCAGAAAAGTTATTATGAACTTGGAAAAGGGACAACAACCTATCATCCATTTTCCGTAGCGAAACGCTCAAAAGTACAATTTGATATTACATCCATCGGAAAGAAACATGAAAAAGTTGGAGTATACATTGAGAAAAATGTAAATGGGACATGGAAAAAAGTCGGATACAGCACAACGGTAAAACCAGATAAATATGACAGTACAGTGCTCTATGGATTAGAGGCAGGAAAATATCGTCTGGCGTTAAAAACACCGAAAGATCAGATCATTAATGTAGAATATACAAGGGATAAATCAAAGAAAAAGGCAGCTTATAAGAAATCTAAAGCGATCCATCTAAAATCAGATATTGACAGTATATATACTTCCACAGAAAAAGCAGCTCGTTGGTATAAGGTTTCTGTTTCATCTACCAAAAAAAGAAAAGCAGTTACGTTGTCCAAAGATTCTGTAGGCGGAGGTTTTAAATTCTGTGTTTATCAAAAGGGAAAACGATTAAAAACAGTAAAAGTCACAAAGAATGATAAAGTTAAGACAGTAAAACTTCCAAAGAAAAAAGGAGCATATTATGTGAAAGTTACGAAACTTACAAGCAAAACAACAGGGGCATATTATTTGGGAACATATACATATTAAGAATCACAAGGAGGGAAACAGGATGAAAAAAATGAAAAGTAGGTCATTTCGTATTCTTATGGCAGCAGTCATATCAGCAGCGATGCTGTGTCCGCAGGTTAAAATATCAGCAGCGGATGGCTTAGTATCAAAAGCAGTTACATCATATTTTCCGAGTAAAACAGTAATGAAGAAAACAGCAAGAAAAACAGAGCCGGAAGAATGGAATCAAAAAGAAATTAAAGCATACAAATTTGGAACTCTTGAAGATGCCTTATATTATGCGCTGACTGGCGGGATCAAATATTATGATCAGAATTATTTTAAAAATCCAGATCTGATCAAGCTCACTCCAGTAGAATCAGGAGCTTTAGGACTGGCAGTTGTTGGGGATAATAAACAGGAAGCAATTCTATATGATTCCAATAAAAAAATGATCAAGAAATTGCCACTGTCCTATGTAAAGGCGCAGGTAAATGCAGGAGAAACTTATTATATAGAGTTTCCAAAGAACTGTAAAGAAGGATTGATCACAGCTTACGTATTACAAAATGAATGTGGTGGGTTAGCAAAAAACGACCTCAATATGCAAAAAGGTGAAGAAAAAGAAACTTATCACACATTTAAAATGACAAAAAGAGGATTTGCAGGTTTTGTTGTTGCATCCATGGTAGAAGATGGTGGAAATACAAGCTATAAAGTTCAGAAAAATGAAAAAGGAAAATGGATCACAATCGGAAGAACAAAGTCATTTAAACAAACAAACGAAGACGAAACACAGATTGCAGTAGGTTATGGACTTAGTAAAGGAAACTACCGTCTAGTATTGAAGGCTCCAAAAGAGCAGCTCAATACAATGTTGTATACGACAAAAAATTATGCCAAAAAGAAAGTTGCCTATAAGAAATCCAAAGCAAAGAATCTAAATGCAACAGAGATGTATACAATGAATGAAAAAGCAGCCCGTTGGTATAAAGTATCTGTAAAATCTAGCAAAAAGCAAAGCAAATTGAAGATTTTAACAGTTGCAGATCAAGGTGGATTTAAGTTTACGATCTATGAGAGAGGTAAGAAAAAACCAGTTAAGACAGTAAAAACATCTGCAAAACACTTAGAAAAGACAGTAAAGCTTCCAAAGAAAAAAGGAATGTATTATGTCAAAGTAAGCAAGCGTACTAAGAAGACAAATGGATACTATGAGATTAAGAAATAACGGTTAGAATAGAACGTCAAAAAAGGAATTGTCAGAAAAGACAGTTCCTTTTTTGAACCTTTTTTATATAAAATTACTATAGAATGGCAAAGTATTTTATTAATGAAAAAAAACCTCAATTACTATCCTTGAAACAAAAGCAGAAAAATTATAAACTATAGGTTAGCAAGTACTAACCTAGAAGGATGAAATAAATGAAACTAAAAAAGTTAATATGTATAGCGACGATCAGTGTTTTAGGGGTATTATCGTTTGCTGGATGTGCCAAGAAACAGGACGCAAAGAAGACAGAGACAAGCAGTGAAGCAAGTACACAGGAAGCAAGTGCGCAAATTTTTGCCATGGACACCTATATGAATCTGAAAGCATATGGAAAGAATGCACAAAAAGCAGTGGATGATGCTAAGAGTGAGATTGAGCGATTAGATCAGCTATGGTCAGCGGTAGATAAAAACAGTGAGATCTATCAGCTGAATCAGAAGAAAAAAATGAAAATATCTGATGAGACATTAGAATTGATCGAATTTGCAAAGAAAAAATCAAAAGAATCAAACGATGCTTTTGATATTTCTATCTATCCGATCGTGGAATTATGGGGATTCCCGACACAGAAATATCGTGTGCCATCGGACAGAGAAATTCAGAAACTTCTGAAAAACGTAAATAGTCAGAAAATCAAAATTAATAAGAAAACAAATGTTGTGACATTAGAGAAGAATATGAAGATTGATCTTGGAGGAATTGCTAAAGGATACACATCACAAAGAATTGCAAAAATCTATAAAAAGGATGGTGTGAAAAGCGGTGTGATCAGTCTTGGTGGTAACGTACAGGCAATCGGAACAAAAACAGATGGAAGCCGATGGAAAGTCGGAGTGCAGTCACCAGATGATACAGAAAGTATGATCGGTGCATATGAAGCTGCTGATGAAGCAGTCATTACATCTGGAGCATATGAAAGATACTTTGAGAAAGATGGGAAAACATATCATCATATCATTGATCCAGCAACTGGAAAACCATCCGAAAAAGATCTGAAATCAGTAACGATCATCAGCAAAAATGGTACATTATCTGATACATTGTCAACAACATTGTTTGTTATGGGGAAGGATAAAGCTATTTCTTACTGGAAGGAACACAGCAAAGAATTCAATATGATCCTTGTTGATGAAAATAATAAGGTATATATTTCACAGGGAATCAAAGATCATTTTAGTTCAGATAGTGATTTTACAGTAATAAAAAAATAAAACGTTAACAGATAGAAAGAGAGAAGGAAAAACAAAAATGAAGATCATTGATCAGTTAAAGAAAGTCAATCTGATTCAGTTTGTGCCTGCGATTTTTGTGATCAGTCTGGTTGGAAACAGTGTTTTTGGATATACGGCACCAAAGTCAGAAAAATCAAAAAATAATTCTGAAAATCAGGTAGAAGCTGCAACGACACAAGCAAAAAAGAAAACAAAGAAAGCAAATGCTGGGGATATTGATCTAAGCAAGATCAAGGATGGAACTTATGAAGGACAGGCAAACGGATATCGTGGTTTGGTAAAGGTTTCAGTTACTGTAAAAGATCATAAGATCACAGCGATCAAAGTATTAAGTAATTCCGATGATGCCACATTTTTCAATCGTGCATCAGCAGGTGTGATCAAAAATATTCTGGCAAAGCAGTCATTAAAAGTTGATGTTGTCAGTGGAGCAACTTACAGTTCAAATGGAATCATTAAGGCAGTAAAAAATGCGTTAACAGGGGAAGAAGATAAATCATCTGCAAAAGCAGGCGGATCTTCTGCAAAATCTGCAGGGAGTGTTGGTACAGCGGATGAATCAGGAACATACAAAGATGGTACATTTGTTGGTACAGCCGCTGGATATCATGGTACTGTAAAAGTTTCTGTGACGATCAAAAAGAATAAGATCAAATCAATTAAAATTTTGGAAAATCATGATGATGCAGCGTATTTTAACCGTGCAAAAGGTATTTTACTTCCATTGATGGTTAAGAAACAGAGTACAAATGTAGATGCAGTCAGCGGGGCTACATTTAGTTCCAATGGAATTATCAAAGCGGTACGAAATGCATTAAGCAAAGCAGCGGTTAATAAATCGTCTAGTGACAGCAGTTCTACATCTACGACAAAGGATACAACGAAGAAAGATACAACAGAGAAAGTATCAGGTACATACAAAGATGGTGTTTACGAAGGAACTGGAACAGGATTCAGAGGAAAGATCACTGTCAGTGTCCGCATTAAGAAGAGCAAGATCGTAGAGATTAAACTTGTTAAAAATGAAAAAGATGATGCGGCATATTTTGAACGTGCATGGTCCGAAGTTCCATTTAGTATTATTGCAATGCAGAGTGCAGATACAGATAAAGTTGATGCAGTTAGTGGTGCTACATATAGTTCAAAAGGTATCATGGCAGCAGTCAGAGATGCGTTAAAGAAAGCATTGGCGAAAAAAGATACGGAAACTACAGTAGAAACAAATAATACGAACAATAGTACAAATGATAATAATACGAATACTGATAATTCATCTGAGGATAATACAACAACTGTACCAACAACACCGACAGATCAAACGTATACAGGAAGTGCAGTATGTGAGCCAGATGAAGATGGAGATTTTGACGCATATGATCTTACTTTAGAAGTTGTAGTTTCATCTGATGGAAAAGTAAAAGGAATCCAAAATATAAAATGGTCAGATAAAAGCATGCAATCATGGTATAAGGATGCGGAAAAAAAGATAGTTCCTCAATTGATCGCAAATGGTTTGGATACTTCAAAAAATTATGACGTGGTAACAGGAGCAACATGTTCAAGCAATGCCTTGATCAATGCATACAAGAACGCAATTTCAAAGATAAACCAATAGGTAGAGGAACAAAAAAGAGATATGAAACAATTAAAAAAATACAAGCATTTCTTAATGAGACTTCTAAATCTTGTGCTGATCGTTGGAGTATGTTTTGCATATCATAATATTGCAACGATCCGAGCAGAAAAAGAAGCGAAGATCGCAGCTGAGAACAGTGGTTCGGGTTCATGGAAGGACGGAACTTATGAAGGCAGCGGTCAGGGATTTGGAGGTCAGATCGTTGTGAGTGTGACCATAAAAAATGGTTCCATCGATGACATTCAGATCAAAGAAGCGAAAAATGAAGATAGTGCATATTTTGATAATGCAAAAAAAATCATAGATACAATGAAACAAAAGCAGACAGCCGATGTTGATGTAGCCAGCGGAGCAACATACAGCTCAAAAGGTATCATTGCTGCTGTACAGAATGCTTTGAAGGAGGCGTCATAATGAATCTTAGACAAAAGAGAGACTTAAGACGCCTCATTCGGCAGATCATTCAGATCATCTTTTTCCTATGGATGCCGGCATTATACACATCAGCATTTTCTGGTGTAAGATATGTGATCGAACAGATCAGGGCATGCAAGCCGATCGAGCAGAATGCATTTCTTGTAATGATGATCGCATTGTGTGGATTTACCATTTTGTTTGGCAGATTCTTCTGTGGATATGCCTGCGCATTTGGAACCTTGGGAGATGGAATGTATGCCTTATCCCAATGGGTTCAGAAAAAAGTAAAAAAGAAGCTTCCGTGGGTATCAGAAGAAACAGGACGGAAACTTCAGAAAATGAAATATATAGTGTTATTAGTCTTAATGCTGATTTATGCATTAGGATTTACGAAAAAGTTCCACGGAACCAGTCCTTGGGAAGTATTTTCCATGTTGTACACAGGTAAGATTCCAGACGCCAGTTATTTAGCCGGATGGGTCATTTTTGTACTTATACTGGTAGGTATGTGCCTTAAAGAAAGATTTTTCTGCCAATATCTATGTCCAATGGGAGCAATCTTTGCATGGTTACCGACATTGCCGTTTTCCGTACTCGACAGAGACCGAAGCAACTGCATTCCAAAGTGCCGTGCATGTGAAATCAAGTGCCCTGTAGATCATCAGATCAAAAGGGACCAGAAGAATGCTGGGGAATGTATCCACTGTATGCAATGTATGGATGTGTGCCCGAAACAAAACATTCATCTGGGTTCAGGTAAGAAATTAAAAGGTAATGAAATCGTTATCATTCTCCTGAAGCTTGTATTATTTATTGGAGTCTGTATTTTTGCACAAAGTTTGTAAGATAATTGACGAAATAGGAAGGTGTCTGATTACTTATAAAGGCACCTTTCTTAAAAAATGACAGTTAGCTAAAACTAACTAAATGCGAAAAATTCTCAATTAGATTCGGAATATGCAAAAATCAAGATAAATATACAAAGATATTTCAGTACTTATATTTTTGTATGAAGCTATTAATTATTATAACTTGAAGGAGGTTCACATGAGAAAAGGAATGTGGAAAAAAGGTTTAACAGTAGCTATGGCTGCTGCAATGTTGGCAGGACCTGTAAGTGTGCCAGCAGTATTTAATAATGGGGTAGCTGTTGTTAAGGCAGATGAAACGAACAAGGAACAAGATATCTATGTGTTGATGAATATCCCATATGCTGATTTTTACAAGGCAGAATTAAATAAAAATGATGTGAAAGTAGATGTGACAACTTCAGCAACAAAGGCAAAAACAAGAAGTACATTAGCCAATGGATCTTATCATGCAGACAATACTGGAGAGCATATTTCAGGAATCACTTATCCTGTAAAGATCAAAGCAGGAACAGATCTATCTAATTTAACAAAAATTACAGACGCTTCTAATGTTTCAATTACAGTAAATATGAAAGGAAAAGAAACGACAAAAGAATATAAAGGCAAAGATGCTTTATTTGAAAGTGCAGATTATTCATATTATGTATTAAGTACAGCACCAGCGTACTATAAAGAATTAACTGTAAATGAAAATGGGACTTATTCTTTTGGTAAGACTACAGCAACTGAAAAAAAAGTAGAAGGTGCAGCAATTGAGAAGTTTAAGACATCATCTAAGTATGGAGATTATCAATTAAATTTAAACTTTGATAAGGTTGCGGATAGTGACCAGATCAGTGGGAATACGAAAGTTCTTGCAGCAGTGATCACAACAACTGATGGAACACAATATGGATTAAGACATGTAGAAAATATCTGGAAAGGGACAGAATTTGCATGGGGAACAGGATTTACAACACAGTCTCATGGTTGCCCAATTTCTGGAGAACATTATGCATCTATGATGGGAAAAACAATTGATGCAGTAACATATTATACAGAAAATGGTGTAGTGAAATATGATATTGATAATACATATGTACCATATAAGTTTGATACAAGTGCATTTAAAGTTGAAAATGCAGATGTAACTTCCGGAAGTGCAAAAGTAACTGTGCCAACATTACCAGAAGCGTATGATGCAGAATATGCAGTAGAAGGGTTAACAAACGTCAGTGTTGAAAATGGAACATTAAAATATAATGCAACAGGTGTCAAACCAGGACAGTATACATTAAATGTAACAGATAAAAGCTCAAAATATGTACCATTTAGCACAAGTTTTACTTTAACTACAGATAATGTTGTAGCAGCATATAACAATGATGTTAAAGCACCTGCATTAGTGGCAGCAAAAGATGTGCAGGCAGATGATTTTGCAAACTTTGTAAAAAATATTCAGAAAGTTTCTGTGAACGGAAAAGAGTATGCAGCATCAGGAAAAGGAGCTGTAAAATTGATCAATGCAGATGGAACATTGGTGACAACAGCAGATGCATTAAAAGCAGAAGGTACATATAACATTGTTGTAACAGCGACTGGATATAATAAGACATTAGAATTTACATATACAAACAAGTCAGATACAACAGCAACAAAGCCATCAGATGCTACAGAAGCAACAAAGCCTGCAGCTACAACAGAAGCAACAAAGCCAGCTGTAAAACCAGTCAAAAAAGTAACAGTTAAGAAACAGACAGCAAAAGTAAAAGCAGGAAAGAAAAAATTAACAGTTACATGGAAGAAAGACAAAAACGTATCTGGATACCAGATTAAGATCGCAACTAAGAAAAACTTCAAAGGTGCAAAGACATACACAGTAAAATCTTACAAGACATATAAGAAAGTCATCAAGAAGTTAAAAGCAAAGAAAAAATATTTTGTAAAAGTACGTGCATACAAGACAGTAGGAAAATCTAAAGTTTACGGTGCATACAGTGCAGTAAGATCTTGCAAAGTGAAATAATGAAAAAATAAATAGTAGCGTATAGTTTTTCTGAAAAATAAAAACACGAGATTGCCATAGAAGGTAGCAGTCTCGTGTTTTGTTGTTATCTAATCATAAAGTTTTTAAATTATCTAAATCCAAATCATATTTATGAGGTATATCAGATCGTAATAGTGTTTTGATGGAATCTTTCTTCAAACGATTATTAATCGTAACATAAGATTTATCAAGCATTTCAGCCATTTCTCTGGCAGACAATGGTTCCAGACCAAATAAAGAATTCTGTAATAGTAAATGAAGAATTCCATAATCCGTTTTATCTTTAAAATTAGATAATAATATTTGCTCGAAATAATGCAAACGTTCTATTTTGTCTTCCAGAGAATCGATTAATGCTTCAATGGATGCAAGAATAATTTCTAGAAAATTTGTAATAAAACCAGTCAGGTCACCACGATTATCAGTATCGTTTGTATAATCAAAACTTTTATAATATTTGGAAATATTTTGTTTTATTGTTTTTGCTAAATGATAGCTAATCAGAGGCTCTAATTCCTTGGATAAAAGATAACTGCTGATAAAACGATTTGTTCTTCCGTTTCCATCATAAAATGGATGGATATATCCAAATAGATAATGAAAGACGGAGATTCGAATCAAAGGAGGAATGGATTTATTATGCAATATAAATAAAGCTTTTTCCATACAGGCAATAATTTCGGTTTCTCCAGATATTCCACGGTGAATTTCTTTCATATGTGGACTGTAAACGGAAACAGATTTTCTTCGAAAAAAAATTCCATCTGGAAGATTCAAAGGATCATTATTTTTAATTTCTTCACTCACTAATTCATTGTAAATATTTCGAATGTCAGAACAATTATGAATTGAAATTTTTTCAGAATTTTTTAGTAAATTATATTTTTGAACTAATCCATAAAGACGCATATTTTTTTTTGTGATCGATTGTGTATTTAATATATCTTGGATCTCACGTCGAGTACTATTTACGCCTTCAATTTCATTTGTAAGTTTTACTTCATCTACAAGACAAGTTTGAGTATATTGCTCCAGAGCAATCTGAGGGAGTTTTGATTTTAAATAGATTAAAGTCTGGGTAAGTTTATAGATTCTTGATGTTAAATTTAAAATTTCGGTAGTTGGGAGTGAAAAGCATGGAAAACCATGAATTTCAAAATCATAATGTAATGCCAGTTCATTTTTATATCGGGAAGAATAGATAGATTCAAATTGATTTCGGTTTGTATATCGATATTTTTTTAAAATGTGATAATCCATAGTTGTCCTCCTTAAAAAATATAAAGTGAATTTTAATAATAATAGAAGTATAACATAAAAAATTAAAAAATATGCTAATTTTTTAACTTTTTTGGATATAATACATGTAAAAATAAAAAACGAGAGAAATTTTTAATTTCTCTCGTTTTTTATGAGCAATTAATAAAATCATCGTTTCTTTTTTTGAGAAGCTAATTGATTTGCCAGATTCACGATCGTCTCGATCGGATTTGCAAGCTTACTATGATGCATAGCTTCAATATATTTATCACGATCTTCATAAACGCTGTTAACAGCATTCAATAAAGTTTCGCTTGTAACATCCTTCTCCTGAAGCACATAGCTGTATCCCTGATTCTCAAAAGATTCAGCATTTAGGATCTGGTCTCCACGGCTTGCTTCTAATCCAAGAGGAATCAGGATATTTGGCTTTCTAAGTGCAAGAAGCTCACAGATCGCATTCGCTCCAGCACGGGACACAACAACATTTGCACATGCAAAATAATGTTTTAACTCATCTTTGACATATTCAAACTGTTTGTAACCTTCTCTGCCCTCAAGGCTTTCATCTAAGTTATTACGTCCACACAGATGAATGATCTGATATTTCTCAAGTAACGCATCGATGTTACTACGGATCGCATTGTTGATCGCAACAGATCCAAGACTTCCACCAATAACAAGAAGTACAGGTTTTTCTTCTGTAAATCCACACAGACGAAGTCCTTCTTCACATTTTCCTGTAAATAATTCTTCACGGATCGGAGAACCTGTTAGTACAGCTTTTCCTTCAGGGAGAAGTTTTACTGTCTCAGGGAAGTTGCAGCATACTTTACTTGCACTAGGAATACTTAACTTGTTTGCTAATCCTGGAGTCATATCAGATTCATGAATGATCACGGGAATATGGAGCTGTTTGGCAGCGATCACAACAGGCACAGTGACAAAGCCACCTTTGGAAAATACAACGTCTGGACGAAGTTTCTTTAAGATCTTCTTTGCTTCAAAAAATCCTTTGATAACTCTGAATGGATCAGAGAAGTTTTTGATATCGAAATAGCGGCGAAGCTTTCCAGAAGAAATTCCATAGTAAGTAACACCGATATCTTCGATCAGTTTCTTTTCCATACCTTCGTAAGAACCAATATAATAAATATTATATCCTTCATCGATCAGTTTCGGTACAAGTGCCATATTTGGTGTAACATGTCCGGCAGTTCCTCCACCGGTTAATACGATTCGTTTCATGATCTTTTCACCCCGATTAATTATTTTCTTTGTACGCGATCAGTGCTTTAGAAAGCTGGTCTGGACAAGAAGTTCCACGGAAACCACACTGAATTCCAGATAATTTGTCGATAACTTCATCAATAGGCAGTCCCTTTGCTAATGCAGCGACACCAGTTGTATTTCCCTGACATCCACCAACAAAATGGATATCTGTTAAGATTCCGTTTTCTACCTCAAATTCAATTTCACTGGAACAAGTTCCTTTTGTTTTATATACCATAATTCTATTATCCTCCTGTAAATATATTTCAAAAATTCAGTATCTGGTAAAATGCCTAGATACACAACAAATTATAGTGCAAGAGAGTGTGTATTTCAAGAGATTCTTATTTGACATAAATTACGATTTCTCGTAAACTGAAATCAACATAAAAGAAAAGGAGATAACATATGATTGGTATCATTGGAGCCATGGAAGAAGAAGTCAGTCAGCTGATCGAAGCTATGGAAGAAAAAGAAAAAGTAACCTGTGCAGGTATGGATTTTTATTGTGGAAAGTTAAAAGATAAAGAAGTTGTGATCGTGCAGAGTGGAATTGGTAAGGTAAATATGGCATTATGCACACAAATTCTTGCAGACCGTTTTGATGTAAAAGCTGTGATCAATACAGGTGTTGCAGGTGGACTATATAAAGACATTGAGATTGGGGACATTGTAATCTCCAAAGATGCAGTTCAGCATGATGTAGATGCAACTGTTTTTGGATATAAAGTTGGGGAAATCCCTAGAATGGATACTTCTTATTTTGAGGCAGATAAAGATCTGATCGAACTTGCCAAGAAGACATGTGACGAAGTGAATCCAGATATCCACAGCTATGTTGGAAGAGTAGTCAGTGGTGATCAGTTTATTTCAGATAATAAGAAGAAACATTATCTGATCAATGAATTTGATGGATACTGTGCAGAGATGGAAGGTGCAGCGATGGCACAGGCAGCACATTTAAATCAGATTCCATTTATCATTCTTCGTGCGATCTCTGATAAAGCAGATCAGGAAGCAGCAGGAAGTTACGAAGAATTTGAAAAAGCGGCAATAAAACACATTGTTCGTCTGGTTCTTGGAATATTAGACAGAATGTAGTCTAACTTTGTAGGACGGTTTCTCTTAAGTTTCGATAGATATCCTTTTATAATCATAAGTAACATATATATGATGAAAAGGAGTGGTATCTATGGAAATGTTAAGGGAAACTTTTTTTATGAAAGGATTTATAACAGCAATGGTGATCGCAGTTCTTACTAAGGTCATAGTTTGGGCAAATTATCATAGATTGTTAGTATCTTCAGAAGAAATGGAGAGACCAAAACGGTATTGGATCGGCACATTAAAAAAGAAAATAGAAAACTATTATAATCTGCAAACAAAAGTGAATAATATCAGCTGTATTGTGGATAAATATTTTGAAGCGGACAAGATATTGGGGATAAATTCGTTTTTCCTGGAACAGATTCCAGGGTTTTGTGCAATTATCTGTGTAGGTCTTGGATGTCTGGGCGCTATTCGTGGAATAGCAATGAATGCAGATATTAATTTCTGGGGAAGAAATTTGATCATTGGAGTTGTATGTGGAATTTCCATCTTTATGATGGATTATTTAACAAAAATGGATCAGATGAAGAGGAAAATAAAAATTAATCTGATCAACTATTTGGAAAATATATTACCAAATCGAATGTTAAATTATACAAAAAAACAAAATTATAAAGAAAATTTAGAAAATAAGAAAAAAGAAGAGATAAAAAAAGAAAAGAAACAGGTAGCGAATATCGAAGAGCATTGGGGAGAGATTGCAAGTTCCAGAGAATGTCAGTTGACAGATGAAGATCTGCAGATATTAAAAGATTTTATAAAAGACTTATAAAGTGAGAAATTGGATAATACATATAAGAAAAAGGGGTTGTGTGGGTGTTTTTATGAAATATCGAAGGATTTTTCAGATGATCTTAGTTTGTATAACAGGAATATTACTTAGTGGATGCAGGGGACAAATCGAAGAGCAGAAAAAGAAAAAGCAGGATACGCACCAAGATTCAACAATACAGATATACAAGACGGTGGGAAATGTTTCGCAAGGGATTGAAAGTTGGTGGTTTAAAAGAAATGAGGAACATCAGCAGCCAGAGGTTTCACAGAAAATAGATCTGTCAAAATATGATGCATATTATGTAGATCCAAAATGCACAGAAAAAAAGATTTATCTGACGTTTGATTGCGGATATGAAAATGGATTTACTCCAAAAATTCTGGATGTTTTGAAAAGACAAAAAGTTGTAGCAGCTTTTTTTGTAACAAAACCATTTATCAGAGAGGAAGCAAAGCTCGTAAAGCGTATGAAAAAAGAGGGGCATATCGTAGGAAATCACACGGTACATCATAAGAGCATGCCAACATTGTCAGATCGCGATAATAAACAGGAGATCATAGATTGTGCACAGTATTGTAAAGAAGCAACAGGATATGATATGGATCCTTTTATCCGGCCTCCAATGGGAGAGTATAATGAGAGAACACTAGCATTAACCAAAAAGATGGGATATCGGACAATTTTCTGGAGTATGGCTTACGTGGATTTTAAGGTGGATCAACAGCCTGGAAAAGACTATGTGATAGAACATTTTCAAAAATATACGCATAAAGGTGCGATCCCACTCATACATAATATATCGCGATCAAACGCAGAAGCGTTGGAGACAGTAATCATAAACCTAAAAAAAGAGGGATACCGATTTGAGGGATTGAAAAAACTACCGGACTATTGAAAGAAATTCGTTAGTTTGATAAAATAAGGAACGTTATAAATATTAACAGATACGCAGAATATCATTTATAATTAGGAGATACAGATGAATAAGATAGCACAATTTCATAAAGTAAGTTTTGAACAGTTCAAAGAAAGCTGGGATGATAGTTTTCCAGGAGCTTCAGAAGAAGAAATCAAAGAAATCTATGACCAGATCAAATTGCCAAAGAGAGCAACTAGAGGATCAGCAGGATACGACTTTTTTAGTCCGGTTGATTTTGAATTAAAACCAGGAGAAACAATCAAGATTCCAACAGGAATCCGAGTTTTTATTGAATCTGATTGGGTATTAAATATTTTCCCAAGAAGTGGATTAGGATTTAAATTCCGTCTTCAGATGAATAATACAGTCGGTATTATTGACAGCGATTATTTTTATTCCGACAATGAAGGTCACATTTTTGTAAAATTAACAAATGACACCAATGAAGGTAAGACAGTTTCAGTGGCACAGGGAACTGGCATGGTACAGGGAATCTTTATGCAGTACGGAGTTACGATCGATGATGATGCAACAGAAGTCAGAAATGGCGGCTTTGGAAGTACAACAAAATAGAAAATGAATAACAGGTCAGAGTATTAATCTCTGACCTGTTGTATTTTGTATGGAGATGATGAGAATCCATACATTTGTGGAATTTATAAGAGAGAATCCATTATATCTGAGATATGATTCAGAGATGAGACCTGTCATCAATGAAAATTATATTCTATATACGGACGAATACAGGGTGTCCTGTTTTTTTGACTGCCTGTTGTTATCTTGTAATCGGTAATCCTGCTGTTATTATTATGCGTTTAAAATATAATGTTCACTCCCTTATATATAGTAAACCAATTTTTGAAGAAAAAAGGGAACCAGAAAATAAAAAAATATTCTTATTTGTATTGTTCATAGGAAATCCTCTTTCTGAAACATAGTTCTTACTCGTTTCTTGGCTACAGCAATTCTTTTCTTAACCGCTCTTTCAGAAATATGAAACATACATGCAATCTCACTATATTTAAATCCATAGAAATAATGAAAAATTATAGTATCACGAAAATCGGGTGTTAGTGTTGAGAAAATGATCTTGAGAGAATCAAGATAAATATAACGGATAAACAGATCCTCAGGATCAATGAGATTACGAGAAATATCGTTACCATCATCATAATCTAAAGGATAGTGAGAATTTTTATACTCATCCATAGTTAGTGTATACATCACATTACGCTGTATAGCAAAGAGATAATAGATAATCTCGTGTTCAGGTACATGTAATGCTGTGTCAGGATGTAAAAGAATTCTTTCAAATATCTGCTGAACACCATCTTCAGCAATACTTGGATTTGACGTGTAATGAAAAGCATTACAGTATAATTTATGCGAATATTTCTGATATAAAAGTGCAACATATTCAGAAATATTCTGATTGTTTGTGGGGTGACCGTTTCCCTTCATATAAATAATCTCCATTTGTCTTGTGGTTTTGTAAACGATTTCAAAAGAAAATATAAAATTATTTAGTCTTCTTCAATTACCTGAATTTCAAGAAAATCAAAATCAATATCTTCTACAAAACTGTCAGAATTAAATCTGGTTTTTGAATGATGGATAAAGTCGTTTTTATTGTGATCAAGCCAGAGTGGTTTAGAAAGATCAAATTCATAACAGATCTCTTCCAATGCCTGATATACTTTTCTAGTTCGATTCAGATCACTATCTATACAGATTACAGTGTCTTTTAACATATGATTTTCATGAAAAATCTTGCCCCACATACGAAACATAAATAAACTCCTGCCTTAATAAATTGGTAAATAGTTACTTCTTTTGACTTAGTATAGAAGTATTTTTGTTTCTTGTAAAGCAAAATAGGTATGTTATACTAAAAAAAACATTACGTTAAAAGGGAGATGGAGCATGAAAATTTTAAAACGGATTTTTATAGATGGATTGTCAGGAATGGCAATAGGATTATTTGCAACATTGATCATTGGAACGATTTTAGAACAAGCCGGAACGATCATAGGAGGAGATATAGGAAATATGATCGTTATGGTTGCATCAATTGCTAAAGTATTGACGGGAGCTGGAATTGGAATTGGAGTTGCAAGTAAATTAGGAGAATCAACACTTGTATGTGCATCTGCCGCAAGTGCGGGTATGATCGGAGCTTTTGCTTCTGGCTTATTGAATGGAAGTGTAAGTTCAAGTGGCAAAATCCTATTAAGTGGCCCAGGAGAGCCTCTTGGAGCATTTGTAGCGGCTTACATAGGAATAGAGATTGGAAGGATTTTCATTGGAAGAACAAAGCTTGATATTATTTTGACGCCATTAACAACGATCGTATGTGGTGGAATCGTGGGGTTAACGGTTGGACCATATATTTCAGATCTCATGAAACAGATCGGAGAGATGATTCGATGGGGAACAGAACAGCAGCCATTTTTGATGGGAATCATTGTTTCTGTACTGATGGGAATGATACTGACATTGCCGATCAGTTCGGCGGCACTGGGAATTATTTTGAATTTATCCGGTCTGGCAGCAGGAGCGGCGACGATAGGCTGCTGTTGTAATATGGTTGGATTTGCCGTGGCAAGCTACAGAGAGAATAAGATTGGAGGATTGCTTGCACAGGGAATTGGAACTTCTATGCTGCAAGTCCCGAATATTGTAAGAAAACCGATAATCTGGCTTCCGGTGATCCTGTCCAGCGCGGTTTTAGGACCGACAGGCACAGTTCTTCTGCATATGACAGGTAATGCAACCGGATCAGGAATGGGAACGGCAGGATTGGTAGGGCAGATCATGACCTGGCAGACGATGATCGCAAGTGAGACAGGAGCGGTTGTATTGTTAAAAATTCTGCTGATACAGATTGTGCTTCCGGCAGTCGTAACACTGGGAATCAGTGAATGGATGCGAAAAAAAGGATGGATTCAATTCGGAGACATGAAATTGGATTTCTAAATGCACAGGACATGAATTCATGGTATACTGTTAAGAGGTAACGAAAGAAGAGAAAACAGAAAGCGGGGATGTTAGCAATGATAGGAACCGGAAGAATTCATGTATATTACGGAACAGGAAAAGGCAAGACAACAGCGGCAGTAGGACAGGTGATCCGGGCAGCGGGGAGCGGACTTAAGGTTCTGATGTTTCAATT
>OLOK01000896.1_pt1 | contig 27343 bp, 22 predicted proteins | sample 1672591 | NCBI WGS metagenome assembly OLOK01 (sample SAMEA3136703, study PRJEB25190) | human gut metagenome | biome: human gut; feature: human-associated habitat; material: faeces | place: Austria | collected 2013 | reverse complement strand
AATCTTATTCTACCGAATTTGCACTCGGCTTTCCATAACCTAACCTTACAATCTTACTTCTAATCTTACATTTTTGTCATCTTTAGCCTTTAACTGTATAAAGAGAAAGTTTTGACAAACTTTCTCTTTATAGAAGCTGGAACTTAATATTCCTTAATGACTATACTGTAACCAGAAGTAATATTGACTAGAGGCACAGCCTAAGCGAGTCTTCTCGATTTCTTCTTTAGAAATCTTTTGTGCTTTTAGAGGACGTTTGTCTTGGTTAAAAAGTTTAGTTTTCATAGTGGGCCTCCTTTATAACATTTGCTCTTATCAAGGGAAACTTTCTTTCCCTTTGCTTTACACTTATAAGGATACTGCTTTTTTAAACTCGCTTCCATAACTTAACCTTTCATTTGGGCTTTTAAAGCTTACAATTTTGTCATCTTTCAACACAAGAAGACAATATGAACCTTATCTTGCTAGACTCAGCTTACTAGAAGGGCTGTAGTTACATAAAAAAGATCAGGGACTACTCCCTGATCTCTTCGTCTGGTTCAACTAACTGTCCTCTTACCTTATCATTGAATTTCAGTCTTCTTTTCTACGTTTCCCTGCTACAAGACTCGCGCCTAAGCCCAAGAGAGCTAAGCCCGTGGTTATCGCTGCTTGATCTGACTGACTTCCTGTATTCGGTAAGTGGCTATTTTCGGTTGATTTGACTTTTTCTGCTTGAAGCTGCACTGCTTCAGATTTAGCTTCTGTATGCTCCTCTTTCATAGCTTTGGTGCCTTGAACTTTTTCTTCTAGACTCTGATATTTGTCTTGCTCAGAAGTTTGTGAATGAGCTTTATAAGTATCTTGTGACTTTGGTTTTTCTTCTGAAAGGGCAGTTCCCACTTCTAGAATCTGATCTTGTGTTTCTAATTTATTGTAGCTTTCTTTAAGAGTGCGTTTACCATTTTCAAGTTCGACTAAGTTCACACGAATACCTTTACGACCTTCTTGTATAATACGCGTTTGGCCAACTGGCAACATATCATTCTTTCGCTCTTGCACTTGGAAATCAACCTCTTCTTCCTCTATCAGAAGCTCTGGTCTATAGAGAACCAAATCTTTGATATCATCTTCTGGAAGAGCTGTTCCTTTCTTAATGCCGACAAGCAGGACGCGATTGATGGGATCTTGAACCACTTCTCGTAGTTTTTCTACTCGCTGACCATCTGGAGAAACTTCAGTAAAGATTCTTTCCTTACCATTTTGACCCTCTTCTTCTACACGGCTTTCCCCTAGATAGAGATTGGCATCTTCTTTTTCAATCGTCTGATAAGGAAGTGCTTTTTCTTCGACTTCTAAACTTGGAAGTTCTTCTTGAACTGCAGCTGCTACCTTACCAGCTGTAGTTTTTTCTTCCGTCAGTTGAATACGGTATTCCTTAACCTGCTTACCACTCTCAGACAGAAGTCGAACCAAGACTGGCAAACGGTTATCTCCACTATCTACAACAGTCGAAGCCACTTGGTCATTTTCTTCTACTGTCACTTTAGGACGTTGACCACTATAGGACACTTGATATTCTAAGCGCTCCGCAGAGAAGTCTGGAAGTTCTTTGCCATTAAGCAAGATTTTTGATTTTGTACTTTCTTTAGGCAACTCACTTGGTGCCAAGAAAGTCATCTCAATCAAGGCAACTCCATTCTTATCTGCTTTTCTATCCATTCTCCATCTCATAGCTTTGGATTTCACAGCATTAAAGGTTGCTGTCAGTTCTGTACCAGCCTGGATATCTTGATTCATATTGTAAGGAACGGACTCCCAGTTATCAGGATTGTTAAACAAGTGGTTGGATTCATAAGCTCGATAGTTTGAATAATAGGTTGGAACATCAAAGTCCGGACCAACATAGCGTTCTAAGACTAGTTTAGACGGAGCATCTGTACCGCTATCAGCAAAGAAGTGCAGTTTGGCTTGATTAACTGTCCGTTCGACAATCTTACCGTTTTCTTTGAAGATAACACCTGCTGAAACATCTGGATTAGCTGATGGTGTCGCTGACCAATTTGTCCAACGTCGGCTCTCATCAAGGTCCCCGTCGTTGATATAATCCACTCGATCATGAGAATCTGGATCAGCATCATTTGTTTCAGATGCAAAAGCCTGATTGCTATTTTCATCATAGTAAGGATTCTCTGATACAGATTCGCCTAACTTATCGGTCACTCGGACTCTTAGCTCGACAGCTAGGTTACTTCCAACCAGACGACCATGAACAGTAAACTGACCAGCTTTTGATAAGTTTTCAGCTGGAACTGGTTCCCATTCGACAGCCAAATCTTTCACTTCATAGTCTTTTTCCCCTGTAAAGTAAACAGGGACCTTGCTTGGTAACTCTAGATTTTGACCTAGTTGGAGCAGGCGAGCTTGTTTTACTGTCGCTATTGGTTTACGTGCCAATAGATCTTTGTCCTTGGTAAAGTGAATGCGATACTCACCGAGAATATCTCCATTTTCAGCCTTGACGATGACACGAACAGGATCTCCCTCGCGGACACTTGGTACAACAGTCGCCAGACCATTATTGCTAACACTTGCAGTTACTTCATCCGCCTTTCCATCCTTAGCTTCTAAATAGTAGTCCGTCAAGTTCGGATTAAAGTTTGGCAAATCTTGGCCCGCCACCTGTATCCTAGTCTGTGCTTGCTTAGCTGGAGCAACTTGTTTCGAGAAGATTTGAACTTCTGTGATAGAGGTTCCAAGTTTGTCATCTGCTCTTACCATACGAATACGAACAGCATAGGTATCTACCTTATCAAAGTTAAAGTGATTCATTTCACCTGCTTTTAGCTGATCTGGAGCTTTCAGATTGGTCACAGGTTTCCAATTGCTATCATCATTAAAGACATGCTCTTCGCTTTCTACAAAGCTAGGATTTTTTGGAGCTGTTGGCGTAGCTTGCCCAACATAATATTCAATCACATAAGACTTAGGTGCCCCAACCCCGTGATCTTCATGAAAGGCTACATTTAGGTTGTCTACTGACCGTTTAGTCAAGATACCAGAATCTCCAAATAGAACCCCTACCGAATCTTCTTCACGACGGTTCCAGTTAGTCCAACGGTTGGCTGGCTGATCCGTATAAGAAATCACTTTATCATTAACATTAGATACTGAATCGCTCGGGTTAGAATCTGAAGCAAAAGCAAGTGGCAATTCTGAACCTGTCCATTGATCAGAGATGTTAGCACCATTTTCTGTTTGAGCAGATACTCGTACATGAAGTTTAGTTGGTAAAGAACTTCCTTCCACCTGTCCTGACACAGTAAAGACGCCCTCTTTTTGATATTGACTAGGGGCAATAGGCTCCCAAGTAACTTTTGCTGACGAAACTTGACCATTTGAGTGGTAAGTCCGTACACTCTCTGGCAAGTGAGGGGCTTCTGCAATCGGTGTCGTAACACTGACTTCTTCGACTGCAATGATCCCTTCAACAGAGACTTTAGCAATGGCTTTTTGATCAATACCTTCGACCTTTCCTACTACTTCAAAAGTATGGTAGCGATCAAGTTCCTCCTTAGCCATTGCTTGCCAAGTAACTTTATGAACTTTAGGGAATCCTTTGTCGTACTCAACAGTAACAGTGGTTGGAAGATTTGGTTCTTGATGCAAATCAGTTACCACACTAACAGGACGAACGGATTGAACCGTTTTATTTTCTGTATTAGCCTGAATCGTCAAGTTTACTTGACCTTCAGCGCCCTCGTATTCAGCTTTGAGTGTGACAATTCCAGGCTTGTGTAATTCAAGCATTCCTTTACGAACAGCAAGTTCTCCCTCTCCTGTTGTAGAGAAGGCAACCTTATCAGCCTGTAAGACTGCCTGAGTACCGTCTTGATAATGGGCCAAAACAGTTAATTGAACAGTCTGATCCTCTTTTAGATGATTCGCTTGCTCAACTTGTAAGCTCAAACGTTCAATTTTAGGAGCTTCTTCTAGGAACTGAACAGCATAGGTCTGTAGGGTACCGCCATCCTTAGGTTGAACATAAATGCTGGCCCGCAACCCATTTGCAACACTAGCTTGAACAACCGTGACATCTGCATTTTCAGCTGTCGCGGCTACTAAAGGAAGTTGAGATCCATAAGCCAGGCTATGGTAATGAACCGGTTTCTGACTAGTTAGACCTGTTACAGAATCACCGTCAAGAGTTACAACTGGATTCACAGGTGCTTCTGCTTCCCTATCTGTCACTAGTAAGGTTGCTGAAACCTTTGTACCTGCAAGTTGCCCAGTCATTTGAATGCGGGAACCTGGAACAGAAAGTTTGTCCTTATCTTCTGGCGCAATTTCCCATTTATCCACATCATAATGTTCAAGACTCCCATCAGTTAAGGCAAGAGCAACCGACTTATCTACAGCACTCAAATCTGTCCCTGGTGCTACTCGTTTGATAACTGGTAACTCTCTTTCAACGGCTAAAACTTCAACACGCGCTTCTACCTGACGGCCTTCTGACTCTCCTTTGACGGTTACAATGCCTGAATGACTAACATCTACTTGTGACCAAGTTACAGGCTGTTCAGTCCGACTTCCGTCACTGTAGACAAAAGGAACTGTCACTGGCAAGCTTGGAGCTTGTCCCAAAACTGTACGAACTTTTGGCATTTCCGTTCCTAACACTGTCTTTTCTTTCTGATCATCCTTTCCAGTGAAAATAGTCACCTGGTCCGATTTTAATAAATCAGAATGAGCCGTTAAGGTGAATTTCCCTGCCTGGTCTGTTGATTTGACAATGGCAACCCCTTTCCCGTTAAAGACTTTGCGAACCCAAGAGCCGTCCGCTTGTTCCTTGTAACGTTCACGGCTAGCCTGCTCGCCATTATCTACTCCGACAAGCTGACCTTGCCCATGCAACTGGAAGCGAACGAGGTTATTAGCAGTTGGCACGACATTGCCATCACGGTCTACGATTTCATAGTAGATATAGGTCAAGTCTTTTCCATCTGCTGCAATAGCGTGCTCTTCCTTAACCAAGCGCACTCCTGCAGGTTGACCTGCTGTTACAATCTTGTCTCGGGCAATTTCTTTACCTTGATCATCACGAGCTACTGCTTCCAGAGTCCCTGGCTGATATGCCACTTTCCACTCAAGGTAGAGTTCCTGAGGATTGGCCCCTTCTTGGTAACTACGGCCATCACTTGTCTCTTTTTTATTAAATTTCTTGAGTCCCAAAGATTGGTTGTTCAAGAATAATTCAACACTAGCAGCATTGGAGTATGCACGGACTGGTATTTTATTTTCAGCATCTGCAACATTGTCTGCTAATTCCTGATCTTCCCAATTCCAGTGAGGAAGCAGGTGAACCATTGGTTTCTTCTTAGCAGAAACCCACTGACTTTGGTAAAGGTAATAGTCGTTTTTGGGAATCCCAGCTGTATCCACTATTCCGAAATAAGAACTCTTTACAGGAGTGCTGTTTTGGTTGTGCCAAGGAGTTGGTTCACCGATATAGTCTGTTCCCGTCCAGATAAATTGTCCTGCGTAACCAGCATTATCTCGGTCAAAAGTCCAAGAAGCTGTTGCCGTTTTACCCCAGCCAACTCGGTCATTTCCATAGTCCGATTGTTCATAGTTTCGCCAAGACTGATTGCTTCCAACCCATTCTTGCTCTGGATGGAAATAGCTACCACGTGTACGAGTCGCAGAAGACGTTTCGGAACCATAAATCAACCAATTTGGATGTTTAGCTCGCAAGGCTTTGTAATTATCTTCTGAATAGTTAAAACCAACTGCATCTAGCTCGTCAGCAATTTTTTCGTGGCCACCACTGCCATCACCAAAGCGGAATTTGTCTGCCCCCATCGTGACATAGCGGGTTTTATCAACTGACTTAATAACCTTGACCAGACGTTTAACAGTCGCCAAAGAATGAGCATCTCCATTAGCTTCACCGATTTCATTTCCAATAGACCACATAACGATGGCAGGGTTATTTTTCCCTCTTTCAACCATTGTCCGCAAGTCATAATCAGACCATTTTTCGCCTTTTTGAGCCTCTGGGTGAGTGGCATCTTTTTCAAAGAAACGACCGTAATCGTAAGGCTTCTTACCTCCATACCAAGTATCAAAAGCCTCTTCCTGAACTAGCAATCCCAGCTCTGCCGCAATCTGCAAAGTCTGTTCACTAGCAGGATTATGGGTCGTACGAATTGAATTAACCCCCATTTCCTTCATTTGCTTGAGACGACGGTACTCAGCCTTATAGTTTTCTTCTGCTCCTAGGGCTCCGTGATCATGGTGCAAGGAAACCCCGTGAAATTTGATTCTCTGACCATTCAAAGAAAAACCTTCATTAGGAGTCCAGTTATAATAGCGATAACCAAACAAGTCTTTCTTGGCATCAACCAGCTGACCATCACGATAAATCCGTGTCACTAGCTCATACAAGGCAGGCTTATCATTCAGCACAGTCCATAGTTCTGGCCTTTCAACTTGTAGCCTTGTCTGAATTGTACTAGTTTCATGAGCTTTCAGTTTTTGACTGGCAGTACGAATCACTTCTGTTACAGCTTCTCCGCCTCGTCTCACAATTTGGTATTCAGCTGTGATTTCATGATCTTTATCATCTGTATTAACAATCTTACTGCTGACAAGAGTGTCTACCTTTCCATCTTTTTGACTTTCCAACTGAGGAGTCAAGATAGTTGTTCCGTTCTTTTGAACATGAACCTTATCTCTGATAAGAAGAGAAACGTCACGGTAGATTCCACTTCCTGAATACCAACGACTGCTTGGCTGCTTGTTAATCACATGAACAGCAATGATATTCTCCCGCCCATCTTTATGAAGAAAGTTTGTAATATCGTATGAAAATTGATTGTAACCATTTGGATAATGACCGACCAGCTGGCCATTCACATAGACTTGCGAATCCATATAGACCCCATCAAAGGTCAGACGAACATTTTTATCTAAATCTTTTTCATCTAATTTAAGGGGCTTGCGATACCAAGCATCTCCACCATTAAGCTGCCCACCTTCATTTTGTGCAGGAGAGTCATGATCAAAGTCAAAGTGGATACTCCAGTCATGAGGTAAGTCTAATTTTTTCCATGAAGTCACGTCAGCTTCTTCTTTTACTGCTTCCTTAGCATTTGCGTTTAATTTAAAGTGCCAGTTCTGATTAAAATTGACCTTTCTATCCTCAATCATTTGACTCACTTCCTCCTCAGTAGCAGATTTCACCTTATCCTTTTCTGATCCTTCTTGGGCAGAGGACTCGCTTATTTCTTTCGCTTCATTTTTTACTGATTCAGAAAACTCTTTTTCTACCTTAGGACTAGGTGAATTCTCTTCTGTTTTCTCTGGGAAAGTTTCCTGTGTTGAAAGAGCTGGACTAGCATCTGCAGCCTCAGACGATTCACTAGTGGCAACTGCCTTATCAGAGTGCTCTTCCTCAATCTTTCCTTCTTCTTTGACGCTTTCAGCACTAGCGTTAACGGCCACTTCTTCCGCATAAACAGGTTTTCCTGCAGAAAGACTAGCGCCAAACAAAACTGCACAAGTCCCAATAAGCACTGAGCATGCACCAACAGTAAATTTCCGGATGCTATAGATTCTTTTACGATTCCAATATCCTTTTTCCATAAGGTCCTCCACTAAGTAACCGCTTCCAATTTTATAGAAGCAAGCTATTCCTATAGTTTCTTCACCTTATTTTATAAAACAAGTTGCATAATCTCAATACAAATGAAGCCGTTTTCATATTTATGAGTGATTTTTCTAAAATTAGGAGAATCATAGAATCTTACTAAGCTATCGGTCATCCCTATCCGATCAGTTCTGTCGCTTATTTCTGATAAAAAGTACAAAACATAAAAAAACAAGCGTCAATTTTCATTGACACTTGTTTCTTGTTTTAGTTTTTAAAACGAGTCCCGTAATAAACTCCCCATCCAACAATCATAGTTAAACCAAGGGCAAGAAGTGTAAAGCTAAGCTCTGTACCTGTTAATGGTAAAGTTTTCTTAGTCTTATCTTTTTCTTGTGGTTTTTCTGAATCTTTTGGATTTGTCTTACCAGGATCTTTAGGATTTTTCTTATCCGGATCCTTTGGTTTTCCATTGCCTGGATCTTTAGGATCTTTATTACCTGGTTTATCAGGTTTATTTGGTTTGTTTGGTTTGTTCGGTTGATTTGGGACACTTGGAATTGTTGGAATACTTTGGTCTGTTACTACTAACTTCCCATCCTTGTACTCTACTGTGTTTCCATTAGCGTTCAAAATTGTTATCGTTCCATCGAAGTTCACTTGGAAAGTGATATCTTTAACAGCTAGGTAACCAGCTGGGGCTGTCGCTTCATGGAAAGTATATACTCCAGGAGCTAATTCTAAATCATGTGATTTGTTTACTTCTGAAGTCCATTCTGCTACAGGATTACCAGTTGCCTCGTTGCCTCGGAAAATTTGAATTTGTGCACTACCAATTTCAGTACCGTATTGGTTGATCTTACTGAAAGTTACCTTACGTGGAAGATCATCGTCTTTATCGGTTACAGTTACTTTGGAACCATCGGTTACGACTTTGTTGTCTTCACCCTTAGAGTCTTTTTCTCCAACATTGGTCACTTCCACTGTGCCGTCATGCTTGACTTGGAAAGTGATGTCAGTTACTTTGAGGTAACCGGTTGGGGCTGCTTCCTCATGGAAGGTGTAAGTACCTGGTGCCAAGTTGAGGTCTTTAGACTTACCAGCTTCTGAAGTCCAGTTTTCTACTGCTTGGCCTTCTGCCTTATCGCCCTTGTAGATCTTAATTTGAGCACCTGCGATTTCTTCTCCACCAAGGCTGACCTTACTGAAGGTAATCTTACGTGGAAGATCGTCGTCTTTATCGGTTACTGTTACTTTGGAACCATCGGTTACGACCTTGTTCTCTTCACCCTTAGAGTCTTTTTCGCCAACGTTTGTCACTTCCACTGTGCCGTCTGTTTTGACTTGGAAAGTGATATCGGTCACTTTGAGGTAACCAGTTGGAGCTGCTTCCTCATGGAAGGTGTAAGTGCCAGGTGCCAAGTTCAATTCTTTAGACTTACCAGCTTCTGAAGTCCAGTTTTCTACTGCATCTCCTTCAGCTTTCTCGCCCTTGTAGATCTTGATCTGAGCTCCTGCGATTTCAGTACCACCAAGGTTTACTTTACTGAAAGTAATAGCTTTTGGACTGTCATCGTCTTTGTCGGTTACAGTTAGAGTTGCACCATTCGCTACAACACGGTTGTCTTCACCTTTAGAGTCTTTTTCTCCAACGTTTGTCACTTCCACTGTGCCGTCATGTTTGACTTGGAAAGTGATGTCAGTTACTTTGAGGTAACCTGTTGGCGCTGCTTCCTCATGGAAGGTGTAAGTGCCTGGTGCCAAGTTGAGGTCTTTAGACTTACCAGCTTCAGATGTCCAGTTTTCTACTGCATCTCCTTCAGCTTTCTCGCCCTTGAAGATCTTGATCTGAGCTCCCGCGATTTCTGTACCGCTAAGGTTAACTTTACTGAAAGTTATCGCTTTTTCAGTTGGTGTCTTCTTGTTGACAATATCACGAGATACCGATTTATCAGTTCCGAAATCTTGTGAACCAATCTTGATTTCCTCAGTTGATTTGTCATATCCTTCTGGTGCTGTCACTTCTCGGATAGTATAGTTGTCTCTCAACAACTCTCCTACGCTCGCATTACCATCAGCATCTGTTGTCAACTTGCCAACTACTGCCCCAGTACTGTCACGAACCACTTCAAATTCAGCACCTTGAAGATTTTCACCTGCTTCATTTACCTTGTGGATCTTAATAGAGAATACATATCCTTCAGCTACACCACCAGCAATCTGATAGGTACGAGTGCTAGTTGATTGTTCAGTCAGACCACCATTATAATTCATCTTGGCTACGTTCGTAATTTTTTCGCCATCAACTAAATCATAATTTGCTTTAGCCCTATATTCAATCATATAACCAAAGCCATTAGAATCTCCTAGAGGTAAAGTGAATCCATCTCCGCCCGGATTTACAGTCATTTGTTTCTTAAATGTTTCTGTCATATCCTGAGCATTAGACCATTTCCAATCTCCGTTATTCCAACGCCAATCTACTTTATAAATACGAAAAGTATCTGGTAAGAAGGTGAAATTTGGAGACGAGAACGCATCCTTGATGGTTATATCACTATAGTTGGCCATATTGCGGTTTACAGTAATATTGTAACGAATAACATTTTTCTCGTCATCCTTATACTGGAAGGAACTCTTTTCAATCTTAGAGTCATACTGTTTAGGAGGTCCATTATAATGAACAGTCCCTGGAACTAAGGTCCGTGTTCCTATTGTAAATCCAGCATTCAAGTCACCTTCTTGACTCACTACATCATGGTCAACCCGAGCATAGAAGAAAAATTCTCCACGGACACCAGATTTTTGCTCAACATAATTTGTATATGTTAAGGTAATCGTTTTGTTTGCAGAATCCAAAAATCCATTTGCAACAAGATTACCTGACTCGTCCTTAAGCTCAATGGCTGAAGAGTTCGCAAAAGCATACTCTGGCGGCAAGGTGATTGTCGTCGTATCTCCTTGATGTACTTGGTTATCAGGCAATACAAACTTTGCGTAAACGCGAAAATCTTGCCAAATATCAATGCCTTGTGTTAAGTCTCCTCCAGAAGAATTTTTGAGACTCATCTCAGTAATGACATCATTAAATTCGGCCGCCTGCACTTGGGCAAGAGGAGTTAATGATGGCAAAACCACTCCCAAACAAAGAATAATGACGTGAAGCCAAGTTCTAATTCTTTTGTTCATGCAATCTTCCTTTCTCATAATATTCAGTTTTGAATGTACAATGTAATTGTATACTAACTGATTTCCCCATCTTATCAGTGTTTACCTTTACAAAAAAGCAAACATTTTTATAGATACATTACGCCTTCATTCTACCATACTATCAATAAAAAGACCATACGTAATCAGTCTTTTTTTAATATTCATTCAATTTTCATTAACTTGCTAGCATTGAACAAATAATTACATTAACTTTCAAATTAAATTTGGTGCTACTAAATCAAATTTCTTCTGACTTTTTGGGTCCAAAATGCTACAAAAAAACCGGAAAAATATCCGGTTCGAATGATTTATTTCCTAAAAGTCAAGGCGTAGAATTTACCATCCCAGAGGAATTTCAATTCCTTTTCTTTGACGCCCGCTGGAACTGCCGCCTCAATTTCTCCAAGATCAACAGTAGCATCCTTAAAATAGTCCTTGCTAAAGTGGTTTTTCTTATATTGTTGGTCCACATAATCCGCCGTCTCATCTGAAATCATAATTTTAGTCCCTGGTTTCGCCACCCGGAGCATTTCCTGCATGGCCTTGGCCTTATCGGTAAAGAAATTGATTCCACCAATATGATAAACGATATCAAAACTATTATCCGCAAAGGGTAGATCTTCCGCACAGGCATGAAAGAGTTGTAGATTGGTCTTCTTAGAGCAAGATTTCTGACATTTTTTCAGCATGCCTATAGAAATATCTGCCCCGAAAAAGTCTAAGCTTTTCAGGTCAATATTCTCAGGAATGTAGCGCAGGTCTTGACCAGTCCCGATAGAGACATAAAGAACTGACAGATGGTCCTTCCATTCTATTTCTGCCATTAGCTCCCTTCTCAGCTTATCGACTGCCTTTCCATAGAGAAGGCCACCCAGCCATTTTTCGCTCATATCATACCAGCGAGCGAAGCGATTATACATGGTCATATACTTAGCATTATCGCCAGAGATATAGTCCGGATTCAGAGCCAGGTAGATGTCTCCATCTTTTTGAAGTTCATCCACTTTCAAGTCTTCCTTCAGTTTCTCTTGTATCTTTGTTTCCATCATGTTTCTTATCTCCTTTTTCTATTTGACAATTATTATAGAGAATTCTGAAACAAAAACAAGAGATTTTCAGCAAGTGGCTACCCAGCGTTAGCAACCGGAAGAAATCTCTTAACAAGTTGCAGAAAAAGAAACGATTTTTATACAAAAGAGTCTGAATTTTTCTGCTTTCAGCACTTTTTGTCCAATCGATCCGCGTTCTTCCAACCTTGAAGTTGCATCAACCTGTTTCTTACCTGGTTCTTTTTGTTTGGAAGGATTTCTTTCCGTCTTATCTGAAGTATCGTACTATTTCTGTGCAAGCCCGCGATACCTTAGGATAAGAACTGAAATCAGAGCCAGAAACAAGATCCCAATTTTCTTGAACCTAAACATAGGAGTCCTCCATTTAGGCGAAACTTGTTGAGACTAGCACTCCGTCAAAAATGCCTGCACAGTCTTGACATCTTCTGGACTTCCGCCTTGGTCAATATCGCAGATATGCTGGAGCCCATATTTTTCGATAATCAAGGCAGTCGCCCCACAGAAGGTCCGGCCGTGTTTAACAGAGTCGCCATTGTTAACAAAACCTTTAATCAGCCCGGGATGTTTCTTGATAAAGCGTTTGGTAGACCAAGGAATTTTCCCAGCACCAGCATTTCGAGTAATGAGAATACAAGGCTCTTCCAGTTTCTCCTTGATGCTCTGTGTCGGATAGCCCAGTGATGCTGCAAATCGTTTACCAACACCAGTATTTGAATCATAAACTACAATCATCTTCATCACCTACTTTCTTAAGAAAAGGATAGCAAACCAAGCCGCAAAACCTAAAACCACAACATCAGAGATGAGCATAAGCATAAACTCCAAATCTGGCATCATGTGAATGTAAATCAGCAATGACAAAGTTGCCAAAGCCAGTGCCGCTAGCTTAGCAACTGCCGGCAAACCCGGAATCAAAGCTGCTCCGATTAGGACAAGGATGAGACCTCCGACTAAAAATGACTGAAAATCCAGACTTAAACTAAAACCAACTGTCACACCGCCGTAGCCAATGGTCAAAAGACCAATCGCGACCAGACAGATACCTAAAATAGCCAATCCGTACATGGCAAATCCTCCTTGCTTTTTCATTTTTTCCTCACTTTCTGTCTTTGAATGAACAGTTCCAAACATTCATTCAAAATCTTCTAAAAAATAATTCACTTTATACTTATCCAATCACATTTCTTGAATACCTTCCAATTCCTATTCGCACTACATAAGACATCACCTCCTTTGTGTGTGAATGAATGGTTTTATAAATTCATTCATAACCGCTTCTAAGAAAAGGAATTTCCTCTATTTGGAAAAAATCCCCTTAACAAAATATTTCACTAAAGTCTCAAGACTATCGAAGTAGCCTGAAAATTCCTGCTCTGTGACATGCATGTCTATGTAGTAAATCAAGTCATATACCTTCATGATCTCAGCAATTTTCTCCTTCGAAAACCCCTCTTCCTGCAAGCGCTGGCTGAAGGTCTGAATCAGAAACTGATGAAAGGCATTGGACGCTCGACCAGCATCTTGATTATAGTAATCGTGCAGAATATGAGAAATGCCCGGCTTATTCCACTCGGCTAAAATTTTATTGGGCGAAATCAACTCAAAAGTGACTGCAAAAAGTTGTTCAACGATTGCCTCGGGCTCGCCCTGCCAGTCCACACGTCGCATGGTTTCCTCACGTATACGGCTATTTTCAGCTACATAAACCTCCAAGAAGATGGCTTCCTTGGACTCATAATACTTATAAAAGGATCCGACAGCCATCTGGCTTCTCTTAGCAATATCAGAAATTCCAGCTGCCTTATAGCCTTTTTCTGCAAAGACTTCTTTAGCCGCAGCCAGGAGCTCATTTTTTTTATCCATTTTCTTGTCTCTTTTTTGAATGAATTTTATTTTATATTCATTCATATTTTAACACTTGTTTTACAAAAGTCAAGTATTTTGCTATACTACAGTCTAGATATTCTTTGAATATCAAATTATTATACCGAATGTTATTGGAGGTTTAGTAATGCTTAAAGAAAAACGCAATCAGGGAATGATTGGCCTATTATTTATTACTCTAATTTTTCTTGGAATAGCTGGTGCCATGGCCTTTATCCAGTACCAAAAGGCTAATCCTAAAATTGCCTACTCAGCAGACACTGCTAAAGTTTCTTCTGAAACAGTTTATACTGAAGTTTATGATATCTCTCCAGAACCTATTTTCCCAGTAAATGATAAAACTGAGGTTTGGCTGGTTCAATATAAGGATGGATATGTTGGAGTTCAAGCAAAAAAAGGTGATAAGCAGATTGCCAAACTAGTAGAACAAGCAAATAAAGGAGAGCTAAAGAAAAATCCCGCACGACTTGTCGGTACTTATATAAATACAGGTGTTCAAAAGAAGGACCAATCATATATTTCCAACTACGCTAGCTTGATGCATAGTCTAAGAAATGAAGCTGGGGATATCTCAGGCAAAATTGCAACCAGCTCTTATATCTCTCTTTCTGAGTTTGACTCTGATCATTCCAAATCCATCTTTTTCGTCCTATTCTTAGTCGGTTTATCTGCCATTTTTATCGGAACTGGACTCTTCAACCGCAGAAAGAATGTGCAAGCTTATAATGAAATTTATTCAATTTATCCAGAAGTCCAAGGAAATCTTAATCTCTTACTAGAACAAGCTTCCTTCCATGACGAAGAATTGAAAATCATCATCTATAAAGATCACCTGATCACTTATTATCGTGGTGTAAGAACTGTTGACCTCAAACAGGTTATCCACCTCTACCACCATATTTTCACCATGCATCGAGGCTTTGCATCCAACAGAAATTCTACTCTGATAGCTGTTCGATCAAATAACAAGAAATATCAGATGCCTATTAGAAATATTGGCAAAACGACAGATATTCAACTTCGGTCTACTTTTGACTATCTCTACAATTACTTCCCTCATATCAAATTAGGAGTGTAATGTCACATAAAACTCAAGCTAGATTTTCCAGCTTGAGTTTTTTATATAGAAACAGGAGCAGGATACAATCCCAGCTCCATTTTTTATGATATGCTTGTCAGAACGTTTTTCGGTAGATTACTTGCCTTCTTTTTCCCTTCTGCGCTTGGCCAAGGCACTGTTGATCTTCTTAGTCTTAAGATTTGTATCCAAGTAAAGAAAGAGCCATACAAAGAGATAAATCAAAATAAAATCAAACCAGAAATGCCAGCTGGCAATTAAAAATCCCCAGTTATTATAGACCATGAAACAGCATGCTAAGACTGCGACAGCGACAAAATGCAGTAAAATCGAGACTAAAATAGAGAATCGGTCTTCAAGAGTTTTTAAAATTGAACTAATGAGTCCGATCAAGCCACTCATCACCATGACACTGATGATATTACTAGTTGTGGGCGGATGTTTTTGAATAGAGAAAGCAAGGAGAATCAGATAGACTGCACTCCCTGTCTGGATGCCCATCAATATAGCATGTAGACATTTTTTTATACTCATCACTTACCTCCTAGATTCCCAGATATTCCATCAAGAGCTTGACATAGCGACGGCTGACTTCGGTCTTGATTTGATTGGTCAGCTTGGCCGTCATATTGCCAGAAAAACTGTCAGACAAAGACTCCAGATGGTCAATATTGATGACAGCATGCCGGGAAACCTGGATAAAGTTCGAGCTGCTAATCCGCTGCTGAAAGCGAGTCAAGGTCTCTGTCGTCTGGTAAATGCCTTCTCTGCTGTAAATCATCAAAGTTGTCTGGTTGATGTCTGCTAGGATAATATCTTCAGTCTTCAGCATAATAAGCTTATCGTCCGACTTGATAGGCAAGACACCACTTGGACCTGCCTTGTACTGCTCTAAATAATCTAAGATGGCCTTGGCTTCAGCCGCTAGCTGGTCTGCCTTGACCACAACCAGCGGATCCTTGGATGAAATGGTTGGATCTGTTTCAAATTTTGCTTGCAAGAGGAAGCTCCCTATTCACATTCTATTGTAGTTTCAGCCGACGGATGACAATCATATTTTGCACCATCCAAATAAGCGCTATTGCAACTAAAACTATTCCAACTATATAGAAAGTTTCTGTCCTTGTCAAGAGCTCCTGCCATTCAATGCGAATTCCCATTGTTTTTTCAAAAGCTACTCGTGACTGGCTGTTATTGGCAAAAGTGTCTGCTAGACTTTCCTTCATGAGAAGCTGTCTGAAAAGAGATGCCATGTAGTTAGAAGGCGTAAGCTTCATCAGGTTTTGTGCCATGTTCGGCAAGTTTCCAATAGGGATATAGGTTCCCACTAGAAAACCAGAGGTCGCTCCGACTACTGTCGCTAATTTACCTAGACTATCCACTGATTTGAAGCGTTGAACAATCAGAGCATTTATCAGTGTGGCTAAGAGGCTGTTCAAGAGCATCAGAAGCACCAGGTAAGAAAGATTTCCCCATTCAAAGGAAATTTTATCCGCCTGCATAAAATAGCTGAGCATAAAGGCAAACATAATGACCTGCATCAAAAAGCCGATAATAACAGAGCTGACAAGATAACTAAGCTGCAAGCCCCAGGGGCCCAAGTCCGTGATAAAGAGGTCGTCTGTCACCTTACGCTCCCGGTCTTCGACCTGCCGTGAGAAAGCTGCCAATGTGGTCGTTAATCCTGTAACTGCCAACACGCCACCAATCAGCCACAAGTCCATCAGCTGGCTGGAATAGCCTTCAGAATTACTTTTCAAAAAAACGATATAAAGCACAAAGGGAATAATGGCTCCAAAGAGAGACAAAATTACCCCACTGCGGTTGCGGAAATAAAGTAAAAAATTGCGTTTAATCAAAGCGAGCATATTAGCGTACCTCTCTTCCTGTCAGTGCCATAAAAGCATCGTCCATGGTTCCGGGTTGGAATTCAAATTGTTCAACATAGGGACCTGCCTGAGCCAATAAGGTCAGAGCTTCTTGAGTCGTTTTAGGGTGGAGAATGAATTCTCCTTCCTTGACTTGCTCCCAAGCACAGTCTCTTGGCAAACTTTTCTCTAAACCTGCTACATCTTGACTCAAAATCCGTAAGATATTGCGGGCGTAGTTTCCCTTAATCTGGTCTGCAGAACCTTGGGCAATAACCTGACCATGATCTACGATATAAATCTTGTCCGCATCGTCTGCTTCATTAAGATAGTGGGTTGTCAGGACAATGGTCATCTGCTCTTCTTTCTGAATTTGCTTGAGTAGGCTCCAAATACTCTCCCGAGTCTGAATGTCCAGCCCCGTTGTAGGCTCATCTAGGAAAAGCAGGTCGGGACTATTGAGCAAGGCTCGTGCAATGTCCACACGACGTTTTTGACCACCAGAAAGTGTCCCGTACGGTTGCTTGACAAAGGCTGAAAGACCAAGCTGAGAGACCAAGCGTTCGATTCTACCTGCAGGCATCTCCTTGTACTGCTTAGCTCTGATAGTCAGATTTTCCAAAACTGTTAGCCGAGCGTCCAACACACTGTTTTGGAAAACCACACCCAGTCTAAGCTTTTCAGCATAGCAAATCTGCCCGGACGTTGGCTTCAAGAGACCTATCAGCATCTGGATAGTCGTAGACTTGCCTGCTCCATTAGGGCCCAAGACAGCGGTAAAACTTCCTCTCTCAATCTGAATATCGAGGCCATTGACTGCCACCTTTTCGCCATAAATCTTGCTAAGATTTTTTGTTTCTACTAACATGATATTTTCTCCTGTCCTTAACTTCTGAGACTATAATAGCAAGTATTTTTTGAAAAATCTCAGCTTTTTGGACAAGCGGTAAAATGAGGGAGACAAGAGGTAAAAATCTAGACATCAAAAAAGCCCCGACCAGAGGTCAGGGATAATAGACTAGCGTGTAACAATCTTTCGATAGCTACGTGAAGTTAATAAGAACACTAAAATATAAGCTAGTAAAAAGACGCTACAGGTTATAATCGTTGTCTGAATTAATAAGGGCGTATTAGTCACACCTAAAAGCGCCACAATCAAACTAAGCATATGAAAAGCAGCTGCAACATGGCAGAAAGCAAAGATTAGGGGTAAGAAAAACACTGTTACGATTTGCTTACGTATAGTGCGCTTGGTTTGCTTCTCATCAAGACCAACCTTTTGCAAGATGACAAATCCATCACGATCTTCATAGCCTTCAGAAATCTGCTTGTAGTAAATCACCAGAACAGCCCCCAACAAGAAAATGACTGAGAGAAACAGGCCTATAAAGAGTAAGGTTCCCGTCACCTGTTTTTGGTTTTGCTTAGCTTCTTCTTTATTAGTAGTTACAGTATAACCTCCGACTTGCAGACGGTCCATTTCTTCTGTTACTGCTTTTTGTACTTTATCAGAAAACTCCTGGTTGCTCTTCGTATTACTAGAGATACCGATATAATATTCATGCAAAGCGTCCAAACCGACTTCTTTTATATCATTGACAACCATGTTTAACATAGCACCCCCAGCCATGATATGCCCGTTGGGTAAATTTCCATGAGTAAAATCTTGTGAGGTAATTTGCTTGATTTTCCAGTCTTTGCCATTGATACGTAAGGGTTGATTTTTATCTAAAGATAAGTTTCTACCATAGATAAGTGTTTCACCATCAGCTAAGTCTAATCTTTCTCCTGTCATCTTCTCATAATCCTGACGGCTTACAAGCATAAAGCTACCTACCGCCTTGCTGAAAGATTGAGGTGCTTGCACAAAGTTACGATCGCCAACAGTTACTTCATTACCTGATATCTGAGAAAGCATCGATGTTTGATAGAGATAGTCAGAGTAAGTCGGATTTTTCAGTCCAGTCTCTTTAGCAATTTCTTTCACTTTTTCTAGTAGAGGTTCATTTCTATCTACTGTATCTGGCAAGGATACTGTAACATTATAGTCTTTTGGATAGAGAGTATCAATATAGTCTTGGCCACCTACATAAATATTAATCGTTCCTACCAAGGTCACAAGAAGCATGGTTGAAAGGATGGAAATCGTAGCCAAGCCTGCAGCATTTTTACGCATCCGAGAAATCAAGTTAGATACTGAAATAAAGTTCTGAGGCTTGTAATAGTAACTTTTACGTTTTCTTAGAAAATTTAAAAGTGTAATTGATCCAGCATTAAAGAGCAAATAAGTCGCTACAACAACCATGAGGACCGCAAGAAAGAAATTGGCAATGGCTGCAACAGGCTTTGTAACTGTCAAGGCTATATAATAAGCAACTCCCATGAGAATGACGCCCAAAAGGGTCTGCAAACCTAAGAATTTCCCTTTCTTTTCTCCTGCTTTCTTTTCTCGCATAAGGTGGAGCGAGCTATAGCGCAAAAGTCTCATTGAATTAAGAAAAAGAATGATAACAAAAGCTAGGCCCAGACTGACTAAAGTCAACCAAATGTTAGACCATTGGAAGGTTGAGGCTAGCACAACAGGCATCCCCATAAACTTCAAGAGCAGGGCATAAAGGAGCTTATCTAGTAGCATACCACAGATAATTCCTAGTCCGACAACCCCAGTATATAAAAGGCACAGCTCTATGAACGTCATAGTGAGTAGGTGCCTTTTTTCCATACCAAGTATACTATAAATCCCCAGCTCTTTGGAGCGATTTTTCATGACAAAACTATTGGCATAAGTCACAAGAATCAATACCGCAATTTGAATAACCCAAATCCCAAACTGCAGGGTCATACGAGCCGCTGTCCCACCATAAGTTGTCTCCATATTACTACTATAAGTCAAGGAAATAAAACTATAGAGTATCGCTGTTGCTACAATCGTGGATAGAACAAAGGGATAATAAAGACTGCGGTTCTTAACAAGATTTGAAAGAGCTAGTTTACTGGTTAGTTTGAACATAATCACCCACCTCACTTGCCATGACAGTCAAAGTATCAGAAATCTCCTGGAACATCTGACGTTCTGTCTTGTCACCTCGGAAAATCTGATTGTAAAGAATGCCATCCTTGATAAAGAGCACCCGCTTGGCCCTGCTAGCTGCTGATGTCGAGTGGGTCACCATGAGAATGGTCTGACCCCGATCATTAATATCATCAAAAACATCCAAAAGCGCAGCCGATGACTTGGAATCCAGTGCACCTGTTGGCTCATCTGCTAATAAAATCTCTGGCTCAGTGATGATGGCACGCGCCACTGCAACCCGCTGCTTCTGACCACCGGAAATCTCGTATGGATACTTCTCTTGTAGCTTGTTAATACCTAATTCAGTACAAGTAGTGACTAGCTTTTGCATCATCTCTGTGACGGGGCGTCGAGAAAGCACTAAAGGCAAGAGGATATTATCCTTGACTGACAAGGTGTCCAGCAGGTTAAAGTCCTGAAAGACGAAACCAAGTTTTTCTCGACGGAAGCTGGATGCTTGGCTATTTTTGATGGTCGCTGTATCTGTTCCGTTCAGAAAGACTTGCCCTTCTGTTGGCTTGTCCAGCATGGCTAAAATATTGAGGAGTGTTGACTTACCTGAGCCAGACTCTCCCATGATGGCCACATAGTCGCCCTCATCCACTGTAAAGTGAATATCCTTTAGCGCTTCTACTTGATTGCCCTGAAAACGGGTCTTATAAATCTTTTTGACATGTTGTACATCTAATAAACTCATAACTTCTCCTTTAAAATCCTAAGTACATTTCTTGAGCTGCCTGATTGGCCTGGCATCCGAATTTCGTCCATTCAATTTCTTGTTGACTTGGCCGAATGGAAGGTCTATCTTTCTTATGACTGATTTTAAATAATTTCATTCTAAACACTTCTTTCTTTTGATAATCTTATTCTACCGAATTTGCACTCGGCTTTCCATAACCTAACCTTACAATCCAGAAAGGAATCTTACACTTTTGTAAGATAGAATGAGCCCTATTTTACCCAAAAGGCTATCAAAGCAATCAGCCACAGATGGGCTGGATAGAAAATGTAGAAGAAATATTTGCTCAACTTACTGGTATAACCGCGCTCACCATTGTAGAGATAAAGAAAAGGTAAGACAGTGATAAAGAGCCAGTCTGAATTGTAGAGCATCATCGAAAGGGTTTCTGACAAGCTTGGATAAACTTCGATACTCATGACAAACAGCAGAACAGCTAGAGCAAGGTAAAGTAGATTGCGTAGAGCTTCGTTCTTTCGATACCCGTAAGTAATAAGCATAAAGGGGATCATGACCATGCCACCTTCTGTCAAGAAAGCAGCTACTAGAAAGATTACTGCGCCTAAGCCATAACGGATCCATTTGTCGCGCCCATTAGGTTCAAGTTTCTCTTTAGAAAATCCAAAGAAAATCCCCAAACTCAAAACGCCACAAGCTAGTGTTAAAAAGATATTATTGGAGTTGTGTATTTCTTTTGACTGTAAAAGAAAATTTAAAATGACATTTCCAAAGAACATGAGCCCCGCCCAGAAAAAGAGACGAAGATTATATGTAATGCGGTTGCGCGTGTGAATAAAACCCTCTACTGCTGCAAAGGCAAACCAAACTCCTACACAGCGGGTCACTGCATGAAAAATACCATCCCATCCAGCTGGTAGCAAGCCAGGAATTTTATCAACGTGATCCAAAACCATTAAAAGTGCCATGATTAGTTTTATTTGAAAGCCATTGAGACCATTCCCTTTTTTCATTTTCCTTCTCCTTTTTCTTTTATAGTCTTATCTTATAAAAATTAAAGAACACCTGCCATAACATAACCTTTCAATTCAAAAGAAAAACCTTACAAATTTGTAAGGTTAGGTGAGAATTATAATGCAAATGAAGGTTTAAAAAACCATGAATTTCAACTGTTTCAGAACCACGATAAGTTCAGATTTCCCATTTCCTAGAATACAAAAAGAGAAGAACAAGATCAGTCATCTCTCAATATTATACGAACTTCTGGAAATGTGGCTACGATTAACACAAGGATAAGAATCCTGAAATCATTCAATCATTTGTAAATTCCAGATAGTCTCTTTCGTTCTTTATGAGTCAGGATATCCGCATATCTGGTTGTGACAGGCAAACGACTCTCTTTTGTAACAAATTCCAAAACGAACTTCTGACTTGTTTCTATATCAATCCAATTCCCACATGAGATAAAAATTGGCTTAACATCCTGATGTGTCCGCAATACTTGCCCATAAATCTCACCGTTTTTGACTATTTCTGTACAGGCTCCTTCGTAATTGTCAGGAAGTACAAATTCTGCCCCTTCAATATGGTAGTAATTTTGGGCAACTCCGATAGTTGGTTTTCCTAAGAAAAAGGAGGTATTGGTCGTGATTCCCATATGGCGCGGATGCAGTTAAGCATTCCCATCAAACATACATAGGTCAGGTTTAATTTTCAACAGTTTAACTGCTTCTAAAATCAGAGGCAATTCCCTAAATGCAAGAAAACCTGGAAGATAGGGAACTCTAATTTCATCATGAAAACTAACCTCTTCAACAACTTGGAGATTTTCCCGGTCAATAACCACAAGGCAAGCAACGCCGTATTCTTTATTATTCTCTGTCCAATAGGACAAATCCACCCCTGCGACATAACGAATATCTGAGTCCTCAAAATGATTAGATAAATCTATCTGATTTTTGAATTGATTCTGTTCTACTTCAAATTCATGTCTAAAGTCGATAAATCAACACCCCACTTTTTTGCTCTCTTGAAATCATCTTCGGTAGGCTCTATTTTTTCTTCAATAACTTTACCAGTCTCATCATATTTTTTATAGAGAATTTCTCCTCCTGCAATAAAATAAGAAACCGACTCAATATCACCATTTTCAAAATATTCTTTTTGAATTCCTTCAGCTGCACCTCTGTCTTGATTATTAATACTTTTAATTTTTCCATTAGAATAAAAGTAGACAGCTAGACCATGCCTATATCCATTATCTATATATCCATAAAACTCTAATTGACCATCTGGATATAAATCATAGGCTAAACCAGTATAAGGAACCTCTTCTCCTGATTCATTTTCATAGACAATTTGTTCATAGTATTCTCCGCCCCAGTCTAGTTCATCTTCAAAACAAACACCGTCACGGAGAACTTCTTCTTTTGTTAAAATTTTATCTTCTGTCATTTTCAACCTCTGAAATCATATTGAAACCATCCAGCATATCTGGAAGTCCTTTAATCTTACAAAGCAATTTCTCTGTTTTTACACTTTTAAACAATTCACTGATCTTTTTTGAATTCTGTGTTATTCATTTTAATAATCCTCTCATATTCACCTGAAACATTTTGTTAATTTTACTACCGTTCCAACTGGTAATTGTTGACATTTATTTTTCTACATTTTATATTTCCTCCAATAATTTTTTCGATTCTCTTACGATGAAAATATCAGCTTTTTCACTAGATATAATATTTAATAATTTTTTTGTTTCGAGAGTGTTTCCTTTTAACTGCTCATTCAGAGCATCAAAATACATTGACTCCAATCTATCAAATCTAAATTCGCTTTCTATAGTTTTGAAATAATCATTTGCTTTCTTTTTTATAACAATATCAAAGATCGCCACTGCTTTTTTACTTATTAAGCTTATTTCTGATTCATTCAAAAATAATTTCTCAATTGATTCTTCAAGTTCCTCCATCAAATTAATCTTATTAGATAGTATTTCTGAATTAATTTGATAGACATTCAATGCTTTTCTTTCAAAATCGTTTAACCAACCTATGTGTCTTAATTGATCAATCTCATTCACCAGATGCACGAATTCCCCTTGCATATAGTGATAAATAATCTCATAAATTTTCGAAATTTTTCTGGCTCTTTTTAATTTAGCCATACCATTTATCTGAATATACTGCTTCCAAGACTCTATATCTAGATCAAAAAATAAAAGTTTATTTAATAATTTTAAATACCATTGATTAATACATTTAAGAGCAGAATACATTACACCAATATATACGAATATGATAAGTGGAATAAAGTTTGATAGTTTTATATTACTTAAACTATAAATAAAAGGCAACGACACTACCAAAATAATCAATCTACTATATAAATTATACCTTCTTCTTAACTCTTTATAATCTTTCATTGCTCCACCTTTATCCCTCTCTGAAACTACATAATTCACTAGAATCCTCTCATATTTAAATTTGACTTAATCCAACTATATAATCTTTATCTTAAGAAAATCATCTAATTTCTTGAATACCTTCAAATATTAGATTTCCCGTTTTAGCTCCCAAAAGAACTGGAACTTTCCCAAATTCAAAGATCAATAGAAAAGCCGTAAGCATGCAACCTATCACCAAAAAGATCCCTTCTTTTCCATCGTTGGTGAATAAATAAATGGATAAACAGGCCAGTAAGACAACATTCAATAGATGAGCATCAAAAATTTGAACCCGATTTAAATACGTTGAAAAAAATTTGCTTTCTTTTTGGTATCGGCTTGAAAGTCATCCTGTATCTCTTAGTAGCTGTAGGAAATAGATTCTTAACCTTTTTACGAGCCTTTCCTAGTGAGAATCGGAATAGCAAATAAGAAATAAACATGGCAACCACAAACAATACCAGTTTTAGGAATATTTGCTGGCTAATAGCATACTCTCTGAATAGATTTTTTAAGAGACTATAAACAACTCCAATAAATGGCTGGACTACGATAGCTGCTGTCCCCCCATTTATTTTATTGATGGGTGTACCTGGAATTTCAACTTTTTTATCTACTTCCATCATCTCAACAGTGATAGCTTCCGTTGGCAACCCCCAATAATAGAGCTTAGGCTTCATGGTACTAGCATCTAACAGAAATTTTTTACCATCGTACTCTACCAGTTGGTGACAGAAAATACTTGTTTCTTTATATTCTAATGTCATACTTACCACCCCAAAATTTTCTGTACAGATTTGAAACCTGAATCAGTTGTTAATGCACTTGCTGCTGAATCCATAATCACAGCGGTAGCTGCAGTTGTAGCTACTGTATGTAAAAATGCACGTCCCGCATTTTCCTTATTCAGATTATCCAAAAAAGAAGAGGAGTAAATTAGTCCTCTCCTAGGCATGAATACTTGTTAACTTGCTACAGTTAATAAAGAGCAAAACCAATTAATTAGTTATTTTCACCTGACCTTTTTCATATCCCGAATACCAACTACTTTCAGGACTGACATATTCGGGCAATTCCTTTTGTGGCTGTTCTCCTGAAAGAATTAAAAGCCCATCATGTATCAAGCAGGTATAATGAACCGAATCCCTAGTAAATTCTTCATTCTCAGTATCAAATGAGTAAGTATATTCTTTACCACCTTCCTTTATAGTGATCTGCTCACCTTCTATTTTTATCCACGATGTTTTGTCTAATGAAGCGGTTTTAGTAGATTCATTTTTGACTATCAGATAGTAAATTCCATCATCTGATTTCATATCATCAAGAATAGTAGTAATGAGCCCTAGAATCATAAATGCAGGAATAATCAAAAGAAACCATTTCCATTTTTTTGATTTATTTTTCATCAGTATCAGTTACCTCCATTATCGATAATTTTTTTAATTCTGTTTTATTCACCATTTACCTCTTTATTAGTATGTCTGTATTTATATGTTCTATTATTAATTCTAAAAATTCCTTCAATTTGTTAGTGAATTTGAGTCTGATGGGAAATAAGAATCAGATTTATAAATCAGTTATTCTTTAATAATTCTTTATTCTTCTTTAAATATTTTTTTCCATACCACTCTTCTACAGTTTTCCCTTCCCAATCACGGTATTCTTCAGGGTATTTCCATTTGTAATAGCCTTGTAGCATATAGGGAAAAATGAAATAAATTTCAAAGGCAATAGTTATGACATTCAGAATTAGTATTGAAAACAAAATTCCTAACCCTGTAACCAAAGTATTCCTATTCTCCGCCGAACTTGGGAGAAAAATACGAACGACCAGCCAAATAGCTATGACTAGACCACTATATTTGAAAATAATAGCAAACACCCTACTGAAGAGTTTGTCCCTAAAACTATTCTTTATATTTTCTCCATATAACAATTTTTTTAACGACTGACATTTAGAAAGAATCATGGAAAGAATCATAACTAACATCAAACCGACAAAAGTAAATGCACCCCAAAATCCAGTTATAGCACATACTAAATTTAGAGACAACAGATTAAGTTCAACAAATAACCATATTATAAAGGAAACCATAAAATGAAATTGGCCCCTATAGATTAAAATGAACTGTTGGTTGAATCTCTTCCCTAATATAATCAGTAAGATCCATATTGCCAGTCCAACCCAAAATACCCAGTACGGAAGAAAATTAATATTGGGTAAAGGCACTGCTAGATCTTTAGAATTTGCATGGTAAAATAAATAATCATTTACAGCGACAATCATCCAATTAGGGCCGATTATAAATAGGATTGTCAGAATTACTAACCAAACATTAGATTTAAAAGTTCCTCTGTATTTCTCTTTTTTCAAAGCTTCCTGATAATAATCCCGGGCTAGTTTGCTCGAGACGTTATCATCTAATAAATTCAAACTCTCTTCAAAACTAGCTTTAAAAATTGATTTTTTAGTCATAAGTTTGATTTCCAATCTTCTTTTGTAGCAGTTCTGGGTGTTTTTTCAAGTACCTCTTTCCATACCACTCTTCAAGGCTTTTCCCTTCCCACTCACGATACTCTTCAGGATATTTCCATTTGTAATAGCCTTCTAAAAAGAAAGGAAACTCCATAAATACAATCATGGCTATTAAACCAATATTTAACAAAATCCAAAATATAAAGAGACCAAAACCAACTATGGAAGATGAAAAATTAATAGAAAAAACTTTGAAAATATAATTAATAATCACAGTTAAGCTCAAGATAGCTGATCCATAAATAGCAATACCTTTGGCAATTTTATCTTGTAAAGTAGGTATCTTAATTTCTCCATACATTCGTTTTTTTAAACTTCTAAGCTCCGTCCTTAACATTACATAAGCCAACAATACTAAAAGTCCAAAAAATACCAAGATCCCCCATTTTGTTAATATAGGTAACGACATTGTTATGGCCAGCAAATTAAATTCAAACATAAACCATATCATAAAAGTTATAATATGAAAGCGATAACGATAAGGGAGGATAAACGTCCGTTTAAAGAATTTACCCATTAATACCAATAACAACCAAATTAACAAGCAAATTAAATAAAGCTCGACTGTTAGCAAAGGATACTGAGAAATAGGCAATCTCAAATCCTTAGGATCAGAATCATGTAAGGACATCGCAAAAACGAGTAGCATGAAATTTGCACCTATCGGAAATAACAGACTAAGAATAAAAGTTTTAATACCAAACCAAAAAGAGGGTTTCCCTCTCTTAAAGGCTTTCCCAAGTTTATTATAATAATCTTGTTTCTGATACTGTAAAAAACCATCATCCTCCAAATTTAAACTCTCTTCAAAACTAGCTTTAAAAATTGATTTTTTAGTCATAAGTTTGATTT
>OLOK01000890.1_pt1 | contig 27505 bp, 18 predicted proteins | sample 1672591 | NCBI WGS metagenome assembly OLOK01 (sample SAMEA3136703, study PRJEB25190) | human gut metagenome | biome: human gut; feature: human-associated habitat; material: faeces | place: Austria | collected 2013 | reverse complement strand
ATTCTACTTTTATTTTTCATTTTTTTAAAGTGGAATTTAACTTTTCACTTTAGCATTTTTTATTATGGTCGAATAATTTCAACAAACTTAAAAGTATCATTTTCAAATGTAAAATGTAATATACAACAATTAGTAAGGCCTCCACTTTTTAATACTTCTCCAGGATCAATAACAGTGGATAAAAAACACATACAAGCACCAGCATGTGAAAGAGCAAGAACTGTTTGATGATCTTCTTTATCCATCACATCTGTAAGTGTTTCTTTTAATCTTTTTTGTACATCTTCTCTTCTTTCTCCACCATAATGTGGAAATAAATCATCATAACCAAAATCATCAAACTTAGGGTTTAAATCTTCACTTTCTCCTTCAAATAAACCAAAATTTCTTTCTTTTAATCCCTTCAATCTTTTATAATAATGGTCTCCAATAATAAGTTCAATCGTATCGCAACATCTTTCTGATGTACTACTATAATAATGGTCAAAAGAAATATCCTTTAAGTATTCTTTAGCTTTTAAAGCTTGTTGTTTTCCTAATTCAGTTAATGGTGAATCACACCATCCTTGAATTCTTCTTCTAACATTAAATAATGTTTGTCCATGTCTCATTAAATATAAATCTTTTTTCATAAAAATTCTCCTATCCAAAAATTTCTTGAATGACTTCTAATAAATCTTTTTGTTCTTCATTCATGGGTATACAAGTATTAATTTCTTGATAATATTTTTTCAACAAATCATTATTTCCTATTTGTTGTAAAGTTGTCATTATTTTGTAATAAAGCATAAAGCGATATTGTGGATAATTCTTACAAAGCTCTTTTATTTCTTCATCTAAATTTTCTTGAGTATATTTTGTAAGGGTGCTTAAAACATCCATTTGAATTTCTACATATCTTAAAGAAAGAGCATACTCATTTTGTAGTTCTTTTAAAAGTGAATAAATTTTTGTAAGAAAAGAACCTTGATGTTCAACATAATCAATTTCTTGGAAAACACGTGTAAAAAATTGTTCCAAATCAATACCATAAGGACTAAACGTATTTTGTAAGTCTTGATTTTTTTCATGTTTCATTTTGATTAAACGCTTCATGATACTTTGTGTTTGTTCAAGCAAATCATAATAATCATGATCTTTTTGAATCAAATCAATAATATCACTAGCTATATAGTTTTTATCTGGAACTTGATGAATATCTTCATGATGTTCAATGACTTTAACAATATAATAAACAAGTGCATCATCGTCAAACATTTCATTTTTTTCACCTAATCGATCTAATTTTTGATCATATTTTTCATCAAAATATGCAATTGTTTCATCAGTATCTTTACAATCATTATAGTAATTTAAAACTTCTTCATAATTTATATCAATATCATTATGATGAAGTTCTTTTTCTATCATATGATATGTCAAATTTTGAAAAAGCTTTTGTTTTTCATTTAAGTAAGTTTGATTATCTTTGTATTCTTTTTTTAATGTATGTATTGTTGTCTTCATAAAAAACCTCCTGCATTATTTTAACACATTTAAAATAAAAAAAATACGATAAATCATTACCGTATTTCTTCTAAAAATTAAAACTCATTTTTTCTTCTATAAAATCTAAGTCCAAATAAAATTCCACCCAATGAAGATATCAATAACATAAGATTTTCTAAAATTTGTGTATCATCACCCGTTTTAGCTTTTTTAGATTCTTGCTTTGGAGTTTGATCAGATTTATTTTCTTTAGTTTCTATTTTGTTTTCTTCATAATTATTTGTATATTCAATAGTTGTTGTTTCATCTTTTTCTACATTGAGATTTGCTGCTACATCACCTTTTTCTTTTCCATCTATGATAGATACTATATGAGTAAGCTTGTATCCTTGAACATCATCATTAAGCTCTTTGACTGTATATTTACCAGCAACTTTTGTTAACTCTAACATCCACTTTCCACTATTTTCATCATACTCAAAATCATTTAATGAATAGACCTTTTTATCTTGTGTATCTTTGTCTATAACTTCAAATTTTATAGATTTTTCTGCTTGTTCTTTTGAAATATTACCTTTTACAATTTTAGCAATCACAAGTTTACCTGGTTTAGCTTTATCTTTCATAATAATCTTATTGTTTTGATAGTCAACAACTTTACCATCTTCCCCAACAACAAATGTTATTGGCTTAGCTATTTCATAACCTTTTGGTACGTTTACTTCAATTAATGTATAAGTTCCAGGTACTAATTTTAAATTATAAGAATTTTTACCATCCGTTATCCAGTGAGCAATTTCTTCATTTGCTTGATTAATAACTTTAAGCTCTGCACCTGCTATTTTTTCATCATTTTCTTTGTCTACTTTATCAACTTTTACATCATAAGTTGTTAATTCATAAGTATTTTCAAAAGCTACTGTTGCTGTAGTTCCTTTTTCTACATCAACATCTACACTTTTACCTTCATTTACTTCATTTCCTATCATATAGATTGTTTTTACAAGGGTATAACCATGTATATCATCAACAAGTTCTTTGACAGTATAACCTCCTGTATTTTCTTCTAATTCTAGAATCCAACGATTTCCATCATAAATAAAATCATTTAATGAATATATATGAGATTTTTGTGTATCATTTTGTGTTACTTCAAACTTTATTGAATCACCAATTTGTTCCTTTGATAGATTCCCTTGAATTGTTTTAGTAATAACCAATTTACCTATAGGTTGATCTTTCATGATAACTTCATCGACCACTTTATCATTGATTTTTACTTTTCCATCTTTTGTAACCACAAATTCGATAGGATTCGCAATTTTATAACCATCAGGTGCAGTTATTTCAGTTAAAATATAATTTCCATATCCAAGATTAACCTTTTGTCCATCCTTTGATGAATCAATACTAATAATTTCACCTGTATCCTTATTTTGGATTTGTAAACTAGCGCCCTCAATATCTTCATTATTTAAGATATCTTGTTTACGAATAGAGACTTCATATAATTTTGGAGTATAACTATTTTTAAAAGCTACATTTCCTTCACCTTGATCTTCAATTTGTATACTTTCTGTTTTTTGATCTTCTACTTCTTGTCCGTTTATTATATAAGTGGTTTTAACTGTATAACCTTCTATTGATGAATTTGTTTCTTCAACTGTATATTCTCCAGCTAAAACATCCAATTCTTTCGTCCAAATTTTGTTTACTTCATCATAAGAAAAATCATCTAAAGTATATTTATCTACTTTGTTTGTTTTTTGATTTGTTACTTTAAAAGTAATCTTTTGTGCATCTTTTTTGAGAATATCCCCTTCTATTGTTTTAGTAAGAATTAATTTAGCTTGTGTTTTTTCATCTTTCATAGTGATTTTATTTTCACTCATGCCTTCAATCTTACCATTTTCATTCACTGTAAAATCAATAGGATCCGCCACTCTATAACCATAAGGAGCTTCTTCTTCAATAAGAGTATATTTCCCAGGAGATAATTTTAATTTATGCGTTTTTTCATCATCTTGACCAGAAATCCATCTTTCTACTAGATTACCTTCTTCATCAATTACTTTTAACTTCGCACCATCTACTTCTTTTGTACCAGAAATATCTGTCTTATCTATTTCAACATCAAACACATTTAAATCATAATTATTTTCAAATTCAATAAATGTCGTTTTATCTTTTTTAACAGTAACCTTTTCTGCTATTTTATCTGTTACCTTTTCTTTTATTTCACCATTTTCATTTATTTGATATTGAGTTAAAGATAATTTATGCCCTTTTATAGACGTTACTAATTCTTCAACTTTATATCCTCCTGCAACTTGTATTAATTCCTTTGTCCATTTTTTATTACTTTCATCATAATTAAAGTCTTTTAATGAATACGTATTTACTTCTTTCGTTGAATTATTTGTTACTTTAAAACTTATAACTTTTTCAGCTTGTTCTTTATTGATTGAACCAGTAACACTTTTACTAATTACTATTTTTCCAGGTTTTGCCTCATCTTTCATGATGACTTTATTTGTTTTACTATAAGTACCATCCTTACCTTTTATAGATATTTCTCCATTTTTAGAAACTTTAAAATAAATATCATCTGCTTTTTTATAACCGTCAGGTACTACTTCTTCAATAAGTATATACTCACCAAACGGTAATGAAACAGTATGTGTCTTATCTTTTTCACTGACCCATGAAGCTACTTCTTCTTTTGTTTTTTGATTTACTATTTTAAGTGTTGCTCCAGCAATTTCCTTTTCATTTGTTAGATCTTGTTTGCTTATAGCTACTTCATATGGTTTTGGAGTGTAACTATTTTTAAAGGCTACAGTTACTTCACCTTGATTTTCAATTTGTATACTTTCAGTTTTTTTACCTTCTATTTCTTGTGTATCAATTTTATAAGTTGTTTTTACTGTATAACCTTCCACTGACGAATTTGTTTCTTCAACTGTATATTCTTCAGCTAAAACATCTAACTCTTTTGTCCAAGTTTTACTTGCTTCATCATACGAAAACTCATCTAAAGTATATTTATCTGTCTTCTTTGTTTCTTGATTCGTTACTTTAAATGTAATCTTTTTGGCATTTTCTTTAGAAATATTCCCTTCTACTGTTTTAGTTAGAATAAGTTTACCTTTTTCGATATGTTTGTCTTCCATGATTATTGTATTTTGATCATTGCCAACTATATTACCATCATTATCCACAACAAACGTAATATCATCAGCTACCATATATCCCTCTGGTGCTTTGGTTTCTTTTAAAACGTATGTTCCTGGTTCTAGTTTAACTTTTCCTGGATTATTATTTTCGCCAGTTATCCAACTTTTTACAGTTTCATTTGTATCTTTATTAATAATACTTAGGTGTGCGTTCTTCAATTCAGATTTCGTCTGTGCATCTATTTTACTAATTTCAATAGTATTTTCTTTTGTTGTTCCTTTTTCGTTAGAAATTGTATAAAAATGCATTGCTTGTGTTTTATCAATAAGTGTTACAGGATAAGTATTATCTCCTTCTTTAATAGCTTCAGGATCATTTTCTTCACTATTTCCTTTAAATATAAAATAATGTGGTGTAGCATCTAATTTATAATTATCAGGTGCTTCTGTTTCAACAATTCTATAAAGAACATTTCTACTCAACCCAGAAAAAGTAAGATAACCCGTTGGTAATGTTTCGCCCTCTGCTTTTAATTTTGTAGCAGTTGTTTCAAAATTACTATCATAAGTTACTTCACTACAACTAAATTTTGCTTTTTCTAAAGCATCTGTTTGGTCATTTTTATCACATTTATACAGTTTAATACTAACGCCTTTACCTGTAGATGACCCTGAGCTTTCAAATACTTTTCCCTTTAAATTAACTCGTGTCTCAAACTCTGATACATTTCCTTTTCCTCTTAATGAGCATTTATTATAAGCATTTGTTTCATTTAAAGCATTATTATCATCACCAACTGGTAAATTGACAGTTGCTTCATATTCAAGAACAATCTTTTCTTCGTCAGGAATCATAATTGTTAATACATGATTCATTTCATCATAACTTACTTGTTTAGAATTGGCTCTTTTACCGTTAATTGTTAAGCTATTCATATAATAATCTAAAGCACTTCCCATTTCATCGATAAGTTCTATATCTTTTCCTTCATTTAATTTAAGTGCACCTTCATTAACAGTAATTGTATATTTAACATTTGGCGCTGTATCTTGTGAATAAGAATATTTTTTATTTAAAATATTATCTTTTGACAAATCAAGCCATCGACTAGCACTTGATTTAGAAATACTTTGATCAACTGATAAGGAAGCATTATTCTTATATTCTTTATTTCCTATTGCACTAGAAATATCTATAATGCTTGTTTTATACATTAATTTCATATAATTTGTTTTTAAATAATCTAATGCTTTATTTGTAAAAATAAATTTAATATTCTTATTTTCATTTTCTATTTGAATATCTTTAATAATGTCTTCATTTTTTACTTCATTTCCCCATTGCCCAACTGTATACACTTCTAATGAACTATTTACATACTGTGTATTATCTGGAAGAGAATCTATAATAAAAACTTCTTTTGCATCATTTGGTACTTTCTTAACTGTTAATGCCCATGCCATTTCATCTTTTTTACAATTTCTATTCCAATCAACACTTTTTTCAATCAAACTGTCAATTTTATACTCATAATTAGTACTGCTATCTCCTAATTTTTTTGTTTCATCAAAGCATTCACTTTTATTCGTGTAAGTCTTTGTTTCAGTTGGAACTTCATCTAAAGCTGTAATAACCTTTATAACGATAATTCCTTCATCTACTTTTCCAAAATCGAAAGTTAATTCTTGTTCATTTTGACTAAATGTTGGTATTCCATTAAAACCACTTAAAACCTCAAAATTTTTATAATTCATTCCTTCCGGAATAATATCTTTAACAATTAAATGATTTATACCATTTTCAGGAACATTAATTTTTATTTGCCATGCAACCTTTTGTGAATTTCCTGTTGTTAGACAAGTTTTTTCAATAAATTGATAATTTTCTTTTCCTACTTTAAATGAATCTGTATAATCCGTGTTTTGTGTATTACCAAAAGGATTAATAGTGAACGTATTACTCTTTGTAATAGCTGGCGCATTACTAGGATCTTCACCAAATTTAGTTTGGTAAGTAATCTTGTACTCCTTATCACATCCAGCAGGTACTTGGAAATTTCTAGTTGTTAAACTTTCCCATGTTAATCCTTCAATAGAAGGACTACATTTAAAACTTCCATCAATATATTCACCAATATTATCACCTAACGAGTCTTTAATAGTAGAACCACCAATATCAAAATTACCCCCAGGATTTAACGTAACTTCCCAATTGATAACCTTATTACTATCATCACCAGTAACACTATGCTTTTTTTCTGCCCAATTTTTCTTAGTATAATCTAATTTCTTATAAGAATTTTTTTCATTTGTTTGTGTATCACTCTTTACAGTTATGTTATTTCCAACTTTAGAATTCCAATCATCCGGATTATATGCAAAAACATCTTTTTTTACTTTTACTTTATATTTAGCATATAAAACTTCTTTATCATTCATACTTCCAATTGTATATTGAAATTTATTAGTTTCTTTTAAATTATTTGTAATTGTACCAGTATAAGAAATTGTACAGGCTTCATCTGTGTAAAATTGAACATCTCCATCTAATGTCATATTTTCATCCATTTGATCAGTCACAACAACGTTTGTTTGTGGACCAGTTGCTGAAACCTTTAATTTAAATTCTGCAGAAAGATTATCCCCATCACTTATAACCTTTCCTCCTGTTTTTTCAATATCTACCTTATCGTTAGATTTATCACGATCCATATCAATGATAAATTGACCAACACCTGGTAAGTCTAGTTTTCCTTTTCCACCTTCATGATCATTTGTAAACGAATCATTAAGCGTTCCATTGATAATAAGTGAACCATGTCTATTTGATTTACTAAAAAATAATTCACTTTGATCTCCTGCATTATATTTAACTGTAATTGTATTACCTTTTATTTCAAAATGTCCTACAGTTTCCGCACCTTCTTTTAGTTCCTTAATTCCTTCTTCCATGGTTATTCCATCAGGCAAAGTATAAACCATTGTATTATTATCTTTTGTTGGAAACTGATTATCAATAAATCCCCATACTAGTTTGATAGAAATTGTTGAACCATACGGTATTTTGTTTTCTATATTCGGCTGTAAAATATGGTCTCCAATTTTAATATAACTTCTATCAACTACATCACTTGGTAGATTTTTATCAATAAATTGAGATAAATCTACCAATTCTTCAGCAAATGCACTAAATACATTTGTTGAAACTGCTGTTACTATCATGACTACCACCAATAATAGTGAAAACAACTTCTTCTTTCTATTCATTATTCTTCCTCCCAATTTTACAAAACTATAAAAAAATATTGACGATAAATGATAATTATAAAGAAAAAGCCGCAAGAAAAGACTAAGTACACATTATCTGCAACTCAGCCAACTTCCTTACGGTTCAGTTCTGTAGCTTTGCGTCACTATTTTTCAATAGTTTTGCCTTTAAAATATATAATTTTTATAAACTAATATTATCACATAATTTCAACAAAAAATATTCTTTACGACCAAAATATGCTTTTTTTCGACCGAAAAATTTTCAACATAATAAAAAGGACTTTTTTGATATAACCATATATCATAAAAAGTCCTTTATAACTATTAAATTTATCTTATTATTCAGCTGAAATAGCTTCTACTGGACAAGTTCCAACACATGCTTGACATCCAATGCATGTATCTTTGTCACATTCCATTTTTCCTTCGTCATCAAATGCTAAAGCTTCTACAGGACAAACACCAGCACATGCTCCACATCCGATACAAGTATCTTTATCTACGTTCATATTTAACTCTCCTTTTCCTTTTTTCCTATAATTAGTATAACACTTTCCACTTTTCAGTCAATACAAAGTCACTATTTTTCATAGCTTTGAATACAACAATTTTCGGGTAACCATGTCATTAATTCTTCATTTGTCATATCATGAAAATAACTATGAATGACACGCACGATACCTCCATGACAAACAACTAAAATGTTTTTATCAGGATATTTATTTTCAAGTTCTTCTAAAAAACTATACACACGATGGACTACTTGGAATAAAGATTCTCCGCCTGGATAATGGAGTCCATGATTTTGTTTATAATATTGAAATTCTTCATTATTAACAATTCCTTCAAATTTTCCAAAATTGATTTCTTGAATTCTAGAATCTATTTTAATTTCTAATTGATGATTTTCATTTATGATTTTTGCAGTTTCATGTGCTCTTTGAAGTGGTGAAGCAAAAATCATATCTAATGAAATATCTTTTAATTGTTCACTGGCCATTTTAGCTTGTTGCTTTCCTAAAGATGTTAATTCAACATCCGAAATGCCACAAACTTTATTATCAATGTTATAACCTGTTTGACCATGTCTTACTATATATAATTTCATTTTTTTATGTCCTTTATCTTCATTTTGTTTTATGTTATCATATTTTTGGCATTTAGAGAACAAATGAAAAAGGAGAAAATTACATATGGGTGGTATGTTTGGCGTTGTCAGTCGTAAAGACTGTGTCACTGATTTGTTTTTTGGTATTGATTATCATTCTCATTTAGGAACAAAAAAAGGTGGGATTGCAGTTTATGGAGAAAACGGTTTTAACCGTGCAATTCATAATATTTCAAATTCACCATTTAGAACTAAGTTTGAAAATGATATTAAAGAAATGTCTGGAAAAATGGGGATTGGTTGTATTTCAGACAATGAACCTCAACCTCTTTTAATCAATTGTCGTTTAGGTAGTTATGCAATTGTTTCTGTAGGTAGAGTTGCAAATATGGAAGAATTGATTCAAGATGCTTTTGATAATGGGCATACTCATTTTCTAGAGATGTCTGGGGGAGAAGTGAATCAAACTGAATTGATTGCTGCAATGATCAATCAAAAGGATACTTATGTTGATGGAATTATCAATGTTTTAAGAAAAGTAAAAGGTTCTATTTCTTTTATGTTGATGACAAAAGATGGTTTGTATTTAGTACGTGATAAATTAGGAAGAACTCCATTAAATATTGGTAAGGGGGAAAATGGATTCTGTGCTTCGTTTGAAAGTCATGCTTATATCAATTTAGGCTATTCTTTATATAAAGAATTAGGACCTGGTGAAGTTTGTTTTATGACCAGTGAAGAAGTGAAAACACTTGTAGAAGCCAATGATAAAATGAAAATTTGTTCATTTTTATGGGTATACTATGGTTATCCAACAAGTTGTTATGAAGGACGTAATGTTGAAGAAATGCGTTATGAATGTGGTCGTTTAATGGCTCAAAGAGATGATATTAAAGATATTGATCTTGTAGCAGGTGTTCCTGATAGTGGAATTGCCCATGCGATTGGTTATTCAAATGAATCACATATTCAATATGGAAGACCTTTTATTAAATACACACCTACGTGGCCACGTTCATTTATGCCACAAATTCAAGCGGATCGTAATTTAATTGCAAAAATGAAATTAATTCCAATTGCTAGCTTGATTAAAGGAAAATCATTATTATTAATTGATGATTCAATTGTTCGTGGAACACAACTAAGAGATACAACTGAATATTTATATAACTCTGGAGCAAGAGCAGTCCATATCAGACCTGCTTGTCCTCCAATTATGTATGGATGTCCTTACTTAAACTTTTCAAGAAGTACAAGTGATATGGATTTAATTACACGTCGTGTTATTAGAAAACGTGAAGGAGAAAATGATATCAATATGTTAGAAACATATAGTGATCCAGATACTCCTGAATATAATGCAATGGTAGAAGAAATCCGTAAAGAACTTAATTTTACTTCTTTACGTTTTAATCGTTTGGATGATATGCTTCAAGCTATTGGACTTGATAGTGATAAGATCTGTACTTATTGTTTTAATGGTAAAAAATAATACGGAAAGAAATTTCCGTATTTTTTTAAAATATATTTAATAGCTTTCTAAGGAGTGCTATAATATTGAAGAAAAAAAAAGGAGACTATTATGAAATATTTAATTGACCCAATGGATTTAAGTGTAGAAGAAATTGATGAACTAATTGATATTGCGAATGATATTATTAAAGATCGTACACGCTATCAAGATGTTTGTCGTCATAAAATTCTAGCTACACTCTTTTTTGAACCAAGTACACGTACAAGACTTTCTTTTGAATCAGCTATGTTATCACTTGGTGGAAGTGTTTTAGGTTTTTCAAGTGCAAGCAATACAAGCGCTTCTAAAGGTGAAAGTGTTAGTGATACTATTAGTGTTGTTTCAAGCTATTGCGATATTATTGCAATGCGTCATCCAAAAGAAGGAGCACCTCTTGTTGCTACAAGAAAAAGTACAGTACCTTTAATCAATGCTGGAGATGGTGGTCATAACCATCCAACGCAAACTTTAACTGATTTACTTACTATTTATAGAGAAAAAGGTAGACTAGATAATCTAACAATTGGTTTTTGTGGAGATTTAAAATTCGGACGTACAGTTCATTCTCTTACAAAAGCAATGTCACGTTATAAAAATATTAAATTCGTGTTTATTGCACCACCTGAACTTAAAATTCCTGAATATTTAAAACATGATTTATTAGATGCTAAGAATTTAGATTATAAAGAAGTTGAAACTATTGAAGAAGTTATTGAAGATTTAGATATTCTTTATATGACACGTGTTCAAAAAGAAAGATTCTTTAATGAACAAGACTATATTCGTTTAAAAGATACATATATTTTAGATTTAAAGAAATTAGAAAAATCAAAATCTGATTTAATCGTTATGCACCCATTACCCCGTGTTAATGAAATTGCTATTGAAGTTGATGATGATCCAAGAGCTAAGTATTTTGATCAAGTTCAAAACGGACGTTTTATGCGTATGGCACTTATTTTAAAAATGTTAGGATTGGAAAATGAGGTAGAAAGATAATGAAAATAGATAGTATTAAAAACGGGATTGTTTTAGATCATATTACTGCTGGTAAATCTTTAGAAGTTTATAAAGCACTAGGATTAGATAAATTAGATTGTAGCGTTGCTATTATTAAAAACGTTAAATCTAATAAAATTGGTAAAAAAGATATTTTAAAAATAGATGAAGAGTTCACTTTAGATTTAGATGTATTAGGTTATTTAGATCCTAATATTACTGTATGTATTATTAAAAATGGTGAACTAGTTGAAAAGAAAAAATTACAACTTCCTAAAAAAATCATTAATGTAGAAAGATGTAAAAATCCTCGTTGTATTACTTCAACAGAACAAGGTTTAGATCATGTATTCTACTTAGCCAATGAAGAAAAACGTATTTATCGTTGTCTTTATTGTGAAACAAAAGTTGAAAAAAAATAGAAGCTTTGCTTCTATTTCTATGCTGGAGTAGCTCCAACGGTAGAGCAACTGACTCGTAACCAGTAGGCTGTGGGTTCAAATCCCATCTCCAGCACCATTATTAAAATCAACAAGCGTTGATTTTTTTATTATAATAACAAACATCAAATATAAACCTTTTCTTCCCATTTCATCATGACATCTTTTCCACGATGGGCTAAGCCTATATAAATCACTTTTCCTTTTAAATCATAATCATATCTTCTATCTTTGATTTGTTGAATAGCTTCATTTGATAATTTATCCAATGCTTTTTCAAAATCTTTTTTTATCTTCTTTGAAATACTTAAATTCAATAATAAACGATGTTTTCTTTTCATCATGAGCCTGGATAATGAGATCACATCTTTCTTTACCTTCTTCTCGATTATAAATAACTTTATAGTTATCTGATAGACATAAACACATTCCTAACATCATCATATGATAACTGTTTTCATTATTTAAATCATGATAGCTTGGAATCATTAATACATTTTGATAATTTTTGAAAAAATCATTTTTGTTTTCAGCAATCAAATTGTCAACAATGCGATCATATTATCCATTGTTCATTCCTAGTTGATGTTCCATTAATCTTATAAATTATCTTCTTACCTCATAATTTGGTATCGCAATTCTAAACTTTTCTTTTTTTGGATCAATTGCTTTTACTACTGTTAAATATCCAGCACTTACAAACATCCCCCATAAGTTAGGTGTATTTGCCACTTCATAAAAGCTTGTTTGAAGGACAACTCTTGTTTCTAAATAGTTATTCTTTATAAGTTTTTCATATTGTTTTTTAAAGTCCTAGTCTACTTTTTATATAGCTTGTTTAAGCATTGTATTAGCACTCGTATTGACCCAATAAGGAACAAGTACTTTTCTTCTTGCATAATTTAAAATAGACCATGGATTATAGATTTCTTTATCTCCCATTTTATAGCCATCATACATTTCTTTGACTTCATCATTTAATTCTAAATCATAATATTCAAGTAATTCTTTGGTTTCTTCTATACTGAATCCAAAATATTCACTATAATCATTATCAATTACTGTATACACATCTAAATTATTTAAATCACTGAAAATATTTTCTTTAGCCACTCTTTGAATTTCTGTAAGCATCGCATATTTTAAGCTGGTTGATGTTTTAAGAGAATTATGAAGCAATCCTGCAAGTCCTCCTCTTACTTCATCATAGAACCCTCCTGTATGTGCTTCTACAAATGGTGTATCATATTCATCTATGAATACCATAACTTCTTTTCCATAATAATCTTCCATTATTTCCATCAAGAATGAAATTGCATCATCTATTCCCTTAAGATTATTCTTGTTATTATCAGCTAATACTTCATAAGTCTTTCATAATTTATTTTCTTAAATCCCTTAAGATTTTCAAATACAAAATCATATTTATCCCATTGAATTTGTATTTGTGTTCTTATCGTCGAAACAACTGTTTCTTTATCTCTTTTGGCATCCGCAAAAGAGATAAAGATTGTTGGATATTGATTGATTTCAGCTACATAAGGTGTTTCCATGATTTTTGTACCTTTAAAGATTTCTTTAGAGTCTTTGGTAATATCAAAGAATTCTGCCATCATTGACATATTGATGGTTTTTCCAAATCTTCTAGGACGAGTAATCAATGTTACATCTGTTCCTCTATCTAAGAACTCTTTGATCATCAAGGTCTTATCTACAAAATAATAATTTCCTTCTACAAGTCTTGAAAAACTTTTCGTTCTTATTGGTATTTTCTTCATTTCTATCACCCTTTCTTTACATATTATAAACTATTTTAGAGATGTTTACTGATGAATATAAATTCAATTTTTAATTTGATCTATATTGAATATTTCATAGTTATGATTTTTAGCTTATCTAAATCTAATGGAAAATGGTAGTTGATTAAGTATATAGGAAAACTAGAGTAGAAAAATCACGATAACAATAAAAATAAAGGAGGAAAATCAAGACTGATCATCAGCCTAATTTTCCTCCTAAAAAACATTAGATATTTTAGAGGGGATATTGATGTGAAATCAATATCCCCTTAATAATTTAAAGTGATTTTTCTAAAACACGCGATTATTTAGAGCGCTATATAATCAATGTTATCTATTATTACTCAACGATCACTTTTAGCAACTAGAATAACTATTTCCCATTTAAGACATCTTTAATTGCTTGTAGATTTTCTTTAACACTATCATCATTTGGAATCATATAATAAAGTTTGCTATCAGGCATGTAAGCTCCACCTGTTTGCATAACTCCTGTTCCGGTAAATTGTTTTTGTTTAAACGTCCATGAAGCATTATCATTTATTTGCATTTTGATTAAATCTGTTATATCACTCGATGCCATATTTGTTTCAAAACATCCTGATATAGCTTTTAAAACACTACTATAATTAGTAATAACTGCAGGTGACATCATTTTATTAAGCATAGCCATTAAAACATCTTGTTGATGTTTTACACGTACATTATCTCCATCAGCAAATGAATGTCTTTCCCTTGAATAAGCTAATGCTTCTTTACCATTCATTTGTTGAAGACCTAATTTATAGGTATAACCACCCGCACTAAAATCTTGATCAACATTAACAGTAATACCACCCAATGCATCAACCATTGTGACCAATGATGTAAAGTTAACTCTTGCATAGTAGTTGATATCTGTTCCTAAAAACTGAGCCATTGTTTTAACCGTATTTTCAGGTCCAGCAATACCTGAATGCGTTAACTTATCCTTTTTTTTCATATTCGCAAGAGTTACGTAGTAATCTCTTGGAATAGATGTTAATAAGATCTTCTTTGTATTTGGATTAACAGTAACGATCATATTAACATCTGATCTAGATACTGTTGTAATACTTCCATATGTATCAATACCACTGATATAAATAATAAATGGTGTATTTGTTACAGAAACTCTTGTTGAAAAGTCTTTGACTTTTGTTTCTATGTCACTTGCCCATATTTCTTTAACTTCATTTTGAAAATCTGGATGATTTTCTTCAAACATACCATTATATGCTGTATTAATTAATATAGCATTAACGGTATTATTATAAAGATCATCCCCTAGTTTTGAATATGTCATAGCAACATCAAAATTCAAGCTTGATTCTTTCTTTTTAGCTTCAGCAATAACTTGATTCATATCTTTTTCTTTATCATATTGCAAACAATATTCAATCGATTCATTTTGTAATTCAGATAAACTATTTATTTTACTACTTTTTAATACAACAATTGCATAATGTGCAGATTTCGTATTAGAATTCGTAATATCATCTAATGTTGAATAACCTTTATTGATCATTACTGATCCAAAAACCATTAAAACACTTAATAATAAACTTATTACTTTACCAATAATCTCTCTTGGTTTTGTTTTACGATGATGTTCTTTTTTATTAGGTTTCATTAATGCATAATTAATAAAACCTAATAAAACAAGTATCATCCCAACCATAACAGCATATGTTGTTGGTAAAATATTAAGCTTAAAAATAAAAAATAATAATACTACTGTTGTAATGACCTGTATTCCTAAAATAACAGGCCAAGATATAATTTTCTTTATATTTTCCATAATTCATTTCCCTTTTATTTCTATGATGGTATTATTATACACATAAATAATTAAAAATTAAACCTTTTTTCTACTCATATATTTTAATTCAGCTAAACAAATAGGCTATTCGAAGTATCTACTGACCATTGAAATTTTAATCAATAATCAATTACTATTTTTTTATTTGAAGGTACGTAATACTTTCCAACAATATTGCCTCTTGCTTCAATAATATTATTATATTTCCATAATCTTTCATCTTCTATTAATTGGAATTCAAATTGCTGTTTTTCTTCATTAAGAATTATTTCATTTACAATAAAATGACACTCATATATTTTTCTTTTATTTATAAAATAATAACCTTGACAATAGTTGTGATTTATTCTCACTCTTGAAATTTCTAATAAGAGTTCTTTTTCTTTTACTTCTTCTTTGTCATCACTAATTGTTCCACAAATTTTTATTTTTGAAGGAAATTGATTTTTTTGTAAAAACTCGGCTATAAATTCTTTATTTGATATTATATGTTTTGAACATTTATCTTCTTTAAATTTTATTAAAAGCTCTTCATTTTTTAAATTATTAATAATTACTTTTTCATCGTCATTTAAATTATTAGAAATAAGTTTTTGTTGTAATTCAATGTAACCTATACAATCATCAATATTGATTCTTTTCGTAAAATCATCATAGGTTGCTTCATGAATTAATTTATTTATTGGAATAAATGTTTCAACAGAATATTTTTTTTCATCAAGTAACAACTGTTTTGAATCTTCTCCATATTTATAAGGTCCATAAAAGCCAAACGGTTCTTCTTTCAAAATCATCCAAATTACCTTAGCAAATAAGTAAACATCCGAAGCTTTAAAATCAATATAACTAAACGCTCCCAAATTACTAAATTCTGGTGGCGCGATTTTACCCGGGCCTATTCTTTCATTTAAATCTGTCAAATTATCAATATCGTTATCACAAAATATTAATCCAAAATCTGTTAAATATACTCTGTTATTTAAAATAAGAATATTATCTGGTTTAATATCTCTATGTTCCATATCTCGGGAATGCAATTGTTTTATAACTAAAGCAATTTTCATTATATCATCTAACTTCTCATTGAGTTTTTTTCTAGTATTAACCTTATACTCCCTGACCTTTTTCATTAAATACCAAGAATTATCCATTGAAGATAAATTACAATCCTCAATTAACATAATCCCCTCAATGTCAGTAAGCTTATTTACATATTCTATTTCCTTTTTAAAACGTTCAAATCTCTTTAAAACGTTCAAATCTCTTATTACACTTTTTTAGATTTCTTTTATCTGCAGAAAAAAACTTTGCAACAAAATCCAATTTTGGATATCCTATTATATCTACATCAAATACTTTTCCATTGCCACCCGAACCTATTTCTTTCTTTATAACAAATTTGTATCTTGCTCCCTCATAAATTTTATTTTTTTTATTCATTTTCGGCAGCCATCCTTTGTTGTAAAGATTCTTCATCATAAGATTTACCTAATTCATAGAATATATTTGCTGTTATTGGATAATCAATTTCTAATGCTTTAGAAAATTTATAATATTTATTTGCTATTTCTTTTTCAGATTTTCCAGCGTCAGGTGAATATACTCCTCTTTTATTAGACTCTTCAATAATAAATGACTTATTCAAATCATTACTATTATATTTTTCAATAATTTTTCTTACACTTTCATGTGGTGGATATCCATCGTTACCCACTGGAGCGTTTGCAAATAATGAACCAACTAGTCTCTCATAAAGATATTCCTGATTTTGATCTTTTAATAAATGTTTAAAATCCTCTAACCACTTACAAAGCTCTTCATAATCAACATTTCCATTTTTTTCTGAAGGGCAAAATTTCATTTTATAAAAGCAACTAGTTAAACTACTTCGTATATTTTCATCAATATCCATTTTTTTATTTCCATCTTTATCTTTGAAAATACAACAAATTAAATCAGCATAAAAAATAGGATTTCTTTTTATTTCTCTTTGAATACATTTCATTGTATCCCAGTCTAAAATACCACTGAATATCCATTCTATTTTTGCAATTTCACTACATTTTTCATCATCATTAATAAATTCTTTTTGTAATAGTTCTAACAATTCTTGCAACGGATAATCCATAACAGAGTAATGACCTTCATATTTCAAATTGGAAATTTTGATGAAATAATCATATAGTTCTTGTAAAGAAAAGTAATCTTTCATATCATCTAAAAATAAAATATAGTTTTCCTTATTTGAATACTTTAAACATTCGGCTAATGCTTTTCCAATTACCTCTTTACTAGCATTTTCAAATATAAAGAAACATCTTTCTCTTTTCCAAAAAATACTCTTTACCTGTTCATCTTCCGTGAAAATGTAAGCATCCTCATTTCCATTTACTCTTTGTAATGAAAATATATCGGATATTAATTCTGCATTATCTGTCATTTCTTTTAAATCATTAATAACACTTCTTAAGTCAATTACTTTGTTACAGTAAAAAGTTTCTATAAATGATCTAGTTTGCTTTCCTTGAGAATCTTTGCTTATTAAAAGATTCAAAATTTCTTTATTATATTTACATTTACAATAATACTGTGCCAAAACTGTTCCAATATCATAGTCATCATCACCTACTAAGATATCTATTAAATCCTCAATTGAATAATCTTTTTTGATAAATTCATTTATTTTATCATCAATCAATTGATTTTTTAATTGTTGATTTTTATTTCTATAATCATCACCTTTATATGGAATTGGATGCAGAAGAGGCATATTATGCTTTATAAATAAATATCTATAATCAAAAATAGGATTATTAAAAGAAATAGCACTTATTGTATTTTCATAAATCATAAGTTTATCTTCTTCTATTGCCCAATCGCTCTGATTATAAAATCTATGTCTATAAACAATATAACGTATTTTTGTTTTCAAATACTCTTTATCATTGTCACACATTGATTGTGTCTTCTTAATCAATTTATTAAAAAAATTTTTTTGAAGATCAATTGAATATCTATCTAGATGCTCAATTAGAGTTTTCCAACGGTTTTTATCCATACCAGCGTATTGCGTACATAAATTTAAGTATTCAATATATACATTATCTAAATCACCGTAAGTAATTTCTTCAGATTCATTAACAATCCTATATTTAGGTTGCAATAAGGGAGACATCATAGCGTGTGACTCAGGTAACTGACTTGCAAATACATTCCATGCTGTCTTATATTTTTCAATTAAACTTTGAGCTTGTTTAATTTTTTCATTTGAATTTAAGGAGCATGAATCGAACCATGGACAAAAAATGACTTCTAATGTATTTTTAGGACTATTTCCCATTTTGTAATCTATTTCAAATTCATTCATTCTAAAAAAACAATTTATTGTTCGAGAAACATATTTTCTTATATGAACTAACTGTTCTAAACCAAATATGATATTTACATAGTAATTATTACTTTTAAATATATCTCCTGAATTCTTTTCAAATAATTCTTTTAATCCTGTTGGTTTAACAAATTCAGATTCTATTCTATCCAAACATGAATTTGGTGATGCCTCACATAGTGGTATAAAATATTGAGAAATACATGCCCATTGTTCTATTCCTCGTATGTTTTCTAATATTGCTTTAACTATATTATCAACTTGATATTGATAATTTTGATTATTCTTATAAATTACTTTCATAACCAATGTTCACAACATTCCATCTTTTAATACTTTTGAATATTTAGGTTTTTCTTTTATAACATTCACTAAATAATGCTCTTTAAAATCTTTCTTAAAAATTGGCTCTAATTCTTCAAAAACCTCTTTTAACAAAGAAATATACTGTTTCCAACTTTCAGGAAAAATCAATGCATCCAATTCCATCCATGCATTTTCAATCGAAGAAATCATATAACGTATTGAGCCATGGTTATCAATTTTAATAACAAATGGTTTTTCAACTGTTGAATAAGAATTAAGTTCTTGAATAACACCGTCGTACTCTTTTTCCGCAAGTTTAGAAATAATTTCTTTATCTCCTTCACATTCCGCCCATGATCCACATAGTAAAGCCGCAATTACTGCTTTCGATCTATTTTCCACCCATTGCGGCTTAAAATTACTGACACGATTAAATAAATGTTTTCTCATAAATGCATAGATGCCACTTGTATTATTTACAAGATTTCTAGCATCTTCGTAATCTAATCCTATTTTTTCTAAAGCACTAAGTAAGTTATGAATGGTTCTTTTTCTAAGATGTAATTCATTAGTTTCATAGGAAATATCCCCTTCATTATAAATGAAGATATTTGTATTATCTTTTTTCACTAGTATTTCTTCACTATTAAAATAAGGTACAAGGATTGCATTTCTTATATCATCCTCTATAAGACTTAACCAAGATTTTTCGTCTTTCACAATTAAAATTATTCTATCTTTAGAAAATCTTTTTAAATAATTTAAAATGCGATACAAACTTTCCTCTTTTGATTTTCCAACTATGATAATTTTTTCATTATCTAATTGATCTTCAAAATCCATTTCAAATTGTTCATCATCAATTTCAAAAAAATCTAAACTTAATTTTTCAAAAGAACTACTTTTTTTAATATCAGATTCAATATCTTCTATTGATAAAATATGAATATTATCTTTACCAAGATTTTTTACTTCAGTTTCAATTGCATCTAACTGTTTCTTTAGAGAAAAATAGTTTTGTTCTGATTGTTTTCTCCAAATTTCTAAATAAGTTTCCAAGGCTTTATCAGTATCATATTGCTTTAATTCATCTAATATAATTTGAATGAAATGGTAACTATATTCATGTGCATTTCTTTCCGATACTCCGTATTCAATAAATAATTCAACAATTTCATTTTCTAAATAAGAAATTAATTCATATCCTCTTTTGTCATAGCTTTTTTCAGCTATATTTTGCATATTATCTTTAGAAAATATAACTAGTAAATCATTTTTAAATCCTTCTTGATCATCAAGATTTTTAACTACTTGTTCTCCTGTTTCTAAAAATAAATTTTTCCATTTTTTTTCATTTACCCTATTATTAATAAACTGTATTATAAAGTCTAAAGTTTTGCCTATAATAGCACCTTTAATATCTAAACTATTAGCTGCTTTTCCTATTAGGCTCGTTTCATTTGAATATTTCATAGATAAGTATCCTTTCTTGTATTTTTTATGAATTCCTCATGGCATCTATTATATATTAATAATAAGATTATTTCTTGTAAAACGAACTATCAATCCTACTAATTTTAAAATTATTGATTATGTTTTATGAAATGCATGAAATTATTCACTATTTAAAATATCATAAGTTAATTTTGAAAGAATTTGATCTCCCCATTCTTCCTTTTGCAAAGAATTAAAATATAATTGATTTTTAACCTCATTCATATCAAAAAACCAGCCTGGATAAGTATCTAATAAAGATTGACAATATTCATCTGTAAAAATATACTTGCTTCTTAAAAGCTTTGATACATAATCATTATGTAAATTATACAATTCTTCTATATGCAGTATTTTTGAACTATTTTGTACTTTTTGTTTTAAATCTTCTTCTACATTCTCCTTTGATTTAATTTTTATATTAAAATCATTAGATAATCCTAAATAACATAACTGCTCATCTGTTTCAATTTCAAAAAAAATATCATATCCATATTCCTCTTCAAAGGGATATAATAAACTCTTATTATCAAAAGTATCTTCCGCATTTTTAGCGTTATTGCACACAGGACAACATGGAATAAGATTATACATTGATAGGGCTAAATATGGATATTTAGATTTAGGATAGTAATGATCATATTGTGGCCGTGTTCCCTTCTTGGGTGTTGTATAAATAAAACTTCTATTACAATAAGGACATATTTTTACTCCTATTTTCTTACCCCAAGTTCTTCCAAACTCTCTATTAGTAAAATTTTTATATATACTTTCAAATTCATCATGTAACTTTTTATCATCTTTGTTTTTTTCTAAAATACCAATTTCTTTTATAACTTTTTCTAGAGCTTTACGATCTCCAGTAATCACTTCTATTACTTTATTTTCACATATCTTATCATCCTCATAAAAGTAATCGATTATTTTATTTCTGTTTTCAATATTATATATATTTTTCTCATTCTTCTTTATTTTTTCTAATAGATCTGAATATGATTTTTTTACGTCAGCATAAAATTCATTTTTATTTTTATCACATATCTTTGATATTTTAATCATTTTTCTTCACAACCTTTTAAACATTATTGTTTCTTTAGTTCATTTATTTTGTTTTCGATTTCTCTTTTTTGTTTTTCTAAAAAACGAATCATTTCTTCATTTTGACTAGAATCTAATTTATTTTTTTTAGGTTCATTAATTAATTTTCTTAAATGATTTTGAATAATAGGCTCACCAATGAGATCAATCAAACGATTAATGTTTTCTTTATCATCAAACTTTCCAGTTTTAATTTCTTTAGCTATATTATTTATAAAAGTCCTTGAGTACTCACCAAAAGTATTTCCATTTTCTAAAAAAAAAGCATCTTTATACAAATTAAAAATATTACATCCAAATGTTTGCTTAACCTCTTTTTTCATTATTATTCCTGTATGATCCTTCTTTAAAAAAATACAATTTTGTGTAGGCATGTCTGATAAAACAATTGGTGAATGCGTTGAAAAAACAATTTGGAATACGTTATCTGGAAAGCATTCATTTAATTCGTTTATTAATGTCGTTATTATTTTTTGCTGCCAAGCCGGATGTAGATAAAGATCTATCTCGTCAATTAATAATAAAATATTTTCCCTTAACTTATAACCTTTATCTTTAAAATAATCTTTAATTTTTGATAAAAAATATATACGTGACATGAAATTAAGGATTGCTCTTTCACCAGATGAAGTGTACTCGTCTAATATATGAATATATTTTAATACGAAGGAAGTTTCATTGGAAATAAAATTTTTAATTAACTTCCAAAATGTTTTTATATTTTCTGTATAACAATTTCCATTTTTTTCAAAGGTTTTTCTTTTTATTTTTATTTTGTCTATCTCTTTTATTGAATTTTGAAAATATTTTTTTCTTTATTATCTTTACTATCTGTAAATGTATATTCTTTAATAAATCCTTTGCATTTTTCATACAATTCATCAATTGTATAGCATTCCCCAATATGTTCATTAAAATTAGGATAACAGTAAATTAATTCTCCCGCCAGATTCATAATTAAAGAAGAAGTTATATTATTATTTGAATTTATATTTGTATGAAGGTTTATAAATTTCTTTTCAAATTCTTCAACATCATTTTTGTGATAGTCTTTAGTATAGTAGTTTAAATCTTTTAAATCACTACTAATAAAATCATCAATCTTATCTATTTTAAATCGAACATTTGAAATATCTTTACCAATGAATCTATCTTTTAAACCTTTTACATACACTAAAAAATCAATATCAATCAAACTTCGAAAACGATTATCCATAAAATTAGGAAATATACTTTGCATAATATCAAACTTTGTATTATTCACCCCACGTTGATCATTCAATGCTCCTTTAGAAGAAAAAAATTCTTTTTCTAAAATTTCAAATGTTTTACTTGATAAATTAATATAGTCAATTTCTCCTAACTTTAGATAATAATTTTCTCCAGAAAAATTACTATTTGTAAGGTAAACTTTGGATAGTTGATCTAGATTGCTATTTGTTTTGGAACTTGAATAGTTTATTAAATAATCTGTCACCTCTCCTTCAACTTTTATTTTCTGATTTGTTGAATTAATAATAACAACAACATCATCATAAAAAACAGCAATAAATTCTTTTTTTACTTTTGATTTTTGTGATTTTAATTTAGTATCAGATATGCTCCCTAGTTTATTTAATAATATAGTTTTCCCTGTCCCATTTTCACCAACTACACCACTAATATTTAATATATTGTCCGTTTTAAAAATATTAGGTATATTTTTCTTTTGAATAAACAACTCATTGTTTAAATAATCAAAATGAATATCATATTCAGGTGTAAAACAAAATTCTTGTTGTAATGTATCAATTGGATTATCACCAATCCAGATATATAATAATTCCATAAAATCCTCCCTATTTTTAATATAGTTTTATAGTTTTGTAACCGTTTACATTATAACATAAAAAGAAAGAGCAACACTCTAGTGCTACTCTTCATAACAAATTATTTCCTTTTAGCATTATTCAAAGAAGAACAAACTTTTAATCTCTTCTAAATAAATCTCTTGTATATACTTTGTCTTCTACATCATCTAGACAACTATCATAGCGGTTCGCTATGATTGCTTGACTTGTTTCTTTAAATTTATTTAAGTCATTTACTACTTCACTTCCAAAGAATGTTGTTCCATCTTCTAATGTTGGTTCATAGACAATAACTTTTGCTCCTTTAGCTTTGATTCTTTTCATAACACCTTGAATACTGCTTTGTCTGAAGTTATCGCTGTTTGATTTCATTGTTAATCTATATACTCCAACAATTACTTCATTTTCTTTTTCTTGATCATATGAATCATTTGATTCATACGCTCCTGCTCTTTCTAATACTTGATCAGCTATAAAGTCTTTTCTTGTTCTGTTACTTTCAACAATTGCTTCTATTAAGTTTTGTGGTACATCAGCATAATTAGCTAATAACTGTTTTGTATCTTTTGGTAAACAGTATCCTCCATATCCAAAGGATGGATTGTTATAATGTGATCCAATTCTAGGGTCTAGACATACTCCATTAATGATCTGTTGTGTATCCAATCCTTTTAATTCTGCATAGGTGTCTAATTCATTGAAATATGAAACTCTTAATGCTAGATATGTATTAGCGAACAGTTTTACTGCTTCTGCTTCTGTAAATCCCATAAACAATGTATCGATATCTTCTTTGATTGCCCCTTCTTGTAGAAGTGATGCAAATGTATGTGCTGCTTCTACTAATCTTTCATCTTCCATATCTGTTCCTACAATGATTCTTGAAGGATAAAGATTATCATACAATGCCTTTGATTCTCTTAAGAATTCAGGAGAGAAGATAATATTCTTACTTTCAGTTTTCTCTCTAATACTTTGCGTATATCCTACAGGGATAGTACTTTTAATCACCATAATAGCATTTGGATTAATTTCCATGACCTGTTTGATTACACTTTCTACTGCACTTGTATCAAAGAAGTTCTTCTTTGAATCATAGTTTGTTGGTGCAGCAATGATAACAAAAAAAGCATCCTTATATGCATCTTCTGCATTTAAGGTTGCTGTTAAGTTTAATTCTTTTTCTTTTAAATATTTTTCGATATATTCATCTTGAATAGGACTGATTCTATTATTGATCTTATTCACTTTATCTTCGATGATATCCACAGCCATCACTTCGTGATGTTGTGCTAATAATGTAGCGATACTCAATCCTACATATCCTGTTCCTGCGACTGCTATTTTCATATACCTCACCTAAGTAAATTAAAAATGACTAATTTAAATAGTCATAAAAATACTTTTTTCCTTTCCATTTTTTAATTCAACCTCTTTAATTTTTTTAATGAAAAAGTGTTTATCATCTATAAATACTTTTTCATTAAGTTGTCACATTAGATGTGTAATTTATATTTTATTAAATCGAAACCATATTAATTATTTTAATTTTTTAATAACTTCAATTTTCTAATACATTATTATAACTCTCTATTTAATTTATTTAAAACAATAAATACCATTTTATCTTTCAAAGCAATTAATTCTAAAAAATAAACAATTGCAGATATAATAAAAGAAACAACAATTATTAAAATCGCAGAATTAAAAAACAATTTTATAACTATGCAAATTAAAATAATTGGTAAACACAGAAGACTGTATTTTACTAAATATCTTATTATATTCACCGTACTAATTGATTTATTTGAAAAATGCATCAATCCAAGAAATACAATAAATTCTGAAATAAGTGTTGTTAGCGCAGCACCATTATATGAAAAAAACGGTATGAATATAAAATTCAAAATAAGATTACTAACTGCACCTAATATCGTACACTTAGTTGCATTTATTTCTTGCCCAAAAGGTAACAGTACTTGATAATATAGTGCACCATCAATTACTGAAAAAATAATATTTATTGCTAGTATCATTGATGATTTCCATGCCTGTATGTATTCTATGCCACTAAATAAATAAATAATTTCTTTACTTAACATACATAAGCCAATAGCACTTGGCAATGTAACAACAATTATCCCTCTTAAACCATTATAAAACAATATTTTGTATTCTTTTATCTTTTTTGTTCCCAAATAATTTGATAGCCTAGGAAATAAAACATTTGAAATCGAATTAATTAGGGACTTTACAGCTTGTACCACTTTAACAGATGCTGTATATAATCCTACTGCAAAAGAGCCTTTTAACGCACCAAGCATTACGGTATCTAAATTTAAATATATTGATGTTGCCAAACTAGTCCCAAATATTATCATTATTGGTTTAATATGTTTTTTTATGTTTAATTCATTCTTTACACTAAAATCAATATACTTTCGTGCATTAAATAAATTAAAAAAACAATTTCCTGTAGTACTAGCCACTAGAATAATTGCATATATATAATAATCATTTTTTGATTTTACAAATAGCAATAGAAATATTAAAGAACATAATTGCATAAGAAATGCTCTAATACTGATATATTTAAAGTCTTCAACAATTTGATATAACCATTCTATTTGAAACGAAGTAAACATAATTGTTATGCTACATATACTAATTAAAATCATATCTGTATTCTTCATTAAAAAAATAACAAATATGTAAAATAATAGATATGAAATTACTGTTGAGATAAAATTAATAATAATTATTTCTTTGAAAAACTGACTTAATTTTATTTTATCATCTTTATATTTAGATCCTTCTCTAACAGAATATAATGCAGTACCTAATTGTGCAATCAAAACAAAATAACTAACAATAGAATTATAATATTGAACATGCCCTATATTATTTACTCCTAGAACACGTGATGCATAAGGAAAAGTAATTAACGGAAACAGTAGAGAAGAAACTGTTTTTAACATAGTAAACATTAAATTATTACTTATTGACTTTTTCATTCATTAATACCCTTTATTTCTTTCATTCTTTCCATTATTTTTTTTCTAGACAATATAAATTGTTTATTTCTAAATATATTTCCATTTTTTGTAGAATTTTTTCCATGTGTCTTATTTGTTGATACACCCGCTAAATGTATTACTTGCAAATCAGGTGTATATATATTCTCATATCCTTTTTCTTTTGATAAAATAGATAATAAAATTTCCTCACCATATAAAAAAGTTTCTGGATAAAAACAATCATCTTGTATATGAATAAACTTTTTAGAAAAAAATAAAGCTGCACCATACAGCACAATATTATGTTGTTCATTTTTATAATTATTTGTATTATTTATTCTTATTTTATTTATAAATAATTTTGCTTTATTTATGAGTGAATTATCAATTAATTTATTTTCTTTTTCTAATTTTTTTTGAAATTTTAATAGTTCACATTCAATTTCCTCATATGTTGGTGTTCTTAACTTATAAGGGTTTTGATGTATTTTCATTTTGGGCGCATATATATCAGGACCTAATATATAAAAATTATTTTTGTTATATATATCCAAAAATTTATTAAAGAAGTCATGTTGATTAAATAATATATCACTATTTATAACTCCTATAAATTCAGGATTATATCTTTTTCTTGCGTACTGATATCCTATGTTATTTCCCTTTGAAAAGCCATAGTTTTTTTCTAATTTTAAAATATTAATATTATCATTATTTTT
>OLOK01000886.1_pt1 | contig 27556 bp, 20 predicted proteins | sample 1672591 | NCBI WGS metagenome assembly OLOK01 (sample SAMEA3136703, study PRJEB25190) | human gut metagenome | biome: human gut; feature: human-associated habitat; material: faeces | place: Austria | collected 2013 | reverse complement strand
TTCACAATATGTCACTCTTTTTATGGCAATGGGGCGTTAATTGTGCGGTGTTGCCCTAAAATTTCTGCTTCACGATTGATTTTTTCTAAAACGCATAACAGCAGCACGATTTTGGTGCTGCTGTTTCTTTTATGATTTCAGGCTCTCCAGAAACTCGATTGCCTCATAAACCGCTGAGAATGTCAGGCACTGCGTACACAACCATTCGTTTCGCTTGTCTGTATTGTCAAGTCCGGGAAGCCCCTGCAACAATAGGTTGTTCACAACCGCTGTGGGATAGTTCTCCGCTATTCTCGAAATAGCGTCCATATCGCCCTTTTTGTAGGTCGGCTCTTTTGTTACGACCCTGCTCAGCATACGCTCCTTGTCCGCAACTGTGCGGATAGGCGGTGCCAGATACTCATAGTGTAGCATGAGCCAGTATTCAATACACCGGTCGTCATAAGTAATCGTATGCGTATTCCGTGCTTCTTCCTCAGCTTTCTAAGCCTGCTGATTATCCTCAGCCTGCCGCTCCACTTCGGAATGTCAACGGTTTCCACATCAAAGAAGAACCAGATCTCGTCCGTAACCTCAGCATTGTTGAGGTATTTATGGTCGTTGCGGAATCTGCGGCCTGATTCGTCGAATGTTCCGGTGGATTTCGGACGCTGAATCACGGCAACATCACGAAACTCACGCTTAAGGAAGTCTGCGTAAGCCTTCTCGCTCTCACCCTCGCAGAATACGATGATGTACGGCTTTTCCCTTTTGACACGGCGGGGCATTACTCCACTTCCTCAAGCTCAATATCAGAAGTTGCACCATACTTGCCTACCAGATATCCCTTGCGGATATTATCGGTCGTGCGGGTGGAGAACTCGCTTATGCTGTACAGCTCAGAGGAACCATCAGCGGTATCCTTGTCGGCGAAATAAAGCTGATCCTTGCGGAGAATCTCCATGCTCATAAGCTCGGTGTCGTGCGTTGTTAATACTAGCTGCGCTCCGTCTGGGTTTGACTTCTTGCTCTGGAACTTGGATATGATGAAATTCACAAGCATGGGGTGAAGCTCACGCTCCAGCTCGTCCACAAGCAATATTCCGCCTGTTCGCAGGGCTGATTCTATTGTCGGTGCAAGCGCCATCAGCTTACGGGTTCCGTCGGATTCATCTGAGAGGTCTAAGGAATAGAGCCCCCTCTGACCGTTCCTGTCCTCGCCGTAGTGGCTGGATTTGGTACGTTTTTCGGGATTATTCGCATCTACACAGTTCTTTTTTCAGACCCAAAAGGTGTCAAAATAACTCAACGCTCCTGTTCCATTCGCCCTCTGCCTTTTCAAATGTGCATATTACATCAACTGGTTTTAGGTCGATATCGCTAACATTGCCGACTGACGTTCTGATTACGATTTTATCCACGGCTTCGGAAACAAGGTACATAGGGTAAAGCTGGTACCAATCATTGTGATAAAGTGTCGTCCCATCGATTTCATACTCTATGTTGACAAGAAGATCAGTATCGATTCCGTATTCCCGCGCCATTTCACGAAGCCTGAATATACTCATGAAATTACCCTCCGGTTCGTTGAGAGGCTCATTGGTTTTTCTCAGGGTATACACAACAGGCGCAGTCGAATATTCTCCACTTTCATTCCGTGACCACAGCGGCGAGGTCATTCCACCCCATGTCATGTAAATCGTATCTGGCTCGTCGGGGCTTATCCAAATTATTGCGCTACCGCTGTCGCTTCCAATCATAAAAGCTAATGCGTGAACTCCCGCTTCGTAAAATCCAAGCATTCGAATACCCGTTTCAGTCATGACAAACGATTTCTCAGTGTCGTCAATAACAAGACGCTTCTGTTCGGGATATTCGGGAAAGCGGAAGCTGCCTTCCCACGTGCCAAAAAAGTATTTCCGAAACAGCTCATAATCGTCTGATGACTTCCATGTGGTTTGGTCTATGCAATAAGTTCCATCCTCGTCTGCACGACAACTCAGAAGCGACAGTGAAGGTTCATCAGCGCCAGACGGGGTGGCTTGGACTGTTTCTTCTGCCGCAGCGGTAATGCTGCTTTCTGCCGTAGGATGTTCTGTCTGTACATAACTTTCATCGGAAACGTTTTCGCAAGCAACAACTGATAACAAAAGTAAGGCCGTCAGAACGGTTGCTATTATTTTTTTCATAAACCACCTCAAATGTAATAAAAAATCCGTAACTTCGGATCAGCACGAGATATTATTGTGAACAATTGGAAAATTAATTCCTCATTGCTCACTCATATACAACATCATCTTTATATATGATACCACAATTGTAATTACATGTCAAGTGAAAATATCAAATCAGAAGATGATTAGGCGGTCTCCCCTTGCGAGGGGAAGTGTCACGAAGTGACAGAGGCGCTGACCGACAGACGATATTCCCCCCAGTGCTTGTATGCAGACAGCGCTTATGAATATGCGGAGTATATGAAACCGAGTGAGATTCTAAACAAAATATACTGCGTACTTGTACACATAGAAAAAATATGGTATAATAAATGCAGGGCGTTTATTATACGCACATACATTACCCGTCATGACAGCTTTGCACTTATCGACATATCGTTAATATCACACAATAAAGGAGCTAACAAATGAACAACGAAAAAACCATCTCATTCATATCCGACCGCAAGCATTACGACATACCCGAAAGCAGTATATTGTATATTTCTATGAATAAGCAGGACGCGTTTATCCACATTTCGGACGGAAGCGTGCTCAAGACGCGCATGACATTTGCTAAGATACAGCATACGCTCAGCGCAAATTTTATAAGAATAACCCGCGGGTGCCTTGTTTCAGCAATGGCTATCCACAGCGTAGGCAAGCTTATTACTCTGTCAAACGGCGAATCGCTGGAATATGCCACGCAGCACCGCAGGGAGATATTGGAGAAATTCCATGCGAAACAGCATTCGATCATAGATTTGCTTGCCGACAACGACAATCCCACTGATATTGAGGAATACCATCAGCACTACAAATGCTTTGACAACATTCCCATTGCGTTCACCGACATCGAAATGATATTCAACGAAGAAAGTCAGGCGGTGGACTGGATATTCCGCTATGGAAACGAAGCGCTTGCCAGGCTGGAGGAATGTCCGCTGGATGTACTTATCGGCAACACATTCGGAAGCATTTTTCCCAACATGGATTCAAAATGGCTGCGCAGCTACGAGCATTCCGTGCTGTATGGCGAGACTCTTGAAATAGTCGATTACAGCCCGGAGGTAGACAAATACCTGCGGATAGTCTGCTTCCCTACGTTCAAGGGACACTGCGGCTGCCTTCTGTTCGATATATCGGAAACGAATTTCTCGGTAGAAAAGACAGTCGGCGAAAAAGCAATAATGATGTATCTGAAAAAGCTGATGGAATAAAATGTGTTAGCTGTACAGAATTGTCCAAGCAAAAGCGCAAACATGGAACGAACGGGTTTTCGTTTCATGTTCGTGCATTATTCGTTACATGCTTAGTGCTATTGGTTCCAGGTATATTGACAAATCCAAAAAGTAAATGTATAATATAAAAGGTACGGATAACAGACATTAATACACTAGGAGGGTATAATGAAACTTAAACCATCAGTGAAATGGGCGATAGCCGCCGCAGCTACCGTTACAACGGTAACGGTGAGCATGGGCGTGATAGCAAGCGCTTACCCCTATGACCAGGGCGTCACTTCCGGAGACGGTTTCGGTATTTTGGGAGACAGTAACGATTCAAAAATCGGATCACGCCGAAATGGCTATGATTTTGAATTTACGGATCAAAAGCCTGCGCTGGAGCAGGTGGCAAAATTTGCACTGAGCGTTGATATACCTGCGCAGGCGACCATCAAATTCGGCGGGTATAATAAAGACGGCAGCAGAAATGAATTCGGTTCCTTCTCGGAAAGTGGGGGTTATAACGGCGACCTGGAATATACTCTTACTGACGATAATAAAGCCGTCATGGCAAACGGAAAGTTCTGGATGGAGCTTGAGAAAAACTCATATACAATAATTGAGTTTAAGTCCATAAAGTTCTACGACAAGAACGACCGCTGCATACTCTACGGCTACGCGAAGCCTGACCTTAAGTGGGATGCTGATAAAAATGCGTATTACGGTCCCTGGACGTTCTATATGCTTAAAGGTCCCAGACCGGTAATTGCTGCGGGTATCCAGAATAGCGACGGCACCTACGCGATGAAGGCAGAAGTCGGGTCAGGCGGTCTGGCGATGTCGACAGTAACAAGCAACGGAGCAGACGCAGGCGCATGCACATTTACACTGAGCAACGCCGTACAGACATTCACCAAGAACGGCGCCGCTGTTACCGGTAATCAGCAGATCGCGTTCAATTCAGCCGAGGGCGCGGTCAACAAGTACAAATTTGTATGCGGTGCGTCCGTTGCTCTTAATGACGGGGTCAACAAAACTCAAGTTACGCTTTACAGCGTTGACAACGAATTGACCGTAACGCTTGCCGATAAGTTGAGGGTCGTCACAACTGGCGAGCCTCAGCTCATCGGAGATCTTCCCCCAATAGACAAGGGCGATTTTGAAAGCGCCGAAGATATCCTTGATTCGTTCAACAATGCCACCCGCGATAAAAGCGTTCCTGTTCCGGACGTTGGAGACGCCTATGTGGACAGCTCCGTTACAGACGATACCGCGCTTTTCAGCAGGGTTCGGATCCACGGCGCGGACGGCAGCAGGGACGTAATTGCAAAGGTGGTTTACGACAAGGTTCTGGGCTTTGACCCCGATTCGCACAAGGCGCAGACAATCAAGCTGAAGGCTTATGTCGAAGCGAATGACATTGAATTCCTGAACGGACCAGTCGAGTTTGAGAAGGAGATAAATTGCAGCGCCGATTATATCGACACCGTTAAAATCAGCAAGCAGCCCAGGACAGACTATGAATACCGCGAGGACCTTGACCTCTCTGGCGGCGAACTGACGATCACATACGACAGCGGTCATACTGAAATCGTACCCATGACGGACGAAAAGGTTTCTGCAAGCGGATTTTACGGTGCGAACGGAGAGTTCCCCGACAACTCCGAGGTTGAAGTAACTGTTACATACACCGCCGAGGAAGGCGTTTACGACCCTGCGCACGAGGGCGGCGCACAGTTCTCAAGTACATTTAAGGCAAGAATCAAAGAACTTTCTACGCTTGACGCTCCTGTTATCGATCCCAACGGCGGCTCGTTCAGCGAGTCCTGCAAGGTAAGCATTACGGCACAGGAGGGCGCGACGATCTTCTACACCACGGACGGTACCGATCCTACGGCGGACAGCAATAAGTACACGGCTCCCTTTACAATTACGGAAGACGCGACCGTAAAGGCAATCGCTATAAAGGAAAACTGCCGCGACAGCAAGATCGCATCCGCTAAGTTTACCAAGCGTTCCGGCGGCGGCAGCGGTAGTGGCAGCGGCAGCAGCGGTGGCAGCAGTGGTGGCAGCGGCAGCAGACCCACACCTTCCACCAATCCCACTATCGGCGGTTCATCAAAGAGCTGGAGCGACATTGCGGCTGACCTTGAAAAGCTCGCAAACGGTTCGGAGGTTACAATTCAGCTTAACGGAAACACTGCTGTTCCTGTTGAGGTGATCAAGGTAATTGACAACAAGGATCTTAAAGTACACTTTATAGTTGACAGCTCTCGCGGCTGGTTCGTTAATGGTGCGGAAATAACCGCTCCTGCAGTGGCAGATTTCACCTTCATCAGGACCGCAAGCCAGAAACATGACGGTCTGCGTGGAATTGAGGGCATGCAGTTCAGGACCAACAACACAGGAGTTCCCACAGGTCTTGAAATCGCGTTCAAATCTGAACACGCAGGCAAGTTTGCGAACCTCTATAACTCCGTTGACGGCAAGCTAGTATTCGTGGCATGCGCTAAACTCGGTGCGGACGGTAAGCTATTCCTTCCGGGCGTCACCGAAAAAGGCGATTACATCGCAATGCTCTGCGAATTCAGCGACCTTCAGGGCGATATGTCCAACGACGGCATTCTGAATGCAGATTTCAACGGTGACGGAAATGTCAACGCTGTGGACGCTTCTTCAATTCTGAAAAAAATAGTTGGTTTGATCTAAATAGCTTTTATCCTCCCCTGCCAGCGCAGGGGAGGATTTTTCATGTTGATTTCTAAGGCAATACCGCACAAAGATTGTGCGTGTATTGCGCAGTCAGATTTTTCGTCAGATTGTACAACGAGGACGTAGCAAGGCTGTCGCCTTGCAAGGACGAATTGTGCAATATGACGGAAAAGATGCAAGCAAGACGCGTACAAAATCCAATAAATGGTCTTTGTGCGGTGTTGCCCTAATATAAGGAAACCTCTAAAAACCGGTGTGAAAAGCAAAAATGGACAGTATATGCCAGCTTCTGAGAAAGCCTCCTCGTAAGTCTATAAGCCTTACGAGAAGGTGCAACACGATGTTGCAGAGCGAAGATGGCGCGCACTGCCCATTTTTGCTGACATGAGTTTTTTAGAGGTGACCTTATACAACATCAAACCGGTACTGCTTTTAACATTCATGAAGCAAATTGCTACAATTAGGAAGAAACCATTGACAAATCAAAGCTGAAATGGTAATCTTTTAAAAGAGATAATATAGGCGACCATACAGAAATGTGCATTATTTTTTTCTAAGCTGTATCGTCTGAAGCGTGATCAACGGGAGGAAAAAGAATGAAACGATTTACCAGTATTTTCACGGCGGTTGCCGTCGCTTTAACTCTGATGATGTCAGTTATGCCGATGACGGTTTTCGCGGCATATAAGCTTACCAAAAATGACGGAAGTGCTATTCCGGCAAGAATAGACGTTGGTGAAAGCTTTAATATCAAGGTTGACGGTGCGAAAGTTTATTTTTATTCGGATAATAAAGAAGTGGCGACAGTCGGCAAAAAAAACGGCTTGCTTACTGCGGTAGGTCCGGGAAGCGTGAAGATAAAGGGCGTGAATCAGTCCACGGGAAAGACTATTGCCACAGATACGATTGAAGTTTGTCTGCGTGCGACAAGCGTCACGCCGTCTGAAAGTGAAATATACCTTACAGACATAGGAAGCACTGCGGAAATTTCCGTGGTTCTGACTCCGTCAAACTCAACGGATATTATCAGATATGTCAGCGACAACAAGGATGTTGCAACCGTTAACATGAAAACCGGCGTTGTGACCGCTGAGGGCGAGGGTACTGCAACCATTACGATCTATTCAAAAAGAACTGCCGCCTCATCCGCAGATGATGAGGGAACACTGACAGCCACAGTCAGGGTGACAGTCGGAAAATTCCTGAGCAGCGTTTCAGCGCGCACAGACCAGACGATAGAGGTAAAGTTCACCCAGGGAGTCAGCAGTCTGACGGCTGACGAACTTATTCTGCAGGAGTCTTCTGCGACGAGTTGGATGAAAATCAAATGCGTGACGAAGCTCAGTTCTGACACTTATCTGATACAAGTGGAGTCGAAATATAAGATGTCGGATAAAAAATACACCCTTACGATGAAGAAAACCGGCAGCAAGCTGGAGTTTAATGGCACGACGAATACCTGCGAACATAACTGGCAGGAGACCGGAGAGATACCCGCTAACTGCACCGAATGCAGACAGATAATTATGACGTGCAGCCTGTGCCAGATGAAGAAAAATGTGCCGGACGAAACTGTAAAAGCGCTTGGGCATATCGAAACTAAAATAGTAGTAGTCAGACAGCCGACCTGCACAGTAAATGGCGTTCAGTATTATGTCTGCGATCGCTGTGGGAGAGCCATTGATTCATTGATAGAGAAGCTGCCGCACAATTACGTTGAAACCAGTCAGCGCATTCCGGCTACCTGTGTGGAGCCTGAATATATCGTTATGAAGTGCTCCAGCTGTGACGCAATCGAGAAGATCCCGGTTGCAGGCGAACTTAAGGATCACAGTTTCGATGAAAACGGTATATGCACCGTCTGCGGAGTTTACCGTATTTCAAATGAAGACGAGCTTTTCAGGTTCTCCGAAGCCGTTAACGGTGGAAAAGTGAATATCAATGCGCTGATGACCGACAATGTAGTATGCACCCGCGCCTGGACGCCCATAGGCACATACAAGAACCGCTACATGGGAACATTCGAGGGTCGTGGGCATACAATAAGCGGACTTCACGCTGACACCAGCAATAATGTAGGTCTGTTTGGCTTCATAGGCTCAGACGGCTCAGTTTCGCAAGTCGGTCTAATTGATTCGTCTGTCACGGGAAAAAATGAGGTCGGCGGTATCGCCGGGCGAAATTCAGGCACAATAAGCAACTGCTTTTCCATTGTGGAAATTAAGGCAGATTATTACTTCGGCGGTATCTGCGGCACGAATTACGGAACTATCGAAAACTGCTACAGCATTGTTAAGATGGAGAGCAAGCAAACCGGCGGCGGAGTATGCGGCAGTGAAACATACACCAGCAAAATTTCAAACTGCTATTATAACAGCGATATATACAGATTTAACAATGGCATCGGCACAGGCGTTTCCACATTTGACATGATATCTGAAAATGCTCTGACGCTGATGAAGCTTGACGATAAGATATGGGACGTCAAGCCATACAACAACACGACTTTATATTTCCCGGGTTTTAAGGACACGTCCGTTTTCCCGGCTTATGAGTATGACGCAAGACTTACCATCGACTGCGCCGGGACTGAACCGTTTACCGTTGCAAACGTACCGGCATTCACGCTTGACGCGCAGATAAAACTCGGCGAAAGCTTCGGTTATTTCTCGGTACTTTCCGATGACAATGCTGATAAGCTGGAGCTTTATGCTGACAATGTGAAGCTTTCCGCAGGCGTGACATATGATCCAGACGGTGCTGAAGCCGAAGTCGCCGACAGGTTTGAACCCGGGGAGCGTTCGTTTGTTGTGAAGTTCACCGGAAATGCACTATTTGACGGAAAGACTGCGGAAAAAACGCTTGTTCTGCGTCCTCTTGAGCTTACTGCCGCTGACTTTATTTTCAGCGCTCCGATGCTTCCAGTTGAATACAGCGGAATTGCGCATACTGCAAGCGTAGTTCCTGCGGCTGGTGTGACCGGAGTCGGTAAGATAACGGTGAAGTATTTCGATGAGAACGGCGGCGAAACTCAGCCGATATTACCCGGCGTCTATACTGTAAAAATCGACGTTGAAGCAGGGAGCGTGTATCCCGCTGTTAATGGGCTTACCGATGAAAGCTGGAAATTCACCATCGGAAAGACGACCCTCACAGCAGATGATATCAGATTTACGCCGCCCGCAGAACTCAGCTACAGCGGCAGTGCAAAGGCAGCTTATGTGACATCAGACCGTCTTCCGGAGGAAGTAAACGATCTTCTGGAAGTGAAGTATTTCGATGAAAACAACATCGAAGCAGAGCCGATAACTCCCGGCACCTACACTGTCAGCGTAAGCGTGAATGAATCCGACAACATCGCCGGAACGACAATTCCGTTTACCTCCGGTGACTGGAGCTTTACTATCGTTAAGGCGGTAAAAATCATTCCGGATGTAGAACTGCCCTATATATGGACAGACGCAGGCTATAAGTCGGTGGAAATAAAAGGACTGCCTGACGATACCGGCGACATGGAAGAACCGGTTATTGCGATAGACGACCCAGCAGAGGACGTATTTACTCCGGATTCTGTTTCTTTCAGCAATGGCTTCATTAATTTCATGATTCCGACAACTGATTCATCACCTGTTGGAAAATCTTCGAAAATAACCATAACGCTGAAGACGCAGAATTACAAGGATATAACATTCTCGGTCAATATCCTGATCACTGACAAAAAGCCGCAGCAGGCTCCGGAATGCGTGGTGTCCGTTCAGCAGGTGAACACAACATCTTTCAATGTAGTAATAGAGCCGATCGACGGCGCGGAATACAAATTCAACGACATTAGCTGGAGCTTAAATAATGTGCGTCACTTTGTTGACCATGACACGGAAGTTGTTGCATATATCCGCATGAAAGAAACCTCAGAGTATTCCGCAAGCGACGCAGCGTCAGCTACCATCAGGACCGGTCACGGTGAGCTTACTCATCACGAAGCGGTTTCCTCCACCTGTACCGTAAATGGAAATATTGAGTACTGGTCATGCGACTGGTGCCAGAGATATTTCAGCGATCCTGACGCGAAAAATGAGGTCAGCCTTGAAAGCACGGTGCGTCCACTCGCAAAGCACATTTCAGGCGAACCGAAAGAAGATTACAATGATTTCAAAGAAGCCGAATGCGGGATACCCGGATACCGTACCGAGGTAATTTACTGCACTGTGTGCAATGAGGAGCAGTCAAGGACAAGAGTAGATATTCCCGCCCTGGAACATAAGGTCAGCAAAATACTGAGAGACAACGAAGTGCCTGCAAAGTGCGAAGCACCTGGTTCTTATGATGAATATACAAAGTGCTTGCGGTGCGGTATCGAGCTTTCCAGAGATACCGTGACAGTACCCAAACTGGGGCACATCTGGTCTGCGGAATATCAGAAAGACCGGAACGGTCACTGGCATATCTGTGAAAACTGCAGCCAAGTCTCCGAAGTTCAGCCGCATATTTCCGGCGGTTCTGCGACTTACACCTCCCCGGAGATATGCACCGTGTGCGCTTATGAAATGACACCGAAAAAAACAAGCGGCGGTTCGGGCGGAAGCTCCGGAGGATCAGTCGGCTCCGGAAAGGGCGGCGCGGAGAAACGCAAAGAAACTCTGCCGTTCATGAATGGAGGCGACGGAAGCTGGAAAGACATCGCGTCAATGCTGGAAGAACTTGCACCGGGAAGCAGTGCGGTCATCAAACTGAACGGCAATACCGATGTTCCGGAAATGGTATTCGCTGCGATGGTCAAAAACAGCCTTACGGTTGAGTTTTCGCTTGACAGCACAAAGAGCTGGGTGGCTGACGGATCAAGGCTCAATGTTATTTCTGACGCGGATTTTTCCATTCTGCCAGGGAACAATGATAAGAGCAGCCTGCGCGGAATTCCGGGCGCTGATCTGAAAATTTCCGGCACGGTTATCCCCGCCGTTTTAAAGCTGAATTTCAGAAAACAATTTGCGGGTTATTTCGCAAATCTTTACAGACAGGTCAACGGGAAACCGCAGTTCCTGAAATGTTCAGGAGTTGGCGAAGACGGCTCTGCTATACTGTCCGGCACAGATTCGAAGGGCGAATATATCGTTATGGTGTGCGCCTACAGCGACCTTCCCGGCGACATGAACAATGATGGCGTGCTGAATGCGTTGGACGCGTCTGCTGTGCTGAAATACATCGTTGGAATGGGGACTGCCGCAAATCCGGAGGTTTCCGACCTTAACGGAGATAATACCGTCAACGCGCTTGACGCTTCTGTTATTTTGAAAAAAGCAGTAGGTTTTTAAATAAAATGAACACTCCCGGAGCTGGCTTCAGCTTCGGGAGTGTTTTTTGTATTATATCGAACCACCCGGCAAAGGCGGCTCAGTATTAATATGGTGCCGGTAGCGGGGGTCGAACCCGCACGGTATCGCTACCAAAGGATTTTGAGTCCTCCTCGTCTGCCAATTCCAACATACCGGCTCAGACTCCGGATTTACCGGAGAATACAGTTATTGTACCACAAAATGACGGCTTTGTCAACAGTTTTTTTCACATTCAGCGGAGTGCAGCGAACTCAACTGACCGCACGCCGCCGCGATGTCACCACCGAACTCCCGCCGCATCGTGACCGAGACCCCGCGCTTCTTGAGAACATCGTAGAACGCCATGATACGCTCCCGGCTGCTTCTTGTGAATCCGCTGTCGTTGCCGTTGTAGGGGATTATGTTGACGTAGAATTCCCTGCCCTGCGCGCCGTAACCGACCAGCCCGGCGAGCTCCTCTGCCTGCTCCGTCGAATCGTTAACACCGGAAAGCATGACGTACTCCAGCGTTACCCTGCGGTTGTGGAGCCGTGCGAACTCCCGAGCCGCCGCGATGACCTCCCGCACCGGATAACGTCGGTTCACGGGCATTATCTCCGAGCGGAGCGCGTCGTCTGCCGCGTGGAGGCTCACGGCAAGGCTGCACGGGTGCGGAAGCTCCGTCCACGCCCTGATCCCCGGGATTATCCCGCATGTTGAAACCGTAACGTGCTTCTCCCCGAGCGCCAGCGCCTTGTAATCCACGCAGTTGGCGCAGAAATCCCGCACCGCGTCGAAATTATCGAATGGCTCGCCTATCCCCATGACCGTCACGCTGTGGATATCCGCGGAGCACTCCCGGCGGATTTTCATAACCTGAGCCATTATCTCACCGGCGGTGAGGCTGCGGCGCTTCTTGAGCCGTCCGCTCTGGCAGAACGCGCAGCCCATCGCGCACCCTACCTGCGTGGAAACGCACACGCTCCCGCCGTACGCCTGCCGCATGAGAACGCTCTCGACAAGGCTTCCGTCCGGATATTCCAGCAGCAGTTTCTCCGTGCTGTCGTCGCCGCTGCGGGCGACCGTTTCAGGCAGCTCCATCGTGAATTCCTCCGACAGCGCGGATATCACCCTCTGCGCGAACGGAAGCTCCGAAAAATCTCTCAGACCGCGCTGATAGAGCCGCTCGAGCAGTATCGCGGCCTTCGCCGGATTCTCTCCCCGGCTGCTGAACCAATTCTCAAGCGCCGGGCGCGTCATTGACCAGATGTCCATTTAACCCTCCTGAAAACGCAGTCCCTGAATGCTGTCGAGCTGCTTCTGCCGCTTCATTACGCCGCCCAGTACCGCACGCTTGTCGAGACTCCACAGCGGGGCAAGCAGGGAATCCCGGCCGCCATCGCCGGTGAGCCGCTCTATCACGGTCTCAGGCGGTAAATACTCAAGCTGCCTCACCACCGTGCCGATGTAGTCGTCGCGCTCCATCGGCTGGTACTTTCCGGACTCCCACAGCCCCGCGAGCGTGGTGTTTTTTATGACGTGCAGCAGATGTATCTTCACCCCGTCCGGGCGCATTCCTCCGAGTATCTCTGCGGTCTGCTCCATCATCTCGGGCGTTTCCCCTGGAAGCCCGTTTATTATGTGCACGCAGATACGCAGCCCGGCATTCCGAGCCGTTTCGAATCCCCTGACGAACTCCGCGAAGTCATGCCCGCGGTTGATGAGCCGCGCGGTGGAGTCATGCGCGGTCTGGAGCCCAAGCTCCACCGTGACCGGAACGCCAAGCGAAGCGAGGAACTCTGCGCGCTCACGGTCGAGACAGTCGGCTCGGGTCGCGATTGAGATGCCGCAAATTTCGCATTCCAGAGCCTCGGAGTAGACCTCCCGCAGCCGGCCGAGCGTGCCGTAGGTGTTCGTGTGCGCCTGAAAATACGCGATTATCCCCGCTTCCGGGTGAACCGCATGGATACGCTCCGTCTCGCGAAGGATCTGCTCCCGCACGGAAAGCTCCGGTGCCGTGAAGTAGCCGCTGCCGCCGGAGCAGTAAACGCACCCTCCAACGCCGCATGAGCCGTCGATGTTCGGGCAGGTGAAGCCTGCGTCCACGACGGCCTTGTAAACAGGTCTGCCCCAGAACCGCCGATTGTGGTATTTCAGCGTGTGGTAACGGCTTCCATCATCGGAAAATGCAAACTTTTTCGGCATGGGAACACCCCTTTTCTGAATAACTCCATGTAATTATAGCATACCCCGCGGATTTCGTCAACCTTATGTAAATTCTCAGATGTGTACCAGTCGAGAAAAGCGCATAGGTCAGCGGAATTTCCAGAACGTTTCCATTTAATGGATTTACATTATGTACATAAATTTGTGATTTATCACGAAAATACCTGCCCTGATTTGTGCAAAACTTAATTTTATTATACCTTGACAAATGTTTCAGAAAACTATATAATAGATTTATCGTCTTTTTCGATACAAGATATTGTGTTATTTTATTTCATTTTTTAAAAAGGAGCAATCAAAATAATGGCAATGATAACAATGATAAAGAAGCGTGACGGACGCCAGGTACCCTTCAACATAGAGAAGATCGCCAACGCTATCTTTAAGGCAGCCCAGACAGTCGGCGGCAATGACTACAGCGAAGCTATGGAGCTTGCGGACAAGGTGTGCCAGCAGCTCTCAGAAGAGGTTATAGGCAGGGATCCCTCCGTTGAGGAAGTACAGGATATGGTAGAAAGAGTGCTCGTCGAGCAGGGTCACGCAAAGACCGCCAAGGCTTACATACTGTACCGCGCAGACCGCACCAGGGCGCGCGAGATGAACTCCACCCTGATGAAGATATACGAGGATCTGACCTTCATGTCCGCGTCTGACTGCGACATCAAGCGCGAAAACGCCAACATCGACGGCGACACCGCAATGGGTACCATGCTGAAATACGGCAGCGAAGGCGCCAAGCAGTTCAACGAGATGTACGTGCTCGACCCGAAGCACTCCCAGGCGCACATCAACGGCGATATCCACATACACGACCTCGACTTCCTGACGCTCACCACCACCTGCTGCCAGATTGACCTGCTCAAGCTGTTCCACGGCGGATTCTCCACCGGTCACGGATACCTCCGCGAGCCGAACGATATTTCCAGCTACGCGGCGCTTGCGTGCATTGCCATTCAGTCTAACCAGAACGACCAGCACGGCGGACAGTCCGTGCCGATATTCGACTACGCCATGGCGGAGGGCGTTAAAAAGACCTTCCGCAGGCTGTACACCACCAACCTTGCGAAGGCGGTAAGCTTTACCCTCGGCATTGAGGATTACACCGAGGTGCTCGAGGAATTCAAGCTCATCGCAGGCGATATCGCCAAGGAATACGGACTGTACCCCAGCCTCCAGAACAACGACGAATATAAGGCGAAGGAATGGGAGATCGCGTCCGCGAAGTACGGCGACGAGTTCTCGCACCTCCAGGACAGAGCGGAAAAGCTCGCCGAATCCGAGACCGACCGCGCGACCTACCAGGCAATGGAAGCGCTCATTCACAACCTGAACACGATGAATTCCCGCGCCGGCGCTCAGAATCCGTTCTCCTCGATAAACTACGGCACCGACACCTCCCCGGAGGGCAGAATGGTTATCAAGAACGTAATGCTCGCCGAGGAACACGGTCTGGGCAACGGTGAAACTCCGATCTTCCCGATACATATTTTCAAAGTCAAAGAGGGCGTCAACTACAACCCCGGCGACCCCAACTACGACCTTTTCAAGCTTGCTATCCGCGTTTCCGCAAAACGCATGTTCCCGAACTTCTCGTTCATCGACGCTCCGTTCAACCTCCAGTACTACAAGCCCGGCGACTACCACACCGAAGCCGCTTACATGGGCTGCCGCACCAGAGTTATCGGCAACATTTACGACCCGACCCGCGAGATAGTCACCGGCAGAGGCAACCTCAGTTTCACCACAATCAACCTCCCGCGCCTTGCAATCGAGGCTCACGGCGACATCGACAAGTTCTACGCTTCCCTTGACGAAATGATGGATCTTGTCGTTGACCAGCTCCTGGCGCGGTTCAGGATACAGTGCAGCAAGCATGTAAGGAACTACCCGTTCCTGATGGGGCAGGGCGTCTGGATAGATTCCGAGAAGCTCTCCGAGAACGACAGCGTTGCCGAGATACTCAAGCACGGTACCCTCTCCATGGGATTCATCGGACTTGCAGAGTGCCTGAAGGCGCTCATCGGCGTACATCACGGCGAATCCCCAGAGGCGCAGAAGCTGGGTCTTGACATCATCACCCGCATGAGAAAGCGCATGGACGACGAGAGCGAAAAAACTCACCTCAACTTCAGCCTGCTCGCTACCCCCGCCGAGGGACTTTCCGGCAGGTTCGTCCGCATAGACAAGAAGCTCTACGGCGAGATCCCCGGTGTAACCGACCGCGAGTATTACACCAATTCCTTCCATGTTCCGGTCTACTACAACATCAGCGCCTTCCGCAAGATAAAGCTGGAAGCTCCCTACCATGCGCTGACAAACGGCGGCCACATCAGCTACATCGAGCTTGACGGCGACCCGCTGAAGAACCTCGACGCATTCGAGCAGATAGTCCGCTGCATGAAGGAGCAGGGCATCGGCTACGGCGCGATAAATCACCCGATAGACCGCGACCCGAAGTGCGGCTACACCGGCATCATCGACGACGAGTGCCCCTGCTGCCACCGCAAGGAAGAGGAAATCGCGTTTGAGCGTATCCGCCGCATAACCGGCTACTTGGTAGGCACGCTTGACAGATTCAACAATGCAAAGCGCGCCGAGGAATCCGACCGCGTAAAGCACGGAACTTCCGAGGAATAATCCAAAATCGAACCATCTGCTGTGCGGGGTGACAAGCTCCGCACTGCTTTTTGTGAAAGGAAAACTAATGGACATTAGAATAGCAGGAACCGTAGAGGATTCCATCGTAGACGGGCCCGGGCTGCGCTTCGTGGTTTTCGTGCAGGGCTGCCCCCATCACTGCGAAGGCTGCCACAATCCCGAGACCCACGACTTCTCCGCCGGGAAGCTCACCACCACCGACGCGCTCTATGAAATGTGCATGGAAAATCCTCTGTGCAGCGGCGTGACCTTCTCCGGCGGCGAGCCGTTCTGCCAGCCGGAAGCGCTTTACGAGCTGGGAAGCCGCTTCAAAGACGCCGGAAAACACCTGATGTGCTACAGCGGCTGGACGTTCGAGGAACTGCTGAAAAAGTCCGGGCGCGAGGAGTACGTCGGGAAACTGCTGAGCATTCTCGACGTGCTGGTGGACGGAAGGTTCGATATCTCGAAGCGCTCGCTGTCGCTGCTGTTCCGCGGAAGTTCCAACCAGCGGCTTATCGACGTCCACGCCAGCCTTACAAATGGCGAAGCAGTGGAGCTTCCAGAATGACGGTTACAAAATTGTAATAAAAAAAATCGCCGAAACGGTTGAATTGAACGCCGGATAATGCTATAATTATTGTATATCTACATTTTCAACGAGAAAGGAAATACCGTGAACCGGCATTTAAAGAGAATCGCCGCAGCGCTGCTCTGCTGCGTTATAACGACATCCGCCGCTGGCTGCTTCGAAAAGGACGGCAAGGACGGAATAATAAAATACGACATAGCATATAATCCCGGCAGCCTTGACCCGCAGACTGCCTCCGACGACGCGTCGATACTTATAATAAACAGCGTTTACACCGGACTCATGCGCGTGCTCCCCGATGGGAGCCTCGGGACCGGAGCCGCCGAGGACTACACAGTCACCGACGACGGTCTGACTTACCGCTTCAAGCTCCGCAGCGACATCTGGTGGACTGACGTCAACAAATTCGAGGCCGCCTGCACCGCTGCGGATTTCGTATACGGATTCCAGCGGCTTTTCGACCCGCAGACCCGCGCTCCGAGGGCTTCCGAGTACTTCTGCATAAAGGGCGCGAAGGCGCTGAACTCCGGCGCGGCTTCCGATTTCTCGAAGCTCGGCGTGAAAGCCGTCGGCGACTACGAGCTTGAAATAACCCTGGAATACCCCGACCCGCGCTTCCCCGAGCTTCTCGCTGAAGCGCCCGCAATGCCCTGCAACGAGGAGTATTTCATAGCCTCCCAGGGGCGCTACGGGCTTTCCGGGGATACCACCCCCTCAAACGGCGCATTCTATATAAAATCCTGGGATTTCGACCCCTACACCATCACCGACAACAATCATCTCATACTGCGCCGCAACGCGAAAAACAGTGAAACCTCCCCGGTTATCCCCTCAGGTCTGAACTTCTTCATCGAGGGCGACGAGGATTTCGTCGACGACTTCAACTCCAGCGTTATAAGCTGCATAGCAGTCGACGAGGAGCAGCTCGAGCTGCTGAGCGGCAAGTTCACCGTGCAGGAGTACGACGCGATAACCGTCGGGCTTACGCTCAACACGGATTTCGGTCTGTTCTCCGATCAGGAGTTCCGCAAGGCGCTCGCGAGCCTGGTCGACCGCGAAAAGCTCTCCGAGGGAAGCTCCCACGCCGCGGCGTACGCGATAGTGCCCGGGGAAGTCACCCTGCTCGACAAGCCCTACCGCGAGTTCGCCGGCGATAAACTGACCCCGGACTACAGCGTGGAAAAATCACAGGAATACTATCAGAATGCGCTCCCGCGGCTGGATACGAGCCTGTTCTCGGGAGCCAGGATAATCTTGCGCGAAAACGAGACCGCATCGGCAATGCTGTCCGTGATAATGCAGGAATGGCAGCGCGAATTCGGGTTCTACTGCGTAGTTGAGGAGTTATCAGAGGCCGACTTCAGCGCACGGCTGTCCTCCGGCGACTATGAGATCGCCGTGCAGGAGCTGTCCGGCAGCGTGAACAGCCCCGGAGCGTACCTCCAGGCGTTCACCACCGACGGCGCAGGGAACTACTCCGGCTACCACAGCGCGGACTCCGACGGGCTGATAAAGGCTGCGCAGCGCGCCGCAGACCTCGCCGACAGCGCAAAGCTGTACGCCAGGGCGGAGCAGTCGATAATAAACGGCGCGGCGTTTATCCCGCTCTACTACAAGAATGAATACTTCTGCATAAACAAGGATTTCGCGGATATTTACTACGATCCGTTCAACAAAACAGTGGATTTCACCAACGCAAAGGCTTATTAAATACCCGATACACCTTATACACCTGGAGATACGTAATTTATGGATAACACAAACTCAATGATGGAGCGGCTCGACGAGTTCCTGCTCGATGTTCAGAAACCGTCGAGGTACATCGGCGGCGAGACCGGCTCTGTCGTCAAGGACAAGTCGAAGGTCGACATCCGGTTCGCGTTCTGCTTCCCGGACACCTACGAGATCGGAATGTCCCACCTGGGCATGAAGATACTCTACGGTCTGAAAAACGCAGTCCCGAACTACTGGTGCGAGCGAGTATTCATGCCGCTCCCCGATATGGAGGAGCAGATGCGCGCCCGGGATATCCCGCTTTACGCGCTGGAAAGCCTCGACCCGATAAAGGACTTCGATTTCATCGGATTCACGCTACAATACGAAATGAGCTACACCAACGTGCTGGAAATGCTCGACCTGGCAGGCGTTCCGGTGCTCGCCTCCGAGCGCGAGGGTCTGACTCCCATCGTGATGGCAGGCGGTCCCTGCGTATGTAATCCGGAGCCGCTGGTGGATTTCTTCGACCTTTTCGCCATCGGCGAGGGCGAGGAGATGAACCTCGAGCTGATGCGCCTGATGGAGGTCTGCAAGAAGGAAGGCACGACCCGGCAGGAATTCCTGCGCCGCGCCGCCCAGATCGAGGGAATATACGTTCCGTCGCTGTACGACGTGGACTACAACGAGGACGGCACCGTAAAATCGATAACGGCGAAGGACGGCGCCCCCGCAAAGGTCAGAAAGCGCATTATAAAGGACTTCGACAAGGTATACGCGCCGGATAATTTCGTCGTGCCGTTCACCCAGATAGTCCACGACCGCGCCGTAGTCGAGGTTCTGCGCGGGTGTATCCGCGGCTGTAGATTCTGCCAGGCGGGGTTCATCTACCGCCCCTACCGCGAGAAGCAAAAGGACACGATACTCGCCCAGACAAAGGCGCTGTGCGAGAACACCGGCTACGACGAGGTATCGCTGTCGTCGCTGTCCACCGGAGACTACAAGGATATCGTTGGGCTGCTGAGCGAGCTCACCGACTACACCACCGGCGAGAAAATCAACCTGTCGCTGCCGTCGCTGCGAATCGACCGATTCAGCGACGAGGTGCTGAAAAAAATCACCGACGTCCGCAAATCCGGTCTGACCTTCGCGCCGGAGGGCGGCACGCAGCGTATCCGCGACGTAATAAACAAGAACGTCACCGAGAAAAACGTGATGGACAGCGTGCGTATAGCGTTCGAAGGCGGCTACACCAACATCAAGCTGTACTTCATGATGGGGCTCCCCACCGAAACGATGGAGGACGTCGAGGGCGTATACGAGCTTGCGAAGGCGGTCATTGAGGAATTCTACGCGACCCCGAACCACGCCAAGGGGCGCCCTGGAGTTGCCGTGTCGCTGTCAACGTTCATTCCGAAGCCGTTCACGCCGTTTGAATTCGAGCCGCAGCTCGACGAGGCGGGGGTCAAGGAGCGCCAGGCGCACCTGAAATCCATCAACAACGACCGCAAGATAGTGATAAGCTGGTCGAAATACGACCTGTCGCTCATCGAAGCCGTGCTTGCCCGCGGAGACCGCCGTACCTCAAAGGCGATATACGCCGCCTGGAAAAAGGGCTGCAAGCTGGACGGCTGGGACGAGCACTTCAAGTTCGACAAGTGGAAGGAAGCCTTCGAGGAATGCGGCCTTGACATGGCGTTCTACGCCAACCGCCGCCGCAGCTACGAGGAGGTCGCGCCCTGGAGCCACATCGACATGCTGGTGAGCCGGGAGTTCCTCATTGAGGAGAACAAGCGCGCCCACGCCGGAGTTACAACGCCGAACTGCCGCGAGAAATGCTCCAGCTGCGGCGTAGCAAAATGCGTAGGAGGTGAGATCTGCCGTGCCATCCGTTAACACAAGAGCGTTTTTCTCGAAGATGGGCAGGGCGAAATACATCTCCCATCTCGACCTCAGCAGCGTAATAATCCGCGCTATGAAGCGGACTAAGCTCCCTATCTGGCAGACCGAGGGCTACAACCCGCGCACCTACGTCACGTTCATGCTGCCGCTGTCGCTGGGACAGGAGGGCGAACACGAAGCGATGGACTTCCGCATGCTTGAGGACGTTCCCGCCGATGAGATACGGGACAGACTGAACGCCGCTCTGCCCGCAGATATCCGCGTGACCGAGGTGACGGTGCCGAAGGATAAAAACACCGACATCACCGCCGCAAGGTACCGGATAGAATCCTCCGCCGACCCGGAGAAACTCCGGGCGCTGTGCGAAAAGGAGCAGATAAACATTGAAAAGCGCACGAAGAAAGGCTCCGCGATAGTCGACCTGAAGCAGCTCATGACCGACGTGGAACTTGACGGAAACGTGCTGCGCGTGACCTTCCCGGCGGGAACTACGTTCAACATCAACCCTTCCCTGCTGTTCGAGGCATACGCCGCGGAATACGGCGAAAAGGTGAAGCGACTGCGGATAGTCCGCACGAACATCTACAGCGGAAACCGTGAATTCGAATAAAAACTGCGGCGTTCCCCGAACGGAGCGCCGCTTTTAATAAACATTTTTTCAAAAGCACTTGAAAAATTCCAGCCGTTGAGCTATAATAGATATAACTCATTGTCAGGAGGTAATTTTATGGCAGACCGTCCTAAGCTCCCCAAAAGCATAGTTGTGCTGAATATAATAATGGCCGTTGTGTTACTGGCGATATGCGCGCTGGCTGTAGCGCTGTTCGTCCAGGCGAAGGATCTCGGCTGGAGCCTTCCCACTCCGGACAGCTCTCCGGTATCCTCTGCCGCTTCAAACGCTGACGCCGCCGGCCCGGACACCGCCGAGGCTTCCCGGGACGACGGAGCTATCACCGTCCAGGCTCATACCGCCGAGTAAGAAAGGAGCGCTCTCATGGCTGTTGAATGTGCAGTTATCTCCGGAATATTCCTGCTGATGTCAGTGATTTTCTGGCGCAGGCACCGCATTCAGTGGGTGTGGGCTACACTCCCGCTCATGCTGGTTCCGCTCTCTTATTTCGTGACGATATCGGTTATTTCCCACCTGATGGACATCGACGTGAACGTACTCGCCGTAGTTGTCGTGCTTATCGCCGCCGTCGGTATTTCCTGCGTGTGGCTGGGGTTCGTTTCGAACGGCTTCAAGAGCAAAAAAACACGCGTCAGCTACATCACTATCGCTAATCTGTTCAACATCGCTCTCGCGCTGATACTCAGCGTGAACGTACTTCAGCACGCCCCGGAAAACGTCACCCAGCTCGTCTGAACGCCTGACCGACGTGCGCAAAGAGGATAAAATGACCGAAAAGGAAAAAATGATCTCTGGAAAAATATACGATCCCTCAGACAAGGAACTGACCCAGCTTAGGCAGAACGCCCACAGGCTGTGTACTGAGTACAATGTGCTCCCCGAAACGGACGAAAAGCGCGGCGAGGTGCTGAAGTCACTCGGGATAAACGGGAGCGCGTTCTATTTACAGGGACCTGTGCAGTTTGACTACGGCTGTTTCACGACTATAGGTGTGAATTCCTACGCAAATTTCAACTTCACCTGCGTTGACTGCTGCCCGGTAACCATCGGCGACAACGTATTCATGGGGCCTAACGTATCCCTGCTTACCCCGATGCACCCTCTGCGCTGGCAGGACAGAAACCAGTACGCAAAACCGGACGGCACAATGACCGACAAAGAGTACGCGAAACCGATAACTATAGGAAATAACTGCTGGATCGCCGGGAACGTAACGGTATGCGGAGGCGTTACCATAGGCGACGGCTGCGTTATCGGCGCAGGAAGCGTAGTCACCCGGGATATTCCCCCGAATTCCCTGGCGGTCGGAGTTCCGTGCAGAGTGATACGCGGGATAACGGAGGCCGATTCCCTCGAGAATCACTCGGAACTGTTCTGACTATAATACAAAACGATCCCCGGACAGCGCGGCTGCCCGGGGATATTCACTGCATTAACTGCACTCTACTCTATCACCCCTACCTCCTCGGTATAGGGCGAAACATCGCTGAAAAACACCGCCAGCTTGTTACCCGGCGACCTGAATGTAAGTATATCCCCGGTGGAACTGTCGGCGGTCACGGTGCAGGCGCTGCCGTCAGCCTCGGTCTTTATCGTCAGCACGCCGTCCTTTTCGGAGGCGCTCCCGGCATTCTCACCGGCGGAATCTATCCCCTCGGCTATAAGCATGGGGAGTATCGTGTTTTCGCCCTCCCCCGCCGTGACGCTCAGTTCACCCAGGCTCGCTGTCAGCGTGCCGTTTTCAAGCTTCATCGTAACTCCGCAAAGCTCCTGCGGCTCTATGAAGCCGAATTCCCAGCAGCCCGGCTCGCTTCGCGTGACCTCCGCCCTGGCGTTGTTGTCGCCGAATTTTATCTCCGCCTGAGCCGTCCACGAGCTGGAAAGCTCCGGCGTTTTCGCCGCCGCAAACGGAAGCTCTCCCTGGCAGCCGCTCATCAGGAGCACGGCAGTCAGCGCCGCCGCGCCCGATATAATACGTATCTTCATGTAAAACTCCTCCCGTGTCATTTGTGGAAGGAGCCGCGCCTTACCCGCAGTAGACCTCCGGCAGAGCCGCGATAACGTCCGTCGGCAGAATGCTCTCAGCGGGCATTCGGTGCGTCAGAATATCCGCAGCCTTCCAGTGGCAGTAGACCCCGGCGCACGCCGCCCTGAACGGCTCTATTCCCTGCGCCGCGAACGCTCCGATGATACCGGTCAGCACGTCGCCGCTGCCTCCCTTGGAAAGCCCGCGGCACGCTCCGGAGTTCACGCACATCCTGCCGTCCGGAGAGGCTATTACGGTGTCCGCACCCTTCAGAAGCACGGTCGCGCCGTATCTCATCGCAAACTGCGAGGTCATGCCGAGCCTGTCTCGCTGTATCTCAGCCACCGGAACTCCGGTCATTCTGCTGAATTCCAGAGGGTGAGGGGTCAGAATCGTATCGCCTGTCCGCTCCTTCAGTACATCTATATTCGCGGAAATGGAATTTATGCCGTCTGCGTCGATAATTACGGGACAAGTCGCGCTGCGTATGACGAATTCGGTCAGCCTGCGGGTGTTTTCGCTGTTCCCAAGACCGCAGCCGACAAGCACCGCGGAAGCCGAATCCAGCTTCGGGCGGACAATTTTTTCGAGAGTATCTCCGGAAACGTCAGCGAAACCGTCGGAGGTCTCCGGCAGCGGAACGTACACCGCTTCGTGAAGTCCGGCCGCGATTATCCTGACCGCGCTTACCGGAGCAGCCGCGAAGTACAGACCTACGCCGCTGCGCAGCGCAGCCTGGGCGCACATGAATGCGGCTCCGTTAAAACTGAGGCTCCCGGCGAACCCCGCCAGTCTGCCGAACGTGCCCTTATGAGTATTTCTGCCGTGCGGCGGGAACGGTCTGCGGAGGGTCTCGTCAGTCAGGAACGCCACGTTGTTTGAAGCGAAGCAGTCCTCGCCTATTCCGATATCCAGAAGGTGGAGTTCCCCGAGGATATCTGACGCGGGAGCGTTCACCATTCCCTGCTTAAGCGCCGCAAGCACGAGCGTGTGCGTAGGCCGTAAGCAGCGCGTATCAAGTTCGCCGGTGTCGGAATTAACGCCGCTGGGCACGTCCACGGCAATGCGGTAACTGCATTTGTTGGCCGCCGCGATTATCTCCGGAACGTTCCCGCGAAGCTCCCCGTGAAAGCCGGTGCCGTAGATACAGTCTACCACGCACTCCCTGCCGCTGAACGCTTCGTCGAGCTGCTCCGGCTGGTACAACGGAGTTCCCGCGGGGAGCCGCCTGAGATTCTCAGCCGCGTCCGCGGTCTTTGGAGCACCGGAAACCAGCAGCACCGCGGCATTACGTCCGTTCTGCCTCAGCAGCCGGGTTATAACTAAACCGTCTCCGCCGTTGTTCCCGGCGCCGCACATCACGAGAATATCGGCGCTCACCGGGATAGTCCCTAGGATAAATTCGGCGCAGCGGGTTCCGGCATTCTCCATCATCTGGTAGTAGGACGTTCCTGACTCATTGCAGCGGCGCTCCGCTTCCTTCATCTGCTGATTTGAAACAACGTACTGCATAGTTATACCTCCGTTAAATTTATAGGTCTAGTATATCACATTTTCCGCCGGGAATCAACCCTGAAAACTAAAAGCCCCGCGGAACACCACGGGGCTTGGAGACCGTCGAAAAAGTCACTAAAGTGACTTTTCCGCCGAACATCCCAGCCGCGCGCACGGTTTGTCGGCTTTGCCGACAAACCGCACACTTGCTGGGATAGAAGTTTTTTTTGCCTCGGCAGAGCCGAGGCAAAAAAATGATTACAAATGCCTGCTTCGCAGGCAAAAGCTGTTTTTTAGACAAGGTAAAAGCCCCGCGGAACACCACGGGGCTTGGATTATTCAATTTTAAGCTATTCAGTTCATCGGAATGTACCGCCTTTAATGATAATGCTTGTTGATCATCAGGTTTCCATCGGACTATGATCCTTTCGTAGATTTTCCTGCTGTAAATATGTGTTTCACGGCAATCACCTGCTTTACTGGTCTGTAAGATCTGAAGGGGTGATCTATGTAAACGCATATAGCGGTAAGATCATCTGCGGAGCCACGAGCCGAACTCTTTCGATTTGGCTAGACGCCGTGTTAAGCGAGGATTTGCACCTTCTGGGTCAGACAGCACCCGGTGCGTTCGTCGCTGGTAAAACTGTATTCAGCTCCTGTCACGAGCCGCAGATGATGAAAACTGTGAATCGGTACTCTCCACCGGACTCGCTTCCTTTCTGCTTAAAGCTAAAATGACGATTTCAAAAATCAGAGGTGCATCGGAACCTTTCCTTTCACGATACTTATTGAATTGAGTTGTTGAACTTAATTCATGGGAACTTACCTCTTTCATAGATTAGGATCGGATATTTGGTGAGACGTCAAGCGAAATTTACATCTAAAGCGTTTGTATTGATTTCCTTTCCTTGACTATATATTACCACATTCACTGTAAAAAGTCAATAGTATTTTTCAAAAAAATGCGTATTATTTGTGATTTTTAACAAATGCACAACAACCCGTCACCTGATTTACCAGATTTCAACAAACTTTCGAGTACTGCACTGCTTTTTTTCGCAAAGTCCTTGACAAATGGCCTGCTTTCTGGTATAATACTATTGTTGTCAATTCAACGACTCATTAGCTCAGGCGGTAGAGCACCTGACTTTTAATCAGGGTGTCCCGGGTTCGATTCCCGGATGGGTCACCAGACTTAATTAAAGTCGAACACTTATTTTGAGTGCTCGGCTTTTTTCTTTATCACCGAGTTCGTCAAGGCTGATGCACTTTTCGCCGTCCTTGTAGTTGAACAGCACGATGATTTTATCATCATAAACATGAACGCTATTTACGAAAACATCGATCAGCCTTACCGGAAAAATAAAAGACCCGCCGTGTGGATTGGGGAATGACGGTGCAAATAAAGAAATTTAATAATGCACAACTATCAGGATGAGTTTTTGGCGAATAAAGAGAAAACGCCCTCTTGAAAGGATCAAGAGGGCGTAAACCGTGCTGTAATCAGGTCTGAGGAATACAACTGCTATAAAAACTGCTATAAAACCGTATCTAAGGCATATAAAACGAAAAGCCTTTATTCAGCAAAACCGCATGAATAAAGGCTTTACAAGTGGTTGCGGGAGCCAGATTCGAACTGACGACCTTCGGGTTATGAGTTTTTCCCTGCAAAAATTGACATTTACATTGGATAGTGATATAATTCTAAATAGCAGCTGCTATATTAATTAGTAAAGAAGGGGTTACCAAATTAATATGGACGCACCAAGCACAAACTTATATTATGTTCCAACAGAAATACCAGCAGAATATTGTTTTGATTCCAATTCCACTTTCTCAGAATATGCAGATGTGTGGATAGAAGAAAATACCAGCATACTTGCTGTTAAGACAATATCCAGGTATCGCGATTTACTGAAAAGAATCAATATGGGAATAGGACATATTCCGCTTAAAGACATACAGCCGTATCATTTGCGGCAATTCCTTGGGAAGATATCCCAATACGGTGTAAATAAACGCACCGGAAAATGCTTATCCGAAAAAACCATATTACACCATTACCGACTTATTTCTGTTATTTTGCAGCAGGCAGTCAGGGATCAATTGATTCCATCAAATCCAGCTTGCAAAGATAGAATGAAAGCACCAAAAGTAACAAAACATGAGGTTGCAATATTGCAGTGCAGCGATTTTCAAAAACTGATATCAATTCTTACGCTTGATCGAGAGATTGATATAAGAATGAGAACCGCTATACTCCTCATGGTACTGACCGGAATACGGCGCGGCGAAGTTGCTGGATTGGAATTTGGAGATCTACAAGAAGAAAAAGATCTTCTGACGATACGAAGAGCAATTCTTTATACACCAGAAAGTGGTGTTTTCCAGAAGCAGCCTAAAACTGAATCTTCCTATAGAACATTTCTTATTAGCCCCTGGGTAAAAAGTATAATTCTTGATTACAAACAATGGTATCAAGATAATTATAATGTGAGAAGTAATCTTCTGCTAAACAGGAAGCTGTTTTGCCAAGATGACGGTAAGCCAATTCATCCAGATACTCTCACAATATGGTGTCGTAAATTTTGCGACAGTAATCCATCAATACCTAGGTTTACTCCTCATGTTCTCCGGCACACATATGCTTCTATGCTGATTAGTTTAGGTACTTCGATGAAAGAGGTATCATGTCGGTTAGGTCATAGTATGCTAACAACGACGTGCAACACATATACGCATTCGATGCAATTCGCGGATCGTCGAGCTGCCGAGGCATTGGATCAATTCAAGATAATCTAATTTCAAAAAGGCTGGATTAATGGTCCAGCCTTTTTCTATAGGAGACCAGCTATGAAAAGTCAATAGACAAAAGCGCCAAAAATTAAGCGACAAG
>OLOK01000876.1_pt1 | contig 27917 bp, 26 predicted proteins | sample 1672591 | NCBI WGS metagenome assembly OLOK01 (sample SAMEA3136703, study PRJEB25190) | human gut metagenome | biome: human gut; feature: human-associated habitat; material: faeces | place: Austria | collected 2013 | reverse complement strand
AATTTGCAGATTATTTTCACAAAACTATAAGGAGTGCGGGGAATCAGATTTGTTATATATTATAGTATGTGTATTATTATGCTTTGCCTTATTCTTTATTATGGGGTATATTTTAAAAAAAATCTGGAATAAGTTTTTTTATTAAAACATATTTTTATTTTTCCAGATTTCTCACATAGTGAAAAAGATACTGCTGGGCAATTCCCTCAATTTTCTTAGTGCAGTCTGGTAGACCGTCAGGGTAGTATTTTTCCATAACCCGTTTTATCCATACGTCAACAGGAAAAGCGTCACATCGGTGCATACCGAACAGCAGTACGCATTCTGCAACCTTCGGGCCTACTCCTTTAATAGTCATAAGCGCTTTTCTTGCATCATCAATGGGCATTTCTTTGATTTCTCTTAGATTTATTTCACCTGACGCTGTTTTACATGCGGCGTCAACCAGATATTTTGCACGGAATCCGGAGCGCAGATATCCTAGGCTTTCCACTGTTTCCTGTGCCATTTCCGAGGCAGTGGGGAAATGTCCGTAATGCTCGCAAAGTCTGGAAATTATTGTTTTTATCCGTGGAATATTATTATTTTAATAAGTACAAAGACAACCCCATTTTATATTCAAACAGAATTGAATAGTGAAAATCCTATTGTTTGATAATCTTCTCGAAATCGGCATCAATATTAGTATTGGTATTGAAATCCCACAATGTCAAGCTGCGCAACTGGTAATAATAGTACCAATAATAGAACAACTCATTGATATGCTTCTGACGAGCCTCATCTTTCTTTGACTGGGAATCATTCAAATCCAATGTCGAGATTTTACCGACCATGAAGGTTTCCACATTGGTGCTGTAACGTTTCTGGGCAATCTTGTCCGCATCGTCTGCTATCTGCAACTGGGCCTGCTGGTTATTGAACTGTTCTACAAGGATAAACAGATTCTGATTGAAATTCATGGTCTCCTGACGTAGCTTGCTTTCAGTCACATCGCGGTTACTTTGAGCAATCTTTACCTGACCACGACGTTTTCCCCAGTCAAGAATAGGAATTTTAAAACCAACTTCTACAATCTGGTTATCTTTCAAACGGCGGTATGCACTATTAAATTCATTGTCTGTTCCTGTAAAACCTACCTGTGCATAGAGCTTGATTTCACGTAAATTACCTTTCGCCTTAGCCACTTCAAAATCTGCTTCCAACTGGCGGCGACGAATATTATGTGCAAATGAATTATTGGCAAGTGCTTTGTCCAAAACATCCGGATAGTTCAGCAAAACAGTCGGAATCGTTTCGGGAACAACCGGCTCCAGTTCCTCATCCTCTCCTAATGCCAGAAATGAACGGAGTTTGAACATATTACTTTTCAAGTTGCTTTCATTTTCAGTCAACGTAGAACGGGCATTCAATACATTCAGTTCCAATTGCAACAAATCATTTTCACTGATCTGCCCCATGCTACGCTTTGCCTTAGCCACTTCATACAGTTTATCTGCATTCTTCAGATTCTGTCGGGCGATGCCTACATTTTCCTTAGCCAACAACAAATTGAAAAAATAGTTGATAGTAGTCATGGTTACCTCTTCGGTTGCAGTAAGAAATGCGGCTTTAGCTTCAGCGTATCTCACCGGTTCGATGCGGCGGTTCCATTTAATTGTATTCACTCCGAAAATAGGTTGTTCCAAAGTCAATGCCACAGGAACAGACATATATCGTTTTGATTTATCTCCATCCAGTTGTTTCAAGAAATCAAGAGAGGTATTCAATGAGAGTTTACCACCGGTCAACCAAATATTCTGATCGATAGAAACTTCACCATTCATTTCCATATAATTATTACGTACAAATGTATAAGCACCGTTATCCTGCTGATAAGAATTATACTTCTTATTATAGCTGGGAATAGTGGCTTCAAAATTCATTTCCGGAAGCAAATCCGCACGGAAAGTACGATATTCCCAATAAGCGGTTTTCAGCTCGTTTAAAGCTACGGCCGCATCTACACTTTGCACACGGGCAATAGTAATGGCTTCCTCCAAAGTGATGGCACGTCGCTTTTCTTGTGGCTGCGCTCCGGCAACCAACGATATGCCAAAGGCTAAAAATAGAGATATTACTTGTTTTTTCATTGCGTTATTATTCTTTTTATCAAAGGTAAGGCAAATGGTATGCCAAAAAACTATTTCACTGTTTTATAACACCTTACGACAAAAATGGAGTGTCCGAAATCGGACACTCCATTCATATACGAACACTGCTGATCATGTGACAATGAAATAACATTATTCATTATGCAACGCGTCTGCAGGCTCAATCCTCATCGCTTTCCGGGCGGGGAAATAAATGCCGAGCAAAATTATTATCCCCAACAACAGCATGGCCGACACAAAACAAAGCAAAAAACGTCCCCAAGCAGGTTCCATTAATGTATGCACAGTAAGATCCGCCATCTGCATATTCGCACAAACAAAAACAGCGGGAATGGCAGCCGAAACCAAGAGAAGGATGCCCTCAAGTACATAATAACCAAATACATTCATCCTACTGCAACCTAGTGCCATACGCAAAGCTATCTCACTTCGGTTTTTACGAGTCCGAAACCAGAAAGTACCCAGCATCCCTAAAAATATATTGAAAACAAAGAAAAGGATAACGGCATAGGTAGTATTCAGATAATTCACCGTTCCTTGCTCTATATCGAAAGCTTCCTTCATATCGCCATACGAATTTATATCGTATAAGTAATAAGGGCCGATAGATAATTTCCCTTGCATATCCTGCATAAAATGTTCGGTAAATCCCGGTATGGAATTGGAAGCCACACGCACCGCAATGTGATGCCAATGAGTCAGCGGCGGACTGGGAAGATAAATAAAAGGTTCGTAACGCTCGTACTCATCGGTCTTATGAGCAGGAAGTACCGCCATTACCTTATAATTAGTTTCCGGCTGCACACTATTCAGGAAATAAGGATTGAAACAAGTTTCCCCTACTCCATTGCGTCCGCTAAACAAGGAATCACTTAACGTTTCACTCATCAACACCGGCATGGGGTATTCATTCTTGTCCCAACGCTCCGCCTCAAATGAACCTGATAATGGCTGCAAGCGAAATACCTTGAAATAAGTAGGGCTTACATAACGGATGAAACAGCCTACCACATGAGTCGAATCCGAATGCGGAGCATATCCCTCATACATATTATTTCCCGTATAAGGTATTGTCCCATAATAAAAACAAGCTTCCTCCACCCCTTGATATTGTTGGATCAAATGATAGATTTGCTCCAAATATTCAGCAGAATGACTCATTAATACAGAATCATTTTGCAAAGCCGGCTTAATATTCAGTTGAATATCAAAAACATTCTCCGTGTCATATCCTTTAGACTGACGGGCAGCAACCTCATAATTATAAACCAGATCGATGCTGTACCATAGCAAGACAAGAACAACAACCAATTCAACCCACACCCATACATTAGCGTGCCTTTGGTTCCACATTTGTCTGAATAAACTCTTTATCATTTTTCCTTTCCTCCTATTCTCCTTTAATGGTAGTTGCAATATTACGATGTGTGACCATCCATACCGGAATCAATACCGACAATAAATTAAAAACAACACATACGCCGAAAACCAACACAAATAAAGCAGGATGCAACAACAAACCTCCATCCAGACTGATACCTGATAATTCTACCTCGCCGCTACCAAACAACCATACACGTCCCAGCCAAACCAACACACACGAAAACAGATATCCTAAAATTCCACCCAAAAAGACCGTAAACAGATTCTCTAAAAACAACCTCACCATAATGGAAATACGTGATGCACCATACGCCTTGCGAACTGCAATCTCTGTCACACGCTCCTGCATTCGGGCATTGGTCATACCTGAGATATTAATAGCAGGAACAATCAGCAAGACCATCAATAACATACTGTAAACCAACGGTGCACTAATATCTTTTCCACGAAAAAAGGTATATTCCGTATGAGTATAGAGTTCGTTCATCTCGAAAGCATATTCTGCCGTTGAACTATTCAAACGATCCTGCCGATGCTGTACTTCAGTCCGTACCTCTGCAGGACGAGTATCCGGCAGCAGTTTGAGCAATCCCAGACGGATTCCTCCCAAGCCCCCTGTCCAAGTAGCATAATAGTCTTCATTTTCCAATGAGAAAGGAACAAAAGCATCAGCGTATGCTGTCTGGAAAATAGCATTGACATCTTTCACCACGCCTACCACTTTAGTAGGAAAAAAATTACTTTGATATTCTTTTCCTACCACATCCGTCGTGCCGAAAAGCTGCAAGGCCATACGCTCGGTTATCACACTGACCCACCGACGGGCATCATACTCCTCTTGTGTGAAAGGACGTCCCGCTATAAATTCATAATCAAAGAACTTAAACCAGTTATCAGCCACAGGCCGCACAAAATAGTTGAATATCTCATTCGAAGCGGACAAGTTACAAGGGGTCTTGGAAACGCCACGATACCAAGTAACCTCTTTTACACCAGGGAGCTCTGAAAACAATGCTTCAAAAGCCTTGCGTCCCATACCGCTGTTCTGGTTGGTATGATCCAGCTTACGATAGGTCATTCCCGAACCTGTATACATCATATCGCTCCGATCACTTTCCGGAGCCATATCCATTGTACGGAAGTCATAAATCATCACTACCACCATAACAAAAGCGATAGTGACAGCTGTTCCTATAATACTGATTGTAGCATAAAAAGGATTCTGCCGTATCAGATTAAATGCTTGTAATAATAGCTGTTTCATTCGTTTTATCTCTTCATTTTATTTATTCTTCATGTAATGCCTCAGCCGATTCGATACTCATGGCACGACGGGCAGGGTATCCTATTCCAATGACAATCATTCCAGCAATCAGAATGAAAGTGCCCAGAATTGTAATCGCAAAACGACCTTCCGTAAAAGGCATACGTGTAACTTCCACCAGTTCGGCATATCCCAAATTCCACGCTACGACCAATGCAGGAATAGCAGATACCAACAATAAAAAGACTCCTTCCCCCATCAGACGACCGCAGATTCCCCAACGGGTAGAACCTAAAGCTATACGCAACGCAATTTCGACACGCCGATGCTGTGTCCGGAACCAGAAAGTTCCGATAATGCCTAGAAAGATATTCAGCAATAAGAAAAATATGATACAAAATTGCGTATTCAACTCATTCACCGAATCCGTTTCATAAGCTGTGCGTACATCACTCAAAGGAGTTATATCCAAAAGATATAGATTGCCCACCTGATATTGACGGTCGGCATCCACTATCAAACGGTCTATGAATCCATCATTCTGTCCCTCACGAACACGTAGGCAAACTTCTATATAAACCGTTTCGCCCAAGGATTCCATTACCTCATCTGTCAGGTACACAGCAGCATAACGGGAGCCGTAATCATCCGGAGCTGTAAAATGGTCATAACGGACCGGCTCGGTAAGAGCAGCTATAGAAAGGTGCTCCGCCTCCGGCTCATTCCGCCAAACAGGCACCCTACGCCCTAAAAGTTCCTTACCATGCCAAGGTGCATCCTGATAAACATCGGCAATATTCACAGATAAGACCATGCCGGACGGTGTCAGTGCCTCAGCAAGGCTTTCACTACCCGAACCGTCTATATTGCGGTAACGGAATACATTAAAATACTCCGGAGTTATCCATCGTTTCAAACTACGTACCGGGACTGTATCCAGATAAAATGAAAAACTGTTTGCACCGTCATTATAAGGTATACAGTTTTGCGAGAGGCTGACTGCTTCCACATCCGGACGATGCGCAAGCCTGTTTACAATTTCATGCAAATCGGCAACATCTTCTTTCATAGTACGGCCAGGCTGATAAGCAGCCGCCTTCGAAGTCATCCGCTCAAAACGAAGAACATACGTATTTTCTATATCAAAGCCCATCGGCAAATTATAGATGCTCAATGTGACATATACCACATCCACAATATACCATAATATGACAAACACCACAAAAAGTTCCATCCACAGAAACGCATTGCTGCGGCGCTCGTTCCATATCTGTTTCAATAAATTCCTGTTCATGATCTAACGTTGGTTTAAAGCGTCCGTAATATTCATGCGCGATGCCCTCCAGGCAGGGATGCACGCTGACAGCAAATTCAAGAGCAGGCAGAAAATGAATGCGGCCAAGAATATCCAGGGACTGAACAACATATCTGCCGAAAGACTGGTTTCTCCTATTTGGGCACGGTTCTCGCTATTGGAAAATAAGAAATCATTCAATAAAAAAGTACATGCATAACTGAAAAGCATTCCTACTGCTCCGGCTATGAGCGTCAATAATAAGTTTTCATAAAACACTTGCCTCAACAAGACATTGGCAGTAGCACCAAATGCCTTCCTCACTCCTATTTCCGACATGCGCTTCCGCATACGGGACAAAGTCATGCTACTCAAATTTATAGCCGGTACCAGCAATAAAATAACAATCACCAACAGGTAGTGCAAATAAGCTTCCTTCGCCTGTAACTCTCTTCCCCAGTGACGAAAGATAAAAGAGAAACGATCATCGGGTTGTCCACGATAAAAGATTTCAGAATCCTGCAATCCGTCATTAAATTTCTGACGCAGACGTTCCACCTCTTCTCTGATAGCAGGAAAATCTTTCTCCGAATGTGCCAGAATGACCACACGAAAAGTTCCCATCGCATTGTCATACCAACACTTCCTGGCTATTTCAGTTGAATTGAAAGGTATCCAAATCTGCGCATACGAAGAAACAGCCAGTTTGGATACATCTTTCACAACACCCACTACCGTATAATCGGCCAAGTTGAGTTGGACCGTACGTCCTACCGCTTCTACCGTACCAAACAAATTCCGGGCCACAGAAGCACTAAGTACAACCTTAGGAAGTCCGCTTTCACTATCGGCAGCCGTAAACGGCTTTCCGGCAATAAAATCAAAAGAGAACACTTTCCAAAAAGTATCGTCAGTTTCAAGATTATCCACTGTCATCGTTTTTCCCGCAGGTACAGAAATACGCATCCTGCCTCCTGTAGACACTATAGTTACCGTCTCAGGAACAGTAAGCGCCTTAAAACACTCTTTAGCCACCGTAAGTGACATACAGCCGTTTGATGAATTATCACTAGTATCTCCTTTCTGATGAATAGACATCGCTTTCATATAAAGAGAACGTGAACGGTTCACCTCAGGCACACAATCCGTAATGCGCACTTCCAACACCAAAACGATGACCATGATCATACAAATAGCCAATGCCGTTCCTATAATAGAGACCAAGCTGATGAGCCTATTCTCACGTAGTTGGAAAAAAGCCTGTTTGAAATATAGTTTTATCATGTTTGTGCTATGCTCTAAAATCTTTTAACAAAAAAAGAAATTACTCATTATGCAATGCTTCCGCCGGCTGAACTTTCATAGCCTTACGTGCGGGAATCCAAATGCCTACTACAATCATCAATGCAATCAAAATAAAGGAGATAAGAACTGTTATTATGAAGCGTCCACCTTCAATAGTAGTACCATTCATCCAAGCATTCAATTCACTATTTGCCAGATTCCAATTGATAAAAACAGCCGGAATAGTGGCTATAACCAATAGCAGTAATCCTTCCACCAACTGGCGTACAAAGACACTGTGGTCTGTTCCTCCCAAAGATTTCATCAAAGCAATCTCACCACGTCGTTGCTGAGTACGAAACCAGAACGTGCCCAGCAATCCTAAAAAAATATTCAACAATAAAAAAACCATACCCAAAATATAGCTGCGCATGGAATTGGTTTGTGACTGTTGATAGTTACGACGGATATCATCAAACGAACGCACTTCGGCTATAAACACATTCCCCACCCGATATAGCTTCTCACTATCAGCTTTCAAACGGGTTATAAAATCTTTATCCTGATCTTCTTTTACCCGTACACACAATTCAAGTCCCACATCATACCAATTCTCCGGCAAAAGTTTCACCATACTGTAGCTGTTCCATGCCTGCTCATAATCTGAATACCGGACTACCTCCAACGATGCTCCCAGCGTATAGGTTTCCGTCGTATCTCCAAACAAATAAAACTGTTTTCCTACCAATGGAGTCAAATCTCTTCCGTAACGTTTCTTGTATAAATTATCGGAAGCCAAAAAATTCTTGGGATGGCTAAGCAACTCCGCCAATTGTTCAGGAGTTTCCCCACGAGTACCATGATACTGGAAAACCCGGACAAAATCAGGACTTACTAAACGTCGAATAGTCCATCCCGGCGACTGAAGTGTGTCATATCTAACCTCCGTACCGCTGTTACTCCCATTATAAGGATAAGAATTCTGACCAAAACCAACCGCCTCTATATCCGGACGATATTTAAGACGCTCGGCAAGTCCTTTCACATCTTCCCGCTGCTGCTCTTTTGTCTGATTAGGAATAAAATCAGGACTTTTATCAGTAAGGCGTCCCATTTGTATCAAATAACAATGGGAGATATCAAAACCACGTGGCTCATAGTAAACAGCTGCCTTAACATACATATAATCGACAATATACCACATAACAACGCTCACCAACAACAATTCGGTAACAAGCCAAAGATTGGAACGCCACTCATTCTTTATTTGTGTCAATAGTTTCTTATTCATTCTAACTCTTCTTTTAAATTCTTAATTTTTCATCTATTAATGTATCTTTCCTCCCAAAGCATTGACTATGTTAGTACGCGATGCCCGCCATGCGGGAATACCGCTACTAAGCAAATTCAATACAAAACAGAACAACAATGCATAGAGGAAAGTAGATGGTTGCAATAAAATTCTGGAATCAACAGTAGGCGCATTCAGAGTAACACTATAAGGTTGTGCAAACAATATATCAGTGCCCCAATAAGCGAATAATATACTAATGAGCAATCCGATAGCCCCTGCCAACAAAGTGATTACGAGATTTTCCATCACAATCTGCCCCACCATCTCTATGCGGGTACTTCCAAATGCACGACGCACACCTATCTCGGCTACACGCTGACGCAAACGGCTTTGCGTCATGCTGCTCAAATTTATGGCAGGAACCAATAATAGAATAATAAAGATAATGACACGCTCACGACGAGCCGCTTTTAAATCCGGTTCCAAATTGGCAGCAAAAGAAATCGATTGGGTTTCCTGGTCATAAGGACGGTTGCGATCTATCAATGTATACCCTTGATCAGCAAGTATTGAATTATACTCATTCATACGGCGCTTAGCCTCAGCACGAATCTCATCAAAATCCTCACGGTCATGCGCCAACAGAGTTACACTCATCATTCCCATGTGGTTATCACTCCATGTGTCATTAGACAGGTTGGTCGAAGTGAAAGGAATCCATACTTGCCCGTAAGCCATATCGGCAAGAGTTGAAACATCTTTCACTACTCCTACTACACGATAAGGAGCATGACTCAGCAGAAATTCTTTACCTACAGACTGAATAGAACCAAACAAGGCACGTGATATGCTCTCTGTTATAACAGCTACAGGGCGCCCAGCTGTAAAAGTAGCTTCATCATACGGCTTTCCATCTGTAAACTGAAAATCGAACACATGAAAAAATGTATCATCTGTCTCACGCACATCAGCTCCTATCGCAGGCGCACCAGGTAGGGAAACAGGAGTGGACACCGTCATGCAACAATAAACAGTAACAGCCTCAGGAGTCTTCAACGATTTGTATACTTCACGTGCAGTCTGTACACTCATCGGACCATTACTTGTCCCATTTCCCCAATCTTTATGACTGATACTCATATAATGTACATGTAAAAAACGGTTACGATTGGACTCGGGAGAAAAAGGAGCGACCTTTACTTGTTGCATCATCACTACCAACATAATAAGGAAAATACTCAGCGCAGTCCCCACAATACCGATAATACTGATAAGCGGATGTTGGCGTAGTTGTGCCAAAGCTTGCTTGTAATACTGTTTTATCATTTTCGAATTCTATTTTATTATTTTCTTATACACTTTATATCTATACTAGCCAAAGTCATGCCAAAGACACAAAAAACTGAATATAAACATATTATCTTTATTATACACTGTCCGAAAATGAACACCAACTTCATTTTCGCACACGATTTCATTTCCTGATATATAAATTAAAGCAGAGATACAATGTTCTATATTTCCAAATAGATCCCAAATGTATCTCCGTTTTTCATTAATTCCATCTTTTAATAAAATGAATATCTGATTTACTCACCATGCAATGCCTCAGCTGGCTGGATACTCATGGCCTGCCGTGCCGGAAACCAAATGCTGATAGCGGCAATAGCCCAAAGTAACAGAAAAGTAACGAGCCCTCCTATCAGGAAACGTGTGAAACTCCATTCTACAGGCCATGTCTCTACTAAATCAGAAATACCTAAATTATAAGCTACAACCAAAGCAGGAATATAAGCGATGGTTATCAGTAGAAAGCCTTCTCCCATTAAAAGAGTCTGAAGATTGTGCGGCGTAGCCCCAGCAACCAGACGGACGGCCAGTTCTTCACGACGCTGCTGCGTACGGAACCAGAAAGTACCCAATATGGCCAAAAACGCATTAGCTAAAAAGAATCCAGCAATGGCCAAATAAGTATAAAGATCGCTACGATAATCAGCTAGATGTTCATTCCGGTAATAACTCATAGGACGCATATCCGCCAGATACAGATTACCCACACGCAGCTGTTTCTTCATCTCTTTCCGGAATGATTCCACAAAGCCAGGACGGTCGGCATCTGCCTTCACACGAATAAATATATCATGATAAGGAATACTGCCATAGCTTATCTTAAAATCTCCCTGTCCCAACTGTACAATGCGATAAACGGCTTTACTCCAATTGGAATATTCATTATATTTCTGATTCTCGCATACGGCGGCCACACGCACCGAATCTGGTTCATCCTCGCGCATGGAAACCCCACTATGAATAAACCGACCGGCTAGCTCCACTCCTTTTACAGTCATATTATTTATGTCCGGATTCAACAGCCGACAAGCTGTATTTTCCGTCACCACAAAATCATTGGTATGTGATGCCCGCCGGGACAACTCTTCAGGCGAACATTCATCAGCCCCTCTGACACGAAACACGGTAAAATAAGAAGGAGTGACTTCCCGATACATCGCACTGGTCTTCAATGTATCATAAGACATGGTTCCACTACCGTTTTTCCATATATAATGGAAATGCATCAAAGTATAACATGCACTTTCTACTGCCGGATGATGTTGCAGCCGATTATAAAATTCCAAATATTCAGCTGTCACTTCATCATCAGACCGACTTGCTGTGTCACACTCCACGCTTTCATTGGGTAAGACGGCCGCTTGTACATAATATACATGCTCCCAATCAAATCCTAATGATTTCTGTTGGTTCACTACCACAGCATACACATAATCCACAGCATACCACAGTGAAGTAGCAATGACGAACATTCCAGCCATCAGCAACAGATTGGCACGAAGATTATTCTTTATAATAATTAATAAATGAATCAGCATAGCCTTAGAGTTTTTGATTTAACGAATCGACAATCGGAGTATGGGCAACACGCCAGGCAGGAATGTATGCCGAAAGCAAATTAAGCACCAGACAAAAACAAAGCGCCACAAAAAATACAACAGGACTGACCATAGAAACATTCATGGTAGCTGTTGCTCCCCAAGCAGTCTGAAGCAACCAATCACTCATCAGCCACAGACACAGATAAGAAAGTCCAAGTCCCAGCATCCCACCGATTAATGTCAATACAAAGTTCTCGTTCAAAACCTGCCACACCAACTCTCCCTGTGTAGCGCCAAAAGATTTACGAATACCTAATTCTTCCAGCCGACGACGCATACGGGTATGTGTCAATCCGCTTAGATTAATGGCGGGAACCAATAAAATAACAATAATCATAATGCCATATTTCCAATATGCCGCATTCAGATTTTCATACGAGTTGGCAAATTTACGATTCAACTGAGTACGGAAGTTATCCGGTTGCCCCATCAGTTGCAATTCTCTCTCACCCAGTGTCGTATTAATCTGTGCCACTCCACGGGCCACCTCATTACGGATTTTCTCAAAATCATCTGAACTATGCGCCAAGATAGTAATGATATGATTTCCCTGAGTTTCTCCCGCTTCCACCTTATTGGCTATCGCATTCGAAGAATAAGGTGCATAAACCTCACTCCATGCAAACTCACAAAAACGATTTACATTCTCTACTACACCACAAACAGTATAATCAGTAAAATTAATCTGTACAGGTTTCCCAATAGCAGCGTCCACATCTCCATAAAGACGCCTCGCCACACTTTCAACAATAACAGCTTTCTTTATTCCCGACTGAAAGTCAGCCTGGGTAAAAGGTTTTCCCGACAAGTAATGAAATTGGTATATCTTCCAAAAATCAGCATCTGTCAGTAACAACGGTGTATTGACCTCTTCATCAGCTCCTGGAGTACTGACTAATACTTCACCGGCTTCATAAGTAACGCATACAGCTTCGGGAGTTTTCAACGGATAAAAGACTTCTTTAGCCATCCACAATGAAGGTCGGGAATGACCTGCGCTGTTAGGTTCTTTCTTGTCATATACCGTACGCTCCCATTTGACGTAAAGCGAGCGTGAACGATTTACTTCAGGAGCATAGTCCGCCGTTTTCGCTTGATAGACAATTAGAATAACCATTATCAAAGCAATAGCGAGGGCAGTTCCCAATATAGTAATTGCACTTAGTAACGGTTGGTTACGCAATTGATAAATTACTTGTCCTATTGTTTTTTTTATCATTATAGTACCTTTTCATTAATGGTCCGTAGAAAAAATGAAGTAGCCTCCAGTTATTGCACCTGACGGCCATCAAAGAAACGGATAGTTCTTGAAGTCTGTTTGGCTTGTTTTTCATTATGGGTTACCATCACAATGGTACGTCCATCTTCTTTATTCAATTTATGCAACAACTCCATTACTTCAGCACCCATTTTTGAGTCCAAATTTCCGGTAGGCTCATCGGCAAGGATAATTTCGGGATTGCCCACAATAGCACGGGCTATCGCCACACGCTGACACTGACCACCGGAAAGCTGTGTGGGCATGTGGCGCATACGATGACTTAAACCGACACGCTCCAACACTTCTTTTGCCAAACGGGTACGCTCCTTGGCAGCCATCTTTCTATAGAGCAAAGGCAATTCTACATTGTCAATCACATTCAGCGAATTAATCAGGTGGAACGACTGGAATACAAAGCCCAAGGTCTTGTTACGGAAAGCAGCCAGTTCCTTGTCCTTCATGCTTTCTACAGACGTGCCGTTTATTTCAATCTTTCCACTGCTGGGAGCGTCCAGCAGCCCCATAATATTCAGCAAGGTAGACTTGCCGCAACCGGAAGGACCCATAATGCTGACAAACTCCCCTTTAGCCACATCCAAATTTACATTTTCCAGCGCTAATGTTTCAATCTCATTCGTACGGTAGATTTTATTGATACCGGTTAATTTAATCATTGCCATATTTTTTTCTTATTTAAATTGTTAATCTTATACACTTTCTATTTTCATGAATCAAAAGACATTCCAAAGCTATAATCATTTAATATTCAACGAATTTTAATTCTACATACTGTCCGATAACAGACGGTGTGACCGTTTTTACCGGACTAATACGACTGATGCTGTATGCCGGAAAAAAATGTCAACAAGCACTATGAATAATATAAAAAGGTAAACGATCAAAAAAACGACATAGCCTAAGAACAAATTAAATTATGTTCGGGAAATGAGTGAAAAGGAAGAAAAGACACTTCATTTCCCGTAACAATCAATGTATTAATTAAGAGAGAGTTTTATCTTGTTGTTTATGTCATAGCTGCTTCTTATTTCAACTTCAACTTATTCTTGTTTTTGTAACTGCTCATATCGCTGACAACCACCTTGTCACCCGGTTTCAATCCCGATATGACTTCCACATATTCAAAATTACTGTCACCCAATTGAACTTTACGCTTCACTACTTCATCCTTACTATCCTGAACAAATAATTCATATTCACCGCGACCGACATAATAAGAAGCATTCGCCAATCTTAAAACCCCTTCTTTCACGGCATTCATTACATATACATCCGTCTTCAAGCCGGAACGCAATCGCTTGTTATTATCTTCATTCAGTTGTACAATGAACGAAATCACCCCATTCTTACTCAACGGTGTCACACTACTTACCGTTCCTTCCAGTTTCTCATTGCCAATCTTGACTATGGCACGTCCACCTGCTGCCACACGGTCACCGTATGTATCAGCTATTTCACCTTCCACTTTAAAATGGCTCAAATCAGAAATGATAGCTACTTGACTACCTTCCGCCACCTGCGCACCTACCTGATTATTTATATAGGTAAGAATCGCTTTACGCGGTGAACGAATTTGAGCGTCATCCAATGTACGTTTCATTTCAGCAAGACTCTTTGAGAAAATATTGAATTCCAATTCCTTCACTTTCAAATCAGCCTCTTTTACTTTCGATTCATTCGCGTATTGCTGACGGAGCTGTTCCAATTCCAATTTTCCGGTATTAAAGTTCAGTTCAGCCTGACGAACCTTGTCCGTTGTTCCAGAGCCCAAACTATCCAAATAACGTTCGTTACGAAGTTCCACCTCCATACGGTTCAATTTCATGGCGGAAATTTTCACTTGCATCGATAAATCACTCAGATACGTATTATTATTCACTTTCAACTGCTCTAACTGATAACGTTTCATCTGTTCTTCATCCAGCAATTTCTTGTATTCGGTTTCCGTACTCTGCAAATCAAGTTTCAAAATCGGCGTACCTACATCCACGCTGTCTCCTCCCTTACGGTAAACTTCCACGATACGAGTATTAATAGGTGAATTGATAATCTCTTCAAAAGCCGGAACAACCTTACCGGAAGCACTGACACTTACTTCAATAGTTCCATTGTCTACTTCTGAAAACACCAAATCTTTCTTATTGACGCTACTTCGCATAAACGAAATCAATACAGCTATACATACCACTGCCGCCACACCTATTGCACCATATTTAATGAACTTCTTTTTGCGTTCCTTATCACGCACTTCTTTAGGGATTTCTCTGTCCATAACTTATTGTAATTTTATTATTGTCATTTTTGTACTAAAGAATAAACAACATCCGTGCCAAGAAAGCAACTTATTGATAATCAATAACAAACAAAACGTACAGGGTGTCCGAAATCGGACACCCTGTACGTTTTTAAACATCAGTTACCGTACTATAATGACTAACGCAAACGCAATATATCACCTACTTTAGGAGAAGAATCTTCCGGTTTCATCTTATTCATCTTATATAAATTCTTCAGACGAATACCATACTTTTGGGAAATGGAATACATAGATTCTCCCTCACGGACAACATGAACTATGTGTTCCTTATCCGCACGACGATGCTTTTTATCCAAATAAATAATATCACCTGGTTTCAATACATATCCTTTATAAAGATCATTGTATTTCCTCAACTTACGTTGACTGATATCAAATTCTTTAGAAAGTTTTTTAAATGTATCCCCCGGACGTACCACAATATAGAGTAAATCATTAGCCAAATAAGGCTGATGCGGGTTTGGGAATTCCTTCATCCACTTTATACCATCCTTGGTATCATACTTATGTAATTCATATAATTCAATGATATCAATTAAACGATACGCATAGCGAGGGTCAGTAGCATATCCCGCCTTCTTCAGCCCATGTGCCCATCCTTTATAATCGGTGATTTTTAATTTAAAAAGAGATGCATAACGTGAACGTCCTTTTAAAAATTTAGAATGATCTTCATATGAATCACGAGGGTGCTTATAGGCACGAAAACATTCATTACGGACATCATCATCATGCCGTACAGTACGACCAGTCCAGTCACCACCACATTTTATACCGAAATGATTATTGGATTTACGAGCCAGTGTACTTTTTCCCGCTCCTGATTCCAATAATCCTTGAGCCAAAGTGATGCTGGCAGGAATACGATACCGTTTCATCTCATCGATAGCGAGATCTTTATACTTATGAATATATTCCTCATACTGCCGGTTACGGGTTTGCGCTTGCACTGTAAAATTACATAGACAACAAAGCAACCCGATTAATATAAATTTCAACGTATGTTTCATCATATAAAACTGTTTCAAAATCGCTACTATACTTTATCCGTTATATATAGTTGCAAACTTACCATTTTTATCCAGCTGTATGCAATCTTTTTAAATTAATTACGAATTTCATTCGAATTCCAAAAGTCCAAAGAAATCCGGACGATGAAAATCCGGCTTCTCTATTTTTATAGGACTCCATGATAAGAAATGAGGCTTTTGCAATTCATCTCCACATTTATAAAAATTAGCTCGTACAACCATTCCATCCAACTTGGTAATGGTATGCTTAAAAAATACCTTATACGGAATCTGCAAAGCAACCTCCCAAGTACATTCTCCTATCTTTTCTTCAAAAGTTTCTCTGCCCAAACTAGCCCAACGCTTCACCTGATCTGTTATTTCAAGAGGAGCCATTTCTCGATTACTACGCTCCGAACCTGCTGCTAAAAGAATCGTAGCGATACAGTTACATTCCAAATTGTAATAAACGCCATCTCTCGCAGGAATAGAGAAAAATTCCACACAGGAATCTGTCCAGACACTACCGTTATCTTCACCGTATTTGGCACGAACACTATCTTCTACTACTTTATAATGAACTAATATAGCATCATTTGTATAGGCTATACGAAAAGAGACTTGAGGTTGATAAGGATATTCTTTCCAGTTCACTATATTAATAGGATAATACATTATGTTCTCATGATCAAATAAGGTCGGTATTTGTTGTGCATCCTGAACTTTGCCACTTAATTTCTTTACTTTCATCATATTATTTTTATTAATTAAATAGCTACTGTTAGCTTCACAAAAATATATACTTCCAATGAGAAAACAAAATAGTGGCTACCATAAACAGCAGCCACTAAAAGAATAAAGCCATAAAGACAATGAAAGTACTATTTTTTCCCCATTTCACCCATATTTACTTCTTCACATCGCCCTGTGACATATGTCTTCTTCCATCATGCTGCTTTTTCATTCCTTGTCTTTTTTTCATCTCTTTACGAAATTTATCACCATTGTGTTTCTCCATATTATACATTTTCTGAATTTGTTTAGGAGAAAGAAATTTCCGGAACTCATTATAATACTTCTCACGAACATCCAGTATCTTTCTACTCTGCGCGAAACGTGCCTTAATAGCCTGCTCCACTTCAGCATCTGTAGGAAGCGGTTTGGGGGTCTGTTTATCTGCAGCCGTTCTATTTGCAATATTTCGACAGGCTCCCATATGACGAGTAGCCCGCATTTCTTCCATGTATTGTTTATACACCGGAATAAATTTAGCAGTCGTTGCGTCATCCAATGCCAATCCTTTTATAATTTGATTGCACTGTATTTCCAGCATCTGTTCTTTATTAAACTGCCTTCTTTCAGATTTAGTTTCTTTCTTTTCTTGGGCAAAAAGTGTTACCTGACTTCCCATAACAATGGCTGCCAACACCATTAAAAAAAATTTTGTTCTCATCATTTTTTTGTTTTTAGTGATTAATCAATTTATAAATATATCATTTTCAGATAATTCCACCCATCCTGCTAATTCCTCATCAGACATAGATTCTATATAACGATCCAAAGTATCTGAATAAGAAGAGTCTAAATCCGTAGAAACAATAAGTGAATGAGAAGGCAACTCCTCTGCCACAGGTTGAGATATCGGAAAGAAAAGAACTCCCAACATGACAGCCGCAATAGCTAAAGTAGCCCCAATAATCAATTTTATTCTATTCTGCCTATTAAACCTCTCAGCCTGGGTACGCTCCAATACTTGTTTTTGCATTTTTCCGAAAAAGCCATCAGGGGTACGATAAGGCATCCGCTTCCCAATATTCTTAAAATCAAACTCCTTTTCCATCCTGTCTTTAATTATTTATCATGTACTCTTTTATCTTCTCTTTTGCATAATGATAATTCACTTTCAACGTATCCACCTTCGTGTCCGTAATCCTGCTAATTTCTTCATATTCCAGTTCATCATAATAACGAAGATTGAAAACTACCCGCTGCTTTTCAGGAAGCATCAAAATAGCCTGCTGAAATTTCACCGCCATTTCGTTCTCATAATCCACATAATCTGACGCCATCAACTTATTCATTAACTCTTCCTGAACTTCTTCCGCCGAAACAGCTTGTTCTTTACGCATATTCAGAAAACGGAGACACTCATTGGTCGCTATCCGATAAATCCATGTTCCCAATGAACTTTCCTCCCTAAACTGAGGAAGATGGCGAAAGACGCGAATAAAGACTTCCTGCAGAATATCCTCTGCATCCTCATGTGATACAACCAATCTCCGGATATGCCAATATATGGGCTGTTGAAAAAAATCTATCAACAATTTAAATCCCCGTTCCGGGTCGGAAGCCCATACTTCCCTAATTTTATCTTCGTTTATCATCTATTCGTCAAAAGTTTATAGGTTAGAACCACCCGAGAACAAGAAGTTAAAAGTGAAAATGAAGTTTTTACATTAATTATAGATGAAGTTAAAATAATCAATCACATTTCCTACAAGAGAAAAATACAACCAATCTTCCGGAATATGAATTTAAAGAATTCAAACTCAATCTTCCTATCAATAAATTTCAGTTCTTAGAAGAATTACCATATAAACAGTAGGGAAATCCCTAAAAATAAATAGGGGAAAAGATAGAAGAATATACCTTTTCCCAACTTATCTTTGTTACAAACAAAAAAACAAAAAAATGAGAAGATTGAAACAAACATTATTAGCGTTAACCATTTGTACTTTAGTCATCAGTTGCAGTTTGACTACTAGTAGCACTATTATGAAAGTACAGAGAGGGATGTCCCAAGAAGAAGTCAGCCATTTACTTGGGAAACCCGATTTCCGTAGATTCGACAACGGCTCGGAACAATGGGAATATACCAAGACCAATATGTCCACAGCTGCAAACACGGTAATTATTATCGATTTTGTAGACGGAATGGTAACAAACATGGATTCTTTTGAGCCCAACATTACTCCGCCTCCAGTTGCAGTGTGTCCGCCAAATGAAATAATTACGGTAGTTCCACCCAGCCACCCTGATCATTTTGGCCCGCACAGACCAAAACACAAAGCTATGAATCCACATGATTTTGAAAACCTCTATAAAAAAGTAAAAAACAAAGCATTTAAGGACGACCAAATGGAATTATTATCTGTAGGAGTTGTAAACAACTACTTCACCTGTAAACAAACTGCCCGACTCATGTCCATATTTACATGGGACGATGAAAAAATGAAAGTATTAAGAATGGTTTCCAACCGCATTGTAGACCGTGAAAATGGAAAAGAAATCATCAAGACACTGGATTCTTTATTTAAACAAGATGATGCACGTAAAATATTGGGAATCACTGACCGATGGTAATTCAACCTAAACAACACACAAAAACATAAATATATGAGAAAATTCAAACAACTATTATTGCTTGTTATCAGTATAACACTTGTCAGTTGTCATACCACAGGAAGTATCAAGCAGAAAGCATGGAAAGTACAGCAGGGAATGACAACAGAAGAAATAGGCCAACTTCTTGGAAAACCCGATTTCCGACGTTTCGATGGTTCTTTGGAACAATGGGAATATCAGAGCGGAGGAATTGCAACGTCTTGCAAATTTCTAATTATCGAATTTCGAAACGGAAAGGTAACAAGCATGGATTCCTACAATGAAATAGCTAAAGAGACTTCAGTAGGAGACCTATATTCCAGCAAAATATCCCTCGATACCGTTGGTTCAATAGACGATAACGAATTTGAAAAGATATACAATGAAACAAAAAATTCCGTATTCAAAGATTCAACTCTGGAAAAAGCCATTATAAATAAAAAATTAAGTTGCGCACAATGCCTTAAACTTATGTCACTTTATACTTTTGATAATGACAAGTTAAAAATGTTACAAGTATTGAAAGACCATATAGCTGACACAACAAATTACGATAATATTGTCAACTCACTAGATTTCATTTCAAGTAAAAACAAGGCCAAAGAGATATTAGGAATACCCTAATACAGTAAAAGCAGATGTACCTGTTGCAATAAACCTAAAAAATATTGCAACAGGCACATCTGCTTTACCTCAATCTTCTATTCTGACAGCTGTGCCGCTTGCGGTTACCATCAGCATACTACCACTGTCCCCCACAGTTTCATAATCCAAATCCACCCCAACTACAGCATTAGCTCCCAATAAAGCAGCCTGATCCTGCATTTCTCGTAACGCAGTATCTTTAGCCTGTCGAAGTACTTCTTCATAAGAACCGGAACGACCGCCTACAATGTCACGAATACTAGCAAAAAAATCACGAAACAGATTAGCACCGATAATAGTTTCACCTGTTACAATGCCATAATATTTGGTTATACGTTTTCCTTCGATAGTAGGTGTTGTTGTTGCTAACATAATCTTTCTCTTTTTTAATTATATATTCATTAGACGCACAAATAAAAAAAAAAGTTGCAACTTTCTCCTTTTTTATCGGTAACCATATTATTCTTTTCACATTCAACTCTGACAAGCTATAAGAAAGTAAATAAATTAAAAACCAGATTTTAGAAAAGAAACATTGGGAGATTAAAAACAAAACATTACATTTGCAGGAAAACAAAGAGGAACGTATCATGAAACAAATCAAACTGGAAATAAACATAGAGGCTTGCCATTATGACGAACTAACAGAGAAGGACCGCAAACTGATAGACGCCGCGTGTGAAGCAACGAAAAGAAGCTATGCTCCTTACTCACATTTTGCTGTTGGAGCCGCCGCACTGTTGGAAAATGATATCGTCATTACCGGAACCAATCAAGAAAATGCAGCCTACCCATCTGGTCTTTGTGCAGAACGTACCACTTTGTTTTATGCCAATTCTCAATATCCGGATCAAGCAGTAAAAACACTCGCCATTGCTGCCCGCACAGAAAATGGTTTTCTTGACACACCTATTCCTCCTTGCGGAGCCTGTCGGCAAGTATTATTAGAAACTGAAAAACGATATGGAAAACCTATGCGGATACTGCTTTATAGTAAGACTGATATTTATATATTAGAAAACGTAAGTGGACTTTTACCTTTATCGTTTGATGGAAATTATCTGAAATGATACCTACCATCCGTCTGCACAGCCAACAGTTAATAAATCCGGTTTTCAATAATCCGAAAGATCTTGTATCATGGATGGGAGGCATTCAAGCGCAAGATTACACCATGTCCAAATGGGCTATTGGTATCCGGCTAAAGGCAGGAAATCTGCAAACAGTCAATGAGGCACTGGCAAAAGGAGATATATTGCGCATTCATGTCATGCGTCCTACTTGGCATTATGTAGCTGCAGAAGATATACGCTGGATGCTGAAGCTTTCATCCCGACGCATCATTACTGCCAATCACTCTTTTGCCAAGTCCAGAGAGCAAGACATTTCAGTTGACATTTACAACAAAGCAAACCGACTATTAGAAAATCAAAAGAGAATTACTTTCCCTAGCGGAGAAAGAATACCTCACTTTTTCCTCCGAACAGTAAGTAATTTGTAAATGGATTATTTCTGCGTCATCACATTTCAAAAATAATTCATTACATTTACATTATTCAGTATTGCAATATAAAACTCTCAGCTACTTTCAAGAAACGTTCATGACCTTTTTCATTCAAATGTGCAGTATCTGTATTATTTTTGCTGTTCTGAAAATATATTTTTCTAAAATGATCATTACTTGCATAAATTCCTCCTTTTCGGGCGCTGTCAAAAATAGGAATACTATAATTTCCACAAACCTCAATCATAGCATCCACCACTTTCTCAGCATCACTTCCCGCAAAGTTTTTACAGTTCCATCGGGTAAAGAAAAAAATCTTAGCTGTGGGATACTTTTCAATAAGCCCTTCACACAGCATTGCCAGCCTCTCTTTAAATACATCAATACCGCCAATTGAATCCAATTTAAAACCATCATTGTGCCCACCCACAACAATAACATAATCCAAATCATCCGGCATTTCCTTATATCTTACATACATCGCTTCCCCCCAACGCGGGCTACTATAAGCAATGCTGCTGCCGTTCTTGCCATAATTTAAATATTCCATACCATGCTTCTCGGCAAATTTATAATGCCAGGTATTCTTAACAGGTTCCTTATGATTCTTCACATAACTATCTCCAATAATTCCCAAACGTTTTCCTTTCAATTCATCAGTCCTGACGATAACTCCTTTAATAATTTGTTCCAACTGCTTATATACCTGTTGTCCCAAATACTCTGCCGAATGAGCCGTAAAATGAAGTCTGTCATTTAGCAATTCTGCGCCTGACATATCTATCAGGTGCATGTTCGGATCTTCAGCAGCCAATTGCTTCATCGCATTCTCCACTTCTCTGCTGAAATATTTATTACTTCGGGCAACAGTACCAAAAATAAAAGGCAAACGAGAATAATCCTTTCCGGTTTTTTCTGTCAGATGCATACGCACATAAGCCACCATTGTCTTCAAGTTACGGTAATAATCTTTACTTTTAGCATAATCACTTTCCCCCTGATGCCAAAGAAATGCATCTATCTGATAGCCATCCTTCAGCCGGGAAAGAGTTTTGTCTATACACATGTCTATCTCTTGAATGAAAGAAAGCAACAAGGAATTTCCTCCATCAGAAGTTGGCTTAGCCTGTGCCAGCCATTCAGGAGCCGCAGACCAAAAACGTCCCTTGGAAGCATTATAATCAGGTGCAATGGAAGTTCCGCCAACAGCCCATTTCACCACATAAAATTTCTCCTGCAACAACTGCTCCAACCAATAATATGTCACTGCATCAAAAGCCCACATATTATTTTTTCCGCTACGTTTGGCACGAGGCCAGAAAGGAATAAATTCTCCCTTTCCGTCATTCTGAGCTATCTGACAATAACGGTAGGCACCTTCGGCATACGTCAGTGTATCCGTAGCCAATGCTTTAATATATGCCGGCAAATCTTCATTAGGAGTTCGTCCATCGGTATTAGACTGTCCGGCAGTTATAATCACATGTACAGGATTGGAAGCCATCGTATTAAAGCCAACAGCTGCAAAAATCAAAATCAAAATTAAGTTTTTCATAAGTATCATTTCATGTTTTTAATGGACACAAAAATAATCCTAATTCTAATATAACGACATGGATTATCGTCCATTATCATAGATTTTTGAACTCATTATGGTTCATACAGAATGAGAATTGCGGCTAAACCATAAAAAAAGAGCCACAGGAACAATGGCTCCCAATGACTCTTTCTTTTTCAGCTCATATTTATAATTTAATTATCTCCATACATACGCGCACGCATTTCTTTAATATGATCAGAAGTGATGTATTCATCATATTCCATCATCTTGTCAATGATACCATTCGGGGTCAATTCAATAATACGGTTCGCCACCGTTTCAATAAATTCGTGGTCGTGGGAAGAGAACAGCACATTTCCCTTATAAGTCTTCAGATTATTATTGAAAGCCTGAATTGATTCCAAGTCCAAATGGTTAGTTGGAGTATCCAAAATCAGACAGTTCGCATTACGCAACTGCATACGGGCAATCATACAACGCATCTTCTCACCTCCGGAAAGCACATTCACTTTCTTCAATACTTCCTCTCCGGAAAACAACATACGCCCCAAGAAACCTTTCATATAGACTTCGTTACCTTCGCCAAACTGGCTCAGCCAATCTACCAAATTCAAATCACTTTCAAAGAAATCCGTATTATCCAAAGGCAAATAAGCCGTAGTAATAGTAACACCCCACGCGAATTTACCAGCCTGCGGAGTACGATTTCCATTGATTATTTCAAAAAAAGCAGTCATGGCACGCGGATCACGGCTCAAAAAGACAATCTTATCTCCTTTTTCTACATTAAAATTCACATCATTGAACAATACCATACCGTCTTCAGTTTCCGCACGCAAGCCGGATACTTCCAAAATCTGATTGCCCGGTTCACGATCCGGAGTAAAGATGATACCGGGATATTTACGGGACGACGGCTTAATTTCATCTACATTCAGTTTCTCCAACATCTTCTTTCGGCTGGTTGTCTGCTTGCTCTTAGCCACATTGGCACTAAAACGACGGATAAATTCTTCCAACTCTTTCTTCTTCTCTTCAGCTTTAGCCTTCTGGTTCTGCTGCTGGCGAAGTGCCAACTGACTTGATTCATACCAGAAGCTATAGTTACCGGCAAACATATTCACTTTACCGAAATCAATATCTACAGTATGAGTACAAACAGAATCCAAAAAGTGACGGTCATGACTTACCACCAACACCGTGTGTTCGAAATTAGAAAGATATTCCTCCAACCAAGTCACCGTATCCATATCCAAATCATTGGTAGGTTCATCCAACAACAAGTTATCAGGATTACCGTAAAGTGCCTGTGCCAACATGACACGCACCTTTTCCTTACCGCTCAGTTCCCCCATCAACATATAGTGCTTGTCTTCCTTTATGCCCAACCCACTTAACAAAGAAGCTGCATCACTCTCGGCATTCCAACCATCCAGTTCGGCAAACTTCTCTTCCAGTTCAGAAACTTTCAAGCCATCTTCATCTGTAAAATCAGTTTTCGCATACAGTTCTTCACGCTGTTTCATAATGTTCCACAACACAGTATGTCCCATCATAACCGTATCCATGACTGTATATTCATCCCACTTAAAGTGATCCTGGCTCAATACAGACAGACGTTCTCCCGGTCCTAATACCACTGAACCCTTAGTCGGTTCCAGCTCACCTGAAATTGCTTTCAAGAAAGTAGATTTTCCGGCGCCGTTCGCACCGATAACCCCGTAAATATTACCATTGGTGAACTTCATATTTACGTCATTATACAACACTCTTTTACCAAATTGAATGGCCAAGTTCGAAACTGTAATCATCCTAATATACCTTATTTATATAATTATTCTATTTTGAAATTGCAAAGGTAGGTATTTTAATTCAGAAAAGTATGCCAGTGTGGCAGAAATTCCGTACTTTTGCAAAATTATTACTCTAAGAAAACAACTAGGCACGAAATTTGTTAGCAGTAAATTAACCTAAAAGACCTGACTGTTATGAGTAAAAATAAGAAAAACAAAAAGTTTAATAAGAATATGAACCCAACAGAGAAGAACCAACCTCAAGACGAGGAAGTTTTGAAAAATCAGGAAGCGGCAGAAGCTGCCATTGATGAAGAAACTCAGAAAGAAGCAACAGAAGAACTGAACGCTGAAGAGAAGGTGAATAAGGAATTGGCGGAAGCTCAGAAAACAATAGAAGAGCAGCATGACAAATACCTGCGTCTTTCAGCCGAATTTGACAATTACCGTAAACGCACCATGAAAGAAAAGGCCGAATTGATTAAGAATGGTGGAGAAAAGGCCATTACTGCCATTCTCCCTATTTTGGACGACTTGGAGCGTGCTGTAAAAACTTCAGAAACTTCGGATGATGTAAAAGCAATGCGTGAAGGAATTGAGTTGATCTACAACAAATTCCTGAAAGTATTGAACCAGGAAGGACTTCAGAAAATAGAGACTGACGGTGAGAACTTTGATACCGATTATCACGAAGCAATTGCATTAGTTCCAGCTCCTTCCGAAGAGAAGAAAGGAAAAATATTGGACTGTGTACAAACCGGTTATAAGCTGAATGACAAAGTAATACGCCACGCCAAAGTAGTTGTGGCTCAATAAAACAGTATCATAAAACGACATGGCAAAAAGAGACTATTACGAAGTTCTGGAGGTGGACAAAACAGCCACCCTTGATGTTATAAAAAAAGCATACCGCAAAAAAGCAATACAATATCATCCGGACAAGAATCCGGGGGATAAAGAAGCGGAAGAAAAATTCAAGGAAGCAGCCGAAGCCTATGATGTGTTGAGCAACCCGGATAAACGCGCCCGTTACGATCAATTTGGACATGCAGGAATGAGTGGAGCCGCCGGTGGCGGTTTTGAAGGATTCGGACAAGGTATGTCCATGGATGACATTTTCTCTATGTTCGGTGACATCTTCGGTGGACATGGAGGAGGTTTCGGAGGCTTTGGAGGTTTCGGTGGTGGCGGACGTTCCGCACAACGCAAGTTCCGTGGTTCAGACCTCCGTGTAAAAGTAAAACTGAACTTAAAAGAAATTTCTACGGGAGTAGAAAAGAAATTCAAACTGAAAAAGTACGTAACATGTGACCATTGCCATGGTTCAGGAGCCGAAGGAGAAAGAGGAACGGAAACGTGTCCCACTTGTCATGGAACAGGAAGTATCACCCGTACCCAACAAAGCATTTTTGGAATGGTGCAATCACAAAGCGTATGTCCACAATGTAACGGAGAAGGGAAAATAATTAAGAACAAATGTAAAGCTTGTGCAGGAGAAGGTATTGTATACGGAGAAGAAGTCGTGGAAGTGAAAATTCCTGCCGGTGTGGCTGAAGGAATGCAACTTTCTGTCAATGGGAAAGGAAATGCGGGCAAACATAACGGTGTTCCCGGTGATTTGCTTGTTGTCATAGAAGAAGAATCCCATCCAGACCTAATACGCGATGAAAATGATTTGATTTACAATCTGTTACTAAGCGTTCCGACTGCTGCTTTAGGAGGCACTGTAGAAATACCAACTATTGATAGCAAAGTAAAAGTAAAGATTGAACCAGGCACCCAACCAGGTAAGGTCTTACGCCTAAGAGGTAAAGGATTGCCCAACGTCAATAGTTATGGTTACAGTAACGGTACAGGTGATTTATTAGTCAATGTAAGCGTATATATTCCAGAAACGTTGAATAAAGATGAAAAACAAGCACTAGAGAAAATGCAAGAATCGGATAACTTCAAACCGAATACAAGCATTAAAGAAAAAATATTCAAGAAGTTCAAAAACTTCTTCGATTAATTTTTATACTACAAAGTGTCACAGAAAGAATACTAGGTTTTATATCTGCCTGGCATTCTTTTGTGACACTTTGCGGTAAATAAAAACATTTGCCATGAATTACGAAGAAACATTGGATTATTTATATAATAGTGCCCCATTATTCCAACATATAGGAAAAGATGCATACAAAGCAGGATTAGAAAACACTTATCTTTTAGACAAGTATTTCAACCACTTATACTTTTTCTTTCTAAGCTTCATAAAGCTGAATACGCCAACCATACTGAACATTGGCAGATATGCCGCAACAGAAGCCCATTTTGCATTTGAATCCGGAGTGAAGTTTGGTCTTGCTGGTAAATCTGGCGGGAAGAAGAAGGATTCTATAATATGCATATATCTCTGCTCCCAACCATACAACAAAGCACTCCAACCACTTGGTGAATTTGATATACGAGGATTTTCTGTTATAGTTGCAAGCGTTGGCAAGAAAATAAATGCACTTGCCGCAAAACCAAGTACTGCCTCAAAAATAATTTGAATTAACTTTTTAAAAGTAAATTCAAAATCTCCACAAGCAAGCTTTACTAACCAATAAAGAATCGCAAAAACCGCTTGTCCTGCAAAGAAATAGTAGTTTATAGTACAGCTTAGAAAGGCTGTGATTACAAGTACGCCCTTGCGTCCTGTATACATAATTTCGTCAACCGCTGCAAGAAGCAGTGGAAATGTAATCATTGCTTCGTGGAAATGATTAAAGAATATGTTATAAACTCCAAAGCCTGAAAATGCGTAAAGTATGCCACCTATA